>Ga0074046_10001015_pt1 | contig 26057 bp, 19 predicted proteins | sample BogForMeECP23OM3_FD_94441 | JGI IMG/M metagenome (GOLD analysis project Ga0074046, IMG submission 94441) | Bog forest soil microbial communities from Calvert Island, British Columbia, Canada - Bog Forest MetaG ECP23OM3 | ecosystem: Environmental > Terrestrial > Soil > Wetlands ...
AAAGCTCCCGGTCGCAGCCTGCCTATGCAGATTCGCCAAGCGATGCTGCTCGGCTTGACCTTTAACCTCTATCGCTTGAGGCACCGCCGCGACTCCAGAGGATGTCAACAAAGACCCGTAAGTCCTTTGTTTCCCCTTGATAGGAAAATACGGGGGTGGGGGAGTCTGCTTTTCCCGCTGTTGTACATCGAACCCTATTCCCTACCCGCGTCCCGTACAGTACGCCCCTCAGGCTATCCCACACCATTTCAATGCATTACGCGTTGTACCCGCACAAAAACGGGGAGGGGGTGCCATATGAATGCCTTGTTTACTAATGCTGTAACTAACCAAATAATGTCGGCGCGCCGACATTTTGCATCAATCCCTTTGGAGTGCGGCAGCCCGGCTGCCGCTTTTGCGGCGCAGCCCACGCCAGCGCCACTCCCATATTGCGCAGTGGCGTTTTTGCCCCTGAAACACTATAGTGCGGGGGACAGCCGGGGCACGGAAGACTGGCGTTAAGGTGCAACGAGGAGTTTGGCTATGGACATGAAAACGAGCACGAGACAAGTCGGCGACGTGACCATTGTGGACATCAGCGGGCGGATCTCCCTGGGAGAAGAAAGCAAGGCGCTGCGCGAACAAATCATGAACCTGTTGAGCGCAGGGCATGTGAAGATTCTGGCGAATCTGGCCGAGGTGAGCTACATCGACAGCTCCGGGCTAGGTGCGCTGGTCGGCGCGTTTACCAGCGTGCGCAAGGCCGGGGGAGAATTGAAGCTGCTGAAGCTGTCGCCAAAGGTGGACGACTTGATGGAAGTGACGCGCCTGTATACCGTGTTCGACATTGCCGACGACGAAGCCACGGCGGTGAAGTCCTTCGATCACAAAACCGCCGCCGGCGCGTAAGATAACCCCAAGACCCACCCTCACAAAACGAGGACGGGGCACCCGCGGAGCAGAGTCGCCCTACGGACGATAGTGCGGGTCGAGGATGATGCGGCCGGCGCGGTCGGAGGCGAAGGCGGTGCAGTGTTGTTGGCGAGCCCAGGATTGGGCGGTGCGCAGCAGGAGTTTGGCGAGATGTTGGCCGCGAAATTCGGGAATGATGTAGAGACCTTCAATGTAGCCCACCTCTTGGTTGGGAAGCTCCGGAAGATCGGTGCGGATGGCAAGTTCGAGAATGGCCACGCATTGGCCGCTCGTTTCGGCGACGAAAACAGCCATGGGCTCAGCGATGGTGTGCGCGAAGAATGCGGCGATTTCGTGGGGATGATCGGAAACGCCGTCGGGCCACATGGCCGTGCGGAGGCGCAGCCAGGCGTCAGCATCGCCGGGTCGGATGGGGCGGATGTCGGGGTCGGAGGGCATTGGGGTATTTTGTGATGAGAAGTGCCTGCGCCGCAAACCCAGGATGCCTGCCCTTGCGGGTCTAAAGACCCGCGGCTATATGTGCGTGGTAAAATAGCCAGATATGCTGAACCAGATTGCGGGAACTGACGCGAGTGGGCTGCGCTTTGGGCGCAAGAAGACGTTTGGCGTGAAGGTGGGCCACGTGATGGTCGGCGGCGGCGCGCCTATTGTGGTGCAGTCGATGACCAACACCGACACGGCGGACGTGGAAACCACGCTGCAGCAGACGCTGGAACTGGCCGAGGCGGGTTCGGAGATTGTGCGCTGGACGGTGAACGTGCCGGAAGCGGCGGCAGCGGTGCCGGTAATCAAGAAGCGGCTGCTGGATGCGGGCTGCAATGTGCCGATTATTGGCGATTTCCACTACAACGGACACGTGCTGTTGACGAAATACCCGGAGTGCGCCAAGGCGCTGGACAAGTACCGCATCAATCCGGGAAATGTCGGCGCGGGACAGCGGCGCGACGAGCAGTTTTCTACCATCTGCAAAGTGGCGGTGGATAACGGGAAGCCGGTGCGCATTGGCGTGAATGGCGGCTCCTTGAACCAGGAACTGGTGATGCGCAAGATGCAGGAGAATACCGACCAGAACCTGGGCAAAGAGAGCGAAGAGATTATTAATGATTGCATGGTGCTGTCCGCGCTGGAGTCGACGGAACTGGCGCTGGAAAGCGGGCTGCGGAACGACCAGATCATTATTTCGTGTAAGACCTCCCGGCCGCGGGACTTGATTACCGTGTATCGCGATTTGTCGGCGAAGACGCGCCAGCCGCTGCACCTGGGATTGACGGAAGCGGGCATGGGTATGAAGGGGATGGTATGGTCGGCAGCGTCGTTGGGCGTGCTGCTGTACGAAGGGATTGGGGATACGATCCGGATTTCGCTGACGCCGAAACCGGGCGGGGACCGGCGCGAGGAAGTGTATGCGTGCCACGAATTGCTGCAGGCGCTGGGGCTGCGGTCGTTTTCGCCGAGCGTTACGGCATGCCCGGGATGCGGACGGACGACGAGCACCACGTTCCAGGAGTTGGCCGAGCGGACGCAGGACTATATTCGCGAGATGATGCCGACGTGGAAGACGCAGTACGAGGGCGTGGAAACCATGACGCTGGCGGTGATGGGCTGCATCGTAAATGGGCCGGGGGAATCGAAGGCCGCGAATATCGGCATCAGCTTGCCGGGAACAGGTGAGGCGCCGCGGTGTCCCGTATATATTGATGGCAAGAAGGATGTGACGCTGGAAGGGACGTACGATGAGCTGGCGGCGGCGTTCCAGAAGCTGGTGGATGATTACATAGCGACGAAATTCCCGCGGAAGACCGCGGAAACGGTGAGCCGGTAGGCGAGTTTACTTTAGACTGAAACGGATTCCTCAGGGGCTAAAGCCCAAGTTTGTAATGGACTTTTTGTCGGAGGCCAAGCTCCGACCCCTAAAGAGCTAGGCCGCATTAAAGGCTGAAAAGTAAAACGGACAGCAAATGAAAATCTCACGAGAAGATGTGCTGCGGGTGGCGGAGTTGGCTTATCTGGATTTAAGCGAGGATGAGCTGGAGAAGTACCGCGCGCAGGTGGATGAGATTCTGGAGTACATCGGGAAGCTGAACGAGCTGGATACGACGAATGTGGCGCCAATGGCGCAGGTGTTGAGCGACGACCAGACGGCGGACGCGACCTTGCGGGAAGATTTGGTGGTGCCGTGCGCGGTGGCGGATGAGGTGCTGCACCATGCTCCGGATGCGGAGCCGCCGTATTTCCTGGTGCCGAAGGTGATTGAGCGATAGCGGTTCAGGAAGTGAATGAGGTGAAGGAAGTAAAGGAGTCTCGGCGGATCGATCGAAGAGGGATTCCTCACCTCGTTCGGAATGACGGTATTTGTTAGCGGGATGATATGGCGACGATGAAGACAATTGCGGAAGTGCACGAGGCGATCGGCTCGAAGAAGGTGTCGGCGCGGGAAGTTGCGGCGGACTACTTCAAACGGATTGCGGGGCGGAATCGGGAGTTGAATGCGTTTCTGACGCTGTGCGAGGAGCGCGCTTATAAGCAGGCGGATCGCGTGGACGCGCAGGTGGCGGCGGGGAAGCCGCTGGGGCCGCTGGCGGGTGTGCCGATCGCGGTGAAGGATGTGATCAGCACGCGGGGGATTCGAACCACTTGCAGCTCGAAGATCCTGACCAATTATGTGCCGCCTTATGATGCTACGGCGGTGTCTCGCCTGGAAGCGGCGGGGGCGGTAATCCTGGGAAAAACCAATTGCGACGAGTTTGCCATGGGCAGCTCGAATGAGAACTCCGCTTACGGAAATGTGCAAAACCCTGCCGCGCCGGGTTGTGTGCCGGGAGGGTCGAGCGGAGGATCGGCGGCAGCGGTGGCGGCGGATCTGGCCGTAGCGGCGCTGGGGACAGATACCGGGGGATCGATCCGGCAGCCGGGATCGTTCTGCGGGATACCGGCGATGATGGGGAGTTACGGGCGGGTTTCACGGTATGGGCTGATTGCGTTTGCGTCTTCGCTGGATCGCATCGGGCCGTTCGCGCATACCGTGGCGGATGTGGCGACGGTGCTGAAGATTATGGCTGGACGCGACCCCAACGATTCGACTTCGACGACGGCACCGGTGGAAGATTACAGCGCTTCCCTGAACCACCCGGTGAGGGGGATGAAGATCGGAATCCCGAAAGAGTACTTTGGCGCCGGAATGGACGCGGGCGTCCGGGAAAAAGTGACCGCCGGGATTGAATTGCTGCGGAAGTTGGGATGCGATGTGCGCGAAATTCAATTGCCGCACACGGATTATGCGATCGCGACGTATTACATTATCGCCACGGCGGAGGCCAGCTCAAACCTGGCTCGCTACGATGGGGTGCGCTATGGGCCGCGGTCGGAAGCGGATTCGCTGATTGGGATGTACCGCAAAACCCGCGGCGCGGGATTCGGGCCCGAAGTGAAACGGCGCATTGTGCTTGGAACTTATGTGTTGTCGGCGGGCTATTACGACGCGTACTACCTGAAGGGGCAGAAGGTGCGGGCGCTGATAGCGGAGGATTTCAAGAAGGCGTTCGCACAGGTGGACGCGATTGTGACGCCCACGTCGCCGGTGCCACCATTTAAGCTGGGAGAGCGGGTGGACGACCCCCTGCAAATGTATCTTGCTGATATTTATACAGTTACGGGATCACTGGCAGGACTGCCGGGGATTTCGGTTCCGTGTGGACGCATCGGGGGGAAGTTGCCTGTAGGATTGCAGATCATCGGGCCCGCCTTCGGCGAAGCACGCGTGCTGCAATTGGCTCACGCGTTTGAGCAAGCCGGCGGCGCAACGATTTGAAGTTCGCTGGAGCGAAGCTCTACTGAACCTCTCGTCCATCGTCGAAAAGCTGGAGCAAGCGCAGACATTTTTCTTGCGCGCCGCCGACGCAATTCCTGCCGAGCAGTGGAGAACAAAACACAGCGTTGAAGAATGGTCTACGGCAGAAGTTGTGGCGCATCTTGTTTTAGTGGAGCGCGCGGTCATCGGCGGCGCCGACCGCATCCTGCAGAAATCGCCGCGACCCGTCAGCCTGTTGAAGCGCGCGCATTTGCCGCTATGGCTGGTGGAAGCGCGACTGATCCGGCGCAAATCCCCAATTCCCATGGATCCGACAATGATCGGCAGCAAGGAAGAAATGTTGGGAGAACTGCGGAACACGCGCGAACGAGCTCTGGCGTTCCTGGAAGAAACCCGGAACCGCGACTTGAGCGCTTATAGATGGCGCCATACTTTCCTGGGCAGCCTGAACGTGTACGAATGGTTTGAAATGATTGCGGCACACCAGATCCGACATGGAAAGCAAGTGAAGGAGATCGCAAGGCGACTACCAAAAGTGGTAGAAATTTCGCAAAATCAGTAGTTTTTTTCACACCTTCCCTGTCAATTCTGACAGATACGCTGTATGTCTGCGTATTAACAATGTCCGGCGAAATCCCGCGAAAAATAGGCGAAAACAAAAAGTACTAGAGAATTGGTTTAACGCAATTGTAAACGGAACGACTATTGCAGGGATAATGGACGTCCTCTAACCTGCTCACTGCATCAAACAGGGTAGGAGACAAAGCGGCGGAGATAGAGTGAGGCCCCGTGGTTAAAGTAAAGTCGAGTCAAAAAATCTTTACGGACGCGGAAGTAGCCAGCTTGACGGGAATCTGCGTGGAACATCTTCACAATTTCGCGCGCAGCCGTCACTTGGGCATGATCGCGAGAGCAGCAGAAGCGGCGGGCGCACAGGCAGAGCAGTGGTTGTTCACGCTGTCTGACCTGATGGTGCTGACGACGCTGTTCCCGCGCTGCACGCACTAGCGCGTTCGTTTGGGCGCAGAGCCGGGTTCTCCCGGCCAAGCGTGGGGCGCAAAAACCTGCGGAAGTCCGGCAATGGTAGTGCCTTCCCTCCGTTTGACAATTCCGAGGAGTGAGTCATGAGCCAGGAAGCGATTATGCGCAGCTTCTTGCTTGGAGCGCTCTTGCTGGCGCAGTGTCTTGGCATTCGCCCAACGGGCGCGCAAAACCCAAATCCAGTTAGCACAACAGCCAAGGCCCAAAAATCCCTGAAAATTCCTGTAGGGACGGTGCTACCGGTGCGTCTGAATCACGGATTCTCTTCCAAGAGCGCGACGGAAGGGAGGGAGATCACCGGGCGCATCATGCAAGACGTGCCTCTAGCCAATCAGCAAAAGATTCCTGAGGGAGCGAAAGTCCTGGGAACGATTGTGTCCGTAGTGAAGGGTGGGCCAAACGGCTGCGGGCGCATCGCGTTCCGCTTTGATACGCTGGAGATCCATCACCACCGAGTTCCCCTCGTCACCAATTTGCGGGCCATAGCCGGGTTCATGGAAGTGCAATTCGCGCAAACCCCTGAGACCTCACCGGGTTTTGGCACTCCTACTACTTGGGTGACAACGCGGCAGATCGGTGGGGATGAAGTGTATGGAGTCGGAGGGCCGGTGACAGACCAGTCGAACAATCACGTGGGAAAAGGCGTGTTCGGTGGTGTGCTGGCACACGTACGAGCGCAACCGGGGTCGAAGTGCCGAGGCCCCATGGACAACGAAGATCGACTGCAAGCGCTTTGGGTTTTCTCTTCGGATGCCTGCGGAGTGTACGGCATGGAGGGAGTAACAATCGCGCATGCGGGCCGAACGGAACCGCTAGGGGAGATCGTGCTCGAGGCGGAGCACGGTGACGTCCTTGTAAGTGGCGCCAGCGGAATGCTGCTGCGAGTGATCCGGTAAAAAACGTTTAAGGCAATGCGTCAGGCACGAAATGGCGGTGCAGTTTTCTACTTCTGAGCTTCGTTGGTCGCAGATTAGTACAGCAAGCCTGGAGACTGTTCCTTGAGGGTTGTGCCACTGCGCTTGAGCGCCATCATGCGCGATGCGAGATTTGTGATGCGGTTCGCGGCATCTTGGACAGAAACGCCATGAGCGTGAATGTTGGAAATGAGATTTCTGTCGGCATCCGTATGCCCGGAGACGGGGCAGTAGGCCATGTAGGCGGAGAGACTCGCCGCGGTAGCCAGGCCAGGGCGCTCGCCGATCAAAAGCACAAGGACGCGGGGAGCAAGCAAGTCACCGATGTCGTTGATAATGCCAACTCTGCAATAACGCACGACGAAGGATGGGCCAAGTGACCACCCATTCGTCCGAAATTGCTGTTGCAGAAGCGGAAACAGAGAGGGCACCTGCTCGGACACGGCGGCTGCGGACAGGCCGTCTCCAATGACAATCTGGATGTCGGGAGACTTGGGGCAGCGCTGGGCAATGAGGCTCCTGGCGGCCTCGCTGAGTTTGCGACCAAGGTCAGGACGTAGTAAAAACTGCGATTTCGATTGGACCTGACTGGAAACCTGGAACAGGTTCGACTGAGCAACGAAATCCGGCGGCAAATCGTTCTGAAGATCGAACTCCGTCCAGACCGCGTCGACCGCCTGGGCGTGGGAAGCGCGAAGTTCCAGTTGCATTTGGGTGGTGTAGGACGACCCGCGTTGCACAAAAATGCGCGCGGGTGTGCTGGCCCGGATTTTCCGGACGATTTCAGGCCAGGCGGGGGTTGAGGTGAGATGGCGGTCGTCGTCCATGTTGAGCTCAGCCGCGCGAGGACGGCGCGGGCAAGACAGCCTTGAGCCCTTGCACGAGCTTTTGTCTGCTGCCCGAATCCAAGGGCAGGGGTTCTCCGTCTTGGTAGATACCAGTGCGTTCGAGCCATTGTAGAAATTCGGGAGCAGGAAGCAGGTTAAAGATTTTACGAACTGCAAGGGCATCATGAAAGCTGGTGGATTGGTAGTTGAGCATGATGTCATCGGCTCCCGGCACGCCCATAAAGTAATTGCAGCCGGCGGCGGCAAGCAAAAGCATGAGATTGTCGGCAGAGTTTTGATCGGCGACGGCATGATTGGTGTAGCAGACGTCACATCCCATGGGCAAGCCGAGCAATTTGCCAATGAAGTGATCTTCGAGGCCGGCACGAACGATCTGGCGTTCGTCGTATAGATACTCGGGACCGATGAAGCCGACGACGCTGTTGACGAGGAACGGGTCGAAGGCGCGAGCAACGCCGTAGGCACGAGCTTCGAGGGTCAGCTGGTCAATGCCGTGATGAGCTTCGGCGGAGAGAGCGCTGCCCTGACCGGTCTCGAAGTACATCACGTTGTCCCCGGCCCACGGAACATGGCGTTCCCGGTGATGTTCCAGGACACGTCCCTGGCCATCCTGCAGCATGGCCAGATTGATGCCAAAGCTGGCGTTGGCAGCTTGAGTGCCGGCGACAGACTGAAACAGTAGATCGACGGGTGCGCCGCGATCCAAGCAAGCCAATTGCGTGGTGATGTGTCCAAGGCAACAGGCCTGCGTGGGGATGGCGAACTCCGCGATCAGGCGATCGAGAGCCGTGAGGATCGCCGCGACGGTTGCGACGGAGTCGGTAGCTGGATTCACTCCGATGACGGCGTCACCGCAGCCGAAGAGTAGGCCGTCAAACGCGGCCAGCAGGATGCCGGCAATATCGTCGGAGGGATGGTTAGGCTGCAGGCGAATGGCGAGTACGCCGCGCTCGCCGAGAGTATTACGACAACGGGTTACGTTGCGAATCTTGGCGGCCGCGAGCACGAGGTCTTTATTACCCATCAGCTTGGCTACGGCGGCGGCCATTTCCGGCGTGATAGCCCACTTAAGAGACTTCAAGTCCGCTCCGGTGGTTTGGTTGTCGAGGATGAATTCGCGAAGCTGGCCGACAGTCATATGGCGGATACGCGCGAAGGCCGTGGAATCGTGGGAATCGAGAATCAGGCGAGAAATTTCGTCGGTTTCGGGGGGGATGAGAGGATTGTTCAGCAGATTCACGAGGGGAAAATCCGCCAGGGCACCCTTTGCGGCAACGCGTTCGCGCTCGGAAGCGGCGGCAATTCCAGCAAGTTGATCGCCAGATTTTTCTTCATTCGCCTTCGAGAGGATTTCGCGGAGATTGGAAAAGTGAAAGTGTTCCGGCATAAAGGATGCGGATAGTATGGCTGGCTCGCAGCTTGAAATAAAGCAGGGGCCCATCGCCGGAGCAACCTTGCGAGCAACGCTGGGGGCGAGCTATGCTTCTTATTGGACGGCAGGCGCTGCCCGGCTTTACGGGGAGAGCTGGCCGAAGATCCCATGGTTGGCCTGCGCATTTCCGGCGGTTTTTCCCCTCGAAGCTCTGGCCTGTTTTCCTGTGTGCTGCTACTGAGCCTTGCATGTGCTGCGGGAAAGAGCCCAGCACAAGACGCCACGCAGCAGAAGCCAGCGCAACCCCCTGTACAAGACAAAGCGCCCGCGGAAGTCGCGCGCGGCAAGAAACTCATCCTGAAGGACGGGACGTACCAGGTTGTGCGGGAATACCAGAGAAATGGCGACCGTGTCCGGTATTTCAGCGAAGAACGTGGCGATTGGGAGGAGTTGCCCGCCGCGATGGTGGATTGGGATGCCACAGACAAAGACGCCGTAGCGAACGAAAAGAAGGCCAATGCTCTGGCGGAAAAGATTCACACCCAGGAAGAGGCGAAGCGGATGGACAATGTGGCGGACATTGACGCGAGCCTGCAGGTAGGCGAAGGCGCGTTTCTTCCGTCGGCCGAAGGATTGTTCGTGGTGGAAGGCAAAACGGTACGAGTGGTGCAGCAGGCAGGCTCGGCGACCAAGAAGGACACGTTGCGAACGATCGAGCAGGTGCTGTCGCCGGTGCCCATCGTGCCGGGAAAGCAGAAAGTGTTCCTTGCGGGAGAGCATGCTCCGCTACGGCTGCACTCGACGACACCGGAGTTTTATTTGCGCGAGGCACCGCCGGACCCGGATCGCGTGTCGCCGATTGAGAAGAGCAGCCGGCCAGGAGAAACCGGACCGGACGTAGTGTTGATCCGTGCGAAACAGGTCCACAACGGGCGCGAGTTGCAATCGATCAGCACATTGTTCGGCCAAACGATGTCGGTGAACCGGGATGAGATTGCGATACAACGGTGGGAGGTAGCGCCGAACGTGTACCGGTTCACGCTGGGTGAAGCGTTGACTCCGGGAGAGTATGTTGTGGCAGAAGTTTTGCCGGGTGGGTTGAATTATTTTGTGTGGGATTTTGGCTTGGATGGGAGTGGAGCTTCAGGGGCGAAGAAGAAGTAACGGAAGCGGGAAAATAACGTCGCCAAATTTCCATTCAGAAATTAACAGAAATTCTCTCAGCGGCTGAAGCCGCAATTGATTACGACAATGGCGGCACGGCTAAAGCCGTGCCCTGACGTAAGACTTCGGAGAATCGTCTTCCGCGGGTAAGCATTAGGTACGGCCGGCGGGGACACGGCTCAAAACCATCATTAGAGTGTTTAACACATCGGAGACGCGGAAGGGTTTCTGGAGGCGGCGGTAGCTCATGGAAGCGCTGGAACCTTGCCCGTCGGTAACGACTTCGCCGGACATGTAAATGAGCTCGGGCTTGTTGACGCCGGCGGCAATCTTCAGGCGCTGGGCTACGCTGTAGCCATCGGCGTTGGGGCCGGTGCCGGCGAGATTCAAGTCGCAGAGAATGGCGTCATACTTGCCGCGAAGGACACAGGCCAGAGCTTCTTCCGCAGTGGCCGCGCAATCGACGTGCAAGCCCTGAGCCGAGAGTCCCTCGAGGAGGAGCATGCGAATACTCTCCTCGTCATCAACAATAAGAACGGAACGGTTCTTGAGCAGGTCCAGAGTGGGGACCATCATCTCGGCGGAGGAATCCAGAACTGGCTGGCCAGTCTCTTCCTTCCCTGTCGCGGGGAGAAAGACGGTGAAGGCGGCGCCGCCTGCGGGAAGCGACTCGACTTCCATATCGCCGCCGTGCTCGCGAATAATCGACATGCAGATGCTGAGGCCCAAACCGGTGCCGCCGCCCGGGCGCTTGGTGGTAAAAAAGGGATCAAAAATTCTTGGAAGGACTTCGGGCTTAATACCGGCGCCGTCATCCTGAACGGTGGCGAAGATGCGAGGGCCCTTCTGGCCGAGACGGATCTGGATGCGGCCCGAAGTGCGAACTTCACGGATGGCCTGCTCGGCGTTGCCGACAAGATTCAGGAAAACCTGGATGAGCTGGTTGGCGTCGCCCACGGTGGAGGGGATTCCGGGAGCGGGGTGGAAGTCCACCTGAATGGAATTTCGGCGGAGGGAGTGATCGTGGAGCTGCAGGGTACGGTCGACGATGCCGTTGAGGTCCAAGGTTTTTTTCTGAGGAGAAGCGGGACGAGAGAATTCGAGGAGATTCTGGACGATGCGGGCGGCGCGGCGAGCTTGCCGATAGGTCATGTCGAGTTGGCGTTTGGCGTTTTCGTCGATACCGGCGCGTTCGCGGAGCAGTTCGCTGGCACCGAGGATGGCGGTGAGAGGATTGTTCAATTCGTGGGCGACGCCGGCGAGCATCTGGCCCATAGCGGCGAGCTTTTCGGCCTGGATGAGCTGCTCTTCGAGGCGCTTGACTTCGGTGATGTCGCGACCGGAGATGACCACGCCTTCGATCTTGCCGTTGACATCGAAGAGCGGGCTGAAATGGCAACGGAGACGGCGCCATTCGCCCAGCTTGTGGCGCACGCGAATTTCGATGGAAGCAAAATTACGGGTGCCCTGAAGCAGGTCGTTAAAGACGGCGAGAATCGCGTTGAGATCTTCGTGGTGGGTGCGATCCCCGAAAATCATGCCGATGGTTTCCTGGGTATTGTAGCCAAGAACTTCCTCGACCTTGGGACTAACAAAGGTGTAGCGGCGTTCGTTATCGACGACGAAAATGAGGTCGGGGAAACTGTCAACCAAGCGACGGGCGAATTCCTGTTGCTGGTAAAGGCGCTTTTCGATGGCGCGGCGTTCGGTGATGTCGGCGAGCGCACCTTGATAGCGGACGATTTTGCCGCCGGTATCGCGGACGGCGGAAGCGGTGTTGAGGCAAATAATGGGCTCGCCATCCTTGCGGCGGAGGGTAATTTCCCTGCCCTGGGGAGTGGGCTGGCGGTTGACCTCACGAGCCACGAGGGAGCGTTGCTCCTGGTCGACAAACACCTCGCTGACCTTTTTAGCGAGCAATTCTTCTTTGGAGTTATAGCCGAGCATGTGGACGAGAGCGGGGTTGACTTCGACGATTTTGTCGTCCGGGGTGATGATGTAGATGCCTTCCTGAAGAGTTTCGAAGAGTTCGGTGAAGCGAGCTTCACTCCGGCGCTGGGAAGTGATGTCGCGCGCAAGAATGGTAAGGCCATGGACTTTTTCATCGCGGACCATGGCGTGTGCCACGCAATCGAAGAAGAAGGCCGCGCCGGTCTTTTTGAGGCGGACTTGCACAACACCGGACCAGATGCGGCGTTCGAGGAAACGCTGCATTCCGCGTTTCAGTTCTTTCTCGGAAGTGGCACTTTCGTCGGTGATGAAGTGGAGGAGGGGAAGACCGATGATTTCCTGAAAAGACTGGCCGACGAAATCCGCAAAACTGCGATTGGCGGCACGGATTTCGCCATCGAGGCTAAGAGCGAGCAGGATGTCGTCAAAGGAATCGATGAGATCGCGGAAACCCTGCTGCGATTTGGAAATCATGTGGAACAGTTGTTCGAGCTGACGGTCGTTGGGCGGCGCGGAATCCCGCTGATCGATGCCTCGCACCAAACCTTTGAGTTCGGCGATTTCTTGGGATTTTTTCCAGACGTAGGCGCCAAGAAGAATGACCAGTGCAACCAAGCCGAACGGAAGCGCTTCGAGACGGAACTTGGAGGAACGCAAGGAATCCCATGATAACCAGGCGAAGACCGAGGTAACGGCGAAGAGAACGAAAAAGGTGATGCGCCACAATTCCTTTTGGCGCTTTTCATAGCTACTCAGGCGAGCGGATACGGACGTGCCGGAGTCCGCGGCCGAGAGAGACTGCGGCTGGTCGCCGGGTTGTGGGTCAACGTTCATTCGAGGATTCTAAGCGTCCGAGAGTGAAGCGAAGCCGAGTGACGCCTTCCCTATGATAGGAACGGGGATAGGAGGCAGCAAGCAGGATGGATCAGTGGCGTTCCTGAGGCTTACCTGTACGAAAGGACGGTACGGGTAAAAAGGACAGCGCCCCGGGGATGCCCGAGGCGCTGTAAGGTGGTTGGAACTTCAATAAGCCGCTGGTGAAGGCTTAGTCTTGACCTTCGGTGGCGGCGTCGGCTTCGGTTTCGTCGTCCTTACCGCCGAGGAACTCCAGACCCGCAGCGTCTTCCGCCGCGAATTCCGTGGCTTCTGGGAGTTCTTCGACAGGAGCAGGAACGGGCATTTCGGTGAGCAACTGGATGCTGCGATAGTGCTCGAGTCCGGTGCCCGCCGGGATGAGACGACCCATGATGACGTTTTCCTTCAGGCCGCGGAGATAATCGACCTTACCGGCAACAGCGGCTTCGGTGAGAACACGAGTGGTCTCTTGGAAGCTGGCTGCCGAGATGAAGGAATCGGTGGAGAGAGACGCCTTGGTGATACCCAAGAGGAGTGGACGCCCCGTAGCGGGACGGCCGCCTTCGGCGATAACGCGATCGTTCTCTTCGCGGAAGCGGAACTTGTCGACTTGTTCCTCGAGGAGGAACGTGGTGTCGCCAACGTCTTCGACTTTGACCCAGCGCATCATCTGACGGCTGATGGTTTCGATGTGCTTATCGTTGATGTTGACGCCCTGCAGGCGGTAGACCTCTTGAATGGCGTTAACGAGGTAGGCCTGGGTGTACTTCTCGCCCAGAACCGCGAGCAGGTCGTGGAGGTTGAGCGGGCCGTCGATAAGCGCTTCACCAGCGCGGACGTGTTCGCCTTCCTGAACGTTGATGTGGACGCCGCGCGGGATGGCATATTCCTTGGAAGTCTTGCCATCTTCGCTTTCGACGTAGATTTTGCGCATGCCCTTGGCGATTTCGCCGTAGCGGACAGTGCCGTCGATTTCGGAAATGACGGCGGGGTCCTTGGGCTTGCGGGTTTCGAAGAGTTCGACGACGCGCGGGAGACCACCGGTAATGTCCTTGGTCTTGGTGGTTTCGCGCGGGATCTTCGCGAGCACGTCTCCAGCCTGGAGTTCGTCGCCGTCCTGCACCATCAAGTGGGCGCGGGAAGGCATGAGGTACTTTTTGCGGACCTTGCCGGAAGCATCGCGGACAAGGATCGCGGGCTGGTGCTTTTCGTCGCCGGGAGGCAGAGTGACGACGAGCTGCGAGAGGCCGGTGACTTCGTCCACCTGTTCTTCGATGGTGAGACCGGGACGCAGATCGTCAAACTTCACGGAGCCTGCGGTTTCGGTCAGGATGGAGAAGGTGAACGGATCCCATTCGGCAAGGATCTGGCCGTGGTTGACGGAATCGCCCTCGTTAACGCGGAGGCGAGCGCCGTAAACGACGTGGTAGCGTTCCTTCTCGCGGCCCTTTTCATCGACGATGACGATGAGGCCGGAACGGTTCATGGCGATGCGAGCGCCGCCGCGGCCTTCCACGTGACGAAGGTCGACGAATTTGACGACGCCGGTGTTCTTGGCTTCGAGAGTGGAACGCTCGCTAACGCGGGTAGCCGCACCACCGATGTGGAACGTACGCATGGTGAGCTGCGTGCCGGGTTCGCCGATGGACTGAGCGGCGATGACGCCGACGGCTTCGCCGAGTTCGACCATGCGACCAGTAGCGAGGTTGCGACCATAGCAGAGGGCGCAAACACCGCGACGGGATTCGCAGGTGAGCACGGAACGGATGCGGACGCGCTCGATACCGGCAGCCTGAATGGCGTTGGCCAATTCTTCGGTGATCTCCTGGTTGACTTCGACGATGACGCTGCCTTCGAAGTCTTTAATGCGTTCCAGAGAGACACGGCCGACGACGCGGTCGCGGAGAGGCTCGACTTCGACGCCAGCTTCGATGATGGGCTCGACGTAGATGCCGTCGGAGGTGCCGCAGTCGGGTTCGTTGATGATGACGTCCTGGGCCACGTCAACGAGGCGGCGGGTGAGATAGCCCGAGTCCGCCGTCTTTAGCGCGGTGTCCGCAAGACCCTTGCGCGCGCCGTGGGTAGAGATGAAGTACTGCAACACGGTGAGGCCTTCGCGGAAGTTGGAGGTGATTGGAGTCTCGATAACTTCGCCGGAAGGCTTGGCCATCAAGCCGCGCATACCAGAAAGCTGGCGAATCTGCTGCTTGGAACCGCGAGCGCCGGAGTCCGCCATGATGTAAACGGGGTTGATGTTGCCTTCGCGGTCCTGAGTTTCGAGGGCTTTGAACATTTCGTCGGCAACTTTTTCGGTGACGTCGCCCCAGATGGCGATGACCTTGTTATAGCGTTCGCCGTTGGTGATGGCGCCGTCGAGGTATTGCTGCTGAACCTTGACGACTTCCTTCTCGGCGTTTTCGACGAGCTTGTACTTGTCGCTGGGGATGAGCATGTCATCGATGCCGATGGAGATGCCGGACTTGGTGGCGTAATAGAAGCCGAGCGCCTTCAAATGGTCGAGAAGTTCGACGGTGGCTTCCAGGCCAAAGCGCAAGTAGGCGTAATAGACCAACTGCTGAACGCCCTTTTTCTTGAGCAAGCCGTTGATGTAGGGCATCTGCTTGGGCAAGTGGGAATTGAAGATGACGCGGCCGACGGTGGTCTGGATGAACTGGCGCTCCATCTTGATGGGTTCGGTGTGGGTCACGTCCTGAGTATCGAAGGCGGTTGTGAGGTCGATGGCTTCACCCGTGTAACGCAAGCGGATGGGGGTGAGCAGTTCGACTTCGCCAGCTTCGAGAGCCAGGGTGACGTCCTCAGCGGAACCAAAGACGCGGCCTTCACCCTTGGCGCCCGGCTTGTTCTTGGTCAAGTAATAGATGCCGAGAACCATGTCCTGCGAGGGCACGGCGAGGGGCAGACCATGCGCGGGAGAAAGAATGTTGCGCGAACTGAGCATGAGCACAGAAGCTTCCACCTGAGATTCAGGCGAGAGCGGAATGTGCACGGCCATCTGGTCGCCGTCGAAGTCCGCGTTGAACGCGGTGCAAACGAGCGGGTGGATGCGGATGGCTTTGCCTTCAACGAGAGTGGGTTCGAAGGCCTGGATGCCGAGGCGGTGCAAGGTTGGTGCGCGGTTCAGGAGCACCGGGTGTTCGCGGATGACATCTTCCAGGATGTCCCACACCACGGCTTCCTGCTGTTCGACCATTTCTTTGGCTTGCTTGATGGTGGTGCAGTGACCCTGGGCTTCGAGCTTGTGATAGATGAAAGGCTTGAAGAGCTCGAGAGCCATTTTCTTGGGCAAGCCGCACTGGTTGAGCTTGAGTTCCGGACCGACAACGATGACGGAGCGGCCGGAATAGTCGACGCGCTTGCCGAGCAGGTTCTGGCGGAAACGGCCCTGCTTGCCTTTGAGAGTGTCACTCAAGGACTTGAGCGGACGGTTGTTGGTACCGCGCAGAACGCGGCCGCGACGGCCATTGTCGAAGAGCGCATCGACGGCTTCCTGGAGCATGCGCTTTTCATTGCGGACGATGACGTCTGGCGCGCGGAGTTCCATGAGCTTCTTCAGACGGTTGTTGCGGTTGATAACGCGACGATAAAGGTCATTGAGGTCGGAAGTGGCGAAACGGCCGCCATCGAGAGGCACGAGAGGACGAAGTTCCGGCGGAAGGACCGGAATCACGTCCAGGATCATCCATTCGGGCTTGTTGCCGCTCTTGCGGAAGGCTTCGAGCACCTTGAGGCGCTTGGCGTACTTGATGCGCTTCTGGAGCGACGGATCCGCCTTCATTTTTTCGCGGAGGTCGTCCGCGAGTTTTTCGACGTCGACGCGGCGCAGCAATTCCTTGATGGCTTCCGCGCCCATCTTGGCCGTGAACTGGCCGGGATATTCAGTGGTGAGCTTGCGATATTCCTCCTCCTGAAGAACCTGACGCTCTTTCAGGATGGCGACTTCGCCCTGATCGACGACCACGAAGGCCTCGAAGTAGAGGATGCGCTCGAGATCGCGCATGGAAATGTCCAACAAGTAGCCGATGCGGCTGGGCAGGCCCTTGAAGAACCAAACGTGAGAGCAGGGGGAAGCCAGCTCGATGTGGCCGAGGCGCTCGCGACGAACTTTGCTGAGAGTGACCTCGACACCGCACTTGTCGCAAATCACGCCGCGGTGCTTCATGCGCTTGTATTTGCCGCACAAGCACTCCCAGTCCGTGACCGGGCCGAAGATTTTGGCGCAGAAGAGACCGTCACGCTCGGGCTTGAACGTACGGTAGTTGATGGTCTCCGGCTTGGTGACTTCGCCGTGGGACCACGAACGGATTTTTTCCGGACTCGCCAAGCTGATGCGGATGGAATCGAAATCGGCAATCAAACTGGCGCGATCATAAGGGCCGCTACGGTACAAGGTGATTTCCTCCCTCCCCGGCTTTCACCGGGGACGCGCCTGGGGCAGTTTGAAGACCACCCTAGGCGGCTGAGAACCCGAACTACCGAATACTGCTAAAACTTGCATGCTTGCCAAGCCGGGGCGCAACATGCTTCGCCCCAGCCTGGCGCTGACATGAAAGTCAACGCTACATTAATCGGCTGCCTTCTCTACTGTCGGCTTTTGGCGCTTCATCAACTCGACGTCGAGGCACAGAGACTGCAACTCGCGTACAAGCACGTTGAACGATTCCGGCACGCCAGGTTCAATGCCGGGCTCGCCCTTGACGATGGCTTCGTAGATTTTTGCGCGGCCATAGACGTCGTCGGACTTGGCGGTCAGCAATTCCTGCAAAATGTGCGCGGCGCCGTAAGCTTCCAGGGCCCACACTTCCATTTCGCCGAAGCGCTGTCCACCGAACTGCGCCTTACCACCAAGCGGCTGCTGGGTGATGAGGGAGTACGGACCGATCGAGCGGGCGTGGATCTTGTCGTCAACCAAGTGAGAGAGCTTGAGCATATAGATGTAGCCAACAGTGATGGGCTGATCGAACTGGTCGCCGGTCATACCGTCGAAGAGGTTGATCTTGCCAGCGTGAGGCAAGCCCGCAACTTCGAGCAGGTGGCGGATTTCCGGTTCGCGCGCGCCATCGAACACCGGCGTGGCGAAGGGAATGCCGTCGCGGAAGCCTTCAGCGAACTCAAGCAACTCTTCGTCGCTCGATTTCTGCAGGGACTTCCAGATGGCGGTGTCGCTGAAGACCTCGCGGTACCAGCGGCGAATCGCTTCGGCTTTCACTTCCTTGCTGAGCAGACGCTTGAGGCTGTTGCCCAATTCCTTGGAAGCCCAGCCGAGGTGGGTTTCAAGAATCTGTCCGACGTTCATACGAGAAGGAACGCCGAGCGGATTCAGAACGATTTCCACGGGAGTGCCATCCGGGAGATAGGGCATATCTTCTTCCGGAACGACGCAAGCGATGACGCCCTTGTTGCCGTGGCGGCCAGCCATCTTGTCGCCGATGGAGAGCTTGCGCTTCATGGCGATATAGACTTTAACCAGCTTGATAACGCCCGGGGGCAGTTCGTCGCCCTTCTTCAGCTTTTCCTTGCGCTCGTCGGTGATCTTGCGAAGCACATCGATCTGACGCGAAGTCATCTCTTCGATTTCTTCGATCTTTTCGATGAGCAGCGGATCACGTTCGTTGAGTTTGAGGCGCTTGAGGTTGCGCGTGGAGATTTTTTCGATCAGATCACGCGTGAGTTCGACGCCCTTGGTGAGCAGACGCTTGTTGGTCTTTTCGTCGTGCAGGTCGGCCTGGAGGACCTTGCCGCCAAGCAGATCTTCGAGGCGCTTGAGGCGTTCGTCGGTCAGGATGCGGATTTCGTCGGCGAGGTTCTTCTCCAGCTTGAAGACCTGGGAAGCTTCAATGGCCTTGTGGCGCTCGTCCTTCTCTCCGCCCTTGCGGGTGAAGATCTTGACGTCAACGATGGTGCCCTCGATGCCCGGCGGGCAGTAGAGGGAGGCGTCGCGAACATCGCCCGCTTTTTCGCCGAAGATGGCGCGAAGGAGTTTTTCTTCCGGCGTCAGCGTGGTTTCACCCTTCGGAGTGACCTTGCCAACGAGGATATCGCCCGGCTTGACGACCGCGCCGATGCGGATGACGCCGCTCTCGTCGAGGTTGCGAAGGAAGGATTCGCTGATGTTGGGGATGTCGCGCGTAACTTCTTCGGGACCGAGCTTGGTATCACGCGCTTCGATTTCGTACTCCTCGATGTGAATCGAGGTGTAGTAATCGTCCTTGACCAGCTTTTCGCTGACGAGGATGGCGTCTTCAAAGTTGTAGCCGCGCCAGGGCACGAAGGCCACGAGCACGTTACGGCCGAGGCCGAGTTCGCCGCGATCGGTGCAGGGTCCATCGGCGAGCACTTGGGCAGTCTTCACGCGGTCGCCCACGCGAACGAGCGGCTTCTGGTTGATGCAAGTGTTCTGGTTGGAGCGCTTGAACTTGGTCAAGGTGTAGATGTCGGCACCGACTTCGCGGCTGAGTACGCCAGAGTGGTCGCTTTCGACGCGAACGATGATGCGTTCGGAGTCGACCTGATCGACGATGCCGTCGCGCTTGCAGAGGACGACTGCGCCGGAATCGCGGGCGGTGACGCGCTCCATGCCGGTGCCGACCAGCGGAGCTTCGCCGCGGATCAAAGGCACAGCCTGGCGCTGCATGTTCGAACCCATCAAGGCGCGGTTCGCGTCGTCGTTTTCGAGGAATGGAATCAAACTGGCGGCTACCGAAACAAGCTGCTTCGGGGAAACGTCAACGTAATCCACTTCATCACGATGCTTGAGGACGAAGTTGCCGGCCTGACGGCAGTTCACGAGTTCGGTGGTGATGCGCAGTTTTTCGTCGAGGGAAACGTTAGCCTGAGCGATGACGTACTTGTCTTCTTCCCAAGCGGACAGGTAGAAGCAGTAGGGCTCGTCGACAACCTTGCGGCGCTTCAACTCTTCGTTGAGTTCTTCGACGCGGTCCGCTTCGACGATATCGCCGGCCTTGAATTCGCTGTCGCCGGCATTGACGATCTGGACGTAATCGATGATGCGACCACCCTTGACGCGGCGGTAAGGCGATTCGATGAAGCCGTAGTCGTTGATGCGGGCGAAGCAGCTCAGTGAGCTGATTAAGCCGATGTTCGGACCTTCCGGCGTTTCAATCGGGCAGATACGGCCGTAGTGGGTCGGGTGAACGTCGCGGACTTCGAATCCAGCGCGTTCACGAGACAAACCACCGGGCCCAAGAGCGGAGAGACGGCGCTTGTGGGTAATTTCGCTGAGCGGGTTGGTCTGATCCATGAATTGGCTGAGCTGCGAACTGCCGAAGAATTCGCGGATCGCGGCCATAACCGGCTTGGCGTTGACCAAGTCGTGCGGCATGGCTGTGGACATTTCCTGGTACACGCTCATCTTTTCCTTGATGGCGCGTTCCATGCGGACCAAGCCGATGCGGAACTGGTTTTCCAGAAGTTCGCCAACCGCGCGGACGCGGCGATTGCCGAGATGGTCGATGTCGTCGACGACGCCGATGTTCTTGCGCAGCTTGAAGAGGTACTTGATGGCGGCGACGAAGTCAGTGGTGTCCAGGGTGCGATTATCGAGCGGGGTATCGAGCCCGAGCTTGATATTGAACTTCAGGCGGCCCACACGGCTGAAATCGTACTTGCGCGGATCGAAGAACATGCCACGGAAGAGATTGGTGGCGGTTTCAAGCGTCGGAGGATCACCCGGGCGCAGCTTACGATAGATTTCGATGAGCGCTTCCTTGGAGGAGCGGATGGAGTCCTTGTCCAAAGTGCGGGAGAGGACCAGGCCGATTTCGTCGCGTTCCGGGAAGAAGACATCGACTTCGGTGATGCCGGCTTCCGCGAAAGCCTGCCAAAGATCCGCAGTGAGCGGCTTGTTGGCTTCAAGAAGGACTTCACCGGTCTGACGGTTGACGACGTCGGCGACGCTGTACGCACCTTCGAGGTCGACAAGGGCCGCACGAACCTGGGAAATTTTCGCCTTGATGAGTTCCTTGAAGAGAGTCTCGGTGATGCGCTTGTGAGCACCGACGATGACCTCTTCGGACTTGGGATTACGGATTTCGTGGGCGAGCTTACGATCCACGATGCCGGGCGAAACGTTCCAGAACAAATCCTTATCGCGCAGGGAAATGCGTTCGACCTGATAGAAGGTGCGAAGGATTTCCTCATTGGACTTCATGCCCAGCGCGCGAAGGAAGATGGAGCCGAGGAATTTGCGCTTGCGATCGATGCGGACGTAGAGAATGTTTTTGGTGTCGTACTCGAATTCAACCCAAGAACCGCGATAAGGAATAATCTTGCCGAGGAAGTAGGAGCGGTTGTTGGCGCTTTCGAAGAAGACGCCGGGCGAACGGTGCAACTGGCTGACAATAACGCGCTCGGTACCATTGATGATGAAGGTGCCGTTTTCGGTCATCAGCGGAATGTCGCCGTAGAAGACTTCCTGTTCCTTGATGTCGCGAATGGTTTTTGCGCCAGTGTCGGGATCTTTGTCGTAAATGGTCAGACGGATGGTGACCTTAAGCGGGGCGGAATAAGTCATGCCGCGCTCCTGGCACTCATTCACGTCGTACTTCAGTTGCATGGCGACGGGGTCGCCGCACTTGTTACAGAAGGTCGGCGTATTCTTGTTGAAGGTGCCGCACTTCTGGCAAACCACGTCGCCGGTCTGATACGGATTGGTGACGACGGAAGCGCCGCAATTGCGACAAGTGGCGCGAAGATGGTGCAGGCCCTTCAGGTTGCCGCACTTGCACTCCCAGTTGCCGATGGAATAGTCCACGAATTCGAGTTGCGACATTTCGCGGAAATCCCGGATCGGAAAAACCGAAGTGAAGACCGACTGGAGTCCGCCGTCCTCGCGCTCACTTGGCAGCAGATCCATCTGCAAGAAGCGTTGATAGGACTTCTTCTGGACTTCGATCAGGTTTGGGATCTGGATAGACCCCTGGATTTTCGCAAAATCCAGTCGCTGGCGTTCCCGAACGTGCTGGTTGCTATTGGACATGCCTGATTTACCTCATTCCCTTTCGGGCAGGGTGCAAAAAACACTAAAGACACTAAACCGTGAGCCGCGCAGCTTGCCCAAAGCCGCCCTGCACACGGTTAGCGAAGGTCCAATAAGGACCCAGAGAGTTGTAGACAAAACCGGCCGTAGCGTTCGTACTGAATTCCCCTGGCGCGATCAGGCACCGCCCTGACGCGCCGAATATGAAGCCCGGACCATGGAAAGCCGGCCAAGACATGGCCGGCAGACCATTACTTGATCTCGACCTTGGCGCCCGCCTCTTCGAACTTCTTCTTGATGGTGGCGGCCTCGTCCTTGCTGACGCCTTCCTTCACGGTTTTTGGCGCGCCATCAACGAGATCCTTGGCTTCCTTCAGGCCCAAGCTGGTGACTTCACGAACGGCCTTAATGACGTTGATCTTGTTGCCACCCACATCGGTGAGAACAACGGTGAATTCCGTCTTCTCTTCCACCGGAGCCGCCGCGCCCGTCGCCGCACCGCCGCCTGCCGCCACAACGGTGGCAGCCGCCGCGGACACGCCGAAGGCTTCTTCCATTTTCTTGACAAGATCCGACGCCTCAAGAAGCGTCAGGCCCTTGATTTCTTCCAGGATCGTTTCGACTTTCGACATGACTGCTAGTTCTCCTCTCAAATTTCTGAATCAAATATTCAAATCTCGGAACCGCGGCGGGCAGGCCCGCTCAGCCCCCGGACCCTACGAACTGAACTTGTTGGCCTTTACCGCTTCGCTGACGGTGACAGCGAGGTTGCGAGGCAGCGCATTGAGCGCAGTCGCGATTCGCTGAGCCGGAGCGTTCAGCAAGAACATAATCTTGCTGATAAGTTCTTCCTTAGACGGCATGTCGGCCAATTGCTTGATCTCGGAGATCGAGATCACGCGGCCTTCGACGACGCCGGACTTGAACTGGAACGCCGGAACATCCTTGGCGATCTTGGTCAGCGCCTTTGCCAGCGCGACGGGGTCGGTCTGCGTATAGGCGATCGAATGCGTGCCCTTCAGGTTCTTGAGCACGCCTTCCGCGGGAGTACCGGAGCCGGCAATTTCGGCAAGCGTGTTTTTCACGACTTCATACTTTCCGCCTGCTGCCTGGACCGCGCGACGCAACTTGGTGTCTTGTTCGACGGTGATGCCCTGGAAGGTGGTGAGAATAACGGTGGACACCTTCGCCAGTTCTGTTTTCAGTTTGTCGAGATCCTGCTGCTTTTCACTTTTCTTCTTCATAATGTCTCTCCGCCTCTTACGCAGCCGTCGCGAGCGTTTCCGCTTCGGCAAGATCCACGGGGATTCCGGGACCCATGGTGGAAGTCAGGGTGATGCGCTTGACGAACTTGCCTTTGGCCGCCGCAGGCTTTGCTTTGAGAATCGCGGCGATCAACGCGTGGGCATTTTCCGCCAACTTCGGGGCATCAAAATTAATCTTGCCGATTGGGCAGTGGACGATTCCAGCCTTATCGACGCGAAATTCGACTTTACCGGCCTTGGTCTCTTTGACGGCCTTGGTTACGTCCGCAGTGACCGTTCCGGTCTTCGGGTTGGGCATCAAGCCACGAGGGCCGAGCACTTTACCGAGCTTACCGGCGGAACGCATCATGTCTGGCGTGGCGATGACGGCATCAAAATCGGTCCAGCCTTCCATAATTTTCTGAACCAAGTCGTCCCCGCCGACAAATTCCGCACCGGCTTCGGTGGCTTCGCGCTGCTTATCGCCGCCCGCGAGAACCAAGACGCGAACGCTTTTACCCAAGCCATTGGGCAGAACCACAGTGCCGCGAACCACCTGATCGGAGTGCTTCGGATCGACGCCAAGGTTGATGGCGAGTTCAACGGTTTCGTTGAACTTCGTGTGATGCGTCTTCTTGATGAGCTCTGCCGCTTCCGCGAGCTTGTACGGGCGCGCTTCGACCTTCTTGCGCGCGTTCTCTATGTGTTTGCCAGCTTTTTTCATGGTGCCCTCTGCGACCTCTTAGCGCCTGAGACTCCCTAGGCTTCCACGACTTCCAGACCCATGTTGCGCGCCGTACCCATGACAGTGCGCACCGCGGAATCGAGATTGGTGGTGTTGAGATCGACAAGCTTAATCTTGGCGATTTCCACGACCTGCTTCTTGGTGACCTTGCCCACTTTGTTGCGGTTGGGCTCCGGAGAACCCTTGGCGATACCCGCCGCACGGAGCAAGAGAATGGATGCGGGCGGCGTTTTCAGAATGAAGGTAAAGGTGCGGTCCGTGTAGATAGTGACCAACACCGGGAAAATCATTCCGTCGGGCTCTTTCTGCGTTTTGGCATTGAACTGCTTGCAGAAATCCATGATGTTGACGCCATGGGGACCGAGCGCGGTGCCCACGGGAGGCGCCGGCGTAGCCTTGCCTGCCGGCAACTGCAACTTGATGGTGGTCTGTACCTTCTTTGGTGGCATTGTTCCTTTACCTCACCTCTAAAATCTTGAGCCCAGGGCCTAACGGCCCGAGGCGATTAGCCAAGCTTTTCGACGCTCGCAAAATCCAGTTCAACTGGAGTAGAGCGTCCGAAAATCGTGACCGAAACTTTCAGGCGGCTGTGATCATTGTCAATTTCTTCGACCACGCCATTGAAATTGGCGAACGGGCCATCGACGATGCGCACTTGCTCGTTGCGCTCGTAGACCACCTTGGGCTTTGGCCGGTCCATCGGCGTGTGCACGCGGTTAATGATGGCGTCCACTTCCGACTCTGACAGCGGCGGCGGCGCGGTGGCCGATCCGACGAAGCCAGTGACGCGAGGGGTGTTGCGCACGATATGCCAGGTATTCTCGTCGAGATCCATTTCCACGAGGACGTAGCCGGGATAAGACATGCGCGAGGCCACGGTTTTCTTGCCGCCACGTACTTCGACGACATCCTCGGTGGGGATCAGCACGCGGCCGATCTTGTCCTGAAGATTGAAAGCGGCAACACGGCTCTCCAGGCTTTCTTTGACCTTCTTTTCAAAGCCCGAATACGTGTGAATGATGTACCACTGCATTGGCATATGTCGTCTCGCCCTTAAACGTGAAAGAAATGGAGCAACTGGTCCAGGCCCTTTTGCGCAATCCATTCCACGATGGCCAGAAAAATTCCGAAAAAAGCTACCGTGGCAATTACAACGCCAGTCGTTGAGACAACATCGTCGCGACTGGGCCAGGTCACCTGCTTCATTTCCACTCGAACGTCATGAAGAAACTCGCGGGTGCCGTCGATCGTACCGGTCACCTTGTTGACGAGCGGAAGATGCGGTCCGCCCTGAGATTCGTCGTTCATTTTCACCGCCCGCGTGGCCATAACCTTTTCACCCGCACGAACCCATGGGTTCGTGTCCTAACAAATATCTGGCAGGGGAGGAGGGATTCGAACCCCCATACCCGGTTTTGGAGACCGGAGTCCTAACCGTTGGACGACTCCCCTAAAACCAAAACCGCTCTAATACTTGCCCCTGGCCGATTCCTACCGAGATCCTGTACGCAAAAACCGCGCTCAGGACGACGACTCTTATCGGGTCGTCACTTCGCTTCTTTATGGGCCGTGTGCTTCCGGCACGCACGGCAAAACTTCTTGGTCTCCATGCGTTCGGAATGTTTCTTCTTGTTCTTGGTGGTGGTGTAGTTGCGATTCTTGCACTCACCACACTGCAACGTAATGATTTCGCGCATTTCTCAATTCCCTTTTAGCGAGTGCGAGCCGGCATGGGCCGACTCGCCCTCTTGAAGATTACTCGATGATCTCCGTGACGGCGCCGGCGCCGACGGTGTGGCCGCCTTCGCGAATCGCGAAGCGCAAGCCCTTCTCCAGCGCTACCGGCGTAATCAACGTCACTTCGCAGCTCACGTTGTCGCCCGGCATCACCATTTCCACGCCTTGCGGCAACTTCATGTCGCCGGTCACGTCCGTGGTGCGGAAATAAAACTGTGGACGATAGCCGGTAAAGAACGGCGTATGACGGCCGCCTTCTTCCTTGGTCAACACGTACGCTTCTGCCTTGAACTTCGTGTGTGGCGTGATCGAGCCCGGCTTGCACACTACCTGCCCGCGCTCCACATCGTCTTTTTCCGTGCCGCGCAGCAAGAGCCCCACGTTGTCGCCCGCCAGTCCTTCATCCAGCAGCTTGCGGAACATCTCCACGCCCGTCACTACCTTCTTC
>Ga0074046_10001016_pt1 | contig 26046 bp, 24 predicted proteins | sample BogForMeECP23OM3_FD_94441 | JGI IMG/M metagenome (GOLD analysis project Ga0074046, IMG submission 94441) | Bog forest soil microbial communities from Calvert Island, British Columbia, Canada - Bog Forest MetaG ECP23OM3 | ecosystem: Environmental > Terrestrial > Soil > Wetlands ...
CGCCACCTCCCCGAACGGCTCTCAACGAACACGCCAGACCCGGCTCGAGGGCACCTGCCATTAAAGATTACCCACGACCAGCTCAGCGCGTCGGGTCGGGCAAGATCATTTGGCAGAGGACACTTGTGACGCCTCGCGCAAGCTGTAATCATAATTACATGAATACAGAGCAAGAAGGTTCCGCTCGCGCGGCCGACGCGGCCCCGACGGATGATGACACGAACGCTAGTAGCGGAACGATCCGGGGCGGCACCACGGAGGAGGTGCGCGGCTGGTTCAGCGGCCGGCTGCCCGGTGAGTGGTTCACCGGCGCGCCGGAGATCCTGGCGGACCGCGAGGAGATCACCATCGTCGGGGTGCTGCCCGCCCCCGAGACGGCCGGGGCTTCGGACGCCGAGCGGGCGGCCGCCGCCGAAGGCCGGATCCGCAGGTTCCGCGAGGAGACCAGGAGCCGCCGGATCGAGATCGCACGGGAGGCCGAGCACAAGTTCCGGCGCAAGGTGTCTTGGGGTGTCACCTGCGCGGACGTGACTGAGATGTTCACCACACTCTCGATTCCGGTGATGACCAGGCTGCGTCAGCCCGAACGCCGGGTCCTCGACACGCTCGTCGACGCGGGTGTGGCGCGCAGTCGCAGCGACGCGCTAGCCTGGTGCGTGCGACTGACCGGAGAGAACGCGGATTCCTGGCTGTCCCGGCTGCGTGCGGCCTTGCGACATGTCGAGGAAGTGCGGCACCAGGGTCCGGGCAGCGGCTGATTATTCCGGCTCATTGGGCCCTTCGTGCTGAACACCGGCCGTGTCGGCGGGGCGATGACCATCTAGGTTCCAAGAAAGGTAACGCCCCCGGGGAAGCAGGGAACCTTAGTCGTTAACCAGAGCGTTCCACTTGTTGGGTACGTTTGCCGTAGACCATCACGGTGACGAGGAAGGCCGCCAAATGGGACTTCGTGACCTGGCCTACCGGCTATACGAGCGCAGGATTCAGGCTTCCCTGTCGCCCGACGCCATCCCGCGCCACGTCGGGGTGATGTGCGACGGGAACCGGCGGTGGGCTAGGTCGGCGGGGTTCCGCGATGTCAGCAGCGGCCATCGCAAGGGCGCGGACAAGATATTCGAGCTGCTTGACTGGTGCCGCGAGAGCGGCGTCGAGGTCGTCACCTTGTGGCTGCTGTCCACCGATAACCTGAGCCGGCCGGCCAGCGAGCTCGTGCCGCTGCTGAAGATCATCGAAGGCACCGTGCAGGGCCTGGTGGCGGAGGGGTGGCACGTAAATCCGGTCGGCGCGCTCGACCTGCTTCCCGGCGACACGGTCCGCGTGCTGAAAGACGCGGGCGAGGCGACCGCGCACTATCCCGGCCTGCTCGTCAACGTCGCGGTCGGGTACGGCGGGCGACGGGAGATCGCCGACGCGGTCCGCTCGCTGCTGCAAGACCACGCGACCAGGGGCACCACGATCGAGGAACTGGCCGGGGTGCTGGACGTCGAGCACATCGCCGAGCACCTCTACACGGCGGGCCAGCCGGACCCGGATCTCGTCATCCGCACCTCCGGTGAACAGCGGCTCGGCGGGTTCCTGCTGTGGCAGAGCACCCACTCGGAGTTCTACTTCTGCGACGCCTACTGGCCTGCCTTCCGCAAGGTCGACTTCTTGCGGGCACTGCGCTCCTACGCGGCACGCAACCGCAGGTTCGGTACGTTACCGCAGGTTAAGTGGGGGATTGCGGCTTAGTAACCGGACGGTGCTTTTGCCGGCTCGCGTTCGCGGGTACCTTCGTTAGTGGTGGACGGCGCGGCGCCGTTCCCGGGAGGGCCCTCAGATCTTCCAGCTTCGCGCTTTGCGCGCAGGCGAGATGACAGAAGGGCCGGCACGGCCCTTCGAGGGCCAGACCCGGCCCATCCGACACGTCTGTGTCCTGTCTTGGCGCCGGGCTCGCCCCGGGCGCCCAGGGGAGTCTGCGTGGTCAATTCTCAAGGTCGCCGTACGTATGTACTCGACACCAGCGTCCTGCTCGCCGACCCGGCCGCCATCGCTCGTTTCGACGAGCACAAGGTGGTCCTGCCGGTCGTCGTCATCACTGAGCTGGAGGCCAAACGGCACCATCCCGAACTGGGCTACTTCGCCCGCCAGGCCCTGCGTCACCTCGATGACCTGCGCATCGAGCACGGTCGGCTGGACGCGGAACTTCCGGTCGGGACGCTCGGCGGCACGGTCCGGGTCGAACTCAACCATTCCGACCCGCAGCTGCTGCCTGCCGGGTTCCGGCTGGGGGACAACGACTCGCGCCTCTTGTCCGTGGCGTGCAGCCTCGCGGCCGACGGCGAAGACGTCGTGCTCGTCAGCAAGGACTTGCCGCTCCGCGTCAAGGCCGCTGCCGTCGGGCTGGCCGCGCAGGAGTACCGCGCCGAGCTGCCGGTGGACTCGGGCTGGACCGGGATGACCGAGCTCGACATCGGCAGCGCTGAAATCGAGCAGCTATACGAAACAGGCACCTTGGAATGCGAGCCCGCCCGCGACCTTCCCTGCCACACCGGCCTCGTCCTCACCTCGTCCAACGGCAGCGCGCTCGGCCGGGTCAAGCCGGACAAATCCGTGCAGCTGGTACGCGGTGACCGGGAGGCGTTCGGCCTGCGGGGCCGGAGCGCCGAACAGCGTGTCGCGCTCGACCTGCTGCTCGATCCGGAAATCGGCATCACCTCGCTCGGCGGCCGGGCCGGCACCGGCAAGTCCGCGCTGGCGCTGTGCGCCGGGCTCGAGGCGGTGATGGAGCGGCGGCAGCACAGGAAGGTCATCGTGTTCCGGCCGCTTTACGCGGTCGGCGGCCAGGAGCTTGGCTACCTGCCCGGGTCGGAAGCCGACAAGATGAGCCCGTGGGCCCAGGCCGTCTACGACACCCTGTCCGCGGTCACTACGCAGGACGTCATCGACGAGGTCCTGGCCAGGGACATGTTCGAGGTCCTGCCGCTGACCCACATCAGGGGCCGGTCGCTGCACGACGCGTTCGTGATCGTGGACGAGGCGCAGTCCCTGGAGCGCGGCGTGCTGCTTACTGTGCTGTCCAGGATCGGCTCCGGCTCCAGGGTGGTGCTCACCCACGACATCGCGCAGCGGGACAACCTGCGGGTCGGCAGGCATGACGGCGTGATCGCGGTGATCGAGAAGCTCAAGGGCCACCCGCTGTTCGCGCACGTGACCCTGGTCAGGTCCGAACGCTCCCAGATCGCCGCCCTGGTCACCGAGATGCTGGAGGATTCAGGGCTCTTATAGACACTGCTCCGGCCGAGACAGGCCGGGTTTGGGCGCTGGCTGCGGTACGGTGACCAGCGTCATGGAATTCCCACCTGTGTCCGTCGTGATGCCGGTCAGGAACGAGGAGCGGCACCTCGCGGAGTCTGTGCGGCATGTGCTCGGCCAGGACTACCCGGGCGAGCTCGAGCTCGTGCTCGCGGTCGGGCCGTCGGCCGACCGGACCGAGGAACTGGCGCGTGAGCTGGCGGCCCACCCGCGGGTCACTGCCGTCCCCAACCCGAGCGGGAAGATCCCGGCCGCGCTCAACGCCGCCGTCCGCGCGGCCCGGCACCAGGTCATCGCCCGCGTCGACGGCCATGCGCTGCTACCGGCCGGCTACCTGAGGACCGCGGTCACGGCGCTGATCGAGACCGGGGCGGCCGACGTCGGCGGGGTCATGGCCGCCGAGGGCGTGACCACCTTCCAGCGGGCGGTGGCCTGGGGGATGACCTCCAAGATCGGGGTCGGCTCGGCGGCGTTCCACACCGGCGGCGGGGCCGGGCCGGCGGACAGCGTTTACCTCGGCGTCTACCGCCGGGAGGCGATCGAGCAGGCCGGCGGCTACGACGAGGAGATGCTCCGCGCCGAGGACTGGGACCTGAACTACCGCATCCGGGCCCGCGGCGGCCAGATCTGGTTCACCCCGGCGCTGCGCGTCACCTACCGGCCGCGGGCGGGCGTGCGCGCCCTCGGCTCGCAGTACTTCCACTACGGCCGCTGGCGGCGGGTGGTCATCCGCGAGCACCCGGAGACGGCCAGCTTCCGCTACCTGGCGCCGCCGGCCGCGGCCGGGCTGGTCGCGCTCGGCCTGGCGGCCGGCGTGGCCGGGCTGGCCGGCATCGCGGCCATGGGGGGCGGGACCCCCGCAGGGGTGCGCTGGCTGGTGGCCGGGTTCGTGATCCCGGGCACCTACCTGGCCGGGATCACCGCCGCCGGGGTCGTTCTCGCCCGGACGGTGCCTGCGGGCGTGCGGATCCGGGTACCGCTCGTCCTCGGGATCATGCACACGTGCTGGGGGACCGGCTTCCTCACCAGCCCGCGCAAGCTGCACCGGTCGAGGAAAGCTGACACGCATGTCCGTTCGGAACAAAAGAAAGCAGAAGGTGCAGCCGCGGCCGGGGGAGAATGAGCCATGGACTTCGACCTCCCGGGACTGCTCGCGGCCCATCGCGACGACGGATACGAGCTGTACGGCCGGTACCTGAACCCGCAGCAGCCCAAGGTGCTGCACGCGATCGGCTTCGACAAGGTCTACGAGCGGGCCGAGGGCGCGTACCTGTACGACTCCGACGGCCACCAGTACGCCGATTTCCTGGCCGGTTTCGGGGTGTTCGCGGCGGGCCGCAACCACCCGGTGATCCGCCAGGCGCTGCACGACGCGCTCGACGCCAACCTGGCCGACTGGACCCAGTTCGACTGCGGGCCGCTGCCAGGGCTGCTGGCGGAGAAACTGATAGCCAAGGCGCCAGGTCTTGACCGGGTGTTCTTCTGCAACAGCGGCACCGAGGCGGTCGAGTCCGCGCTGAAGTTCGCCCGGTACGCCACCGGGCGCCGCCGCGTCATCTACTGCGACCACGCCTTCCACGGGCTCACCACCGGGTCGCTCTCGGTGAACGGGTCGGCCGAGTTCCGCCGCGGGTTCGACCCGCTGCTGCCCGATGCGTCCGTCCCGCTCGGCGACCTGGACGCGCTCGCGGCCGAACTGCGCAAGGGCGACGTCGCGGCGTTCATCATCGAGCCCATCCAGGGCAAGGGCGTGCACATGCCACCGGACGGCTTCCTGACCGCGGCGTCCGTGCTGCTGCACTTCCACGGCGCGCTGCTCATCTGCGACGAGGTGCAGAGCGGGCTCGGCCGCACCGGTAAGTTCTTCGCCTACCAGCACGAGGAGGTCGTGCCGGACATCGTCACGGTGGCCAAGGCGCTCTCCGGCGGGTTCGTGCCGGTCGGGGCGATGCTGGCCAAGGGCTGGATCTTCGACAAGGTCTACTCCTCGATGGACCGGGTCATGGTGCACAGCACCACCTTCAAGGGCGGCGTGCTGGCCATGGCGGCCGGCCTGGCCTCGCTCGCGGTGCTCGACGACGAGCATCTGGTCGAGAACGCGGCGCGGACCGGGGAAGCGCTGCGGTCCGCGCTGGTCGCGATGGCCGGGCGCTTCGACGTGCTTGCCGACGTGCGGGGCCGCGGGCTGATGATCGGCCTGGAGTTCGACAAGCCGTCGTCGCTGCGCGCCCGGACCAGCTGGAACATGCTGCAGAAGGCCCGGGTCGGCCTGTTCGCGCAGATGGTGGTGGTGGCGCTGTTCCAGCGGCACCGCATTCTCACCCAGGTGTCCGGCGATCACATGGAGGTGATCAAGCTGATCCCGCCGCTGATGATCGGCGACGCCGAGGTGAAGCTGTTCACCGAGGCGTTCGGCGAGGTGCTCGAGGACGCCAGCCGGGGCAGCGGGCTCATCTGGGAGTTCGGCCGCACCCTGGTCAAGCAGGCGGTGCGCGGCTAGCCCGCCGGCGACTCGCTGAGCAGGACCTCCGCCACGGCGAGGTCGTGCGCGTAGGTGATCTTGATGTTGCGCTCGCTGCCCGGCACGATGTGCACGTCGACGTCCGGCAGGTAGCGGAGCACGACGCCGCAGTCGTCGGTCGGGGCGAACCCGGGGTCGGCCGCGGCCAGCTCATGCGCCCGGGTGATCACCGAGAGCCGGAAGCACTGCGGGGTCTGGCAGCGCAGCAACGTCTCCCGGCGCGGCATCGACTGCATCACGCCGTTATCGGTGACCACCATGGTGTCGGACGCGGCCACCGCGACCCCGGCCGCGTCGTGCACCCGCAGCGCGGCGACACAGTCCGCGATGATCCGCTGGTCCACCAGCGGGCGGGCGGCGTCGTGCAGCAGCACGCCGCAGTCGTCCGGCGCCGTGCCCGCCCTGGCGCCCGGCGGGGTGCCTGCCCGGGCGTCGGCCGCGATGGCGGCCAGGGCCGCCCGGGTCGACTCCGGCCGGGTCACGCCCCCCTCGATGACGGCCGTCACCTTCCGGTACCCGGCGTCGGTGAGCATCGCCTTGACCTGTCCCGTGTACCCGCGGGCCATCACGACCAGGATCTCGTCGATGCCCGGGGCCTGGTCGAAGGCGGCCACGCACCGCTCGACCAGCGTCTTGCCGCCCAGGGTGAGCAGCTGTTTCGGCATGCCCGCGCCCATCCGCTGCCCCACGCCGCCGCCGAGCACCACCGCGACCATCCGCATGAGCCGGACTCTACCTCGCGCCACCTCGCGCCCCCGCGCAGCACCGCGGGTTGCTGCCCCGATAAGGGACGTTTCGGCCCACGATAGCTATGCGTCTGGCTTGCTGCGCGGTGGCGGGGGTGCGGGGTATGGCCGGGCGGGCCGTTTCGCCGGAGGTGTGGCGGGTATTGCGCTGACAACCCGCCTGGCGGGCTGAGGCTGCTGTCCGGCGTGTTCCTCCCGGCCGCGGGGGTGACCGCCGGCTACGTTTCGTAACGCTAGGCGCTAGTCGCGGCGGCCTGTGCCGCTGGGAGGACAGCATGACGGTAGCGCTGGTCCTGTCCGGAAATCTGGACGAGGCCGGCGCGGGACTGTGCGGCCAGCTCGCCGCCCTCGGCGTGCGCCGGGTCGACGCGGCCGAACGGACCGGGCCCGGCCTGCTGATCGTCGCCGCCGCGGCGCGGGTGGCCGGCGAACGCGTACTCATCTGCGTCGGCGGCGACACGGTCCCCGAGCCGGTGCTGGCCCGACTGCTCGAGGCCGGCGGGACCGCGGCCTTCACCGGGGTGACCGCCGGGACCGTCCCGCCTACCCCACATATCCCACATACCCCGCCTAGCTCGGCGGCCCGGCCGGCGCCCGGCCAGGCATCGCGGTCGCCGGCCGCCGGGGCGCTGGTGGTCGACACGCCCGACCTGGACGCGTTGGCCCAGTCCGCCGAATCGCTCGCGGCCACGCACACCGGACCCGCCGCGGTCGGCGCGCTGATCGACGAGCTCACCAACCGCGGCGTCCGAGTCCTGATCCTCGACGCCGGGCCCGGCAGCGAGGGTGCCGTCGCCCAGTTCCTGGCCGACCCCGCCGCTCGCGACATGGCCGTTTGGGCGGCCATGCGCAAGCTCACCCCGGCGGCCCTGTACGGCATCTCCCTCAGCCTCGGGCTCGTCTCCGCCGTGTGGTTCGCTGAGCTGGCGGTTCGGGCCAAGCTGGCGGCCATCGCGGCGCTGGCGGGCTCGTTCCTGTTCGCCAGGACCGGCTCGCTGCTCGCCGCTACCAGCCGCGCGGAGCGGATCAGGCCCGCCGTCGCCTGGCTCGGGGCCGCCTGCGGACTGCTGACGGAGATCGCGGTCTACGCGGGCCTGGCCGTCAGCTCCGGCTTGGCCGGGTCGCCGGGCGGGGTGGCCGGCCTGGATGGGCCCTTCGGCTACACGCTGCAGAACACCTCCGTCGCTAGCTGGGGCGGCGCCGGGACGGCCGGGGTGTGGCGGCTAGCCATCGCGGCCATGCTGGTCCTGGGCGTCCGCCGGATGGCCGAGCTCGGCTACGAGCACACCGCCCGGGCACCGGGGGTCCTGTTCCCCCGGTCGGTGCTGCGCACCCTGGAGCAGGCCGTCACCCTGCCGACCGGCGAGCGGTTCGTGGTGATCGTCGTGACCTCCGTCTTCTTCGGGCCGCGGCTGACGTTCCTGGTGCTGCTCGGCTGGGGCCTGGTGGCCACGGGATACGTTGTCGCCGGGCAGGCCGCCCGGGGGGCGGACCCGGACCCCTCGGCTCGGCAGGCCGACGGCACGCTAGCCGCCTACCGTGATGACGGCATCGTGTCGCGCTGGATCGGCGGCCTGGTCGAGGGCCGGCTCCCGCCGCTGCCGCCGGTGCTCGTGGGGCTGCTCGTGACCGGGGTCCTGGCGGCCCTAGGGCTGCAGAACCTGACCGGCATCCTGGTGCTGACACCGGTCGAGGCGATGATGCTCGCGGCCCTGGGCGCCCGGCACCCGCACGACGGGCGGCTCGACTGGCTGGTGCCCGCGCTGCTGATGGCGGGCGAATGCGTGTTCCTGGCGGCCCTCGGCCTGTCTCATCGTGTGGCCGCGTGGCTGGTCTTCACGCTGCTGGCCGCCGTGATCATGCGCCATGTGGATCTGGTCTTCCGCGCCCGGGTCGGCCGCGGCCTCCCGGCCGACGTGTTCGGCCTTGGCTGGGAGGGGCGGATGCTGCTGGCCGGCGTCGCCGCCCTGGCTGGCCTTGTGCCGTTCGCCTACGCCGCGCTTTCGGGTTATCTTTGGTTGCTTTTCACCTGGGATTTCCTCAGCGGATGGCTACGGGTCACGGACGACGGAGACGAGCTTGATCGGGATGGTTCTCGCGGCAGGCGCGGGCCGAAGGCTGCGACCTGACACCGATGCGCTGCCGAAGGCGCTGCTTCCGGTCGACGGCCAGGTCACCATCCTGGACATCGCGCTGCGCAACCTGGTCGCGGTAGGGCTGCGGGACATCGTGATCGTGGTCGGCTACGCAGCGGACGCGGTCCGGGACCGGCTGGCCGGCCTGGAGCGGGAGCACGGGGTCCGGCTGACGCTGCTGGACAACGACCGGGCCGAGGAGTGGAACAACGCCTACTCGCTCTGGCTGGCCCGCGAGCATTTTGCGGCGGGCGCCCTGCTGGTCAACGGGGACACGGTGCATCCGGTCTCGGTGGAGAAGACGCTGCTGGCCGCCGGACACGGGGCCACGGGGAACGGCGCCGCCCCGGCACGGCCCGGCATCATCATCGCCGTCGATGACATCAAGCGCCTCTCCGACGAGGAGATGAAGGTGATCATCGACCCGGGCGGGCGCCTCACGCGGATCACCAAGCTGATGGATCCCGCGCTGGCGTACGGCGAGTACATCGGCGCCACCCTGATCGGCGCGTCCGCCGCGGCGCCGCTCGCGGCGGCCCTCGAGGCGACCTGGCGCCGGGATCCCTCGCTGTACTACGAGGACGGCTTCCAGGAACTCGCGGACCGCGGCGGCGCGATCGGGGTGGCGCCCATCGGCGAGGTCGAGTGGGTGGAGGTCGACAACCACGATGACCTGCGCCGGGCGCGCGAGATCGCCGCTCGCTGCTGATTGCCTCCATCGAGCGGCCCGTGCTGCTGTTCATTACCCGGTAGTCTCCCGGATAGCCGCCGTTAGCCAAGGCGACGACAAAAGTTTGCCGGAACGCCCGAAGGACGTGCATGCCGCTGTTGGCTCGCATCCTCACCGCGCCGCTCGTCGTCGACGTGCGGCGGGGCGCGGTCGCGGACCTTGGCGCCCTGCTCGCCGACCGGCGGATCGTGACGCAGGGCCGGGTCGCCGTGGCGGTCGGCCCCGGCCAGGGGGACAGCGTGCTCGCCGACCTGGCCCCAGAGAGCCTCGGTGCGGCCGAAGTCTTCCGCGTCGAGGACGGCACAGTAGACAGCGCGGTCTGGCTCGGCAAGCAACTGCGGGCCGACGCCTACGAGGCCGTCGCGGGCATCGGCGGCGGCAGGACCATCGACGTGACCAAGTTCGCCGCGCACATGGCCGGGGTCCCGATGGTCGCGGTGGCCACCAACCTGGCCCACGACGGCATCGCCTCCCCGGTCAGCTCGCTCGAGCACGAGTCGGGCAAGGGTTCTTACGGGGTCGTCCCGCCGGTCGCGGTGATCGTGGACCTGGACCGGGTGCGCTCCGGACCGCCCCGCCTGGTCAGGGCCGGGATCGGGGACGTGGTGAACAACCTGTCCGCCATCGCGGACTGGGAACTGGCCGCGGCCGACCGCGGCGAGCCCGTCGACGGGCTCGCCGTCACGCTGGCCAGGACCGCCGCGCAGGCGGTGCTGCACCAGCCGGGCACGGTGAGCGATGACGAGTTCCTCACCGTGCTGGCCGAATCCCTGGTGCTGTCTGGGATCGCGATGACGGTGGCCGGATCCAGTCGGCCCTGCAGCGGCGGCGACCACGAGATCCTGCACGCCATCGACCAGCTGTTCCCCGGCGCGGGCAACCACGGCGAACTGGCCGGCGTCGGCGCGCTGTTCTGTACCTACCTGCGCGGAGACGAGCGGCTGGGCCTGCTCGTGTCCGCCTGCCTGGCCCGGCACGCGCTGCCGCGGACCCCCGCCGACCTCGGGCTCAGCCACGCCGAGTTCACCAAGGCGGTGCTGCATGCGCCCGCGACCAGGCCCGGCCGGTACACCATCTTGGAGCGGCTCGCGCTCGACGAGTGCGCGATCGCCCAGCAGGTGGAGGACTTCACCGCGGCCGTCACGAGCGGAGGAGGATGATGTCCGGACCATCGCTGGCTGAGGTGCGCGCCACCGGGCAGCCTCCGCAGGTGCTGGCGCGGCTCAACGACGAGCACTGGGCGGGTCGGCTCTACATGCGGCGGATCTCGCCGTACGCCACGGTGGCGTTCGCCAGGCTCGGCTGGTCGCCGAACGCGGTCACGGTCGCGTTCATCGTCTCCGGGGTGGCGGCTGGCGTGGTGGCCGCGATACCGGGGCTTGCGGCGGCGGTGGGGGTGGTCCTGCTCATCCAGCTCTACCTGCTGTTCGACTGCTCCGACGGCGAGCTGGCCCGCTACACCGGGCGGATCTCGGCGACCGGGGTGTACCTGGACCGGATGGGCCACTACATCGCGGAGGCGGTGCTGCTGGCGGGGCTCGGCGTCCGCGCGCAGGGGCACTTCGCGCTGGCCGGCGGCTACGTGAGCGCCGGGCTGGCCGCGGCGGTCTGTGCCACGCTGATCAAGGCGGAGACCGACGGCGTCACAGTGGCCCGGGCGTCCTGCGGCCTGGCCGGGCCGCACGACGACGAGACGCTAGCCCCCCGGTCGCAGGGCCTCGCCCAGGTCCGGCGGCTGGCCGCCGCGCTGCGGCTGCACCGGATCATCCAGGCGGTCGAACTGTCGTTCCTCATCGGAGTGGCGGCGATCGCGGACGCGGTGTCCGGCACGCTCACCGCCACCCGGGTGCTGACCGTGGCGGCGCTGGCGGTGGGCGCGCTGATGGCGGTGGCGCACCTGGTGGCCATCGTGGCATCCCGGCGCCTGCGATGACCGGGGCAAGGGGGGTCTGGGGGGATGGGTCTCTCCCAAGGGGGGTCCGGGGGGATGGGTCCCCTCGGGAGGAAGAGCGGGGGGGTGTGGGGGGGGGTCGTCCCCCCCGGGATACAACGTTGTCCTGCGTCATCCTCACGATGGGGGATCGCCCGGCCGAGGTCTTCCGGGCCATCGACAGCGTGCTGGCCCAGCACGGTGCCCAGGTGGAACTGGTCGTGGTCGGCAACGGCGCCGAGGTGACCGGCTTGCCCGCCGGCGTGCGGGCCGTCTGGCTGCCGGAGAACGTCGGGGTCGCCGCCGGGCGTAACGCCGGAGTCGAGGCGTGTGGCGGCGACGTGGTGCTGTTCCTCGACGACGACGGCTGGTACCCGGACAACGGGCTCGCCGCTTACGTCGCGGGGAGGTTCGCCGCCGACCCGGCCCTGGCCGCACTGTCCATGCAAGTCGTCGACCCCGACGGCGCCCCCGGGGCCCGGTGGCACGTGCCGCGGCTGCGGGCCGGGGATCCGGACCGCTCCTCGGTCGTGACGACGTTCCTCGGCGGGGCGTGCGCGATCAGGCGTTCGGCCTACCTGGAGGCGGGCGGCCTCCCTGACCTTTTCTTCTACGGGCACGAGGAGACCGACCTGGCCTGGCGGCTGCTGGACCGCGGTTACCGGCTGGAATACGACGCCGGTGCCCGGATGTGCCACCACACGCTGCCGAACGCGCGGCACGCCACGTTCCGCCGCCGGGACGGGCGGAACCGGGTCCTGCTGGCCCGCCGCAACCTGCCCTGGCCGTTCGCGGTGGCCTACCTGGCCGACTGGATGGCGCTCACCGTCGCCCGGGAGCGCGCGAAGCCGGATTACCTGCGCCCCTGGTTCGCCGGCTTCGCCGAGGGCTGGCGGACCGACCCAGGCCCGCGCCAGCCCATCTCGCTGCGCACCGCCTGGCGGATGACCCGAGCCGGCCGACCACCCATCGTCTGACGGAACCGGGTACGTCATTCCCGCGGGTGACGGTCTATCGCCCGCGGGAATGACGACCGCCCGGGAGCCCAAGGCGTAAGATATGTCGCGTGGCAAGTCGCGATACTCGCGTACTCGCGCCTACGACGGGGGTCAGGGGCCGTGCGGAGATATCTATGCCTGGAAGCTGGCACGCCGTTACCACGGTGCCCTGGGCCTGGCTGAGCGCCGGGCTGGTCGCCTGCGCTCTGTTCGCCGGCGGGGTCTGCCTGTTCAGCCACGATTCGCTGCACCGGCTGTGGGCCCTGTCGGCCGCCTGCGCGTATACGCTGGCCGCCCTCGCGGTCCTGGTGGCCAGGTCACGGGGAACCCGCGGCGTCGATATCGCGCTCGGCCTGATGCTCTGCGGGGCCATCTTGTTCCCGCTGCTCTGGATGGTCGCCCACGGCAACGGGGAACCCGAGGTCGGCGTGGTGGCCCGTTCTGCCACGACGCTCATCAAGCACGGCACTCCGTACCGGAGCTCGCAGGCGCTGGCCAACACCACCAATCCCAACCAGTACAACCCGTACCTGCCGCTGATGGCGGCGTTCGGCGTGCCGCAGGCGTTGTTCGGCCGTAACCTGCTCACCGATCCGCGGGTCTGGTTCGGCACCGTGTTCCTCGTGGTGTTCGCCTGTGCGCTGCGGATCGCCGGGGCCAGCGACAGTCTGCGGTGGGCGCTCCTGCTGACGGCCTCGCCGATCATCGCGTTCGAACTGTGCGTCGGTGGCACCGACGTGCCGATGGTCGCGTTCCTGTGCCTCGGCTTCGCGTTGCTCTGGAAAACCCCGTGGGCTAACCCGGTCTCCGCCGGACTGGCGCTGGGCGTCGCCTCCTCGATGAAGGCGACCGCCTGGCCCGCGCTGGCGGTGGCGTTCGCCCTGCTCTACGTGCGCGACGGCCCGCGGGCGGCGTGGCGGTTCACCGCGGTGGCGATCGGCGTGGTCATCGTCATCGTGGGCCCGTTCGCGGTGCTCAGACCGGGCTCCCTGGTGAAGAACACCATCTTGTTCCCGCTCGGCCTGGCCAGCGTCAAATCGCAGGCGGCCAGCCCGCTGCTCGGCCACGTGCTCGCGCAGACCGGGGTTCTCGGCCATACGATCGTGGTCATCCTGCTCATCGGGTCCGGGCTCGCCATCGCGGTGTCGCTGGTGGTCCGGCCGCCGCGGGACGTGCCCGCCGCGACCATCCGGCTGGTTCTCGGGCTCTCGGCCATGTTCGTGCTCGCGCCGTCGACCCGGTTCGGCTACTTCATCTACCCGGCCGCGATGGTGCTGTGGCTGGTGGTCGCCAAGGCCGGCCGCACGGCCGCCGCCGGGCCGCGCGAGCCGGACGTGCTCGCCTCAGGCTAGGTCGGCGAAGTCCCGCTGCCACGCCGCGTACCACCGGGCGAACCACGGATCCGTTCCGGCCAGCGGGACGATATGGGTGACGGTCTGCGCGAAGTAGGACCGCTGCCGGTCCGGGTCCAGGTTGCGCAGCGTCTGCACGTTGCTGGCCCGGTCGGCCAGCTTGACCAGGCGCGCCCGCGGCGGCGCGTCCCGCAGTCGTCGCAGGCAGGCCTGCTTGACCTCGGACTTATTCTCGCCGGGGCCCGGCTCGGGAATCGTCACCCAGCCGACGAGCTCGGCCACCTGCGGCCCGAATGCCGCGCTGACCTGCTCCAGGGTGCACGGGGTGTCCTCGACCACGTCGTGCAGCACGGCCGCGCACAGCACATCGGCGTCCGTGACCCCCGCGCCGCGGACCAGCACCTCGAGGGCCTCGAGCAGATGGTCCAGGTACGGCGCGCCGGTGGGACGCCGCTGGTCGCCGTGCCAGGCGATCGCGAACCTGACCGCCTCGCCCACCTTCGCCGCCGTCCCGGCGGGCACCCGCTGCCCAAGCTCAGCCTCGGCCCGCCCCCACTCGTGCCAGCTAACAAAAAGCTCCACCCGGCCATTCTGCGCGACCAGGCTAACCAATGAGTGTGACACTGTACCCGAAAGAACCAATAGAGTGTCACACCCATTGGTTCGGCGCCCCTTACGGCTGGGGCAAGTGCGTGCCCAGGGGACAGCGGGAGCAATGGTGAATGACGTCGAGGCTTAGGTGAGGGCCAATCGGTCCCGGTTCCAGGGCTCGGGCTTCCCGGTTCCGGGGCTAAGGATTCCCGCGCTTTACGGCTGGGGGATCCGGTTCCGGGGGTTAAAGGGGTTCGGGATCAGGGCCTAAAGTAGGTCCGTGCGTCTTGGAGCGCGTGCCAGTGGGGTCACCAGGGTCACTGAGGCAGACGATGCCACGGTGCCGATTCCCGTGGTCGGGAGAAGCCCTAGGCGGTGGCCCGGGTGGGTGTTCGGTGCCGTCACCGTCGTGCCCGCCATGCTGGCCGCGGCGTGGCTGCTGCCGGCGCTTCCGCTGCTGCTCGCGGGCCGGTTCTCGGTCCGGCCGATGGTGTTCATGTTCGTCCCGCTGGCCGCCGGGCTGTGCTATTTCGCAGTGCACCAGCTTCCCGGGAGCTGGCCCGCCTTCCGCAACGAGGCCCGCGAGGCCCGCGCGGGCCGGGCCAGCGAGGCCCGCGAGGCCCGCGCGGGCCGGGCTAGCAGCGAGGCCACCAGGGGCAAAGAGCGCCGGGAGCGCCCGGTGCCCTGGTGGGCGGTGGCGGCCACGGTGGCGGTGGCGGTGGCGTTCACGGCCTGGCAGATCGCCGAGCGCACCGAACAGATCATCTACTTGCGTGACCCGGCGACCTACCTCGAGGTGGGGTACTGGATCGCGCACCACGGTTCGCTGCCCATCCCGGACTCGCTGGCCGCGTTCGGCGGCCAGCACCCGGGCCTGGGGTTCGCCAGTTCCAACTATTATCCGCGCGGCTCCGGGATCGTGCCGCAGTTCATGACCGGGATGCCGCTCGTCCTGGCGGCGGCGGTCTGGCTGGGCGGCATCCCGGCCGCGCTGGTGACCACGCCGCTGATCGGCGGGTGCGCGGTGCTCTCGTTCGGCGGCCTGGCCGGCCGGCTGGTCGGCCCGAGGTGGGCGCCGGCCGCGGCGGCCATCCTGGCGCTGAGCCTGCCTGAGCAGTACACCAGCCGCGCCTCGTTCAGCGAGCCGCTGGCCCAAGTGCTGCTGTTCGGCGGCCTGTGCCTGCTGGCCGACTCCCTCGTGGTCAACCGGGGTCCCCGGCCGGGCGCCAACGGCTGGCCGGGCCAGGACAAGGTGCTGGCCGGCCTGGCCGGGCTCGCCCTGGGCCTGACCATCCTCGTCCGCATCGACGGCCTCAGCGACATCCTCCCGGCCGTCCCGTTCCTTGGGATACTGCTGGCCGCGAGAAGGCGGCAGGCCATCCCGTTCGGCGTCGGCCTGGTCATCGGGGTGGGCTACGGCCTGGCCGACGGCTACCTGAAGTCCCGTCCCTACCTGGACCTGGAGGCACCGTCGCTGCGCCCCCTCGCGCTGATCGTCGCCGTGGTGGTGCTGGCCACCCTGGCCGGGGTGGCGCTGACCGCCAGCCCGGCGGCTCGGGAAAGGCTGAAAGAAAAACTCACCGGGCCCATGGCCACACGCTGGCTGCCCGCGGTGGCCGCGGTCGTGACGATCGCCCTGTTCGCCGCCTTCGCCATAAGACCCCTGGTGCAGACGGTGGCCGGGGAAACCGACCCGGCCTCCATCGCCTACGTGGCCGAACTGCAGAAGCTCGCGGGCCTGCCCGTCAACGGGCGGCGGCAGTACTACGAGGACAGCCTGTACTGGGTGATCTGGTACCTCGGCGTGCCCGCCGTGCTGCTCGGCGCCTCCGGCCTCGCGGCCCTCGCCCGGCGGTGCACCAAAGCGCTGCTCACCTGGTCCGATCCCAGCGGCGCGGCCCGGATCTGGGCGCTGCCGGTCATGATCGCGATCTGGGTGATCGTGACCGTGCTGTGGCGGCCCGCGGTCGCCCCGGACCAGCCGTGGGCGAGCCGGCGGCTGGTCCCGTTCGTGCTGCCCGGCCTGATCCTGGCCGCCATCTGGGCCGCTAGCTGGCTCAAGGACCAGGCGTCCCAGCTCGGTCGGACCAAGATCACCTCGAACGTGGTGGCCTTCTGCTGCGTGGCGTCGCTGCTCATCCCGACCGCGCTGACCACCCTCGACCTCGGCGTTACGAAGGAAAACGGCCTGACCGCGCACGGGATGGCGTTCAGGAACATCGGCGCGGGCGAGCTCGCCGCGGTCGACAAGCTGTGCGCCGCGATTGGACCGAACGCGTCGGTGGTCATCCTCGACTCGCTCACCGCCGACCGGTTCGCCCAGGTGATCAGGGGCATCTGCGACACTCCGGCGGCAATGATAACGAACCCCACCGGGGCCAACACCAGCGCGGTGATACGCGGCATCGAGGGGGTCGGCAGGCGCCCGGTGCTGCTCGCCCAGCAGCTGACCGAACTCACCGCGTACGGCGCCCCGCGCGAGGTCGTCAACCTGGTGACCACCCAGGAGGCGCACAACCTGACCTCGCCGCCGACCCGCCCCTGGGGCATCCACTACATGGTGTGGATGTCCGAGCCCGCCGCCACGGCCCCGGGCGGTGGTCCGGCCTAGTAGTTTCGCTGGTCGTGGCGGGGGAGTTCTGGGGCGGTACCGAGCCGGACGACCCCGAGGACCTGCTCCGCGCGCTGAAGGAGATCAGCGACCCGCAGACCGCGCAACGGCTGCGCGCCGCGGTCAGGGCCGTGGACCCGGAGCCGAGCTGGGCTGCCTGTCTGCGGGTGCTGCTGACAGGCTAGGCGCTGCTGGCCGGCTCCGGCGCACCCGGCCGATGGCCAGGCCGGTCCCGGCCCATACCAGGTCGCCGATCGTCATGACCACCCGCGAGGCGAGCGCGACGACCAGTGCGGACGCGGACGACATGACCGGGGCCAGCACGGCGACGAGGGCGATCTCCCGCGGCCCGATGCCGCCGGGGAAGAAGATGATCAGGAAGCCGACCGACCAGGCCAGCGCGTAGCCGCCCAGCGACAGCGCGAAGACGTGCGGGCTCGCCCCAGCGAACACGCTGATCAGGAACCAGGCGTGCGCGCCGAAGCAGAGCCAGCCGAGCGCCGTCCAGGCCAGCGCGCGGGCCATCCCGGCCCCGCTGACCGACTCCTCGAGCGGCGGCTGCCGAACCACCCGCAGCGCCAGGTTCAGGCAGAACTCGATGATCTTCGGGTACAGGCAGATCGCGGCGAGCGGCGCGATGGCCAGCACCCACCAGTAGTGCCGGGCCGCGTGCCCCGACGTCAGCGGCAGCATCACGCCCGCGGCGACCAGGGCCACCACCAGGGTGGTGGCCATGCCGACCAGGCTCGCGGTGGCGCTGCGCCGACGCGGGATGTCGTAGTCGCGGGCCAGTTCGACCTGAGCGGCCAGCGCCCACACCGCGCCCGGCACGTACTTGCCCAGTTGCCCGACGAACATCACCCGGATCGCGGCGGGCGGCGGCAGCGGCGAGCCGAGGTCGGCGAGTAGCGCGCGCCACGCCAGCAGCATGCAGCCGAGCCCGGCGATCACGCAGAGCGCGGCGCCTGCTACGTCGTAGCCGTCTAGCTTGGCCAGCGCGGCGTGCACCTCCGTCCACTGCGAGGCCAGGCCGTAGACGGCGAGTCCCACCGCGACCGCCAGCAGCCCCGCGCGCAGCCACGGGCTCTGTGCCAGCTGGGCTGGGCGCAGGCGGCTATCGGGCACGCCGCTAGCGTATCCAGGCCGGCCGGCCGCCGCAGCCCCCCAGCCCGCAACCACCGCACCCCCTTCCTCCCACACCGGCATCGCTCCGCCAGCGGCAGACCACCCAGTCCGGGTGAGGCCAGATCACACCCCGCCGGGTTAAATTAACGCTATGGGTCTCAAAGATGAACAAAACATGTCATTGCGCTCTCGCGACAATGTCGGTACCGTCGACCCCGCCTACCGGGACAAGGTGCCGCGGCTAGAGAGGAGCTGGCGATGAGTGTGCTGATGGCGGGGGCCCCGCCCCGCGGTTCGTTGCGATACCAGCTGGACACGGGGCTGGGGCGGCTGACCCCCGCCGAGCGCGTTGAGCGGGGTAAGGCGGCGCGGGTTGCGGTGCCGCGGGACAGTCATGCGGTCTTCGACCCGGGGTCGGACCGGCCCGACCCGCTCGCCTTGCTGGAGGAGCAGGCCAAGACGCGGGTGCCGGAGCTGGTCCCGGTGCGGTGGGGCCGGATGATGGCTTCCCCGTTCACCTTCTACCGCGGCGCGGCGCTGCCGATGGCTGCCGACCTGGCCACGACCCCGGTATCCGGGCTGGCGGTGCAGGCGTGCGGGGATGCGCACCTGTCGAACTTCGGCATCTTCGGCTCGGCCGAGCGGCGTCTGGTCTTCGACGTCAACGACTTCGATGAGACGCTGCCCGGCCCGTGGGAGTGGGACGTCAAGCGGCTGGCGGCCAGCCTGGAAGTCGCCGGCCGGGACAACGGGTTCGCCGGCAAGGACCGCCGCGAGGTCGTCACCGCCGCCGTCGCCAGTTACCGGCGGGCGATGCGGGCCTTCGCCGGGATGGCCAACCTGGAGGTCTGGTACGCGCACGCGGACCTGGACCAGGTGCGGGCGGATTTTGATGCGCAGCTGAAGGCCCGCCAGCGCAAGGCGATAGACAAGGTAATGGCCAAGGCGCGGACCAGGGACAGCATGCAGGAAGTGGCCAAGCTGACCCACCTTGTCGATGGCCGGCCGCAGATCATCGCCAACCCGCCGCTGCTGGTGCCGATCGCTGACCTGCTGGAGAAGGAAATGGATCAGGAGGCCTTCCATACGCAGATCAAGGACCTGCTCGCCAAGTACCGGCGGACGCTGGAAACCGACCGCCGCTACCTGCTCGAGCAGTTCGAGTTCGGCGGCATGGCCCGCAAGGTCGTCGGCGTCGGCAGCGTCGGCACCCGCTGCTGGATCGTCTTGATGCTCGGCCGCAACGACGCCGATCCGCTGTTGCTGCAGATCAAGGAGGCCGAGGCATCGGTGCTCAGCCGCTTCGTGGGAGCCAGCAAGTATGCCAACCAGGGCCAGCGGGTGGTGGCGGGCCAGCGGCTCATGCAAGCCTCCAGCGATATCTTCCTGGGCTGGCAGCGGACCGAGGCCGGGCTGGACGGCAAGCAGCGCGACTTTTACGTCCGCCAGCTGCGGGACTGGAAATTCTCCCTTCCCATCGAGCTGATGGTGCCGCGTGGCATGCGGATCTACGGGGAACTGTGCGGGTGGACGCTGGCGCGGGCGCACGCCCGCTCCGGCGACCGGATCGCCATCGCCGCGTACCTCGGCAGTGCCGACGTGTTCGACCAGGCCATCACCCGGTTCGCCGCCGCCTACGCCGACCAGAACGAGCGTGACCACCAATCGCTCGTGGACGCCGTGACCGTGGGACGGATCGTCGCCGAACCCGACACGTGAGGCAGCCATGACCGCAGCAGAGCCAGTACCCACGCCGAGCTCTCTCGGCCCGCTCGCCCGCTACGAGAAGAACATCATCGACCGCGTCACCGACTTCAACGACCCGCACCAGGAGTGGCGGCGCCTGTTCTCCGAACTGCTCGGCACCTTCTTCCTGGTGCTGGCGGCCGCCGGCGGGGGCATGATGGGCCATGCCTTCCCCGGCGTGATCAGCCACACCGCCGCCGTCACGGCCCCGGCGCTGACGGTCATGGCCATCATCTTGTTCATGGGCAAGATCTCCGGAGCCCACCTGAACCCGGCCGTCAGCATCGCCTTCGCCCTGCGCCGCGACTTCCCGTGGAACCGGGTCCCCGGCTACATCGTGGTGCAGCTCATCGGCGCGACCCTGGCCGCCCTGGTCCTGCACGCCATCATCAACGTCTCGGCCAGCTACGGGTCCAACTACCCCGCCAAAGGCTACTCCGCCGCGGCCGCCTTCTGGCTGGAGCTCATCCTGACCACGGGCCTGGTCAGCGTGATCCTGGGCACGGCGTCGGGCGCCCAGAACGTCGGCATCATCGGCGCCTTCGGGGTCGGCGGCTACATCGCCCTGGCCGGCCTGTGGGGCAGCCCGATCTCGGGCGCCTCGATGAACCCGGCCCGCACCTTCGGGCCCGACCTGGCCAGCACCACCTTCACCAGCTACTGGGTCTACATCGCCGGGCCGATCGCCGGCGCCGCGGTCGCGGTCGGCATCGCCTTCGTCCTGCGCGGCCGGGGCGGCGGCAAGTCCGGGGCCGGGGCCGCCCAAGGTGACCTGTTCACCGAGGTCTACGAGTCCGGCAAGTCCTGAGGAGCATCCTGAACGAGTTCACCCGCGCCGCCGTTCGTTGACCGTCGGCCGCGGGCGGCGAACAATACAACGGTGGAGATCAAGCGGCTGCACCTGGCCAGCCTGCAGGGGGTCGACGGTGGCCGCTGGCCGGTGCACGGGTTCGTCGTCACCCATCCCGGCGGCGCGGTGCTGGTCGACACCGGGGTCGGCGGGCCGCAGCACGCGCTGGACGACTGGCGCGTCGTCAACCGTTCGGTCGCGGACGCGCTGGCCGAACTCGACATGAGCCCCGCCGATATCGGCCTGGTGATCAACACCCACCTGCACTTCGACCACTGCGGCCAGAACGCGGTGTTCAAGCACGCGCCGTTTTACGTGCAGCGTGCCGAGCTGAGCCGGATGCGGCGCGAGTCGCCCGAGCTCTACGACTGGTTCGACTTCGCCAGCGCGCGGTTCGAGCTGCTCGACGGGGACGCGGAGGTGCTGCCCGGCCTGGAGGTGATCGCCACGCCCGGACACACCGAGGGCCACCAGTGCGTCGTGGCGCGCGGCGGCCCCGGCGCGTTCGACCTGCTGATCGGCGACGCGGCCTACACGCCACGGCAGTACGCCGAACCAGCCAGCGGCAAGCTTCCCGCCGGGCAGGCCAGCGACGTCCCGGCCTGGCGCGACTCGGTTCGGCGGATTCATTCGCTGCGACCCGAACGAGTGCATTTCTGCCACCACACCGAAATCGTTCACAGCTGACCTATCGCGTGTGAATATAGGCAGGTGCCGTGGTTCGCGGCGAGGGAGGGGAAATGGATCTCAGTGCTTTCTATGGCGCGTTCTCGCCTGCCTGTTTCGCGCTCCTGGGCCTGTGGCTGGTCGCGGTCCAGGTCCGGATGCCGGTCTGGGAGAAAGACCCGGAACGCCGGCGGCGTTCTTACGGGGTGGCGCTGTATTTCGCGCTGCCCGGCATGATGAGCGTGTTGGCCTTGATCGACGTGCAGAATTCTATTTTCTGGCGGGTGTCGTTCGGTGTGATCGCGATCGGCGGCGCTGTGGTCATGGCCACCGTCTGGGGCTGGCCGGTTCCGCGCGAAGGTGGCGAGGCGGGGGCAGGTCGGCTCCCCGCCGCCGACCGGCTCGGCCTGGCCGGCTACGCGGCGGCGATCGTGCTCTATATCCTCATCGGGGTGCTGGCCGTGCTAGGCGGGCTGGCCGCGCTGCGCACTGAGGCGGTGCTGCAGATCCTGCTGGTCTTCCTGGGCTTCAACGTGGCGTGGCTGCTGCTGCTGGACGACAGGAAGCCCGCGCACGCCCGGCCTTCGGCCACGGCGGAATAATCGCGTCATGTACCTCATCGGACCTGCCGGGAGGTACACGCCGCCCGATGGCGGTGAGCCCAACCACTGGATCGTGCACCTGAATCGCGACGACCTGAGCCTGGGCACGTACTCGATCCCGGCGGGCGGGGTGGATGACTAGCAGCCCCACACCGAGGACGAGATCTACGTGGTGCAGGCCGGCCGCGCCACGCTGGTGACGGCCTCAGGAACCGTGCCGGTGAAGCCGGGCAGCGTGGTGTTCGTCCCGGCCGGCGAGACGCACACGTTCACCCACATCACCGAGGACCTGGCCCTGGTCGTCGTCTTCGCGCCGCGTTATGGATCGCGGGCGCGCTGAGATCATGGTCCCGAACGGACCGCGGTGGCAGCTTCCTCGATGCCGCGCCGCGCCAGTGCGTCGGCGCGCTCGTTACCCGGATCGCCCGCATGGCCCTTCACCCACAGCCAGGTGACCTCGTGGCGGCTCATCGCCTCCGTCAGCCTGCGCCACAGGTCGTCGTTCTTGACCGGTTTCTTGGTCGAGGTCTTCCAGCCGTTTCGCTGCCAGCCCTTGATCCACTTCGTGATTCCGTCCAGCAGGTACTTGCTGTCGGTGTACAGGTCCACCTTGGCCGGCCGCTGCAGCGCCTCGAGCGCCTGGATGGCCGCCATCAGCTCCATCCGGTTGTTCGTGGTCAGCGGATCGCCGCCGTACAACTCCTTTTCGGTGTCCTTCCAGCGGAGCACCGCGCCCCAGCCGCCCGGTCCGGGGTTGCCGCTGCACGCGCCGTCTGTATAGATCACGACCTCGGTCATGGCGGAAGGCTACGCCCTGCCGGGCCCCGGTGACATGGCCACATCGGTGTCCGGCTCGGCGCTTCGGCGTTGATTTGCTTTGCGCGCCGGGAGTTCATAAGGTTAAGCAACACCGACGCGGGGTGGAGCAGTTCGGTAGCTCGCTGGGCTCATAACCCAGAGGTCGCGGGTTCAAATCCCGCCCCCGCTACCAAGGCCAGAGGCCCTTTCTCGAACAGAGAAAGGGCCTCTTGCATGTGGTTTGTGCACGGATTTATGCACGGGCGCCCGCTCAAGCAGCGCCTTCGCTCGTGCCGTCCGCCTCATCGGCGATCTCGATGGAGATTAGCGAGCCGCCAATGATCAGCTGGGCGAGCGTGTTGGCGACCTGGCGGTTGGCCTCCAGGTCGGTTGGACGTACTGCTTCATAGTGAACGCCACGTCTGCGTGACCGATCCGCTGGCTGAGGGCCTTCCATTCGATCTTCGCCAGCGGTGGCGTAGCTGTGGCGCACGTCGTGCAGGTCGATCTCCGGCAGACCGGCCGCCGCGGCCAGCTGCTTGAACCGCCGGGTGATCGTGTCGGGGTGGGGGGCCTGCCGTCCCCCCAGCAGAACAGCACGCCGTGATCGTGATAATCCGGCCCAAGCTCTCGCCGCTCCTGGTCGAGTTTGTCGACGTGCATCTTCAGGGCGGCCAGCGTGAACGGGTCGAGCGCCAGGAGGTGCTGAGCGCTTTCGGTCTTGCCGTCCGACTCGATCACCCGGCCGTCGACAACGACCCGTGTGGCCTCTATGGCGAGCGTTCCGGCGTCCAGGTCGAGCAGGTCACGCCGCGCGCCCGCCAGCTCGCAGCGCCGCATGCCCGAGGTAGCTTCGAGCACCCACAGCGCGAAGATCCAGTCAGACCGCGCGCGTTGCAGAAAAGTCTGAAGCTGGGTGACCGTCAAGGCGGCGCCTGCGGCGCCGCTGGCCCGGCGTCAGCGCCGGGCTCTGCCGTTGAGCGGCCCGCCCGGCGCACGCCGGGCCACTGCGCGCGGTGTGGGGATCAAAGACAGCGCTCGGTCAGGGCGTGATCGCGATCGCATATGGCCCGTCGCCGACCTGGATCGGCGGGCCCGGCGTGTTCGTCGCCGTCGCGACCGGCACCACCATGCCCGGCTCCCCCCAGACGACGACATAGGCCGTCGTCCCGTCCGGGGTGATTGCGACTGCCCGGGCGCCCACGCCGACCTCGATCGGTTTCCCCGGCGTGCCGGTCGCGGTCGCGATCGGCGTCACCGTGCCCGCTTGCCAGCTGGCCACGTAGGCAGTTGTCCCGTCTGGGGTGATCGCGATGCTGCGTGGCCCCTCGCCCACCGGGATCGGCGGGCCCGGCATGTTGGTCGCGGTCGCGATCGGCGTCACCGTATGCGAATGGAAGTTGACGACGTAGGCGGTCTTGCCGTCCGGGGTGATCGCAAACGCCCACGGGCCGCGCCCGACCGGGATCGGCAGCCCCGGCGTGTTCGTGGCCGTCGCGATCGGCGTCACCGTGCACGGACCGCTCTCGGCGTCCCACGTGTTGGCGACATAGACCGTCGTGCCATCCGGCGTGATCGCGATCGCCAGCGGCTCATTGCCCACGTCGATAGGCGGCCCCGGCGTGTCCGTGGCCGTCGCGATCGGCACCACCGTGCCGCGAGGGTCTGGCGACGCTTGCGGCCGTCCTCGTTTCTCCGCCTCGTAGCTGCGCCAAGGCGGGGGTTGCGGCCTGCTCTGATTGACGACATAGGCGGTCCTGCCATCCGGCGTGATGGTGATCGCCCGGGGCCGCACTCCCACCGGGATCGGCGGACTTGGCTTGTTGGCCGCGGTCGCGATCGGCACCACTGTGCCCGGGCCGATGCAGGCGACGTAGATGGTCTTGCCGTCTGGGGTGATCGCGATCCCATCGGGAGAGCGGCCGACCGGGATCGGCGGGGCCACCGTGTTCGTAGCGGTCGCGATCGGCACCACCACGGCATCATTGCTGGTGACATAGGCGGTCTTCCCGTCCGGCGTGACCGCGATCAATCCTGGTCCCAGGCCGACCGGGATCGGCGGCCCCGCCATGTTCGTCGCCGTGTCGATCGGCGTCACCGTACCCCCGCGGCCGTTCGACACATACACAGTCCGTGCCAGTCCTGACACATCGTCTCCTCAACGGGGAGCCTCATCCGCTCCCGATTGTGTAGCCCTCCAGGGCAGGCCGGTCAAGGGCAGCTTCGCTGTCGCTAACGCGATGGCGCAAGCGCCACCCTGGACAGTCCCGCCCTTCCAGGCGGTTTCCGGCAGCTATCGGATGAGGCACCTCTACGCCTCGGCCAGGTAGCCGGAAGGAGCCACCGCCATGTTCGCCCAGCAGGAACGCCCCACCAGCCCTCTGCACCTCGTCACGGGGGCAGCCAGCACATCGCCAGCCATCCAGATTCCCGGGCCGGATGCTGTCAAGGCCGGGTTGACACCAAAACGGCCGCGGCGACAGGTCGAGAACGACCAGTACGGTGCATTCGTCCGCCGCATCCTGCGCGCCTACAGCCGCCGTGTCGGCGTGGGCGACGTCGAGGCCCTGGACCTCATGCTTGGCTTGGCCGAGGAGATCGACAGCGCCATAGCTGAGGCCGTCAAGGGCCTGCGCGCCCATGGCTACTCTTGGGCCGAGATCGGCTCCCGGCTCGGTATCACCCGCCAGGCCGCTCAGCAACGCTGGGGCACGTCTTGATCCGGCCAAGAGGCCAGGTGGACCAACAACCGTGTGCCCGTTGCGTGCCCGATGAGGCAGTCAACCCAGGGAACCTACGGTCACTCGCGGATGGCTCTGCATGCCCGCTGACCTCCGCACGGCCAGGTCCGAGCCGGCCGCTCACGTCCTCCTAAGCAACAGGTCATGTTTTACCGCGCCTCACACCAAGAAGACGCCTGCGACTGCCGCGGCACAGTCAGCTTTTGAGCGCTTCCTGCAACTCCCTCGTGATTTCGTCGGTCGTGGCCTCAACAGAGCGCTTCACGACTTTGGTGGCACCCGTAAACGCCGCGTCGAGTGCTTTTTCGATGGTCGGCTCGCCGACCGCGATAAGCCCTGCCTGGTTAGCAGTGAGTTCCTCAGCCGCATCATGGAGTTCCTTGCGAGGCAGAGTCCCGCCCCCGAACCACTCAGGGATGACACGGATGTGCGGACGGTCAATCCGCCTGACAATGCTGGGTTTGCCGTTCTCCTTACCGATGACGGCCGGGTCTTCGAACTTAACCGGGGCGCCACCGATCCGCCCCTTGCTCCCAGCCCAGCCTGAGCCCGCCGGCGTCCGCCTACGGCGCCCTGGCCGTTACCCGCCTCCCGGTTACCTTCGGTGACC
>Ga0074046_10001017_pt1 | contig 25989 bp, 24 predicted proteins | sample BogForMeECP23OM3_FD_94441 | JGI IMG/M metagenome (GOLD analysis project Ga0074046, IMG submission 94441) | Bog forest soil microbial communities from Calvert Island, British Columbia, Canada - Bog Forest MetaG ECP23OM3 | ecosystem: Environmental > Terrestrial > Soil > Wetlands ...
CATGGGCCCCTGAATCCTGACCCGAACTGAGTCGCGAGCTGCCACTCACTAGCCACGGCTCGCGGCCGTAGGTGTTTCTACCACGTCAGGAACGCGCTATATCGATCAATCGCGATTCTTGGGTTCCGATTTATCTCTTGACAGCGAACCTGTGATATGGTTAATGCATCCTATAGGAGTTCGGAATATGAAAAAACAACGGATGCGTGTTTCTAAGAAAGGGGGAGATGTGGCCATGCGGCCATCCAAGAAATACAAGATAGCTAAGAAACCAGAAATAGAACACGAATACCGGAAGGTTTTCCTGCCGTATCAGTTACCTTATCAGGGCATCTATACAGAAGATGACAGCCTCGAGCAGCCGTCCGCCCTCAAGTATGTCCCATCAACTACCACGACAAGCGCTGAGGCGTAATGCCAAACTGGCACGATGTATTTTTCGAAATTCAATCCCTCCAAGCCCAAGCTCAAGGCCAAGCTCTAAATACTCAGAACCTAGTTCGCCATAAATATCTAAAAGCCCTCCATGAACACACAGGGAGAAATGTCATTGCGTACTATTCCGGATGGCTTTCTAAAGGAAATATTAGCTTGTCTGAAATAAACGACGAGGATAAGAATGGTTTCATGACAACAATCCATAAGCTGGACAGGGCACTCGGATTGGACCTGCTTTTGCACACCCCTGGAGGCGGCATTGCTGCTACTCAATCAATTGTGAATTACCTCCAAAAAATGTTTGGACACAACATTCGCGCTATCGTCCCGCAGATTGCGATGTCGGCTGGAACCATTATGGCTTGTTGCTGTAAAGAGATTTGGATGGGAAAGCAATCAAATCTTGGCCCAATCGATCCTCAATTAAGAGGCATCCCGGCTCATGGCGTAGTTCAAGAATTCAAACGTGCTCTAAGAGAAGTGAAGAAAGATGCAAGCAGGATAGTAATTTGGCAACAGATAATCGGACAATATCGGCCTACATTTCTTGGCCAATGCGAGAACGCCATAAAATGGTCAAATGACTTCGTTGAACAGCAACTTGCAGATGGGATGCTTGAAGGAATGGCCGATCGGAAAGGAAGGGCGAAAAAGATCGCAAAGGCTCTCTCTAATTACCCCAAGAACAAAACTCATGACAGGCATTTCGACGCTGATGATTGTGAAAAGATGGGTCTGATCATCAAACATTTAGAAGCAGACCCCACTATGCAGGACTTGGCTTTGACTGTGCACCACTGCTACATGAATCTCATGATGAACTCGAACGCTTATAAAATCATTGAGAATCAAAATGGTGTGGCCTTGGTAAAAAATACCGTACCATTTACTCCTCAATCTCCTACGCCTCCTCAGACGGCCGAGCTGCCCACCTGATCATAGCCGCCTTCTTCCCGATACGCTTGCGTTCTGCGGATGACAGTTTCTCGGCTCTTGCCTTCCCATAATGATTCAACGAGTCAATCGAAGAACTCCTGGCCTACCTCTGTGAACATATTCTCTTGACAACGCTCCTCTCCTACGGTAGCCTACTAGTGTGAAAAGTCCAAGCCGCGGGGAAGTTCTTTCCTCGCTATCCCAACAACCCGTCCCAGGAGGAGCCATGTCCCTACGCAAATCACCTCAACTTACGCCCCAGTTGCTCGCCGCGGCGCGCCAGAATGCCCAGCACTCCACCGGACCGCGCAGCCCCGCCGCCAAGCAGAATTCCAAGCTCAATGCGTTTCAGGCTGCTGCGGCGTTTCATTGACGCTCCGCGCCTCGCCGCGCAACAAGCCGACGAGGAAGAGCGGCAGTTCCTGCGCGCCATAGGCGCCGACACCGAGCCGCCGGGCGAGCCAGAATATCAGGAACTTCTCCGTCTGCTGTCTAGCAACCTCCCAAGCGCTCCTCCTGGCCAAGACGAAGGCACGAAGACGGAGAACGTCGAGGAGGCTCTGGACCAATGCGGTGGTGGTGTTGTTCGGGATGGGATCCCCTTCGAAACGCCGGTCATTCCCGCGAAAGCGGGAATCCACGGCGACATTTCGTCCCGAATCTTCCAGAGTGCAGAGATGGAAGCCTTAAAAATGAACGACCGATGCGGGAATCTCTATGAAAACAAAGGAGCGCTGTGGAAAACTGGCGCGGAAGCGGGAATGTTACAGAAAACAAACCTAGTTACGCGCAAGATGCAGGAATCTCATTGAAAAGACAGGAGGTTAGTGTCTGGTAGGCGGTAGGTGGTAGGTGGTAGGTGGTAGGTGGTAGGTGGTAGGTGGTATCTGGTATCTGGTATGTGGCAGGTGGTAGATGGGGGAAGAGCAGATGCCAGGTGCTACCAGGTTTCAAGACCCAGGTTTCACGGAATGGTCACGCGAGGTCGAAACCCTGTCTCCCCATGTCACCCGCAGTGCAACAAAAATCGATGCGCATTGTCGGCAATCCTACTTTAGACGGATTCCCGAGCATTCGAGGTAAACCTAGAATGGGGGCCGGAATCTGGATTAAGGAGGGTGAGTCATGAAGGCGAACACGCTTCGTAAATACTGGTACGTATGTCTATTCCTTGTCGTTGTCTCGGTGGCTCCTCTTGCAAGAGCGCAAAACGCCAACTCGGGCGAGCTGAAAGGCGCCCTGATGGATCCTTCGGGAGCCGTTGTGCCGGGAGTGGCGGTCTCGATCAAGAACGTGCTGACCGGCGTCGTCACTCCAACGACGACGAACGAGTCCGGCCTGTACGATGTTCCGTTCTTGGCCCCGGGCAACTACACCATCACATTCTCGAAGCAAGGCTTTCGCCCCTTTGTGCGCGAAGGCATCGTTCTCCACGTCGAAACCTTGGAAGTTAGTGCTACGCTCCAACTCGGCGTCTCCACCCAGGAGATCGTGGTGAACGCCGCGATGCCGCTCGTCGAAACGGAGACGAGCGAGCAGCACGTGGACCTTGGCACCCAGGCGATTGATGCAGCGCCCATCGTGGGCACCGACTGGCGCGCCGAGATGATTCAGCTTATTCCCGGCGTGAATACCGGCGGAGGAGGAGGCATGGCCGGACCCGGCCAGCAATCCGGAGTCAACGGCACGCAGGGTTACAATATAAACTTTCTCACCGACGGGTCGGGCTCCACCGATCCGAGAGATTTCAACAACAGCAACAACATTTTGCCCATTGATTCCATTGCCGAGGTAAATATCAATTCGAGCAACGCCCCCGCGCAGTATGGCAATGGTCTGACTGCCGTTAACGTGATCACGAAGAGCGGCACGAACCAATGGCACGGCAGCGCGTTTGAATACGATCAAAACACGGTGTTCAACGCCAGGGATTTCTATAATCAGTCGGGGCCGAAGTCGGTGGAGCACTGGAATAACTACGGCGGCAGCGTGGGCGGGCCGATCAAGAAGGATAAGCTGTTTTTCTTTTTCACCTACCAGCGCAACCCTTCGGTGACTCCGGCTGGTGGACACTATAGTTACCCGACCACGGCCATGGAAGCGGGGAATTTTTACGGGATCTCAGGCGCCACAAACACGACCTATTTTAGCCCCACCGGCTCACTGCTGGGAACCTATGATCCCGTGGCGTTGAAGCTTCAGACCTACTTCCCCAAGGCAAGTGCTCCGGGATGGGTGGCGGGATGCCCCGGTCCAGCCGCTCCCTCCGCATCCAATCCCCAAACCTGCACCAAGTCGATTAACGATTATGTGTTCAACAGTTCCGAGCCGAACACGTCCACTTGGTATGCGGGCAAGGTCGATTACAATATTTCCTCCAAACAGAAATTCTCGGTCAGTTTCAACTATTACCCCAACTTCGTGACTTACGTTCCTCCGGATCCGCTGTACCCCAGCGACGCTTCGGCGATTGCCCAAGCGCATAACTGGAATCTGACCGGCCAGATTACGGATGTCTATACGATTAGCCCTACGGTGCTGAACGAGTTTCGGGCGGGTGGAATGCACGAGCTTGATTCTTACCGTCCGCTCTCCTATGGTAAGAACGATCCCACCACGCTGGGCCTGGAGCCAGCTTACGGCACCAATGCTCCGGGCAACATCTTTCCCAAGATCACCATTGATTCCGGAGTGAATACTGGATGCTTCGCTTTGGGCGCTGGATGCGGCGCAAACGGTAACATCGATGCCGTTCTGGGCGAGGGAGTGTACAACTACTCCGATGTCCTTACGCTCATTCGCGGCAGGCACACCCTTAAGGTGGGCGGCGAGTACGATAGAGATTTCCAGAACTATACGAGCTGGGGCGACATCAGCTCGGGTAATTTCGAATTCAACGGAAGCGTCACTGGAATTCCCTACGCCGACTTCCTTTCTGGCGATGTTTACGGATGGTACGTTTACGATTATGACATGACTTACGCTCATATGTGGAATGCGGCGTTGTTCGCCAGCGACGACTTCAAGGTCTCATCGAACCTGACGCTGAACTTGGGCCTGCGCTGGCAGTTGCAGTCCGGCTGGAGCGAGAAGCACAACCTCTTCGGCGAGTACGACCCCTATCTGCCTAATACCGCGGGGCCCCCCAACGGGGCCATCCTCTTTGCCGGGCAAAGCGACACGCTCTACGGCGGGCCGACGACCAACATGAAGACCATCCAAAACGCCGATAATAAGGAATTCGCGCCCCGCATTGGCATCGCTTGGTCGCCCCGCCAAAAGTGGTCCATCCGGGCGAGCTACGGTATCTTTGACGCGCCGCGCGATGCCGAGAATTACACCGATGGCGCGCTCGGTCTCGGCTTCAATCCCCACAACGTCGGCTATGGGGGGTACACCAACGGGAGCTATCCATTCAAACTAGCCGTGGGACCGCCTGCCGGCACCGTCGTCTATCCGACGCTTCAAACTCTTTCGCCGGAGATTTCCAACTGGAGCACCTGGGTGTATTACTACCCGCGGAGTATGCCTACTGACTTCGTGCAGCAGTGGCTCCTCAATGTTCAGCACGAGTTCGCGGGTGGATTCTTGCTCGACGCAAGCTTAGTCCACACCCACGGCAACAACCTGGTTTTTTCAACCGATATCGACCAGGCTCCTCTAAGCAAATTGGGGTGTTCGGGCTATAACTGCGGGAACCCCAACCCCACATTCGACTCCATTATCGCTCAGCTCTACGATGGCTGGTCGAATTACAACGCCCTGCAATTGCGCCTGCAAAAGAGGATGTCGTATGGCTTGAACTTCCAGGTCAATTACATGTGGTCGAAATCGCTCGACACCGGCACCGGCAACGGTCACGGATCGACCGTTGATATCTACCAGAACGCGTACAGCCCCGCCGCCAATTACGGTCGGTCTGACTTCAACGCGGCGAATACCTTTGTCGGTCAGATCGTCTACGAACTACCATTCGGCAGCGCGCGCCAGTACAAACTTCACGGGGCGGCCGACGAGATCGCCGGTGGCTGGCGCGTCTCCACTATTTTCCAGTGGCACGGGGGGGTTCCGTTCACTCCGGTGATTCAGAGTAGTCCCGTTGCGGAAGCTGTTGATCCGGGGCTGGACTCAGCCCTCGGCGTTGGCAACATGTCGCTATTTCCCAACCTCGTGGGCAACCCCAAAGTGTCGAAGCCCACGATTGGAGAGTGGTTCAACCCCGCGGCCTACGCCAACCCGGCGGCTGGGACCTTTGGCAGTACCGGACGCAACACCCTGACTGGGCCGGGTTTCGCCGACGTGGACATCAGTGTCGGAAAGGTTTTTCCCCTTCACTTCGAGAAGATGCAACTCGAAATCCGGGCTGACATGTATAATGCGTTCAATCATGTTAACTACGGTCAACCGGATGCGAACGTTGGCTACAACAACTCGACCGGCGGACAAAGCGGCGGATTGGTCGATACCACCGTTGGCACAATCACCGGCCCCGCAGTCTGGCCCGGCAACGGCCGCATCATACAACTCGGCGCTCACTTGACATTCTGAGCGCAACGCAGGAGCCGCATGCATGATATGGGCCCGGGACCGATTGAAACCCGATCGCGTCCTGGGCCCGCCTTTTTCCCCATGGAGTGGCACATTGTGTGAAAGTTCTATGAGCGCGTACAATCAGGAAGCCCGGTAGTGGTCTTGTTTGCGAGACACAGGCGCTCCCAGGTGGAGTCATTCCCGTAGGGGCACGCCATGGCGTGCCCCTACTCCGTAAGCCATCGGAAATGCGCCGCCCACGGACTGGATTCCCGCTTTCGCGGGAATGACCAGTGTTTCGAAAGGGATCGCATTCCAAATAACACCAGCACCGGAAGACCGAACTTTTCCTGGAGCTCCCACAAAATGCCAGAAAGACCCGATCCCAACAAACTTCGTAAAGAGCGACTCCATTCAAGCCCTTCTCGAGTCACCGAGTTGCATTGTTCGTCTGGTTGGTTTCGAAGGACCATCGGACCTGTAACCGGCGCTGCGGCCCAGACAGCGGCAGTGGATTCCCGCTTTCGCGGGAATGACGATGCCGCGGACGGGTGCGCTGAGTATCGTCATTCCCGCGAAAAGCTTGCCCTGAGCTTGCCGAAGGGCGGGAATCCATCGCCCGCGTTCGCGTTAGTGTCTGAGTCACGGGTAAGCGGCGGGGTGCGGTGGACTGCCATGCGGACGGTTCTTCTCCTGCTGATTCTTACTTTCCCCAACAGCTCCCGAGGACAATCGCCAGCGTCAACAACTTCACAAGTTCACGTCCATCTCGAGCGTGCCCAGGCCGCATTGAAGGCCAATGCTCCTGAAACAGCCGTGAAGGAATTTCATGAAGTTCTTGCTCTGGATCCTAAGAATGCCGAGGCGTACGCAAACTTGGGCGTTATTGCGTTCCTTCAGCGTGATTACCAGAACGCTTCACAATATCTTCGCAACGCATTGGCGATTGACCCGTCTCTGGTGAAAACGCAAGCTCTCCTGGGGATTTGCGAAAGAAGATTGGGAAAGGGTTCGGCACAGGCACTACTCGAGAAATCATTTCCCAGACTGAAAGACAAGAAACTGCAAATCCAGGTGGGCATGGAATTGGCTGGTATTTACGAGCAGCAAGGCGACCTCGAGCGCACCGCTTCCGTGATGCGGTCGCTTGTGGACCTCGACCCTGACAATGTCGAAATCCTGTACATGGCGCAGCGAGTTTATACCGATTTGGCCGACGACACGCTGAACAAGCTGGCGATACTTGCGCCCGGTTCAGCCCGCATGCAGGAAGTAATCGCCGAGCGTTTGGTGAATGGCGGGGATCTCGAGGGGGCCATCGAACACTACAAGAAGGCTCTGGAGCTCGACCCCCACTTGCCGGGCGTCCATTTCGAGTTGGGTGAGGCTCTCTGGCAGTCGACTCCGAAGGACCCTCGCGCGCAAGCAGAGGCGGAGAAAGAATTTGCAACCGCTATCCAAATGGATGGGGACAGCGCGAGCGTTGAGTGTGAGCTCGGGGCGATTGCTTTTCTGCGCTCCGATCCGGAGAGCGCACAGGCTCATTACGAGCGTGCCTACGCGCTGGACCACGGGGATACAGAGGCTCAGTTGGGTCTTGGGAAAGTACTGATGAGCACGGGGAAGCCGCAAGAGGCGATTAAGTACCTGCGCATGGCGGTCCAATCCGATCCGCTGAACATCGATGCGCATTATCGGCTCGGAATGGCGTATAAGGCGCTGAAAATGGCGGATGAGTCGCGCCATGAGCTGCAACTATTTCAGGAAATCAGAGAGGCCAAAAGTCGCGTGCGGCAACTGTACAGGCAAATGAACAAACAATCGCGCGCTCTTGATGAGCAGCTATCGGGGATTGAACCATAGCCGCAACCAACACGTAGGGCCGAACGGCGTTCGGCCCTGGGGCGAGCGCCGCTCGCCCCTACGCGACGCGCAAAATCTTCGCGCCACAAAAAGGTCCCGGAAACTAGCGCTACGGGACACCAGTTCCCGAGCACTTGAGAGAGGAAGAAGACGGAAACGATGCACAAAGGCCGAGAGCCGATCGGGCTGATAAGCCGGCGGCGCCTCCTGAAACAAGCGGTGGGAGGAGTTGCGTTGGCCACCGCGTTTCCACATCGAGGCTACGCTCTGTCCGAGGCTCCCAGGGGGAGTCCTGCGCCGAGAATCCGGGAGAGCATTGACTTGGGTTGGAAGTTCCTGAGAGGCGACGCGGTTGCCGCGCAACAGCCCGAGTTTGAAGACTCGGCCTGGAGGAATGTGGACTTGCCGCATGACTGGAGCATCGAGGGGCCGTACGGCGAGAAAGAGCCGGCGAGTGCAGCGGGCGGATATCTGCCGACGGGCATCGGCTGGTACAGGAAGCGGTTCCTCGTGCCAGAGGCTTATCGTGATCGAACGATTCTCGTCGAATTTGACGGCATCTACCAGAACAGCGAGGTGTGGATCAACGGGGAATACCTCGGCAAACGTCCGTGCGGATATATTCCGTTCATGTATGAGTTGACCCCAAATCTCCACTTCGGAAGCGAGAACCTGATTGCCGTGAGGGTGGACAACTCCCATCAGACGAACTGCCGCTGGTATTCGGGGTCAGGCATTTACCGCCACACATGGCTGCTGGTTACGAATCAGGTCCATATCGCCCACTGGGGCACATTCGTCACCTTCCCCCTTGTATCGAGTGATGCAGCGACCTGTCGCATCGAGACCACGATTGGGAACGATCGAAAGAACGACGTCCTCTGCACGCTTGCAACCAGCATCCTTGACACAGACGGGAAAACCGTCGGGGCACTGGAAACTTCTCAGATGGCCGTAGCGAACGGAGATTACACGTTCGAGCAACGATTGACTGTGGACAAACCAAATCTATGGTCGGTCGCCCACCCTTACATGTACACAGTGCGTAGCACGCTGGTGGAGCACGACCGGGTCCTCGATGTATACGAAACACCCATCGGCATCCGCGAGGCTTTGTTCGACGCGGACAGAGGATTCCTGCTCAACGGGGAGCATGTCAAACTCAACGGCGTGTGCCTTCATCATGAAGCTGGCAGCGTCGGTGCCGCTGTCCCCGAGCGCGTCTGGGAACGGCGGCTCGAGATTCTGCGAGAGATGGGCTGTAACGCGATCCGCACCAGCCACAACCCGTTCGCGGCAGAATTCCTCGACCTCTGCGACAAGTTGGGGTTTCTGGTAATGAACGAGGCCTTCGATGAATGGAAAATCCCCAAGGGGCAAATCGGCCGCAATGGCTACAGCCTCTACTTCGATGAGTGGTATGAGCGGGACTTGAAGAATTTCATCCGCCGCGATCGCAACCATCCTTCGGTAGTTCTCTGGAGCGCTGGGAACGAAATCGGCGACCAGTCTGCTCGCAACGGCTCGGAGACGCTCCGAAAACTGCTCGATGTCTTTCATAGGGAAGATCCGAGCCGGCCAGTCACCGCGGGTTGCGACCACATTGCCTCAGAGCCTCACCCCGAGGCCGCTCGGCCCGAGTTTCTCGCTCTGCTCGACATCGTCGGATACAACTATGTGGATCGTTGGCGTGACAGGATCGAGAAATACTACAGCACCGATCGTGAGGCATTCCCGCGGAGGCGCTTCGTTGGGACCGAGAGTACTGGGCTCGGGGGCATCCGAGGCGATTACCGCGGCCTAGTTGGGGATGATTCCCCTGGGAGGTTTGGCCGGTTTCAGAAAAACCGTCAGATTGATGTGGAGCAGTTGTGGAAGTTCGTCAGGATCTATGACTACGTTGCTGGCGATTTCATGTGGACGGGGATCGATTACCTCGGGGAGGCCTTCTGGCCCATGAAAGGAGCGCCCGCCGGCGTGATCGACACTTGTGGCTTCAAGAAAGATGGCTTCTATTTTTACCAGAGTCAGTGGACCGACAAGCCAGTATTGCACCTTTTCCCCCATTGGAATTGGAAGGGCGAAGAAGGACGGATCATCCCCGTGATGTGCTTCACGAATTGTGACACGGTAGAACTTTTCCTGAACGGCAGGTCTCTCGGCGTGAAGGGTTTTGAATTTCCGCGTCTCGGTATGGAAGGCAGGTATGGAAACTATCCGGCCAGGGCAAGAGTGCTGCGAACCACGGCGGATCTTCACCTGTCGTGGGATGTGCCCTATGAGCCCGGGACACTGAAGGCTGTGAGCACCAAGAATGGAAACAGCGCCGTCATGGCGGAGGTTTCGACAACCGGCGAGCCCGCAGTGATTGCCCTCTCCGCGGATCGTGGAAGAATCGCGGCTGATCAACGCGATGTCGTGCACATCGTCGGCGAGATTCGCGACGTCCAGGGCCGCGTTGTGCCGACGGCGGCAAACGATGTCGGGTTCGAAATTCAAGGAGAAGGCAAGATTATGGGCGTGGACAACGGAGACCCTCAGAGTCACGAGGACTACAAGTCCAATCGCCGGAAAGCATTCAACGGCTTGTGCATGGCAATTATCCAATCGACTCGACGCCCTGGCCAGATTCGACTCACGGCATCATCGCCGGGGCTTCAGGGGAGCAGTGTCACGATCACGACAGCGGCCTGACGAGAATCAGAGGCATAGGGAAGATGATGGGTTGCTTCCGCCGGTTGCTTAAGATGATGGATACGGAGCGGTACCGTGTGCCGCTGCCGCTCGTCGCAATCCTCGGCCTCTTGTGCGCTTCTGCATGCGGCGGCGGCTCTTCCGGCGGGTCGTCCCCTCCACCCACCATTCTGCCGCCGGCAATCTCGAAATCATTTGGAGCGGCACAGGTGGCGTTGAACGGCGCCACCTCGCTGACTTTCCACCTGTCCAACCCAAACACCAGCGCTTCTCTGACGGGGATCGGCTTCACCGACACGCTGCCAGCGGGCTTGGTGGTCGCGACGCCCAATGGTCTCGCGGGCAGTTGTGGCAGCGGAACGATTACGGCCACGGCCGGATCGAACAGCGTGAGTCTGTCCGCTGGGACGCTCGCTTCGGGCGCCGCGTGCAACTTTATGGTCAACGTCTTGGCCACCGCCACAGGCGCGCAGAACAACACCACCAGTGCGGTGACTTCCACCGAGGGCGGAAACGGCTTGACGGCCTCGGCCAGTATCACGGTCACGCCGCCGAGTCAGCAACCCGCGGAACCCACGGATATCACTTCCCTCAACGGGGAAGTCTACTATGTCCTGAATCAGCTCAGCGGTTTGCAGGTGGACCTCAATAATGATTCGACAACCCCTGGCGACTACCTCGTTCAACAACCACGGAGTTTCACGAGCCTCAGCCAGCGATGGGCCTTTACGAATCTGGCCGGCGGGCTCCTGCGGATCAGCAATATTCGCAACGGTTTTTGCTTCGATAGCGCGACCAGTTCCGGCGTGACCTATGTTGTGCAGAATCCCTGTGCCTTGACTGCCACGCAGCAGTGGACTCTCACTGCAACAAGCAATGGCTACTACACGATCTCGAACAAGAGTACGGGCCTCTTGATCGATTTGGCTCAGGGCTCAGTGTCACCGGGAACCTTGTTGGATCAAACCGCGCTGACCGGCGCCGCAACTCAGAGCCAGCAGTGGCTGCTGCGCCCCGCCTTCTTCCGCGGCGTGGACAATGCTTTGTTGGAGAAGCAGGAGTCGGCTCGCGCCTCAACTGGTTTGTCTTGGTGGAAGGATGCCGGTCAGCAACAGGACGTGCTCGAGATTTTTAAGAATCACGGCGTCAACCTGGTGCGTTTGCGTCCAAGCTCGGTCCCGCCCTATGGAAACGTGTCGCAGGCCGGGTGCAGCGGCAATGCCTGCTACGGGGAAACCGAGGCGCAGGATTTGGACCTTGCCAAGCGCGCCAAGAATCTCGGCCTGAGTGTCGAGCTGACCCTGCTGTTCGACGGCGGCGCCTCTTCCAGCGTTCCGCCGGCGTGGGCCGGCTACACGCTTGCGCAATTGCAGACAGCCGTGTACAACTACGTGAAATCCGAGATCATGGCGTATCGACAGGCGGGGACGATGCCCGACCTGGTGGCTATCGGCAATGAAGTCGACGGCGGCTTCCTCGGCTCCATTGGTAGTCCGACGGGAACGAACTTTGCGGGCTTTGCCGCCTTGCAGATCCAAGCCATGCAAGCGGTCAAGGATGCGGCGGCAGACACCTCGATGGGCCCCGCGATTCCGCCTCCGCTCACCTGCATTCATATCACGCCGGCTTGGAATCTCACGCAGTTCTTCACACTTGCAAATCAAAACAACATTCCGTACGACGTCATCTGCCAGAGCTACTACCCCATCTATCATGGTCCCTTGACCGATGCGCAAGCTGCCGCGGCCAATCCCAACAGCCAACCGATCGAGCAGGAGGTTTTGGAGGCCGCCACCAGCCTCGGAAAGCCGATTTTTATTATGGAAACCGGGGAACACTACGAAAATGGCTTTCAGTCGAATGACCCGTGGTATGCTCCGCCAACTTCAGCGCTTCAACGCCAATTTTTGCTCGATCTGGAGGCTGTGCTAGAGGGTATGCCGAGCAACCTCGGCATGGGAATGGAGTATTGGGATTCGGCGGGCGTTAACATTCCCAATTCGAGTGGCGGATTTATCAACGGCGATAACTTGCCGGACGCGATTTATATCTGGAATGGTCTGACGCTGTTCGACAATGCGGACACTTCCGGATCCACGAACGTCAACGCCCCGAATTATTCAGCATTGCTTCCGGGAATCGACGCCTTGGGCGGAAGACTTGATTCCACACTCAGCTACATGTTCATCAATCGCAGCAGTGGGCAGATTCTGTCCGTTCATCAAGCCTCCACAGCTGCCGGCGCCATGTTGGACGTCGAACCGGATAACGGTACTCCCACCCTGAGCCAACAATGGCGCATTACCAGCAATAATGACGGCTATTTCCAGATCGCCAGTCTCAATCCAGGAGCGGGCGACACTACGAATGTGCTGGATGATGCGGGCGGATCAACCGCGAGCGGAAACGCCATCGTGCAATCTCCGTCCGGCGGCGGCCAGGAAGAGGAATGGAACATCGTTTCAGCGGGCAACGGTTACTTTATTATTGTCAATCGCGTGAGTGGCTTGGTGTTGGACATGAATGGTGGAGTTGGCGCGCAAGCTGGGTTCGCCGTTCAAGAACCGCAAAACAGCAGCATGACGCAGCAGTGGCAAATCGTTCCGGTTCACTAGGACCGGCTCGGCCAAACGCGGGAGCGATGGCCGGCGGAGGTGGGACGGCATGAGGAAGATCGTAGCATTCGTTTTCTTGTTGGCGGCCTGGCCGGGATTCTCCCGTGCGCAGGTTCGAGGGTCACAATACGCGATTGGCGCGGACGTGTCGTTCGCGAAGGCGGCCGAGGATGGGGGCCGCGTATTCAAAGACGGCGGCAAAGCAGAGCCGGTTCTCGAAATCCTGCGGGATCACGGATACAACTGGGTGCGGTTGCGGCTTTTCCATACGCCCAGCGAGTTGCCCAATAATCCGGAATACACGATTGCACTCGCGCAATCCGCTAAGAAACTCGGCTTTCATTTTCTGCTCGACTACCATTACTCGGACACGTGGGCCGATCCGGGGAAGCAGTTCCTGCCCAAGGCGTGGGAAGGCATGTCTCACGCTCAGCTTGTGGACGCGGTGTTCGAATACACCAAGCAAACGATTGCGGCTTTCGAGCGTGCCGGTGTCCTTCCCGAGATGGTGCAGATTGGCAACGAAATCATAAACGGCATGCTCTGGCCGGATGGCCGCCTGCCCGGCAACTGGGATAACTTCGCCGGTCTTGTGAAAGCCGGGATCGCCGGTGTTGAAGCGGGAAAGGGAAACGAGCCGCGCCCAAGAATCATGATCCACATAGACCGCGGCGGCGACAAGATTCGAACCAAGAACTTCTTTGACAAGCTCAATTCATATCACTTGAACTACGACGTCATCGGACAGTCCTACTACCCGTGGTGGCACGGAAGCTTGAACGATTTACGTGAGAACATGATTTTTATGGCGCAAGAGTACAAGAAGGACATCATCCTGGTTGAGGTCGCCTACAACTGGAAAACCGCCGAGTACCTGAAACGGCCGCCACCCTTTCCCGAAACTCTACAGGGACAAAAAGAGTTTCTGGAGGAAGTAAATCGTGTTGTGCAAGAGACGCCGGGTGGCCTGGGCAAGGGCGTCTTCTGGTGGGAGCCTGCGGTGAGCGGACCACTTGTTTCGCGAGGCTTCTTCGATGACGACGGCAACGCGCTGCCGGTGGTTACGGTTTTCGACAGGTTTACGCGGCATTAGCGCTGGATGTGCAGATTTGGCGTCCCCGGCGGGATTTGAACCCGCGTTACCGCCGTGAAAGTCCTGAAACTGGGTAATGCCAAGAATAGATAGATTATGCTTGCATAACACAATCAAGAGTTTGGCAAGCAAGAAGGCCCGCGCACGTGTTTGCAACTTGCCCGCGCCGTGGCCGACCAATTCGCTGCACGAGAACCGGGGTCCGCCGGGGGTTAAGCAATGTCAAACCGGACCTTTAGTCTGCTGGGGTAGCATCCTGAAGCTTTATCCTTGACGGCAGGCATCCAGGAGCATAGAGTTGGCATAAGTTTGTGGCCTAGGACTAGGCGTATCGAAGTTTGGCCACCGCCTTGGCATGCGTCGCACGGAGTTGCGCGTAGGAGGCCAGATGCAGCACGCCGCCAGAAACCTGATCGCAGTCCTCTTTCTTATATTCTTGATCGCGCCTGCCCCACAGGTCGCGCAGCCGGCGGTCGAGAAGCCCAAGAGGAAGTCTGAAACACCTCAGGCGAACCCTGTCACGCCGCCGATGACCGTCTGGCAGGCGCGCCGGGCGGTTATTACCGGACTGAACACCGTTCTACCGCATGCTTTTACTCAGGTGAGCTTCTTCCATGTTACCGGATACGAGGTCAAGATGAATCCTGAGAGCATTCGAGTTAGCGCAGGGCGCATTGAGTGCGAAGCCGATGTCAGTGACTTTTACAACAACGGGACAACAAAGACCCCTCGGAACGAGCACTGCAAGGTCGACTTGAGAAGCATCGGAACACTCGGATTTGAGAGATTAAGCAATTACTATTGGTTAACTGAGAATGAAAAAAGGGATTTGGACGGGCTCCTGGCATACATCGCGTGGGGTGCGCCTGCTGAGGCGCAGGCGTTCGCCGACGCGGTCAACCGTTTGCGCTCCTCCGCCCGCGGCGAGCGAACGCCGGCCGATGAGGCCGATTGGCGTGAGTTCCAGCAGAAAGCTGCCGAGTGGCGTGCTCTCGCGGTGAAACCCTCCATTACGGAAGACGTCAGAAAGCACCGGTTACTGGCCGAGAACGCGGTTAACGAAAAGCAGTTCGACAATGCCGTTGAGGAATACGAAGCCGGGTTGAAGATCAGCCCGGTTTGGCCGGAAGGCCATTTCAACGCGGCACTGCTCTGCGCGGAGCTGGAGTACTACTCCGAAGCCATACACCACATGCAGGCCTACCTTGAACTTGTTCCGGAGGCCCCGGATGCCCAACAGGCCCGTGATCAGATGGTGATCTGGGAGGCCAAGCTGGCGAAGGCCAAGTAACTTGACGTACCGATGTGCGCAGCCAATGGGGAGCGCGAGTTGTACGGGACGGCACATCCGGCGCTCGCATTGCCAGAGCGCTTTGGATTGGAGGGGAGACCATGAGAAGGTCATTATTCTTAATGTTGCTACTGATCCTCGCGAGTTCGGTTCCTGCCATGGCGCAGAACTGCGACAGTGCCCCGAACGACGGCTTTGGAGCAAACTATCCGTCCTACGCGGCATGGTGCTCCGGGTGCGGCGGTTTCCCCAGCTCTAGCAACGGAGTAAGCTGCACGCGCGGCCCCAACTGGGGCAAGACTGGGAGCAACTCTCCCGCCGCGAATTCCGCTCTGTACAACGGTCTCTATCAATCCAGTTATCAGCTTGGTTACGCGCTCGGCCGGTGGCTGTTTGGTGGGAGCTCGAACCCGCAGGCAGAGGCGCAGCAAGAGGCGCTGAAGCAGCAGATGATGCTGGAACTACAGCGCCGGCAGGCCGAAGCCGAGCGCCTGCACCAGGAAGAAGAGGCGCGCCGGATAGCCGCAATGTACAACCGTCTGTACGCAACGCTGAAGCTGAGCGGCTTGCCCGATCTTCACCTGAAGGGTATGGACAGCAACGGCCCTGGTCTGAAGCTCAAGTTGGGTGACAGCACTGACGGCCAAGCCGGAATCAAGGGGCTACCGGGCATTTATCTCAATGACGGCAAGACGCCGTACGGGATTCCTGGGCTGCCAGGAATCTATACGGGCGGTCCCGGGCAAGGATCGGGGCTGACAAACTCGAAGCTGGCGCTGAAGATGGGCGACGGTAGTACGGGAGCCGCGCCCGGCGCCAATGCGGGTCCTGTGCCTGCCGGGCCTAGTGGCGGCGAACAGCCTTCCGGCGCGCGGGCGGCAACCAGTGGTCCCGCCACGGCGCTAGCGAACGAATCCGGCCTGCAATTGAAGACCGGTGACAGCAACACCGCCCCAGCCGCGCAGGCCACCACGATCGATCCGAGCAAAATGACTCCGCAGCAGTTGGCGGATGTGGCCGAGATGGTCAGTAAACTTCCGCCCGAAGAGCAACAACGTCTGCTGGCCGCGGCGCAAAAGGACGCCGCCGCCGGGCAGCCGATCCCTACCCAGCCATTGGCGCAGGTGACCGCCGCATCACCGCCAGGTTCCTCGCCGGCGATGTTGCCGCAGACGGCTGCACCGCCGGTGGCCTCCTTGCAACAGCAGGCCAATGCTTCGCAGGCGGCAGCGGCCACTTCGACGCCGGAGGAAGCTTCCGCAAAGGCGCGCGGCGGTTTCGACACACCGCTTGGGCCGAGGGGGATCCAACCGGTCACAGCCACCGCCTCCAGCCAGTCGCCCTCTGCTCCGCCGCAGGCTCCCGCATCCGCTGCGACAGTGAACCGTGAGCGCACCGCCGATTCAGTTGCCAGCCCAGGCATTACGGCTCCGCCCGCCGCGACTTCCCCTGCGGGGGTAAGACCCAGCCCATCGGCTGAGCTGGCCAACCTATCCACGCCGGCGCCGGGCGGCAGGCGCTATGTGGAGAGCGTGGGAGAGTGCCTTTCGCGCTATACGCAAACCGGCTCGACCGGCTCCGCCCCTTCACTCGAGGAGTTGCAGAAGAAGCTCGAGTTTGAGCGAGGCGCACTGGAAAAGCTGCTGGAAACGCAAAACCGCGAGAACGAAGAGCGCAATGAATGGTTGAAAGAAATGCGCAAAGCGGCGCAGGACGTGGCTTTGCACGCGATTGACAAGGGAGTGGAGGGCTTGTTCGATTCCTCCAAAGAAGCTCTTCAGGAGGCTGAGGTTGAGTTGCACGGGGAAATCGAGGACACGACGAAGGAGGCCCGCGAACTCCAACAGGAGATGGCCGAGGCTCGTAAAGCGATCGGTACCGCGAAGGACGACCCTGCACGCTTGGCGTCTTTCCAGGCTCAGTGGGCCGATGCGGACAAGTACCAAATTCAGCCCCTGCTGAAAAAGCGCAAGGCCCTGGAAGACCAATGGGAGAGCATCTTCAATTTGGAAACGCGCGTTGAACACATCACGGTGGCTCGGGACTTTGGCGCCTGGTTAACCGACATGGATCTTCCCTGCGATTACGAGAACGACCACGTCACCTGCAGGAATTTCAAAGAGAACAACGCGATTTCCCAGGTGGCCGCGGGCGATTACTACAACACCGGATTGGATGGCTTCAAGCTCGCGCTCGACTATGCTGCCCATCATGCCGCACCGCTCAAGAAACTATCGAGTTTTGCCGTCATGGGAACGACGGTTGGAGAGGTATGGGACACAACCAGCTTATTGATTGACTTAAGCTACGACACTACGGTTGGAATTCTGGGCTACCAGCGATTACAGCAGGTAAAGCAGAATGACCCGCAGTTCGAAAAGGCGAAGTCCATATTGGGCGCACGAATCGACCGCATGAACGCGGAGGTAAGCTGCTATCAGAATGCAAATTGACCTGGCAGGATGCTGAAAAACTCCCGTGGTTCCCACGGCGCGACCTGGCATGAGGAAGGTATACGTAAGCCACTGAAGACACTTCCGGCAGCGTCGGCTGCTTCTATTTCCTTGCTGGCGTAGCTGCCTGCTGCTGGCGCCTGTGCAACTGAAAGAAAGAGAGGACGGTACCGATGAACGGGACTGACGGAGTTGCTACCCTGGGGACCAGATATCGCTACCTCGCATGGTGGTTGCTTTCTTTTACTACTGCCTTTTGGATGTTTTCCTTTCCTGCCGCTCTACGCAGCGGTGAGTCCAAGAAAAACCTGCAAGATGCGCAAGCGTGCAACGATGCCTTCAATGCCCGCGAAACCACCGGGTTAGACACCGCCATGGCGAAGCTTACCTCTGTTATTCAGGTGAACCCACAGTCATGGGCGTGTTTTGAAGCCCGCGCGGGACTCTACGTCCTGAAGGGTGATCGCGACAAGGCAATTACTGATGAAACGCGGGCCATCGAATTGTCTAAGGGCAAAGAGGCAGGACCGATCCAGACTCGTGCACTGCTGTTCTGGCGGAACGGTTCATATGAACAGGCGCTTTCTGATTGCAAGCTTGCGCTCTCCCGGAACCGGAAGGATGGGATGTCGCACTGGGTTTGCGGGGATGCGTTGGTCAGAATGGGACGTTACGCAGAAGCGTTCACGGACCTTGACGAAGCACTAAAACCGGAGATGAAAGTGCCGGAGATGGATCGATCGCGGGTGCTTGGAGACCGGGCCATTGCATTATTCCATCTTCAGAAGTATGACGAAGCAATTGGGGCCTTTGATCTGTACTTTGCTTCAGACCCCGCTGCAACCTACGTGCCTTGGGCGAGATTCGCCCGCGGGCTCTCGGAGTGGAAGCTCGGGCGGCTTGATAAAGCCAAGAGCGACGCGGAAATCTTCCTTGAGGAGGAGCCTCGATTGCAGATCAATTTTAGTGGCGACCATGCTCTGGAAATGTTTGATTTGGAAAAGCGCAGGGCTGCCACCACTCAAGCAATCGACATCGCGCAATCCGCAGAGGCCAAGGGGGATTGGTCTGCCTCCTTCGAAGCCTGGGCAAAAGCATATTCCTATGTGAGTAGCTTAATGACGGATGGGCAGGCAATTTTGGGTAAGATTTCTGATGGCCTTGCGAAGGATTATTCGAAGCTGGCAACCAAACCCGCTTTGCCAGAGCTAGCCAGGCGGTACAGGACACAAGCCGAAACTTACTTTCGTGACAAGGACCTCTTGAAAGCGATTAAGGCTTATAGCAAGGTCCTTGATGTAGCCCCCTGGGATCCCCAAGCGCATTTCAACCGAGGCTTTTTGGAAGGGGAACAGCAACAATATCAGGCGGCAATTTATGACATGGGAGTGTATTTGAAACTGATGCCCAATGCCGAAGATGCCCGTGCAGCCCAGGACCAAATCTATCAATGGCAGGCGAAGTTGAAGTGAGACCCTGGCGAGGGCAACACTCGAAGGCGCGTCGTGTCCCAACCGCTCGCTCACACAGATGCGGAAGAGCAGGAGGCAGTAGGCAGAAAGCAGTAGGCAGCGAGCGCTACACAGCTCGTGCACACGCATGCCCGTGCAAGCTCCGCGGGGCGGGGGACGAACAGAGGGCGCGAATGGTCAGATGAAGCAGCCGCGCAAGAGTTCGCCAATGCATTCAATCGGCTTTTGTATGCGGCCTATCACCAAGACGGAGAGGAAGAGTTTGTGACCTTTAGCGCCGACGCAAGAGCCTGGCGCGAAAATCCCGCCAAGCCACCGCTGAGTCCGGAAGCCGACCGTCATAGGATCTTGGCGGAGAATGCGATCAAAGAGAAAAACCTCGATTCGGCGGTCGAACACTATGAGAGTGCGCTGGAAGCTCAGCCGATGTGGCCGGCGGGCAGGACTGCCCGAATCTAGCTCTGTAATTCAATAAAGAGATTGGCGTCCCCGGCGGGATTTGAACCCGCGTTACCGCCGTGAAAGGGCGATGTCCTAGGCCGGGCTAGACGACGGGGACGGGAGCCTCGAAAGAAAGTCAGAAGGCAGAAACCAGAAAGCAAAATCCATGGACCTGTTTCATGCTATCAGTGGGGCTTTAAAGCTGTCAATTATTCTTCTGTGCTGCGCGTTGCAAAAAGAAGGTCGGACTGCCTGGGTACAGCAGCTGATGTTTCCGGGCCGGCAATCTTTTCCAACTCCGGGTAAAACTCCGGCAGGGTTTCGGGAACTCGCACGGGCTGGTTCCTGAGCAGGCTGATTAATTGCAGGGCGTTGGCAATGGCTTTGCCCTGAAAGTGGTTATTAGTGATGACGAAGGTGACGTCAGTGCGCTGGGCAATATTCTGAATGCGCGCCGCCCAAGGTTCCAGCTCAGCTTGGCTGTAAAGGTAGTTGTAACGTTCTTCCGGATGCTCGTTGGAGGTGAACCAGTGCTCGTAGTTGCGTCCGTGCAGGCGGACGTATCCCACCGGTGCCGTAGCGCGCGCGCTGGGAGCAATCGACTGCCCGATCACCGGCTGGTCGATATTGCAGAAGCCCACTCCCAGCCCGGCGAGCCATTCAAAGACTTCCGGCTTGTTCCATGAACTGTGCCGCACTTCGAGCACCAGCGGGTATTCCATGAACTGCATGATGAGCCCGCTCAAGTAATCATGGTTTTCGGGTGTGTTCCTGAACGACCAGGGAAACTGCAACAGCAACGCACCAAGCCGTCCCTCGGTCACGAGTGGAGCTAATCCCTGCTTGAACATCTTCTCGTCCTGGAGGTTGGCGTTGCGTTCGTGCGTGAACCGCTTCCAGAGCTTGGCGGTAAACTTGAAGTTGGGGTTAAAGGCGATTCTTGCTGCCCACGCTTTCGCGACCTGCGCCCGTGGGGGAGAATAAAAGGAAGTGTTGATCTCGATGGTGTCAAAGAATTGAGCCAGGTAAGCGGCCTCGTGGAAACCTCGCGGCTTTTGGCGGGGGTAAACGATTCCCTCCCAGTCGGTGTACGACCAACCGGCAGGTCCAACCAAGATCGCGGGATTTGAGGCTGCGTCCATATTCGCCTTTTATTCGCCTTAAAATTAACTCTAGTGAGACGTTTTGTCAAGGGATTTTCGGACAGGGATTTCATCCCGCGCCTGCGGGACTACAGCGATCACGGAGAAGAGATGCAGGCAAAGACCGTGGGTCAACAAACAAGGAACTGTAACCTTGTAATCCCTGCTCGCGCGAGCAGAAGTACTTTTCTCTGTGGTCTCTGTGCGCTCTGTGGTGAATTTTTTCTTCGCGGCAGGAGAAGAAGGTGGCCCCTAGTGCAACGGCGTTGTATCCCGTTCCGACCGAAGCCCAGGGTTTGATTGCCGACGAGCAGACGCGCCCGGCGCATCAGGCGAATGCGGCACGAATGAGCTGCAAGTTTGCATCTGCGAATTGCTGCGCGACCCAGTCGGCGTGCTGGAGTTCGGCCTGAGGGCGACTGTGGGCAAGGGCCAGGCATTGCATGCCGGCGGCTTGCGCGGCCACCACGCCGAGGGGCGCGTCCTCGATGGCCAGGCATTCGCCGGCTCTGAGCAGCGGTTCATGAAGTTGGGGAAGTTCCTGCAGGCGGGTGAGGGCTTTGAGATATATCTCGGGGTCAGGCTTCGAGCGCTCGCAATCGTCTGCTGTCGCCAGCACCGCGAATTCTTCGCGCAGGTGCAGCTTTTCCAGAAGATGTTCGATCTCCGCTCGCAGGCTACCGCTGGCTATGGCCAGCGGGAAGTGCCGGGCGGCGCTAAGGACAAATTCCACAGCGCCGGGGATGGCTGGCAGGCCATCGTGGATGATCTTCTCGTAGGCATGCACCTTCCCGGCCAGGAGTTCATCGCGCCGGGCGGTGCTGAGGGAGCGCCCGTGCGTGCAGTAGAGGCGCTCGATAATGGCGCGGTCATCGAGAGCGAGATAATCCCGGTAATATTCTTCTTCGGAGAGGGCCCAGCCTTCTCGAGCCGCCATCTCTTGGAAGAGCTTCATGATGAGCGGTTCGCTGTTGACGAGGATCCCGTCGAAATCGAAGATGATGGCGCGTAGCAAAACTTTTGGCCTTTCGAAGTGCTGGATTCAGGCGTCAGGATTCAGGCTTTCCCTGGATCCTGAATTCCGCCTAATGCTGACTCTACGGGCGGTCGTCATGATACACTTGATTAGAAGAAAGCGGCAACCGACGGAATCGACCGATTTAGTACAGTTTCCCATCGGTAGTGACGAAGGCCAGGCCCTGCGCATCGATTAAGTTGGGGCCGGATAATATGGTGGGTTGAAACAATGGGCCATGAATTGAGCATCCCGATTGCGTTTGTGGCAGGAGTGGTGTCCTTTCTCTCACCTTGCGTGCTCCCCCTTGTGCCAGGCTATATTTCAATGTTATCCGGGGCAACGATTGAGGAATTGAAATTCGGGACGGGCCCGGCGCTGATGGGACGTATCTTGCGCAATTCCATCTCTTTTGTGGTGGGCTTCTCCATCGTGTTTGTGACCCTGGGGGCTTCGGCGACTGCGGTGGGGAAGTTCCTGCTCGCGCAGCGAACCACCTTCAACCTTGTCGCAGGCATTGTCGTTATCGTGTTCGGATTGCATCTAACCGGCTTGGTGAAGATTCCGCTGCTTTATCGTCAGGTCCGGGTTGAAACAGGCGCGCCGCGCCGCGGACTTGTGGGCGCTTTTCTGCTGGGGTTTGCGTTCGCCTTCGGCTGGACGCCGTGCATTGGTCCCATTCTAACCGCCATCCTGGCGCTGGCCGCGCAGCGGCACACGGTGTTCCAGGGGATGTTTCTGCTGGCCATTTATTCGGCGGGCCTGGCCATTCCCTTCCTTCTGACCAGCGTCGGTTTGGGCCAGTTCCTGAAGATTTACGGGGGCTTCCGGAAATACATGCAAACGGTCGAAGTGGGTTCAGGAGTGCTCCTGATAGCTCTTGGTGTGCTCATGGCTACTAACAAGTTTACAGTGATCGCGAGATACTTTTCGTTTCTGAACCGCTTTACGCTGTAAGAGCAGTGACGAGTGACAAGTGACAAGTGACAAGCAGGAGCCGAAGGAGTCAGAAGCATCCAGGCCTAGCATCGAGAATCTGTTTTTCGCTCGTCACTTGTCACTCGTCACTCGTCACTGCGTAAGGAGAGAATTTGCACCCAATACTGTTCACCGTGGGTTCGTTCCGTTTCCCCACTTACGGGGCATTGATGGTGCTGGCTATTTTGGCCGCCATCTGCATTATCCTCCGGCTAGGACGGCGGGAAGGATTGGACTCAGGCCAGTTGCTTGACTTCAGCACTTGGTTGCTGCTCGTGGCGCTCCTCGGCGCGAAGGTGCTGATGGTGCTTTCCGATTGGCATTACTACCGGCAGAATCCGGGCGAAATCTTCAGTCGCAGCACTTTTCTGGCTGGCGGGGTTTTTTACGGCGGCTTTATCGCTGCGCTCCTCTTTGCGGTTTGGTATATTCGGCTTCATCACTTGCCGTTCTGGAAGGTCGTGGACGTTTACGCTCCGGCCATTTCCCTGGGACTAGGCGTGGGCCGCATCGGTTGTTTTGCCGCAGGATGTGATTACGGCAAGCCTACCACCTCTGCCTGGGGCGTGGTCTTCACAAACCCTCTCAGCCACGAGGTAACCGGAGTGCCGCTGGGAATTCCCTTGTACCCCACCCAGCCTATCATGTCGTTGGCCTCGCTCTCGATCTTTGCAATTCTTATGTGGAGATACTCAAGGAAATCCCGCGATGGCGAGATTTTCGTACTCTATCTTGCTCTTTACGCGGTGGCTCGATTTTTCATCGAATTCCTGAGAGGCGATGAGGACCGCGGGTTCGTTTTTCATCATCTCATGTCTACATCGCAATTCATCGCGATTCTGGCCTTCGCGACGGCAGTGTGGATGGCCCTAATCCTCCGCCGCAAACCTGCGCGGCAGCAGGCATGGGGTGTCGAGACCACTGAGGGCGTAGCGCGCGGGAACCCCCGGGATAAGAAAGTGTATGAGGATGTGGCCCCATCGGCAAGGGTCAAGGCTGGAACCCTGCCTCACGCGCCGAAAAGGGCTCGAGGTTAAGGGAGATGGGTAGTGTCCCAATTCGACTGTAGGGCCGCCGCTTGGGGCGGCTTGGTCGGGGCCCGGTACCGTATGGTACAAGCCGGGGCAGGCCCCGGCCCTACGTCACCAGGGAGGTGATATGGATTTGAATGAACGTGAAAGAGCTGCGGGCGACAAGGAGATCGGACAACCGGAAGCCGGCGGCAAGGCGAGCACGCCCGCGCGTCGAGGCAAGGTGCTGATCGGTGCGGTGCTGGCGGTGGCCCTGGTGTCGGGTCTCTATTTTGTCAACCGGTACTGGATCGCCCCCGCCCTGCACACGCAGGCCATGAGTGGCGGGGATCATCCTGATGCGCCGCCCATTTCACTGACGGACATCGGCGGGAAAAAACTGGACTTGGCTGACTACAAGGGCAAGGTGGTGGTGCTGGATTTCTGGGCTACCTGGTGCGGGCCGTGCCGGTCCGAGATTCCGGGGCTGGTGGAAATGCAGGACAAATACGCAAAGCAGGGCTTTTCAGTTATCGGTATCTCGCTCGATGATGAGCCCGCCCCCGTAGTGGAATTCTACAAGGAATTCAGAATGAACTATCCGGTGGCGGTCGGCAATCAACGTATAGGAGAACTCTATGGGGGAATCTTTGGGCTGCCGACGACGTTTCTGATCGGCCGCGACGGACGCATTTACGCCGAGCACACCGGCGCGGCAGGTACCGCGGTGCTCGAGGATGAAGTTCAGCAATTGCTGGCCATGAGTCCAACCGCCGAGAATATGGGCTTCACGCCGCGCATGACGCCGGGCACTGCAACCAAGATTGAACTTGGCGATCCCGCCGCCATCAATTCGGAAATTCCCGGCCTGAACCTGACCAAGCTGACCGCTATGCAGAAGGAGACGTTGAAGAAGCAGCTCGGCGAGATGAAGTGCCCGTGCGGTTGCAATTTGACGGTGCTGAAATGCCGCCAGGTAGACTACGGCTGCAGAGTCAGCCTGAAAATGGCGAAGGCGGAGATGGAGAAGCTTCTGAAATCGGGAGTGTGAACGAAGTCGATCGAGTGATCGGGAGAACGGGTGATCGGCAGAACAACGCGGTCGGCTCTGTCATTCTGAGCGAAGCGAAGAACCTCTGCAGTTGATAAGTTCTGGAACTGCGGAGATTCTTCGCTTCGCTCAGAATGACAGCCCACATCTCCGGATTACCCGATTTCAAGAGACAATGGCCAAGAGGTAAAAGGTGAACATGAAGACGGTTTTTCTTACTTGTATTTTCGTTTGCTTGATGGCAGCCGTGGTTTTGGCGCAGACGCCGGGGCAGGTGGTAAAGGCGAAGGTCACGATGGCGTCGCCAACGGCGCGTCCCAATTCCATCGTCAGGGCGGCGGTTGTGGTGGAGGTCCTCTCCGGCTACCACATCAATGACCATCATCCTACCCTCGACTACCTGATCCCGACGGAAGTCAAACTGGAGCCGAACAACCAAGTGACGGTGCAGGACATTACTTACCCGAAGGGTGAGCCAAAGAAGTTTGCTTTCTCGGATGCTCCCTTGTCCGTTTACGAAGGGACGGTCCGGGTTGACGTGGCGCTCCAACTCGAGCGCAAAACGCTGCCCGGGAATTACGAGCTCAGGGGGCAGCTCGCGTATCAGGCCTGCAACGATCACGCCTGCCTGCCGCCGGCGAGCGTGCCGCTATTATTCTCCTTCAAAGTGGTGCGCGGGGGGGCGCCAGTAAGGGGCTCGCAGTAGAATGATTGGTGAGGAATTGCCTGAGAAAGCGCGGATACCTGCCGGAGGTTAGCACCGATGCGCAAGTTGCTAAATTTCTTGAGAAATACGAGGGAAGTTCTCACCACGGCGGCGGCGGTGCTTGCCGCAGCAATCGTAGTGGTCGAGACCTACGAGGTGCTGAAAAAGAAGATTGACGCTGGCGGCAGTTCCTAGTATTTCGTGACCCAAATCCGCCGGGTGACGATTGCTGATTGCCCTGCCGCGGCGGGTCGATTGAAA
>Ga0074046_10001018_pt1 | contig 25986 bp, 21 predicted proteins | sample BogForMeECP23OM3_FD_94441 | JGI IMG/M metagenome (GOLD analysis project Ga0074046, IMG submission 94441) | Bog forest soil microbial communities from Calvert Island, British Columbia, Canada - Bog Forest MetaG ECP23OM3 | ecosystem: Environmental > Terrestrial > Soil > Wetlands ...
CGGCTGGTATGAAGACAGCATGAGCCTGGAAGCTAAATTGGAATTGATGCAGAAATATCATCTTCGAGGGTTTGCGGCGTGGCGATTGGGATTCGAGGATCCCAAATTCTGGACTCTGGCGTCTGTGAAGGGCCGAACCGCACAGCAAGATCAAAAGCGCCGCGCCCATCGGTCTGGGACTCACACCGCCCTGAGAGCCGGGGAGCACTAATAGTCTTTCCGTCAGGGACGGGACCGGCTCCTACCCGCGAAACTTTGCGCCGGTTTCGCCATCAGATGAAGGTGCAGGGGTATGAAAGCGAATCAGGAAACCATCCCCAAGGGCATGAATCGAAATATGGAGGTCCAATCGTGTTGAACTTTGGCATCAGCCGCTTCCGGTTTTTCACTGGCCTGCTTGTTCTTTCTCTTTTGGGCGCGATGGCGGCGAGCGCCGCAGATGGCCCAATTCCTGCTTTTGCAGGGGAGCCTTCGTCCTCAGCCGCCAAGGGTGAACAAACGGCAGTTCTCGCAGGAGGGTGCTTCTGGGGTGTGGACGCTGTGTTCAAACACGTGAAGGGTGTTAAAAGCGTGGTTGCAGGCTATTCAGGAGGAAGCGCGACGACCGCGGAGTACGAGGTTGTGAGCGCGGGCCGGACGGGGCACGCCGAGTCGGTGAAGATCACCTACGATCCGTCAAAGATCTCCTACGCCGATTTGCTCAGGATCTTCTTCTCCGTGGCCCATGATCCGACCGAACTGAATCGTCAGGGCCCGGATGAGGGAACTCAGTATCGCTCGCTGATCTTCTATTCTAATGAGCATCAGAAGCAGATTGCCCTAGCTTATATTAACCAATTGAATAATACCAAGGTCTTCCGAAAGCTGATTGTGACCCAAGTTGTCCCTCTCCAGGCTTTCTACCCCGCCGAGGCGTATCACCAGAATTTCCTGGCGCTCCATCCCGACAACCCTTATATCGTCAACAACGATTTGCCCAAGCTGCGAAAGCTTCGCCAGCAGTTCCCCACGCTCAGTACGCCCTAGCGAGGGCGCGCAGGACAGCCCATCCCTGCTCGTGGGGACGGGTTGGCTGCGGGGTTTCTGCCCCAACCAGATTCCTCCCCTTCGCTCCGCTCAGGGTCGGAATGACAGCGTCTCTGTTAGGCAGCGAGCCGCTGTTCCCGGTACCGCTTGGCCATCTCGTCGAGCGAAATCGGGGCGTAGTCGCCCGCGTGGCCGGCCTGGCCGAATTGCGTCATGCGCTGCGCCACGACCTTCTTCATGGCGTCGCGGGCGGGCTTCAGGTAGCTGCGCGGATCGAACTCTTCGGGCTTTTCCCATAAGACTTTGCGGATAGCGCCCGTCATGGCCAGCCGGTTGTCGGTGTCCACGTTGATCTTGCGCACGCCGTTCTTGATACCGAGCTGGATCTCTTCGATGGGTACGCCCCAGGTGGGCTTCAGCTTGCCGCCGTACTTGTTGATGATATCCTGCAAGTCCTTCGGGACGCTGGACGATCCGTGCATGACAAGGTGGGTGTTGGGCAGCCTCCTGTGGATCTCGAGGAGGCGGTCCATCTTGAGTGTTTCCCCGGTGGGCTTCTTAGTGAACTTGTAAGCGCCATGGCTGGTGCCGATGGCGATGGCGAGCGCGTCCACGCCAGTCTGCCGAACGAACTCGACCGCCTGATCGGGATCGGTGAGGTGGCTGAGGCCATCCAGGCCGGCGCCGTGGCCGTCTTCAATGCCGCCCAGGCAACCGATTTCGCCTTCCACGGTGATGCCCTTGGAGTGCGCCATCTCCACGACTTCGCTGGTGGCCTTCACGTTGTACTCAAAGGTTGAGGGCGTCTTGCCATCCGGCATCAGCGAGCCATCCATCATGACGCTGGTGAAGCCCATGGCAATGGCCGATTTACAGGTCTCCACACTGTTGCCGTGGTCCAGGTGCAACACCGTGGGAATTTCGGGATAGAGTTCGGTGGCCGCCAGCATCAGGTGATAGAGGAATCGGTCCTGTGAATAGCTGCGTGCACCGCGGCTGGCCTGAACGATAGCGGGCGATTTGGTCTCGCGAGCCGCCTCCATAATCGCTTGGATCTGCTCCATGTTGTTGACGTTGAAAGCGCCAACCCCATAGGCCCCCTTGGCTGCTTCGTCAAGCAGTTGACGCATGGATACGAGTGGCATATCGAATGATCTCCTTAGATTAGTACGGATTCGCTGATCCGGAATTTTGACTACTCTGAAGGTGCGAAGTACCCAGGCTTGGCGCGCACCTGCAAGCCCTTCTGAAGCGGTTCGATGGCGATGGTGCGGAAAGTTCCGTCGCGGGCCTGGTTGGTGGAGACGTATGCCAAGCTGTATTGGCTGCGGAGTTCCCGAGCGATCTGCTGGAAATCCGCGGCCGTTTCGCTGGCTTTGAATGGGAAGAAGGCCCGGCCTCCGGTTTGCTCTGCCAGGCGTCGCAAGACCTTGTCCCCGTGTCCTGGCAAGCCCGTGGCGTTGGTGCTGATGGCGTAGATGGTCACCTCGGCACGTTGCGCCATGGCCAACGTCTCCTCGCGCGTATGTTCGCTCTGGTTATCCTGGCCGTCGCTGATGATGATGAGCACGCGGCGGAGATAAGGCTCCGGAGGCGGAAAGATAAGCATTTTTTCTCGACAGGAGAAATAGATGGCATCATAGAGGGTGGTCACGCCGCCCGCAAGCAGACTCCGGATCGCCCCGGAGAGTTTTTCCAGGTCATCGGTGTAATCCTGCACCACTTGCGCTTGCACGTCGAAGGCCACCACGAAGGCCAAGTCCTTGCCGGGACGCAGTGTGGTGTTTAGGAAATCGATGGCGGCCTCCTGCTCGAAACGCAGGCGGTCACGAATGCTACTGGAAGTGTCAACCAAGACTCCGATGCGGAGGGGCAGATCCGTTTCCCGGCTGAAATAACGGATTGTCTGCGGCTTGTCATCCTCGAAAACGCGGAAGTCGTCCTTGCCGAGATCGCTTACCAGGCGATTCTTCTTGTTGGTCGCCGTCATGAGAACGTTGACCAGGTCAACGCGGACCTTGATTTTATCCGTGGGAACTTGCGTCGTCGCCGGTCGGGCGTTCCCCACAGTCTCTTGCGCTGCAAGCGACCCAACCAGCCCACCGAGTACAAACAAGACGACGAACGGTTTCTTCATCATCCTGCCCTCCCATCACCCGTTCACTATTATAGGCGGGTTTCTTGTGGATTACATCCTACGGCCACGAAGCTTTTCACGCATTTCGCGCTCCGTGCGGGCCTGCTTCATTTCCCGGAGCAAACCAGCCAGAGTTTCCTCAGGCTCCTGTTGGCGCCGTTCATCCGCCTTTTTCCGAATGTAAGGAACGGCGTAGATCAGCATCACAATGATACAAGCACCGAGGACAGTGAGCACCGCTCCGAGGATAACGTGTGACCTAAAAACAGTGACCCACCCCACAATCAGCAACACCACCAGCCCCAGGCTGAGGGCGGCTGCGATGCCGGCGGCATAATCAGCCAACCAAAAGATCCATGATCTTCTCATTGCACTCGCAAACTTAACCCACCCGGAGCGGATTGGCAAGCCCTTTGCACGCTGCCCCTGCATCTCATCCTGAGTCCCGCTTTTCAGGGCGAAGGATCTCTGCAGGTCGTGTCGAACCTCCGCCCGCAAGCGAGGCAAAGGAACTGCAGGGATTCTTCGTCCGCCAAAAAACGGCGTCCTGAGAATGACACGGGAAGCGAGGTGACGGTATAGTCGCCAACCTCGGAACGGAGCGGGAAAGGGCCATCAGGCAGGGGGAGGTCGCCGGGAATCAAGCCGTTTCAGCCCAGCCCGCCAAGCGGCGTCCAAGGCGCGCTCGTATTCAGCCGGCGTAACGCGCCGGTTGATTTCGGCATGGTCGGATTCTGAAACCTTCCCTGCGGGATAGTACTGGGCCATGATGTTGACGTAAGTTTCAGGAGAGAGTTCATCCGCGATCCACTGCATCACGGCTCGCGTGCCTGCAACGTCTTCAGGCATCACCAGGTGGCGGATGAGCAAGCCGCGTCGGGCAAGCCCATTGTCCTCGATAACCAGGTTCCCGACCTGGCGGTGCATCTCCTTAATAGCACGGCGGGCGACGTCAGGATAGTCAGGGGCTCTCGAATACTTCCGCGCCATTTCCCCATCCCAGTATTTGAAGTCGGGCATGTAAATATCCACGAGCCCGTCGAGCAGTGCGAGGCTTTCCATGGAATCATAGGCGCTCGTGTTGTAAACGAGCGGCAGCCTGAGGCCCCGTTGAATGGCGAAAGGCAGCGCTTCCACGATCTGCGGCGCCACATGCTCCGGGGTCACGAAATTGATGTTGTGGCAACCCTGGGCCTGAAGTTCGAGCATCATGGCGGCGAGCTGGCGCGGTGGCGCTGGCCTACCACGCACCTGCCAACTGATGTCGAAGTTCTGGCAGAAAACGCAACGCAGGTTGCAGCCTGTAAAGAAAATCGTGCCGGAGCCTCTCCAGCCGCGCAGGCAGTCTTCCTCGCCATGATGCGGAAAGTGGCTGGAGACGACAGCATGACGGCCCGTCTTACAGACCGCGAACTTATCTTCTAAACGATTGGCCCGGCAGCTTCGCGGACAGGCGGCGCAAGATTGTAGCAACTCGAGAGCTCGCTCCACCCGTTTCGCCAGCCCATTACAGCCATTATGAAGTTGGCCGCGGACAAGCCTCCCTTTGAACAGCGTATCGTCGCGGAAACCTTCCTCTCCTTTGGGCGAGAGGAACTCGATTTCACCTTCCTTAATTTCGACCTGCGTCAGCCGGGTCGCATGATCCGAGACGCCTACCATCACAACTTTTGGCTGGCCCTGCTCCTCCGAGCTCTCGATCCAAGAAGGGATCTCCTTTGCCGGTGTTTCTAAGCTCAAATCCCAACGGCCCACGAGTGGTTTGACCGATGCAGACGCGCTGGAAGAAGAGTTTGCTTGAGAGTTCGCAATTTCACAATATGCCCCGTGGGACGACAGCAGGACAAATAGCAGGGCCGAACATAGCCTCTTTTGATCTATCATCACCGCCTCCTTAATTGTCCAGAGAACCGCACTTCGCTAGTCATGACGCTGAACTTTCTGTCGACAGCAGCACCACGGCAATCAATGCGCAGACTATCCCCACTCCTTGGAGCGCGGTAATGGATTCGTGGAGGATGAAGGGGGCCAGGAAGACCACAACGATGGGATAAAGCGCCGTGAATGGCGCCACGACGGATGCCTTCCCGCCGGTCTTCATAGCAGCCAGCAGGGCCCAAGCTCCTAACGCGTTAAAGACCCCGCCTAAAAGGGCCCATCCGAGACCATGGGCCGAATACGTGAAGAGTATTCTTCCTGGGTAAAGCCACGGTTCCAGGATGAAGAACCCGACGGCCAGCCAGACCAACGCCCACTCGGCAGAGAGATGGTTAGTGGAAAGCTTCTGCAGCAAACCCACTATGCCCCACGCAAGCAAGGTAACCAGGGCAAAGACGAACCAAGGAGGCAAATGCATAGGACCGGTTTCTCACAGAGAGAAGATGATAATGGCCACAACGGCAAATCCGAGACCAACGACCTGAAGCCAAGTTAACCGTTCCCGCAGGACCAGGATCGCAAGTACGACTGTAATGAGGGGATAGAGTGCCGTGGCAGCGGTGATCACCGATGTATTCCCCCCACTGCGGTAGGCTGCAAAAAGGGCCAGGCCGCCGATTCCCGCCAGAACGCCATTGCCGAGGCTGTAAGAGATGCCCTTCACGCTCTTTTCGAACTTGACGGGCTTCAGGAGAAGAACGAGAAGCGCCACCGGGATAAATCCGAACGCGAAGAGAAACTGCATCGCGCTCGCTGGGATCTCGTTTGACCCCAGTTTCGAACATAGCACCCAGGCTCCCCAACTGAGGATGCAAAGTGTGGAATACCAGAACCATTTGGCTTTAAGTGCGTCGGGCATGACCATTGTGCAACTCCGCAATGGGAACACTCACATCTTCGTGCAACAGCCCGTACTCATTTTCAACAACGTAGGAACAAATACGAAAAGAATCACACTCTACCCCGGAAAGCCCTGCCAATCGTTCCGCCGCAAGTTGCGCGGGGGCGATGTCGATCAGGAACTGCCACTCAGGCGGGATATGGGGAAGCTGGAACACCAAGTCTCCACCATGTTCGGGCAGGCCCTGGCCGATCAGCATGACGGAGGCACCTAATCGCCCCAGATCGCGGGCTACGGCCAGGTCTTGTTCTCTCATGCGCTGACCGTCGATCCACACGGCGAAACGCATGTTCTCAGCAACGATCTCTTGTGACCCATGCCGGAAGGCGCCTGTTCCCAACGCCGTCGCCGGCGACTTGACAGCTTCCTCCCAGAGCAGCCGAGCCTCGTTGCAGCTCCCCAGGCTGGAACTGCGTGCGAGAAAGTAATAAATCGAACTTGGCGCAAGCCAGGACGCATTCGCGATCTGGTCCTGCCAGTGTGGCAAGGCCTTGGCGGTATCGCTCATGGCACGCGACAGGGAGGCTGCCAGAGAGGCGTCAAAAGAACCGACAGCGGCACTCGCCAGCGCACTGGCAGCAGCAGACAGCGTGGAATACGTATTGACAGAGACTGCATGGTCGAATTTGACGGGGACCACAAGCGAAAGCTGCGCCTCTTGAGCGAGCAGGCCATCTCCAGAATTGGTCACGCCGATAAGGGTTGCTTTGCTCTGGCGAGCTTTGGGAAGCAGATTGACCACCTCTGCGCTTCGACCGCTACGAGAGAGAACGACGATTACTGAATTCTCAGCCAGTCTGTCAAAATGCAACAACTCGGCCGCATCCCGCGCATGTACGGGAAAGCCTCCACTGTGGAATATCGACTCCGCGTTCAGCGCGGCGTACCAACTGCTGCCAATTCCGGTCAAGTAGACATGGCGAGCACTCCGGACTGCGTCTGCTGCCGCGTCGAGTGTGGGACGAGCACCTCCAGAAAGGTGGTCGATCACCCGCTGCAGTTCCTCAGGCTGGCGAAGGATGTCGCGCAAGAAGTGTGTCATGAGATTCTCCGAGGAACTCCCCAACCGAAGGGTAATCGCACTGCCCGGGGGTTTGGTCGACCGCCACTGCCCGAGTACGTGAAGCGAGCATCCAGCGCCTTCTCTAGTTGGGAGACGAAACCGATTCGCTGACCCTATTCTATAGCGCATCCATCCAAGTATCAAGCTTTTTCTGCCAAGCTAGATTCAGAAAGTGGACAAGGGGCAGGCGTGCCCCCCTCCCATGGAATCTTGTCGTCGGAGTTATGGCCGGAGAACCCCACACTCGGGAGCTAAGGTCTAGGGCCAGCCTGGCGTGCCGCGTCGCTCGTTCGAAAAGGATCGAGCTGGTTCCAAGTCTTCAGGGCATCCTCGGCTTGGTGCTTGTCCCCTAGCCTCTTGAGTACTAATGCCAGTTGATAGTAGGCTTCGCGATCGTAAGGATCAAGATGAATTGCAGTTTCCAAAGCCTTTTTCGCCTCAAGGAGCCTGTCTGATTTCAGGAATACTCTCGCCACTTGGATATATGCCGCCGAAGATGCGGGACTAATCTCGATGGCTTTCTGAAGCGATTGAATCGCCTCGTCCGATTGGCCTTGGCGTGCCAGCGCTATTCCGTATTGATAGTAAGCACGCGAATTGGCTGGACCGAGTGAAATGGCTTTGCGGTATGCCGCAATGGCCTCCGCAACTCTGCCCACTCCCAAGTAGAAGTCTCCAAGGAAAAGGTAGATAGTCGCTGGGGCCTTGTCAAGTTTTAGCGCTTTCTGGAACGACCTCTCCGCTTCCTTGTTAGCTCCGTTCATGTATTGGGCTATCCCCAGTGCCGTCTGAACCTCAGAAGAGGAGGGAAATTTCCTGGCCGCTTGTTCGAGGAAATCGGCAGCTTCACGAGGAGATCCCGTCTTCAGCAGCGCCAGCCCCAAGTCGTAGGAAGTGCCGGATGAGGAAGGATCCACCTGCAGCGACTTACGGAGATAGTATATCCCTTCTGGGAATCTACCAGTTTCCACGTAAGCATCGCCCAAGAGGCGAAAGAATCCAGCGGACCTCGGCATTTGCCTGGGAGCCCCCTCCAGGAAAGCGATAGCTCGATCGTAAAGCCCCGCTTCAAAATAGGCGCTCGCGAGATCGTAAACAATCCTGGCGGAGGCAGGCCGCAGTTGCCTCGCCTCTTCAAGTTCCCTGACCGCGTCCCCCGAGCGCCCTTGGCGACGGTAGACCGTACCTAGCCACTGCCGAGCCTCTACGGACTTCGGGCTAAGTTCGAGCGCCCGCTTGAGAGCTGCCTCGGCCCCTTGGAGATTACCGTTCTTGAACAATGCCACTCCTTGGGTCACCAGTCCGTCGACGGAGGGATTGCGATTTTGAGCACGCGCACGTCCCACGGCCAGGAGCCATGCGAAAGTTGAACAAGCACAAAAGAACAAGGCCACAAATAAAGACGCTCGGTGTCTCAGGTTTTCCCGTTTGGAGGCAAGCATTGTAATCATAACCACAAGCTGGCGTAGGATATCGCGCAAAAAGCGCGTTATGAGTTTGTCCGAGGAATTCCACAATCAAGGGAATTCGCACTACCCGCTCTGTTGTCGTACGACAATTGCCTCCCGTGCGTGACTCGAGCGACAAAGGACTCGATATGACCTCCATTCGTCAAGGAAGACCCCCAGATTACTCCACGTCTTCGGCGCGTCGACGGTGATGTTGTCAACTGGCGAGAGAATGAAGCCCTGCGGGCCGAGTGTGCGCAACGCTTGCCGCACCGCCGAGCGCACCTCATCCTCGGTCCCCATTTCCACAGTGATGGCACCCGAAACACCACCCCACAGACACATCCGATTTCCTATCTTCGATTTGATTTCTTGCAGATTCGTGTTAGTGCCCTGAATGGGGTCTACGCCGATGAGAACATCGACGCCGGCTGCGACAAGATAATCCAGCATGGGTCGCAGGCCGCTGCTGCAAATGTAGCCAAATTTGGCGCCCTTCTCGTGCGCCAGGTCCACCTCTGCTTTCAGCCTGGGGAGCACGACATCGCGATAGAACTTACGCGGAATGAAATCACAACCTTCATACCAGGCCCGGCGGATGTATAGGTCAACGCCTTCGGAGAGCACCACCCCCATTCTCCGCTTGTTCCATAGATGGACCATTTCAAACAGATCGGCAAGGAAGTCGGGATTCGTCTGGGTGAGGATCATTAACTGCTCCATGCCGCACAGCCAGTTTAGCATGTCTGCGCCCACTCCCCATCCGCCTACCAGTAGGACACCACGGCTGCGGACAAAGGCACGGGCGCGTTCCGCCTCCTGTTGGAACGCTGCGATATCCTCGGTTGTGGGCGGCACAAGAAGATGCGCCAGAGCAGACAGGTCCGCAGGGCTTGTCACCAGTTGCCGCAGCGCGCGCGGGACGCAATAGTCGGCCACAAACGGGATTTGGTCTCCATACGGCCAGTCGTCGGTGATCTGTAAGCTGGTCGACAGCACGCCGTCTGGGGTTTGGAACTTACGGTGCAAGACCCGCATGCCATCAGCCCCTTGTTCCTGCCAGGAGCGCCACTCGACCTCGGGACCAAACCGCACGGGCAAACCGCGGAGGTCAGGATGCTCCGGCCTCTTTAACCGTGAAGCCGCCGGAAGGAACAGCACCGAGTCCAAGCCAAGGGCCTGTTCAGCTTCGACCAAGGCATACAGATCTTCGTTCACCCGCTTCCGCAAAGCCGTAAAACTCATGAAGCAGCAGGGTACATAATCGCAAGCCTCACGGCTGAGCGCTCGCAGCATTCGTTCTCGGGAAGTTAACGGTCTCATAAGTTCTGTCCGATCTGCATCACGGCTCTACCAGTCCACAACCGCTCCGCCGTCGGCGTCATAGCTATCCGCGTTCCGCCAATGACGGCCAAATCTCAGGAACGCTTGAGTTCAGCGCTCGCCTCCTCCACGATGCGGTTCAGTTCCTTGAATTGCTTGGACGTACACACTGGATCCAGCGTGGGCCGGTCTCCAGCCGTCGCCTGAACGAAATCACGAGCCCTCGTGAGGGCATCCTTGTGCCCTTCAGCCCACCAAGTTTCCCAGCCTTGGCAGTTAAAGAGTTTTGAAAGAAACAAGCTCTCCCGGAAATGTCGGGCGGTGTGTTCCTCGGCGACGAAGCTCCCTCCAATACCCACGGTTTCTATGAGGTCGGCAGCGATGGTATCGTCCGTAACTTCCACCCCTTTCAAGACATAGTTCGAGAACTCCATCCACTCGTTATCCAGGACGAGCTGCTCAAAACTGAAGCCCTGATCAGCCCCAACCAAGCCCTGGCAGCCGATCCCCTCGATTCCCGCCAAGACGCTGAAAATCGCACTGGCAGCCTTTTCAATGCCGGCCTGGAAGTCAGGGCGCAAAGAATCCGTCAGCCCCACGTTCGCCACGCGCCGAAGCCCATAGAGACGGCCAAGCTGAGCCATGCAAATCCCTAACAGCGCCTGATTGGGCGAACCAAAGGAGCAGACCATAGTCCTGGGGTCAACGCTGTGGGGGCCAGAATTGTAGATCCCGTAGCGATACCCCTGCGTCAGCGCAAAGACCAGAAACAAGCTTGCCAATAACTCGGCGTTGTGGAGCGTGACGGTTCCAGCCAGGGTCGTCGGCCCCGTGGCGCCCGCCATCACCATGGAGCCGACGTAAAGAAGCTGGCCCGCACGCACGAAAATCGATGCAATCTCCAGGCTCTCCTTTCGAAACTGTAGCGGGCTCACCGGATCCAACAGGAACCAGGCCGGGCGGCTCATGACCTGAGCCATCCTAACGATGTGGCGGGCCGAAAAGGGCGTCAAAACGTACGTGCCTCCCGGCTTAGCGGAGTAGCAGTAGATCATCTGGAAGCACACCACGTCGGCGACCGCCGTCGGGACATCAGAAGGAACCACCACGGCATTGCACGTAGGGAAATTGTTCAAGTGTTGGACCAGGGCGATTCCCTTGAGGACATCGGCGAGCAGGCCTGGGCGTCTGCATTCCATAGCGTAATCCACGACATGTGTTTGGGTCGAGATCACGCCCTCGAGTTTGGTGGGGCGGTTCTCATCCCAGTCCCCTCCCCTCTCATGTCGGAAGTGCGCCAAAACCTCCTCCATGAGGGCAGAGGGAATGCGCACCGTCTCGCTCCCTTCATCCACCTTGGCTCCCGCGCTTCGGCAGCGCGCGAGACACTCTCTGTGCGGCACGCGTACTCCCACACGCTCCAGGATTCGCAGGCTGCTGCGGTGAATAGCGTGAAGCTCAGAGGGAGAAAGGACCTCGACCGAGCTGTGGAGTTGTTGCATGCGGTTTTCGGTTCAAGCCGCGAGGGGTGTTAAGGCAACGGTCTAACGGCGATTTCCTTAAAGAACACCGGCTCGTCGTCCCAATTCTGGATGCCAATATACCCCTCGTTGGGACGCGGCCCACGGAGCGGATCGGCAGAGCGCCCAGGGGGAATCCGGTCTCCTTCCGTGTAGTCAGTCACTTTCGTCCCGTTAACGAAAACAATGGTTCGTGCCCCGTCGAGGGTGATCTCCAACGCGTTCCATTCCGGACCGGGACGGTCCGCTTTGGCGAAAATCTTGGTGAACGAGTACAGGGAACCGGTTGCGTAGTAGTCATCTTCGTGCCACCTTTCCGGCGCATACTCGATGTTCACCTCGTAGCCGTAATGGACAGGCATCCGGGCTTCGCGGGGTTCGATCGGGATTCGGATGAATACCCCGGAGTCGTCGGCCTCGTCTTTGGTTTTGTAAACCACCCGGAGCACCGAATTGCCGATTTTGCCGCCCGTCCACCACAGCAAGCCCATTCCCCCTTTCCCGTTCCCGCGGGTTCGGATCAGCCCGTCCTCAACGCCCATCCAGCCGTCGCCGACGTGTTGCCATCCGCTTAGGTCCTTGCCGTTGAAAAGCTGCTTCCATGCGCGATCCGCAGCGGATGTTAGCGGGCTAGTCGCGGCCAGGAATAGCATACCGACAACACACCTCCTGAGCGCTCGTTTCATCGCTCGCCTCCCCTGTGCCGGTTCCCTTGGGCTGCACGACTGTCGCCAGCCGCGGTCAACCAAAGTCTCAACTGATGATCGGCCACTTGAAGGTCGACTCCACCTTAACGCGGCGGCCCGTTTCCTGCGATTCAAAGGCGGCATTCATCACTTCCAGAACGTGCAGGCCGTGCTCCGCCGTGATCAGACTCTTTTTGCCTGTCGCCATGCACTCGGCAACGTACGAACCTCCATACTGCCAAGAGTACTCGCCGGGATCAGTGCAGGCCCGCTCCATTTTGGGTTCTGCCCCCTGTCGACGGTAGGTGATGTCCACGCCGTGCGGGGCCCAGTCATAGCCCACCAGGTGCATGATCCCGTCCGTGCCGGTGAGGTCGATGGTGTATTCGGAGGCCCCCTCGTACGTGTGTTCGTGCTCGCTGAAGTAGGTGAACCCCGTCTGGACGTGCGAGAAGACAGCGTTATCGTGCTCCATAATCAGCATGGTATTGTCGTCCGCAGTCACAAAGACGTCTCCGGGAGGCGAGTCCGGCGGCCACACGCCCCGCATGGGGGTTGAGATACCGTACATCCCCACCACCGACTTCGCAGGCCCCAGCAAGCCGGTAAGGGTCGCGACGTTGTAGACGCCCAAATCGTAAAGGCACCCTCCGCCCTTCTGAAAGAACCAGCGCGCCCAAGGGAACTTGTGTGCTGCTCCGGCTTCGTGGCCGTAAGTCGCATGCGCGCTGTAGATTTTGCCCACCTTGCCACTGGCCATGGTCTCTGCCATGAACTTGAATTGCGGACTGGTCACCACCGTGGGCGCGGGCCAAATTTGTACCCCTTTTTGCTGGGCCATTTCGAGGAGTTCCTTGTACTCTACGACCCGCGTGGCCATGGGTTTTTCGCACCAAACGTTCCGGCCCGCTTTCAGTGCCTGCAGGTTTATCTCGAAGTGCGCCGGCATGGAGGTGGTATTGACCAGAAGGTCGAACGGCGCCCCTGCCAGCTGGGATTCGATGTTGTAGTAGCAATTCGGTATTTGGTGCTTTTTGGCGAGGGAATCAGCCCGCGACGGAATAATGTCGCAAGTGCTCACCAGTTCGATGTACGGGCACTTTTCCATATTCGGTAAATAGGCGTGAGTCCCAACGCTGCCGCAACCGATGTGCCCCACTTTGATTTTCCTGCCCGCGGCACTGGGAGGGTTATCGGCAAATCGCGCTTCCCCCACCACGCTCGCGGCCGCAACCGTCTTCAGAAATCCTCGGCGATCGGTAGTAAGTTCGTTACTCATGATTCTCTCTTCCTCCTTTTGTTCCCAAGCAGCCCACATGGTTCATATACCATTGGGCGAAATGCATCACACCTGTTTCAGCCGACGAATAGGGCCCAGGTCGATAACGGCTTGAGTTGATGCCGGCTTGATTATCCTCACACAGTCTCCAATCCTGTTCGGCAGTCAGTTTCCAGAAGTCAGTAACACGGTTGAGGTCATAGTCTTTGCCTTCGACTGCATCTTCTTTGATGAGCCAATCCATATCCACTTTCGTCACCAACGCCGAGACAGGAGCCACGCGAACGAGCACGGCGTAGTCGCTGCTGACTTCAAGGAGAAGGTTCGGCAACGTCACCACAGCAAGAACCCCGACATAAGGGGTTGCAATCGATCCCATCAGGGGCGCCACCGCATTTCCGTCCATGCTCTCGCTCGCATAACCGTTGCGCAGAAGGAATCGGCGGCAGTGATACCAGGTGTCGGGGAGGAATGGCACCGGCGAGGGGTCAATCTCTTGACCTCTGAAGAGTTCTTGATTCTCAGCAGCGTGCACCATTTCCTCTGCTGCAACTTCAGGTGAATCGATGGCCGCGGCAAATCCTACGGCGCGACAGTACTGTGGATGTCCGCGGCCGCAGTGGTAACATTCGCGGGAGTTTTCAAGCACCACCTTCCAGTTAGCTTTGACGTGGTACGTCCGCGTGTAGCAAATCTTTGTCCCCTCGAGTCCATGAGGCTTGAGGCGCGGAATAATCTCCTCCTCGAAAGGGATAAAGTCCGGGGGGTGGTCTGCGAGGCTGACGAAAATGAGGCCCTCACCGGCGCGGCAGAAAGCGCGTTCCAATCCGAAGGCCGCGCGATCGAACCCTGGCGGCATCAGCCTCGCATTTAGAAGTCTTCCTTCGGCATCGTAAACCCATTGATGGTAAGGACACACCAACTTCTTCGCATGGCCCGAGTCCTGGGTGCAAATGCGGGAACCGCGATGCCGGCACACGTTGGATAAGGCATGAATCTTCTCGTCTTCACCTCGGGTGATGATGAGGGATTCATTCGCGAATTCGAAGGTGAAATAATCACCGGGACGGCGCAAACGAGACGTGTGGCCTGCGCAAAGCCAATACCGCATGAAGATCCTCTTCATGTCGACGTCAAAGGCTGCCGGGTCTGTGTAATACCACCGGTCCAGCGACCATCCGGGCTGATATTCGCCGGCATAAGATGAATCGGCGGCCATGTCCTCGCTTTTCTCCCTCTGGCCTCCAAGAAGAAGGCCACGCCCGACTTTACGCTCTGTTGTTCCCCCCCTGTTTGTGGCTCGGCGAAACTCTGGGGGGAGTTGTCCTTTCTCAGCTTGCTGTAGCCAGGGCTTGTGCCATCGCCCGGATATACGCGGCGTTGCAACCGCAGCACCCGCCTATGTAATTGAAGCCTTCTCCTTGCGCCGCGCGGGCGAACGAAGCGAACGCACGGCGCGAGACCTGGATGGTTTCAAGCTCGTCAGGAAATTCGGACAGACGCGTGAAGCACGGATTCGCGTCGCTGGTGCGAAAGGCTGCTGGTTGACCGGCGATTCCAATCGAGACAGCTTCTCTCATCGAGCGCAGGATGGGGAGCATCCGTGCTGGTTCTTGCTCGCAGTTGGCGCCGACCAGGTCCACCCCCTTGTCAGCCAGGATGCGTGCGCATTCCGCGGGCGAGTGGCCGTCCACCGTGTTGGTGACCTGGGGACGGAAGCTGAGCGTCGCCACAGTGGGTAAGGTCGTCTGGCGCGCGCAGTCCACGGCAATCAGCATCTCCTCAAGGTGGAAGAAAGTTTCCAGAATCAGGAAGTCCACCCCCGCATCCTGGAGGAGCCGGATCTGCTCGGCGAAAAGATCGCGCGCGTGCGCGGCTGCGGAAGGTCCCTCGCGCTCGAAGAGTTGCGTGCGGGAGACGGAGCCGGCCACTAGAGCTTGCTCGCCGGCTATCTCCCTGGCAATGCGCACCGCCGCGCGATTGATGGCCTCGGTATGCGTGCCGTACCCGGCACGCGTCAGTTTCTCGCGCGTAGCAAAAAAGGTCAGTGCCTGGAGTACCTGGGCACCGGCGTGCAGGAATTCACGATGCAGTCCACGAAGCGCTTCGGGATGCTCGATGGCCACCTGCGGCGTGAACTGGCCGCTGCCGCGTCCGGTCCCTACCTTCTCGCAGCCGGAGCCGCTATCCACGTACCCTCGCCGCTCGAGTTCCAGCAAATAACCGCCGTCGCCCAGCACGATGGCGCGTTGAAGCCTTTGTTTGAGGCTCTCGCTCATACGGGTTGCACCGATCTTCCTTGACGTTTCCAGGCTGCGGCAGCGGCTCCAATCAACCCCGAGTCCGGGCCCAGCGCCGCCGGCAAGATGAGAAGTTCCCGGGCCGCGTCGGACCAGATGTGCTCCCGCGTGGCCGTTTCAAAAGCGCTCCAGTAAAGCCCCCCGGCCAGCCCCAGTCCGCCGCCTACCACTACCGCTTCGGGATCAAGGACGTTGATCAGAAAGCCGACGCTGTTGCCCAGAGCTCTTCCTCCTTGGCGGACCACCTCGGCGGCCGCCGTCTCGCCCTGCGCCGCGCGCGCGACGACGTCTTCGCCGCACGTAGCGACGTTCCTGTGAACCCGCTGGTTGTAACGGCGCACCAACCCTGGGCCCGAGCCAATCTCCTCCAGGATCTCGTTCACGACTTCGCCACACTTTGTACAGTTCGTCGTGAGCGCGGCGCTGGCGAGAATCAGCGCATTGCCTCGTGCTCCTGCAAACGGGACCTGCTCTTGCACCAGGCAATAACTGATCCCGGTACCCACGGTAATGTAAGCAAAAAGTGTGAAAGTTCTGCCCGCGCCGAAAATCGCCTCGGCGAGGGCGGCAGCCCGCACGTCGGATTCGACCACGACTGGCCCTAGGTGCGAAAAGGCTTCAGCGACCGGCACCCCGCGCCAGGGGATCGTCTGGTCGCTGGTGATACAGCCCCGGGCATCGACGAGCTCCGCGACCCCGATGCCGATGCTCCCGATGCGAATTCCGCGGCTGCCCGCCTCTTGCGTCAGGTTGTCGGCGAGTGCGACAGCATCATTCAAAGGCTCCTGACCGCCGCGCTTTGGTAGCGTGGGGGTGACCCGTTTTATGATTACCTCGCCAGAAGGAAAGGCGATTACCCCTGCGGCGATCTTCGTTCCTCCTACATCCAACCCGAGGGCGTAGCGCGAGTCGTTTGCGGGCCGAGCGTCGTTCATGATTGTTCTCAACTTATTACAGAAAGCGCTTGCGGCTTGGGTCATGCTCGCCGAGTGGCTGTTCGGACTCCGTCTCCTCCCCTCGCAAGGCCCGCACAGGGAACTCGCTGCAAATCAGCCTCGCCACGCCGTGCGCCCGCTTTCCGAACTCAAAACACCAGCAGCCTCACCAGCACCTCGCGAAGCTAAACAACCGAACACTCATATTTCTTATCCCAGTGTTGTTGCAGGTCAATGTACCCGACTCGCGGTACACTGCTCGCCTTCGGCGGCTCCCTCGTGCACTTTGCGAGGAACAGGCCGCCCTTCCGCCTAGTCGGTCACGCTCTCCCCTGCGGTTATAGGTCCTTCAAAAGCTGATTCGTGCGCTCACCTGGATACTCCTCGGATTGGTGACGACCCCGTTCCAAGTGCCGAACGCCGGGCTCGCGACGTCGTTCACGAAAGCCATTCCGCTGAAAATGGTCGAACCAACGGAATTGAAGTGATGCCAATTCCACGTGTTGAAGAACTCGGCTCGCAGCTGAAGTGACACGCTTTCCTTGAGTTTAATCCTTCTCTCCAATGCAAAATCCTGGTCTGTATAGCCCGGCTGTCTGAAGTTTTCCACCCTTGGCCCTTGGCCCTGGTAGAAATTGAAACTATTCGCAGATCCAAACGCATTCACATCCAGTAACGGCTTATTCGGATCCAAGCCGCTTTCGGGCTGAGCAAATGGGCTCATTCCCGGCAGAACACCGGGGACACACGACTCCTGAAACTGGCCGGGCACATTGCACGAGCTCGAGCGAACGATGAACGGAAGGCCCGATTCCGCCGTGAACACTTGGCTTAGCGTCCAGTTGCCCATAACTTCGCTCAAGAGACCCCTTCCCGAAAGCCAGCGCTTCCCTTTGCCAAGGGGCAGACCGTAGACGAACGACACAACAAGCGCCTGGGGAACGTCTGCCGTTGCCAGCGACTTATTTTTGTGCCGCTCAAAGGGAGAAAAGATTTTACCCGAATTTGGCTGGTTGGAGTCGGAGTCAGTAAGCAACTTCGAATTGGTGTAGGCGCCAACGAACCAGAAGTCGTGCGCGAAACGATGCTCCGCCTTGAACTGGAAGGAATGATAGGTGGAGTTTCCGGCATTCTCGCCAACTCCGTAGAGACCACCGCAATACTGTGGGTAAGGCAGTAGCGCCTGTGCAACTGAAGGCGCGCAGGCTTTCATAGTCGTGGCAAAGTTCGCGAAAGGTGCAGCGACGCCGTCGAGCGTGGTCTGGCCGGGCTGAAACTGGGCGTACAGGTCCTGGCCCATGGCAAGATAGCTGGGGTTCAGTGCGTTGATTTCAGCCTCCTGCGAAAGCAACCGTGTCCCTTTGCTGCCCACGTAGGCGGCGCTCACATAAAAGTTGTTTGTGAATTCGTGGTCTAACGTCAGGTTCCATTGTTGGGAATACGGCAGGCGATTAGCATTAGCCGGGCGGTAGATGGGTCCGGACTGGCCGTTATCGAAACTTGGGTCGATAAAGGGAGGCTTTACGAAAGTCTGCGGCAGACCCTGGCTCAAAAGGAAGGCGTAATCCATCCCTCCCAGAGTACTCCCGAACATTGGCGTTACGTTATATCCATCCTGGCTGATGCCGGATTCCCATCCTGGTATGTTGGCCATATCATAGAAAATTCCGTATCCCGCCCGGACGACGCTGTGCGTCCGGGGAGAGTAGGCGAATGCGAGCCGGGGAGCAAATCCCTTACGCCAAGCCACCTCAGGCCGGCGACAATTGCACCGTCCAGGTCCATAACCGGCAAAGGCGAGCGCTCCTGGCAAGTCGTCGGCTCCGGGATTCGGCTCAGTGGGATCGAGGAACGAGAAATTGTTGTGCAGTTCCACAGGCGCGGTGTCTTCTTCCCAGCGCACGCCGTAGTCCACCGAGAGCTTTCGCGTGGCTTTCCAGGTGTCTCCAAAGAAAACGGCGCCCTGGTGCGCACGCGCGTAAACGTCGTTAACGGACTTGAAGGTGGCCTTGCCCGAGTCCACCTGCCCCAGCTCGAAGCTTGCGAGCGAATTTCCGCTATTAGGCAAATCCAGCAGACCCGTCTCGGTGCTGCTAAAGGCGAAAACACCGCTTTCTCCGGTCTCCAAATGGAACTCGTTAGTGGTATTCCGGAACTCGCCGCCGAACTTGAACGTGTGGGTTCCCTTGACCCAAGTCATCATGTCATTGAGGATGATAGCGGGTGAGGGCCAGGGTTGCTTATTCGCGAATCCACCTCCGGTGCCGAAGCCATTAAAACCGTTGCTGAACGTAATCTGCGGTGGGAACGCGTGGGTGTCGACTCCGGGAATTTGCGGTAATTGGTTCCCATAAGGACCATCAATGCCGCCTCCCCAGTAGCCGTCGTTGTTGTAACCGAGCGTAAGGTGGTTCAGCAAAGTTGCCCTAATCGAGCGGTCATAGTTCGCACGCAGTACCAAAGTGCGCTTGTAGGACAGTGTCTGCGTGGTGATTTCGTCCGGGAGTTGGCTGAAATAGATTGGCAGGACATATTTGAAATAGGCCGAGGCGGAGATGTGATCCTTGTCCCCAATGTACTCATCCATCTTCAAGGTATTCGTGTACGCAGGCGAGTTCAGGACTCCCGATGGCAGAGGCGGGGCCAGATAGTTGTTGAGCGGCCCGGACGACGTCGGATTAGGAAGGAACTTGAACCATGCCCCCGCCAGCGAGCTCTGGAGTCGCGGGTCGGAGGGGCAAATGACATTTGGCGTATTGCCGTTACAACCCATGAACTGGCTGCGGGTATAGGGCAGATTATTCGGCCCCGCCGCTTGGTTTGGGTTATAGTTGGGGTTAGGTTCCGTCGTGGCCGGGTCGTACACTGGGATCAGGTTTCCATTCGGACCGACCCAGTCGGAAAAGTCTCCTTGCCTCTCCTTCATAGACACAATCGATATCGTCTGGCGCACCAGTGCACCTGCACTGCGAAAGTCCTCAAAGTTGAAGAAGAAGAAAGTCTTGTTTCTTCCCGACCAGGCGAGCGGGAGTTTCACGGGGCCGCCAATGCCGGCACCAAACTCGTTTTCAATGTCCTTCGGCCGCTCCGCTACGCCGAACTGCCGTGCGTTCAGGTCGGTGTTTCGGTTGAACTCATAGGCGGTGCCATGGAATTTCTCTGTACCGGAGCGAATGTTCATAACTATTGTAAGAGCTCCGCTCTCGCCGTATTGGGGTGAATAGTTAGACGTGAGCGCCTTGAGTTCGCTGATGTTGTCCGGCGACTGCGGAAAATCGTACACGGCTGACCACATGCCATTACCCCCCGAGGGGTTAATAAGGCTTGCTCCGTCGACCACCACAGCACCGGCATATTCCTGCGATCCGTTGATCCGGTCCGTGGTCGTGTCGCCGGCACCTCTGGCCACACCGGGGAGTAAGTTAACGAAGTTACCGGAAGAACGGATTGCTCCCGACACCAGCAAGGGCAAATCCTGAATGGTGTCGGGGCTGACTCCTTCCTTATGCTCCCCCGTCTCATAATTCAGGGGGGAGGGCGCAGCCGAGACTTCGATGTGCTGCGTCAGACTGCCAACTAGCAGAGAGACATCCTGCCGAACGGTGTCGCCCAGGCGGAGCTTGATACCCGACTGCACGTAGATCTGAAAGCCGGTCGCCTCAACCCGCAAGCTGTAAGTTCCGATCGGGAGGTTGTCAAACCGGTACAGGCCATCGCTCCCGCTCGTGAACTTCGTCGCCACGCCAGTTTCCTGGGCTGTCAATGTCAATTCCGCATTAGGTACAGTCGCACCCGTGCTGTCCGTGACTGCGCCGCTCAAAGACGCATTCGCACTCTGCGCCCTACTCACCGCCGGTGCAAGCAGGCACAGAGAGACACAAAGCAATAAATACTTCCTCATTCTCCTTAGCATAACAACCTCCTCACGTTTATGTATCGACCCAGGACCTCGACAATGACTGAAATCGTGTAGCGATGCATCACTCAAATCGTTGCACGACACTTGATCGGAAAGTCAGGGAGCCGAAAACCAGTCTCTTGAAGAGCCATACCGAAGACCTATTCCGCAACCAAACGGATTTTCACTCCCCGCCCCCTCCGCCAACTACAATTGCTAGTGTAAACGACAATCCAGGCGGTTCTTCGGAGCGCTCTGTAACCGATTGCGGAAACCGATTACATAGACCTCTCTAACAAAAACTCCCCGGCCTGTCAAGCTTTTTTTTGGGCTTTTTTTGGCAACTCTTTTCACGAGTCACACACCCCGGATGGAAAGGAGCTGGAGTCCTGCTATCTTGCAGCCTTAAGCATGGAAGATAGAACCTGCTCCCTGCTCTCCTTCTCCACCCACTTGAGCAAGGGTTTCCATCTGCGCCAGCACGCCGGCCAGATGTCGGACGCGCGCACCGACCCGGAAATCTCCCCCACCAGCGTCTTCCTCGCCTTGTTCCACGCCTTTGTCTTCCGCCTTCCCAGCCCCCAGCAATTGGATACCGAACTGTCCCACTCCTACCTGCAAAACTGGGTTGGCGCCGAGCGCGCCTTCGGGGACGACGCCTTGCGCTACAGTTTGTGCAGCTTCAAGCTGCAACGCCTGGAGGGGATGCTGGTGGATGTGAACCGTCGCCTGAACCGCAGCAAAGGCCTCGACGCGGGACGCGTCCAGGGCCATCTGGTCGCCCCCCTGGACGCTGTCGAGGTGTTGTCCAGTTTCAGCCGCCACGGTGAGGGTTGCTTGCAACGCCGGGTGACCCGGAAGGATGAGACCGGTCGCAGCGTCGAGCAAATTCAGTACGACCATCGCGCCGTGGGTTGTCAGATCATCAGCGGCCCCGCTAAGCCCTTCCTGGCCGTCGAATGGCTTCGTCCGGGAGAAGGCGAAGATACGGCCGGCCTCCGCCTCCTGGCTCGCCTGCCTGGGTTGTACGGCAGCCGCTTCTTCGACATTCTGTTGCTCGATTCCCTCTCCGCGCAAGCACCCGTGTTGAAACTGGCGCAGGAGATGCAATGGGACGTGGTGATCACGCTGAAACAAGCGCGATCTCTAGCAAGATGCCCTGGGATTGTTTCAAGGGCGCGGCCCCGACCAGACTTTCAGTGAATCTCAGCCGGGCAAGACCTCTGCGGTCCGGCTTGGCCTTGTGCTCGGCTTTCGTCTCGCGCCATTCCAAACTCGCTGGCCTTGACCACCTCATGGCCATCGCGGTGGCCGCCCAGCTGCGTTCCGGCATCTCGAAGGCACCCCCCTCGATTCGAGCCCCAACCTAATCTGAGTCGGCTAGCCAACTCGGCCCTGCATCTCTCCGCTCGGCGCCTCAAGCGAGCGGCTGGGGCCCGCTCGTCTCTCTGTGCCGGACCACGTGGACCGCTTCTTTATTTCCCTCCCATGTGGCGCTCCCCGCTCACTATTCCGAGCCCTCTAAACCCGTCCAGCAGCCCTTCCTAGACAAAATTCCCCCTGGCGCTGCGCACAGGCGCCACCGTGCGAAGTTCCTGGGAGAGGAGTCAGCTTTCTTTTCCTCGAATCGTGATATCCTAAATCGGCGATGACATGCGGTTTCAGAAACCGCGTGCCCACTCGGGAATCCAGAACTCAGGCGCGCGCTGCGACTTGTCTCGCCCGCCGATGTGAGTGAAAACTTTCTCGAGCAGGGTGCCGTCGCCTAACGGAGGGACTATGGCTTATACAATGAAGCAGGTGGCGAAACAGGCCGGCGTCTCCGCGGCGACCGTGTCACGCGTGCTGAACAGGACCCATTACATTTCTGCGGAGACTTCGCGGCGAGTCCTGGAGGTTGTAAACCAGCTCCAGTATCGCAAGAACGTGCACGCGCGACGGCTGGCAACCGGCCAGAGCAATCTTTTCGGGCTCGTGATCTCGGAGATCACCAATCCATACTTTCCTGAAGTCATCAAGGGATTTCAGGCTGCGGCTTGGGACAGGGGATTCGATGTGCTTCTTTGCAACACCGAGTACAACCAGGAACGGACCAAGTTGGTCATCACAAAGCTCCGCGAGAATGACGTGCGAGGAGTTGCCTTCCTGACAGCATCCGTCGACAAGAGTGTGACTGCCGAACTGACTGCGGCAGGCACGGGGGTAGTTTTCTGCAATCTCAGCCCCGCCGAGACCCTGGTCAGCAATGTTTCGATCAACTACCAGCGCGGAATCTCACAGGCCATTGAACACGTGGTTGGACTTGGCCATCACCGCGCGGCAGTAATTGCCGGCCCTGAGGACAACCGCACGGCCGTCATGATTAGGCAGACGCTGGAGGCGGGACTGAAGGAGCGGAAGCTCGATCCTTTCCCGGTGACCCATTGCGATTGGCGCGTTGATGCAGGCAGATGTGCAGCACGTGCTGTACTTTCAGCGCCTGAGGTGCCCACGGTGATCTTTTGCGGAAATGACCTCATCGCGATGGGAGCAATGAGTGCCCTTGAAGAGGCGGGAGTGGCGATTCCCGCGGACGTTTCCGTCATTGGTATCGATGACGTTCTCTTTGCCTTCCTGACTCGTCCACCTCTGACCACGATTCGTGTTCCCCGCGAAGAGCTAGGAAGGACGGCATATCAGGCGCTCGACAAGATGCTAAGGCTAAAGCGCCACAAAGGAGCCGAATACTACCTCGAGACGGAATTAGTCGTTCGCAAATCCACCGCTCCTCCCCGGCAACACGAACTACTCCTTCCATAGAAGCCCGCCGCCGGGTTTGAGACGCGGTGTAAGCCGAGAAGCCGGAAGTCTGAAAGACGTCCTCTGCCGATAGCCCAGGAAATCCCTTGTCGAGATCTTTCCTCATGCTCCTAGGCGCAGGACAGCCGGACGCCCAGAGGGATCCCTGAGATTAGGAGCATTACGAGCTTGATGGCGAACCTTCCGAAGACCATACGGCGCCTCTCCCTCCTCATCACAGGAATCACGGTGGCCCTCGAACTGTTGCTCCCTGTTGGCGCGACGGCTGCAACCTCCGATCCGCGGGCGATGCTTGTGGAGATTCAGCAACTGCTGGAAAAAGGCGACTTCACAACGGCCCGGAGGCGCCTGATGCAAGCCCTCAAGGAATTCCCGAACGAAGCGACATTGTACAACTTCATGGGCGTGGTCGAGGTCGATTCAGGGAATTATCGGACCGCGGAATTGGACTTCCAAACGGCCGTGGAAAAGTCGCCGAGGCTCACCGGAGCCTACCTGAACCTCGGGCACCTCTACCAGGAGCACACCGGCAAAATTCCTCAGGCCGTGAAGAAAGCGTTGGGGACCTACCAGCAACTGTTGAAATTCGAGCCCGACAATCTCGAGGCCAACTACCAGTCTGCCTTCCTGCTCCAAGCCCAGGGGTCCTTCAACTCCTCCCTCGAACACCTGGCGCGACTGCCAGCCGACGCGCAGGGACGCTCGCAGGCGCTGGCCGTGCGCTGCGCCGACTACGTCGCCCTCGGAGAACGGGGACAAGCGGATTTGACGGCGCAAGAGCTCGCCCAAAGAGGGGACCTCTTGGAAGCGGACGTCACCTCGATCCTGCCCGTGCTCGAGAAACACCACCGGCCGGATCTGGAGATAAAGTTACTGGCAGCGGTGGCCGAACGCAACCTAGCTTCCCCTTTCGCGCTCTACAAGCTCGGAGTCCTCTACGAGCACCAGGGAGCGTACAAGCAGGCGCTCGAGGCGCTCGAGAAGACCAGCCGTCAAAACCCCAACTCGGTGCCCCTGCTCATCGAGTTGGCGCGCGTCGCCGACAAGCAGGGCGACAATAAGGGCGCGCTGGGATACCTTGCGCACGCGCGCGACTTGGAACCCGCGAATCCCGCCATCCATTTCTTTTTTGGCATGGTCTGCGTTAAGGAGAACCTCGCCGTAGAGGCGTATCGCTCGTTGAAGAAGGCCGTGACCCTCGATCCCAATAACGCCTACTACGATTATGCCTTTGCCGCCGTCGCGGTCGAGCTTAAGGAGGATGCCAGCGAGTCCATCCCGTACTTCAAGAAGTACATCGAACTCAAGCCCGAGGATCCCCGCGGGCGACTCGCGCTGGGGGCTGGATATTTCTACAACCACGAGGATGAGCAAGCCCGCAAGGTCCTCGAAGGCGTGGCGAATATCCCGCAAACCGCCGCGGCCGCCTACTACTTCCTGGGGCGTGTGGCCAACAACCAGGGACGCTTCGCCGACGCCATCAAGGAGCTTAAGCAGGCACTGGCCGTCCAGCCGAAATTCGCTGACGCCTACGCGGAAATGGGGCTGGTCTATCTAAAACAAAAGCTGTACGCCCAGGCTGAAAAGAGTTTGCGCCAGGCCCTGGCTCTGGAGCCCAATATCTACACGGCCAACCTCAACCTCATGATCCTGTACCAGCGTACCAAAGATCCCCGCGCCGACGAGCAGGCAAAGAGGTTCGAGAAAATCCGCGCGGAACGCGCCGAACTGGCCAAGGAATTCCTGTGGACGATTGTGGTAAAGCCTTGAAGTTGGAACTGGGGAGGTTTCAATCCTGGAAACGCGAATCGGCCTCCCGACAGCCATCGCCGTCGAGACACCGCAACTGGGTCACGCCACCTACTTGTTTTCCAAGCCTCAAAGCATCGAAGCCTCCCTCGCTGCTTGCACCGCCACCACGAAGGAGGCTATTCGACAGAATCGTGCCAACGTGGCGGAAAGGCTGGGATTCCTGGGGCGCGTCGTTGACGGATCCAATCCGCGCATCTGGCTCCGTACCCTAACCGAACGCCTGGGCGAAGCAGCCGATTACGCTCAGGTGGCATCCGAGCGAGAGTGAGTATGCAAAGCGAAACGAACACGAAGGCTGAAATCACTGCCCTTCTCGAAGGCCGGCCGCAGGTGAGTCTCAAGGAGATCCGTCAATTCACCGCAGATAGACGGGTTCGAAGGTTTGAGACCTGGAGGTGGCCGCCCCCGATATGATTAACTCTCCCACGAGTGGATTATAAACCTGAATTCGCTCATCGCGGTGCGCGAGCTTTTTATGGTTTCCCGAGAGTCGGCACAGCAGGGTCAAACGTGGAATTCATCGAGTTCCACAATCAAAGCACGTTGCTCAGGATTCTGAACCGTGAAGTGCGGTTGGTGCCGCGGGACGGAGTTGAACCGCCGACGCCAGCCTTTTCAGGGCTGCGCTCTACCACCTGAGCTACCGCGGCATCATGCAATTATTCTGGGGCTTATTTGATGTCCTGTCAACAATCCATGAATTCGGTAGTCGGTCAATTTGGTGTAGCGGCGGGTTTACGCCGCCATTTGGCAAGATAAACTCGCCGCCGCATGGCGAGGTAAACTCGCCGCTGCTTGAAGGGCTAGCGTAACGACTCGTCCACTTCACGCAGCCATTCGGGGCGTTTGAGGACCTCGCGTGGCTTGGAGCCATCGGGCGCGCTGACGATGCCGTCCTTTTGCATCATGTCGATGAGTCGC
>Ga0074046_10001019_pt1 | contig 25954 bp, 18 predicted proteins | sample BogForMeECP23OM3_FD_94441 | JGI IMG/M metagenome (GOLD analysis project Ga0074046, IMG submission 94441) | Bog forest soil microbial communities from Calvert Island, British Columbia, Canada - Bog Forest MetaG ECP23OM3 | ecosystem: Environmental > Terrestrial > Soil > Wetlands ...
GCTGTCCTCAGTCAGGTCGTCGTCCGTCTTCCGCGGGCTGTCGTAGTCGGTAGCCATCTGAGTACTCCATCCCCCTTCATCCGTAGTGCGCATTCGCTGCGCGGTTGTAACGCTTTCAAGGCCCTAGTTGTGCCCGATTCCGGCGGGGAATTCTGTCACGTTCGCGCCCAGCGCACACGCGGCACGCCGATAACTCCTCAAGGGGGGTCGGCAAGGGGTCTCACGGGGGTCTCCAAGGGGGGGCTCAAGGGGGTCTGGGAGGAATTGGTCCCCCCCGAGGCGGGCCCGGGGGGATGGGTTCCCCCGGGAGAAGCAGCTGGGGGGGCGTCCCCCCGGGGATTGCAGAGTCCCGCTCCGGGTTCAGCCTGGTCAGGAAATTATCGAGCTGCTGGTACAGGCCCAGGCCTGCGGCCACCGTCATGGAGGTGCTCTCCGTCCTGCCGGCCAGACCGCCGACCGTCGCGCCCGCTTCGCGGGCGATCAGGCCGCCGGCCGCGAAGTCCCAGTAGTTCAGGCCACGCTCGAAGAACGCGTCAAGCCGTCCGGCGGCTACCGAGCACAGGTCGACGGCGGCCGAGCCACCGCGCCGGATGTCCCGTATGTACGGCAGCAACGCCGCGATCACCTCACCCTGCACCCGGCGGCGTTCCGAATCGTATCCGAACCCGGTCCCGACCAGGGCCTGGCCGAGCGGCACGTCCGAGGTGCAATGCAGCGCCACCCTGGCCTCGCCCCGGTGCAGCCAGGCGCCCTGGCCCGCCACCGCCGTGAACGTTTCGCCGTGACGGGGAACCTCGACCACTCCGGCGACCACGGTGCCGTCTACTTCGGCTGCGATGGACACCGCCCAGTCGAACAGGCCGTACAGGTAGTTGACGGTCCCGTCCAGTGGGTCGACGACCCAACGCACGCGCCCCGGCCTACTGCCGTCGCTCCCGGCCGGACCGCCCGCCGTCTGGCCGCCTTCCTCGCCCAGGACGGCATCCCCGGGGCGGTGAGCGCGGATCCGGCTGGTGATCAGGGCCTCGGACCTGCGGTCCATCTCCGTCACCACGTCGGTCGGGCTCGATTTGGTTTCGACGACCTCGGGACGCTCGTCGCCTCGCCAGGAGGCCAGCAGCCGGCCCGCCTCGGCGGCCGCGGCCACCGCGATCCGCAGCAGCGCCTCGGCGTCCTCGTCGGCCTGCGTGCCCGTCATGTCGGTGATGCCTCCCTGAGCCGGCTAGCGGGCGGCGCAGCGTACCGGCAGCAGTCCGCCGGGCAGCCCTGGCTCGGCACGCCCATGTTCCCGAGCGCGGCCGGCGAACCCGCATCGCTCGGGGTCGGATTGTCCAGCACCGTACTATCCAGAACCGGGCCATCCGGTTCCGCTTCGTCTGGTAGCGCCAGGCGCTCTCGTACCAGTTCGGTGATCATGGAGGCGAACCTCGGCTGACGGGCTGGAGTGGCGGCCCGGGCGAAGGCCAAGCCCAGCGAGTCGGCGCTCTGCGCCGCCTCGACGTCCAGGTCGTGCCGGACCTCCATGTGGTCGGAGACGAACCCGACCGGGATCACCACCACGGCCTTCGTGCCGGACTTCGCCAGGTCACCCAGGTGGTCACAGATATCGGGTTCCAGCCACGGCTGGGATGGCGGACCACTCCGGCTCTGATAGGCCAGCGTGTGGGGATGTGTGTCACCTCCGACCCGTTCGGCGATAAGACGGGCGGCCTCGCTTAGTTCGGCTACGTACCTGTGCCTTCCTCCCGGCCCGCTGGCCTCGGCCATCGCGACCGGGACGCTGTGCGCGGTGAAGACCAGGTGGGCGTCACCCCGCAAGTCGGCGGGAAGGGTGGCCAGCGCGGCGCGCGTGTTGGCGGCGAACGGCTCGATGAAGCCGGGGTGGTTGAAGAAGCGCCTGATCTTGTCGATCCTTGGCGCGTCCGGGCCGACCGCGGCGCGGGCATGCTCGATGTCGTCCAGGTACTGCCGACAGCTCGAGTAGGAACTGTAGGCGGAGGTCACCAGGGCGACGGCGCGCCGCACGCCGTCATCGGCCATGGCCCGCACCGTGTCGGTCAGGTAAGGTGTCCAGTTCCTGTTCCCCCAGTAGACGGGGAGCGACAGGCCGGTCACCGAGAAGTCGGCGCGGACCGCGGCCAGCAGGTCCCGGCACTGCTGGTTGATCGGGCTCACCCCGCCGACCGCGTAGTAATGCTCGGCCACGCTCGCCAGCCGCTCCGGCGGGATGCCGCGGCCGCGGGTGACGTTCTCCAGGAACGGCATCACCTCGTCGGGGCCTTCCGGGCCGCCGAACGAGACAAGCAGGAAGGCGTCGTATGCCGGCATGGCTCCATCCAACCAGGACCGCCGGCCAGGGGGGTCTGGGGGATGGGATCCCTCCCGAGGGGGTCCGGGGGGATGGGTCCCCCCGAGGGGGGTCTGGGGGGATGGGTCCCCCCCGAGGGGGGTCTGGGGGGATGGGTCCCCCCAGGAGCGGGGGGGTCTGGGGGGGTCGTTCCCCCCGGATAGCAGAGCCGGCATCCGATATCGTGATGATCATGGGCAAGGCGGCCAATGACGGGTATTGACGACTCGCAAAGGCCCGCCAGCCACTCCCCCGCAGACCTGCTCACCCGGCCGCTGCGGCCCTACGCGGAGATCTTCCGGATTCCAGGGGCGTGGCGTTTCTCCGCGGCAGCGGTCATCGGGCGGATGCCGATGTCGATGTTCGGGCTGGGGACCGTCCTGCTCATCTCGGCCGCGACCGGCAAGTACGGCGTGGCCGGCGCGGTGTCCGCGGTCGGCTCGCTCGGTTACGCCTTCACCTCGCCGCGGATCGCCCGGCTGGTGGACTCACGTGGGCAGCGGCGCGTCCTGCTACCGCTGCTCACGGTGTTCGCCGTGGCCACGGCGATGCTCATCGCGGCCGTCGAGCTTGGCTTGCCGACCTGGGTCTTCTTCGTACCAGGGGCGATCGCAGGCGCGACCATACCGCCCCTGGGCACCCTGGTCCGGGCCCGCTGGAGCGTCCTGCTCGACGGCTCACCTCGGCTGCACGCCGCGTTCTCCTTCGAGTCGGTCGCCGACGAGCTGTGCTTCGTCATCGGCCCGGCCGCCGTGACGCTGCTCGCCACCGAGGTCTTTCCTTCTTCCGGCGTCGGGGCGGCGGCCCTGCTGTGCGTGCTGGGGACACTGTGGTTCGCGGCCCAGCGCGGCACCGAGCCGGCCGTCGTCCCGCCCGACCGGCCCGCCGCCGGACGACCCGCACAGCCGGGGCGACCGGCCCGGGTTCGCGGCGCGGCCGCGCCCGGGCTGGTCGTGCTGGCTCCGGTGTACCTGCTGCTCGGCGCGATGTTCGTGTCAATCGACCTGAGCACGGTGGCGTTCGCCCAGCATTTCGGGCACAAGCCGCTGGCCGGCTTCATTCTCACGTACGCCTTCGGCAGCGCCACGGGCGGGCTCTGGTACGGCTCCAGGCAGTGGCGGGCGGCGGTCGAGAAGAGGTTCGCGCTCACCCTTACGCTGACCGTGCTCGGCGTAGCCACGTTCTGGGCCCAGCCGAACCTCGTCACGCTGACCTGCGGAATCTACCTATGCGGGCTGACCATCGCGCCAACCCTCATCGCCGGCTTCAGCCTGCTCGAGGCCCAGGCCAGGCCGGGCCGGCGGACCGAGGCCATGTCCTGGCTGAGCAGCGGCATCGCCGTCGGCGTGGCCGTCGGCGCGGCCGTGGTCGGCTTCGTGATCGACGCGCACGGCCCGCGGCTGGGGTACGCGTTCGCCGCCCTGTGCGGTGCCGCCAGCGCAGCGACCTGCCTGGCGGGCCTGCGCCGCCTCAGGCCCGCAGCGCTGCCAGCCTAGGGTCCGTGCCTAGGGGTAGTTCCGGGCGTACTCGCTGGCGAGGGCGAGCACCTCGTCGACGTACCAGGTCGCGTGGTTGTAGGCGAAGATGGCCTGGGACAGCGTCGCGGGGTTCCCCGCGCCCGCGGCGCACAGCAGGCGCGCGGCCGAGGGTACGGCGTCGAGCGGGTTCATGATGTCCGGCGGGCTGGGCTGGCCGAACGCGCTGATGCCCCACTCGGCCCAGGTGGACGGCAGGAACTGCATCGGGCCAAGCGCGCCGGCGCTGGACGGTCCGTTGTTGGCGCCGTCACCGCTCTCGATCTCGTTGATCGCGGCCAGCACCGTCCAGGACATGCCCGGGCAGTACTCCTCGGCGGAGGCCTTGTACAGCGTCAGGAGGTTAGACTGCACGCCAGTGGTGGGCACGTTGGTGGTCACCGGGAGCTTGCTCGCCGTGACTGTGACATACGGCACCAGGTTGATCACCTTGGCGCCCGCGCCGATGACCAACCTGACCTTCGCCATCAGCGTGACCATGTTCGCGCCGGGCGCGTTGATCAGCACGGCGAAGTTCTTCGCCAGCCCCAGCTGGGCCGACCGGGCCTGGTTCACGATCGCGTCGGCGCCGGGGACGCTGAGCGGGGTCTGCGCGCCGAACGTCACCTGCGCCTGGACCGCGGCGGAGACCTGATACGACTGCCCGGCCGACAGGTGCAGCTTGCTGGCCGCGGCCTGGGTGCTGACCAGCTGTCCCTTGCTCAGGTCAGCCCAGACCGCGTTCGCCGCCGCGGTCTCCGGCGGCGTCCAGGACCGGAAGGCCTGTGGCGACACGCCGAGCAGGTTGGCGCTCTGGTCGTTGACCGTGACCTTGCCGCCGTCGATGGGCAGCAACGCCCGCACCCCGGCCAGCTTGCTGATCCTGGCCAGCTGCGCCGAGGTGATCCCGGCTGACGTGGCGGCGATGAGATCGGGCACGAACAGCTGCCGCGGCGGCGCTCCGGCCGAGCCGGGGACCTGCAGGGACTTCGGGATAGAACCGCCGGGCGCGGCGACGCCGGGGAGCGGGGCGACGCTGAAGTTGTAGGGGCCGCCCGAGGGACCGGCGGCGTCAGCCGGGACGGCGAATGCCGTCAGCGTCGCGCACACCGCGACTGTGACGGCGGCCAGCTGGGCGGCACGCCGCATCATCGCGGCGCGGCGCACGAACAAGGACAGCACAATGGATAAGACGATATAAGGCACCTCACGCCAACAGAAAGTCCTGGACCAGATTATTAAAGAGTCCTTAAGACTCATGGAGAGATCTTCAGCTTCCCGGAGCCCCAGGAGTGCGCATGCCGCATCCTTCGGCGCACGGGCCGGTCATCGCGGTCGCGAGCGGGAAGGGTGGGGTCGGGAAGACCGCGGCACCAGCGGAGCGAACCGGACGTCGTGGGCCATGCCGGGCGCGCCGAATGCGAGCACGCGCTCGGCCTCGGCCACCAGCGTGTCGCGCTCGCGCACGGGTTCGAACAGTTCTATGGTCAGCGTGGCCGCGTCCCGGCCCCGGGCCAGCCGCCACATCCCGGCCACGAACCCGTCGATGAGCACCGAGCCGGGGATGACGCCGTTGATGGTGTAGAGCCGCCTGGTGGCCTCGGCGCTGATGACGCGGGACCGTTCGGCGTGCGAGAGCACGAGGTTGTCGAACTCGGCGACTAGCCGGACCGGCGCGGGCACCTCGCCGCCGGGGCGCGGCGCGGTGGGCAGGTCGAACAGTTCGGCGCCCTGATCGTCACGGAAGGTGACCAGGGACGGCCGGAGTTGCTCGAGCACCGCCTTCAGCCCGGTCAGCCCGGACCAGGCCTGCACGTCCCGCACGGTCGCCGGGCCGAACGCGCCCAGGTACCTGGTTACCAGCTGCGCGAGCTCGGCCCGGGAGGCGGGCCGATACGAGTGAGCCGCACCGGCGGGCGGGCGCGGCTGGCCAAGCCAGTGTTCGGCCGACGTGTGCAGCGACTGCCCGGCCTGGCCCCAGACGGCGCGCGGCGGCACCTGCACCAGCGGCACGAACGCGCGCACCCCCTGGGCCAGGGCAGCGGGCGGGTGATCCGGCCAGTGCGCGGCCAGCGCCTGGCCGAGCTGGCTGAACGTCATCGGCTTGGCCTCCACCAGGCTTCGGCCCGCCGCGGCCAGCATCGCGGTGTCTACCCCCGCCAGCTGCCTGCCGAACGCGCTGCGTATGCCGCGCTCGATCACCGGCTGGACCAGCCGCCGCAGCGGCAGGCAGTCCCGGGCGGATACCAGGTGGATGGTGCCGCGCATCAGCGCGATCCTGACCATGCTGCGGTCGGTGATCAGTGCGGCCAGGTCGCCGGGGCAGAACCCGTCCAGGCGGGAATGCAGCCCGTAGTAGGGCGGGAACGGCGCCTGGGCCTGCAGCCCGACCAGGTGCTCGATGGCCTGCACCACCTGCGCGGCCCGCACCGGCCCGGCGGCGGGCAGCTGGGGACGGTCGAGCAGCGACTGGCGGGCGAGCAGGGCGCGGTTGACCGCGCGCAGGCTCAGCACCTCGGCGGGCCGGGAACCGGCGGCCTGACTACTCACCGCTGGAAGGGTACAGCGTCGGCGCCGGGGGCGGTGACGGCGGAAGGACGCAAGTGGCCGGATGAAGGTGCGGCGGTGCACGGCCCGGAAGTGCGGCGCATAACCTGAATGGGCAGCGGTGACGACGCGGAGGGCTAGTCTCTTGCTATGAACCAGGAGGCAAGCCGCGGCCCCGCCAACGCCGCGCCGCGCGGGACCGGGCGGCCACCAAGGAAACAGCCAGCCAGACCATCCCTGGGCGGGGGTACCCCCGCCCAGGATCGCGAACTGCGGGCGCAGGGCCGCGAGACCGTCCGCCGGCTGCTCGAGGCGGGCATGGTCGAGTTCGAGAACCGCGGCTTCCACGGCGTCCGCGTGGACGACGTGGTGCGCCGGGCCGGCATCTCGCACGGGACGTTCTACCTCTACTTCTCCAACAAGGAAGACCTGTTCAAGGCGCTGCTGAAAGACGCCCTGCACGACATGGAGATAGTGGCCGGCGACTTCCCCGTCGTCACCAGCGACGACACCGGGCTCACCGTGCTGCGCCAGTGGGTCCGCAAGTTTTTCCGCGCCTACGCGGTGCACGCCACCGTGATTCGCATCCTCAGCCAGGCCGACCTGGTGCCCGAGGAGGTGTTCGGCGACGGCCTGCGGCTGTTCTTCAGCATCGCGGAGGCGATGACCACGGGCATGACCGCCGCCGCCCAGGCGGCCGGGAAGCAGCAGGACCGCGCGGAACTCACCGCAGTAGCCTGCCTGATGATGCTCGAGCGGGTGAACTACCTGATCAGCGCCGAGGTCCAGCTGCCGGAAGACGAGATGGCCGACCGGATCGCGGACATCATGTACGCCGCGTTCGGCCTCAACATTCCATGAGGCGTCGCTGGCGGTAGCACCTGCCTTGTTCGGGAAGAATCTCTAGCGTGCGATTTCTCAACGAGACGGCTCCCGGCCACGACCTGACCTACAGCGACGTCTTCATGGTGCCCCGCCGGTCAGCCGTCGGCTCGCGGCTCGACGTCGACCTGACCACGACCGACGGCAGCGGCGCCACCATCCCGATCGTGACGGCCAACATGACGGCCGTCTCCGGGCGGCGGATGGCGGAGACCATCGCGCGGCGAGGCGGCATCGCGATCTTGCCGCAAGACATCCCGGCGGACGTCGTCGCGGACGTGATCACCTGGGTGAAGTCCCGAGACCTGGTGGTGGAGACGGCGTTGACGTTGGCTCCGACCGATACCGCGGGCGACGCGCTAAGCCTGCTGCCCAAGCGGGCGCACGGCGCGGTGATCGTAGTCTGTCAGGGCCGGCCCGTGGGGGTCGTCACCGAGGCGGACTGCCTCGGCGTGGACCGGTTCACCCAGCTGCGCCAGGTGATGTCCGCCGACCCGTTCACCCTGCCGGCCGGGACGCCGCCCGAGCAGGCGTTCTCGTTGCTGCACGACGGGAGGCACCGGCTGGCACCCGTCGTGGACGGGACCGGCCGCTGCCTGGGCATCATGACCAGGACCGGGGCACTGCGGGCGACCTTGTACTCCCCCGCGGTCGACGCCTCGGGCCGGCTGCGGGTCGGCGCGGCCATCGGGGTCAACGGAGACGTGGCGGCCAAGGCCAAGCTGCTGCTCGACGCGGGCGCCGACGTACTCGTGGTGGACACCGCGCACGGGCACCAGGAGAAGATGATCTGGGCGCTGCAGGCTCTACGCGCGCTGAACCCCGCCGTGCCGGTGGTGGCCGGCAACGTCGTCACCGCGGCCGGGGTCGCGGACCTGGTGTCGGCGGGGGCGGACATCGTCAAGGTCGGCGTCGGGCCGGGCGCGATGTGCACGACCCGGATGATGACCGGCGTGGGGCGGCCGCAGTTCTCCGCCGTGCTCGAGTGCGCCGCGGAGGCCCGGCGGCTGGGCGCCTCGGTCTGGGCGGACGGCGGGGTCAGGCACCCCCGGGACGTGGCCCTGGCGCTGGCCGCGGGCGCCTCGAACGTGATGATCGGGTCGTGGTTCGCCGGGACTTACGAGTCGCCTGGTGATACGTTCCGGTCGCCTGAGGGGCGGCTGTACAAGGAGAGTTTCGGGATGGCGTCGGCGCGGGCCGTGCGGCTGCGCTCGGCCAGCGACTCGGCGTTCGAGCGGGCCCGCAAGGAGCTTTTCGAGGAGGGCATCTCCTCGGCGCGGATGTACCTGGACCCGGTACGCCCCGGCGTGGAGGACCTGATCGACATGATCGTGGCCGGGCTGCGCTCCTCGTGTACCTACGCGGGCGCGCGGGACCTGGCGGAATTCCACGAGCGCGCCGTCGTCGGGGTGCAGAGCGCGTCCGGCTACAGCGAGGGCATGCCCGTCCCGACCAGCTGGTTAAGGGGGGTCCGGGGGGATGGGTCCCCCCGGGAGAAACACGGGTCCCGGTAGTACGCGCCGAAAAATCAACGGATATGGCTGACCTGCGTTGACGTAGGTTCGCTGGGTCAGTGTTGGCCGTAGTGATGATCTCTGATACGTCTGTGGCCGTCTGCCCGGTCTGGCGTAGGGGTGTGCGATGGCGACGCGGCTGTTCTCCGAGGACCAGATGGAGCGGTTGCAGTCGTTTCCGGATATTGGCAGGGACGAGCTGATCCGGTTCTTCACGCTGACGCCGGCGGATGCGGCGTTCGTGGACCCGGGGCGTGGGCGGGGGCCAGTGGACCGGCTGGGTCTGGCCGTGCAGTTGTGCACGTTGCCGTGGCTGGGGTTCGTCCCGGATGAGGTCCGCGGGGCGCCGCCGGTGGCGGTTTCGCGGCTGGCTGGCCGGTTGGGGATCGATCCGGGTGTGTTGGCCAGGTACGGCGAGCGGCAGCAGACCCGTACCGACCATCTACGGCTGGTCACCGACTACCTGTCGTGGAAGACCGCCCCGACCGGCGGGATGGTGATTAAGGAACTGGAGCAGTTCCTGATCGGCCGGGCGATGGAGCACGACTCGCCGAGCACGTTGTTCAACCTGGCGTGTGAGTACCTGATCGCGACACGGACGGTCCGGCCGGGCGTGGTGACCTTGACCCAGATGGTCGCCACGGCGCGCACCACGGCGACGGTATTGACGTACGAGAAGGTCGCGCATCTGCTGACCAGGCAGCTGACCGCGGACCTGGACCTGCTGTTGAAGGTCGACGCAGGGTTGGGAATGACCCGGCTGACCTGGCTGACCACACCGGCCGTTGAGGCGAGCTCCACGGCGGTCAAGGCCGCGATCGACAAGCTGACGTGGGTACGGGCGATGGACGGCCACACCCTTGACCTTTCGATGCTGGCGGCCGAGCGGCGCCGGTTCCTGGCCACGGTGGGGCGACGCAGCACCAATCAGGCCCTTGAACGGCGGGAGGACCAGCGCCGGTATCCGATCCTGCTCACCCTCGTGGCGCAGTCCGCGGTCGACCTGCTCGATGAGGTCGTGGCGTTGTTCGACCAGGCGGTCTCGGCCCGAGAATCGCGGGCGAAAGCCAAGACCGACCAGGCCCTCGCCGAGCGGGGCAAGCGCGGCGAGGCCCGACAGGCGCTGCTGGAGAGGATCCTGCCGGTGCTGGCCGACCCGGGCATCCCCGATGAACAAGTCGGTGGGCTGCTGCGTACCCAGATCGGGATGGGCCGGCTACGGGAGGCCGCAGCGGTCGGCTGGTCGGCCCTGCCCCGCGATCACGGCAGGTTGTCGCAGATGAACACCTCGTACAACTACCTGCGGCAGTTCGCTCCGAACGTCCTGGCGGCGGTCGACTTCCAGGGCGGGCCGGGCACCGCCGAACTGATGCGGGCGGTGGCCCTCCTGCAAGAACTCAACCGGACCGGGGCGCGGAAGGTGCCCACCTCGGCGCCGGACGAATTCGTGCCGGCCCGCTACCGCGACTACCTGGCCCGGGCCCGGCGCGACGGCGACGACACCGCCTACCGGCACTACTGGGAGCTGTGCGTGCTGCTGCGGCTGCGGGACGGGCTGCGCTCCGGGGACGTGTTCGTGCCGGGCAGCCGCCGCTACGCCGACCCGGGCTCATACCTGTTCACCCCCGAGCGGTGGGAGCCGCGGCGAGCGGAGTTCTACGCGCTGGTCGGCAAGCCCGCCAACGGCCGCGACGCCCTCGACCAGGGCCTGGAGGAGTTCCACACGGCCCTGGCCGACCTGGAGCAGACCCTGGCGAACACCGGACCTGACCAGGTGGGGGCGGTCCGCCTGGACGCCGAGGGGCAGCTGGTGATCCCGCCGTTGTCCGCGGAGGACGTGCCGACCGAGGCGATGGCCTTGAAGCAGGAGCTGGCGGGGATGCTGCCGTTCGCCCCGATCGCGTCGCTGCTGATCGAACTGGACCACCGCACCGGGTTCCTGGCGTGTTTCACCCACGCCGGCGGGCACAAGCGGGGCCAGTCGGCCGAGCTCAAGCGCAACATCCTGGCCGTGCTGATCGCCAACGCCACCAACCTGGGCCTGATCAAGATGGCCGAGGCGTGCGGAGTGCCCTACGACGTGCTCGCCTGGACGCAGGAGTGGTACGTACGGGAGGAGACCCTGCGCGAGGCGAACACGCTGATCGTCAACCACCATCACCGCCTGGAGCTGGCGAAGATGTTCGGCGGCGGCACCATGTCCTCCTCCGACGGGCAACGGTTCCCCACGAGGGGCAAGTCCGTGACCGCCCGGGCGATGAACATCCACTTCGCCGAGCAGGGCCTGTCGACCTACACCCACGTGTCCGACCAGCACTCGACGTTCGGCACGAAGGTCATCGTCCCGACCGCCCGCGAGGCGCACTACGTGCTGGATGACTTCCTCGGCAACGCCACCGACCTGCCAATCCGGGAACACGCGACCGACACACACGGGGTGACCCTGGTCAACTTCGCGCTCTTCGACCTGGTCGGCAAGGCACTGACCCCCCGCATCCGCGACCTTGGGAGGATTACCCTGTGCCGGGATGACACCCCGAGCGTCACCAACGCCCGGTACCCGCACGTCGGGCCGCTGCTGAGCACCCGGCTCAACGAGGACCTGATCGTGGACTGCTGGCCGGACCTGCTGCGCATGGCCGGGTCATTGAAGTTCGGCGAGGCCACCGCGTCGCTGATCGTCGGCAAGTGGTCCGCGGCGTCCCGGCAGAACGTCCTCGCCGCGGCGTTGAAGGAGTGGGGCACGCTGCGCCGCACCATCCACTCCGCGACGTACCTGTCCGACCCGGTGTACCGGCGCAAGATCTCCCGGCAGCTCAACAAGGGCGAGTCCCTGCACGCACTGCGCCGTGACCTGCACTACGCCAACCAGGGCGCCATCCGCAAACCCCACCCCGACCAGCAGACCGAACAGGCATGGTGTCTGACCGTGCTGACCAACGCCGTGGTCACCTGGTCCACCGAGTACTACTCCCTGGCCGTGACCCAACTACGCGCCGCCGGCCGCGACATCCCCGACGCGCTGCTGGCCCACATCTCCCCGGCACACAGCGAGAACATCAACTTCTTCGGCGTCATCACCGTCGACGTCGAAGCGGAGCTGGCCAAACTCGACGATCGGGGCCTGCGCCCGCTGCGCCTGACCGGTACGACGACGACGGTATGGGACACCGGCCGCTGATCACGCGAGGTCCGCGCGCCGCGCTGGTTCGCGGTGTGCTCGCCGGGAGCCGATCAGAGAACCCGTCGGTCGCGCTGGCCGACTCGGCCGTGCGGACCCCCACGTCCGTCCGGTCATTCCCATCATGGCCGGGCGGTCGTACCTGTTCAGCAGAGGTACGGGCCGCTTGACCCCTCTCCGTTATGCCCCCTCGGGGAAGCCATCGGGTCGGGTGGCGGCCGGTGGGTAGCGGAGTTGACCGCGCAGGGCGCCCAGAGCGACGCCGACGAGCGGCACGAACCACAACGCTGAGGCGTCATCGCCGGCACCGCTGACGCTCTCCTCGAAGTAGTACTCGTGGCGCAGGTTCGGCGGGATCACGATGGTGCTCGGATCGCAGGTGGGGCAGATGCCGTCGCCGAACTGTTGCGGCACGTGGTGGGGCAGCAACGCGATCGTGATCGAGGTGAACAGCGCCACCAAGATGGCCGCGGTGGCCATGGTGCAGCCGGTCACCAGCAGGGCCTGCCGGGCCGGGCTGAGGATGCCGGGGCGGGTGTCGCGGTCGGCCAGTCGAGTTGCCACGGCGTGCACCGCCACGGGGACGGCCAGGGCGGCCAACACGAAGCAGGCGAGGACCAGGTAGTCCGCGACGACGACAGGTCCCCCGTGCAGGGAGTGGCTGGCTGCCTCGGCCTTGTCGCCGATGCCGAAGGGTGCCAGCAGGTAGAGCACCCCGGCGGTCAGCGCCCCGATGCCCGACGCGAGCGGCAGGACCCGGCGGGTGAACTGGACGGGGCGGCAGGTCAGGATGAGCAGTCCGGCCACGTAGCCGGCGATTATCAGCAGGAACCCGACGTCCATCGCCCAGACCGGCAGGATGACCGGGAAGTACCGGCCGAGTTGGCCGCCGATGCGCTGCTGGACGGCGGTGGCGGCGATCAGCGCGAGCACCACCGCGTATCCACCTGCCCTGATCACCAGCGGCGCCCAGCCTGGGCGCACCGGCCCGACGTAGCGGCGTACCAGCAGCGGCAGCCCGGCGAGCAGGACCAGGGTGCCCACCACGTACATCCGGTTGACCGGAGTGGCGGAGTTCGTCGACGCCCCGGGCCAGGCGATCCACACTAGGGCCATCGCACCGGCCGTGAAGGCCAGCGCCTGGATGATCCGGTTCATCAGCACCTCCCGTGCCACCAGCCACAGCCCGCCGCCCAGCCAGGCCAGCCGGGCCGAGGGGGTGGGCTGGTCGTCGGTCTCGGCCAGCAGGGCGTGCACCCAGTCGCGGCGCTGCTCGCCCAGCAGCCCGGCCAGGCCCCGCACCAGACCCGTCAGCATCCGCACCAGTCGATCCATCACGCGCCGCCCTCCGTCGCCAGCCGCCGCCGGGCCGCCCGGCCGGCCGCGGGTTGCCGCTTGGGTACCGCCTGGGCCAGCGCCGTGCGGGCGGCGACCAGACCGTCGGAGGTCAGCCGGTACAGGTGCCTGGCGCGGGCGCCCGGCCGGCTGCTCGTCCTCCCACCGCGCCTCGATCAGCCGCCGCTCGGCCAACCGGATCAGGATCGGGTACAACGTGCCCGACGCCAGCCCGGTCTGCTTGGCGACCCGGTACCCGTGCAGCCACGCGGTAGGGTCCGCCTCCAGCGCGGCCAGCACGGACAACGTCTGGGCGGAGAACCTCGGACGATCAGCCACGAGACAGCACTCTACCTAGGTAGACAACTGCTGTCCATGGTCCTGTGTGTGCCCCACGACTCGACCAAGATCCATCGCTTTACGGCCACGTTTCCGGCCTACTCCAGTGTCGGCCCCGACGTAAGGCAGTACAGGCAGGCGCCGGGCGCGGACTCTGTGACAGAGAATTGTGTATTCTCTGTCACAGAGCCGATGACCCGACCATGACGACCTGCGGCGCACCGCCGCGGCGGCGGGGGCGACTCGCCAACATTCTGTGTCACACACATGGAGGTGCCGGGTGTCGGTGGCCCCGTTGCCGCGCACAGAGCAGAGCGTTGCGCTAACCGTCGCGGTCGACCGGTTCCTCGACCGGTTCCGCGACAACCCCACCACCCCGAACACCTACGCCGAGACCCTGACCCGGCTGCGCGCCGTCGCCGGCGACCGGCTGCCCACCGCCGAGCTAACCCCGGAGATCTACGAGCAGGTGATGGACCGCTGGACCGAGCGGGCGGCGAACACCTGGAACAAGCACCTGTCCGCGCTGAACTCGTTCACCACCTACGCCCGCCGGCAGGAGTGGCTGACCACCGACCCAGCCCGGCGCCTGGAACGGCGCAAGGTCACCCGCGCCCGGGACAAGGCCATACCCCGCACCCGGCTGGAACGGCTGTTCACCGACGACCGGCACCAGCTGCGGGAGCGGGTGCTGTGGCGGATGCTCTACGAGACCTGCGCCCGCGCTGAGGAGATCCTCGGCCTGGACGTACCAGACCTGGACATGGAGTTCCGCCGCGCCCTGGTCAAGGAGAAGGGTGGCGACCGCGCCTACGTGCACTGGGAGACTCCGACCGCCCGGCTGCTACCGCGCCTGTTGGCCGGCCGCACCACCGGGCCGGTGTTCCTCGCCGACCGGCGCGCACCGGCCTCCGGCCGCCGCGCCGCAGCCCCGGCCGACGTCGACCCGAGTACCGGGCGGGGCCGGCTGTCCTACCCCAGGGCGGAGTACCTGTTCAAGCAGGCATCCACACTGCACGACCCGCACGGCGCCGGGTACACCCTGCATCAGCTCCGCCACTCCGGGCTGACCCACCTCGCCGCCAAGGGCCGCTCTGCACCCGAGCTGCAGGCCAAGTCCCGCCACCGGCACCTCGGCACCCTCGGCATCTACGTCCAGCTCGGGGAGGAGACCTCCGCCCGCATCACCGCCGAGAACGACGAGCACCACCGGCGGCGCCGCTGAGCGTGCGCCGGGTCGTCAACGTCGCGTCAGCGCAGGTCCGTCATATCCGTTGATTTTTCGGCGCGTACTACTGGGGCCCCATGGCCTCAGCTCGATGAGGTGCTGTCGAACAAGACCATTGACTGGGACCTGATCGCCCGCAACTACGACCAGATGATCAAGTACGCGACCGCGCTCAGGTTGAAGACCGCCGAGGCCCACCAGATGCTGCGCCGCTTCACCCGCGGCGGCCCCAAACACCCCACCTACCAGGCCATCGAAGAACTCGGCCGCGTAATCCGGACGATCTTCATTTGCGAGTACCTGGCCAGTGAGGAGCTGCGCAGGGAGATCCAAGAGGGCCTGAACGTGGTGGAGAACTGGAACAGCGCCAACAAGGACATCTTCTACGGCAAGGCCGGCGACCTCACCGGTGACGACCGCGAGCACGTCGAGGTCTCCGCCCTGGCGCTCCACCTCACCCAGGCCGCGATCGTCTACCTCAACACCCACATGATCCAGATCGTCCTACGGGACCCGAAATGGCGAGCCAAGCTCACCGACGCCGACCGGCGAGGCCTGTCGGCCCTGTTCTGGACCCATCTGAACCTGTACGGCCGCTTCGAGCTGGATATGGGCAACTTCCTGGACCTGGGCATCGACAGCCCAGGCGGCGGCTGACATCCACCCCGCCCTGACCTGGGCGGAGGACTCCGCGGAGGTCCCCTGCTGTTCAACTGATGGAGGTGTTCTCGGTCGGCCGCGTCACCGTGGACCGGCTACCGAGCCTTCCAACCGGCAGACGCAGAACTGTGCGGCATCCGACCTCCCGATGGGGTAAGAGAAGGTCACTCGATCCTGCCCCGATTCTATCGCGTATAATCATTCATTATCTGCGATACTGACGAAACCGAGCTGGGGAGGCACCACCCGGAACCCGGGCCGGTTCACCATGCTTATCTGCGATAGAGGACGGAGGGGGCGGCACGTGGGCGAAGTCCATCGCCTCGATCGCGGCGGATCACCTCCCTTGCCCGCCGCGATCGCCGCCTACCTCGCCACCCTGGCGGCGCCCGAGCAGCACCACACCCTGCGCGCCTACCGCTCCACCCTGCGCGCCCTGGCCGCCGAGTTCGCTCCGCCCGGCACGACGTTCACCGTCGCCGAGCTGGACGGCGAACACAACGTGGAGCACCTGACCGGATGGTTCGGCGAACAGTGGAACCAGCGGGCCGCCGCGACCTTCAACCGCCACCTGGACGCCCTGCGGTCGGCGGTCGCCTACTGGCAGGACCAGAACTGGCTGAGCTCCGACCCCACCCGCCGACTCCGGCGGCGCGGCCGCAGCCCCGACCGGACCCGGGCACTGTCGGTCGCCGACATCGACGCCCTGTTCGACCTGGACGCGCCGATCCGGGAGAAGACCCTGTGGCGGATGCTGTACGAGACCGCCGCCCGCTCCTCCGAGGTCCTCGCCCTCGACGTCGAACACCTCGACCGGCGCAACCGGCGAGCCAAGGTCACCCGCAAAGGCGCAGCGGTCGACATCATCGTCTGGCAGACCGGCACCGCCCGGCTCCTGCCCAAACTGCTGGACGGCCGCACCAAAGGGCCGCTGTACCTCACCGACCGCAAGGCCCGCGTCGCCCTCGCGCCCGCCGACATCGACCCCGCTTCGGGGAGAGCCCGGCTGTCCTACCGGCGCGCCGAGGAAATCTTCAACGAGCTGACCAAACCGCTGGCCCACCCCGGCATCACCGACCCCGGCCAGCTCGCCGCCGCCCCTGGCTGGACACTGCACGACCTACGCCACAGCGCCCTCACCCACGCCGCCGAGAACGGCGCCAACACCTCCACCCTCCTCGCCTTCTCCGGCCACGCCTCCGTCGCCAGCCTCGCCCGCTACACCCGCGTCTCACCCGACGCCCTCGCCCGCTGGCAAGCCCGACGCGACCCCCACCGGCGACGCTGACCCGAGGCCAGTCACCGAGCGTCGCACCTAACTGTTACGCGTCGTCCGCTGTGAGCGCCGGACGTCACTCACGGCGAACGTCGGCTGCTGGTATGACCGGCCAATAGGCATCCACGCTACGCTCATGCTGGCGTCGGGATGCTCACCGTGGTGGGCCGCCGTCGGAGCCGACGGCTTCCCCGGATGCCGTCAAGGACGGTGGCGACGGGGCCGAAATGCGGCGCGCAAGTATCCGCCGATCTGTATTGTTAGGCGTCGAGATCCGGTAACGGCTGACACAGCTCATAACTGATCAATCTGTACGTACCGCCCGTATGCGTAGCGTTGTTGCTGCCTGTAGGCGGCCGTACTGTCGCTTCCCGGGTGGCGACGGGAAAGATTGATTCACGGGCGGCGCCGCGGCCCGGCGCTGCCCCGGGGACGTCTTATCCGGCGGGATTGATGTTGGCATTGCGGTGGAAGACATTGCCGGGGTCGTAGGCGGCCTTGATCTGGGCGAGCCGCTGGTATTTGGCGGGGCCGTAGCTGGCGCGCACCCGGTCGGCTTCGTAGTCGGCCATCAGGTTCACGTAGCTGCCCGGCCCCTGCGAATACGGCAGCAGGCCGGCCCACAGCTGGCGGGCCCAGTCCCGGTCGGCGGCCAGCAGGCCGGGCTCGGGCGCGTAGGCGGCGGCGTCGACGACGACGCATGGCGCCCGGGAGCCGCCGAACGCGGTGGCCTCGTCCGGGACCTGGCAGAAGGCCCCGACCATCGGGATGGCCAGCAGCAGCGACATGGGGGACTGCTTGCGCGGCATCTGCGCGGTGATGATGCTGATCACCTCGGGCGACAGGGCATCCAGGTACAGCGCCTTCTGGTACGCCAGGATGCCCCAGGGCGCGGACTCGTCCAGGATCTGCTGCAGCGCGGTGTACGGGATCGGGGTACTGGACTCGAACAGCGGCGGCAGTGCCGAGCGGATCTCACTGGCCAGCCGGGCGTGCTCGGCGGCGGCGCCGAACGCCGCCACCATCAGCGCGTGCCCGGGCCGGAAGTGATGCTCCTGCGGCACGAACGGCGCGGGCGGGGCGTTGCACCCGGCGATCAGCGCGCCCATCCGCGGCGGCAGGTCCGCGGTGACCTGCTGGGCCACGGCCAGCGCCGATTCTCCGTCGTCCAGGTCCCAGAAGAACATTCCCAGCTGGGCCAGCGGCCCGACCGGATGCAGCTGGAACTCGAACTCGGTGACCACGCCGAAGTTGCCGCCGCCGCCGCGCAGCGCCCAGAACAGGTCCGGGTGCTGGTCGTGGCTGGCCCGCAGTACCTGGCCGGCGGCGGTGACGACCTGGGCGGACAGCAGGTTGTCGCACGATAGCCCGTACTGGGGGGTGAGCCAGCCGAACCCGCCGCCCAGGGTCAGCCCGCCGACCCCGGTGTGGCTGACCCTGCCGCCGGGGGTGGCCAGGCCGTGCGCCTGGGTGGCCGCGTCCAGCTGGGCCAGCGTGGCCCCGCCGCCGGCCCGGGCGGTCCGCGCCTGCGGGTCCACCGTGACCTGGCTGATGGTGCTGAGGTCGATGGTCAGGCCGTCGTCGCCGACCGCGGCGCCGGCGAAGCTGTGCGCGCCGCCGCGGACCGAGATCTCCAGGCCGGCGTCCTGCGCGAAACCGACCGCGGCGGCCACGTCGCCGGGCCCGGCGCAGCGCGCGATCACCGCCGGGTGGGCGTCGATGGCGCCGTTCCACACCGAACGGGCCTGGTCATAGTCGCCGTCTCCGGCGGTGATCACCCGGCCGGAGAACCTGGACCGCAACCGGTCCAGGTCGTGTCCGGCCACCGGGGTCGGGACGGCGGGGCGGCCCGCGCGCGTGCCTGCGCTGCGCGCGGGGGTCTGCGGATACGGCGCCTGGCGGGGAAGGGGTGTGGACATGGTGGTCTCCTGTCTGTGCGTGCCGGCCGGGAGGCTCCGGCTGCCGGCGGTTCCACGGTGGCCGGCGGCGGGGGTGATGACCACACGGGCCGGCCCACAGGAGACCCACGGGATTAGGCTTGGGCGCAGGGCCGAGTCCGGGCCGGCCGCGCGGGCGGCGGGTGCGGGCGGCGGCGGGGTGGTGTGAAGGGGCGCGATGGGCCGTGGCGGAGCAGGCGGCGCCGGGTTTCGGCGGGCTGTTGCGGCAGCTGCGGGCTGATGCCGGGCTGACTCAGGAGGAGCTGGCCGGGGCGGCCCGGCTGAGCCCGCGGACGGTCAGTGACCTGGAACGGGGGATTAGCCGGACCGCCCGCAAGGACACCGCGGTGCTGCTGGCCGATGCGCTGGGCCTGGCTGGCCGGGTGCGCGGGGTGTTCGTGGCGGCGGCCCAGGGGCGGGTCCTGGCCGCGGAGGTGCTGGCGGCCCGGGCGCAGGCGCCCGGGACGTCCGCCGGGAACCTGCCGGTCCCGCTCAGCTCGTTTGTCGGCCGGGTGGGCGAGCTCGCCGAGCTGGCTACCGCGATGGCGCGCTCGCCGCTGGTGACGGTGACCGGCGTCGGCGGGGTCGGCAAGACCCGTCTGGCGCTGCACGCCGCGGCCGGCCAGCTGCCGTCCTTCCGCGACGGCGCGTGGCTGTGCGAGCTGCACCCGGCCGTTGACGAGGAGACGATGGCGCAGGCCGTCGCGGCCGCCCTGCGGGTGCGCCCGCGGCCGGGCTTGTCGGTGGCCGGCAGCATCGTGGAGTTCCTGCGGACCAAGAACGCGCTGGTGGTGCTCGACAATTGTGAGCACTTGCTCGGCGCGCCGGCTGTCCTTGCAGCCGGCATCCTGCGCAGCTGCCGGGGGGTGCGCCTGCTGGCCACGAGCCGGCAAGCGCTGAGCGTGGAAGGTGAGCAGGTCTTCGGGCTGCGGCCGCTGCCGCTGCCGCCCCCGGACGCGGGCGTGGCGGCCGCCGCGGCCAGCGACGCGGTGTGCCTGTTCATCCAGCGCGCCGCGGCCGCGCGCCGGGACTTCGCGCTGACCCCGGCGAACGTGGCGGCCGTCGGCGAGGTCTGCCGGCGGCTGGACGGGATCCCGCTGGCGATCGAGCTGGCCGCCGCCCGGGTCGCGGCGCTGCGCCCGGCCGAGATCGCCGGGCTGCTGGATGAGCGGTTCCGGCTGCTGACGGGCGGCCGGGCCGAGGCCGCGGCCCGCCAGCAGACGCTGCAGGCCACCGTGGAGTGGTCGTACGCGCTGCTCGGCCAGGCCGAGCGCCGCGTCTTCGACGGCCTGGGGGTCTTCCCCGGAAGCTTCGACGCCGCCGCGGCCGCCGACATCGCCGCCGCGGACGGGCTGCAGCGGTGGGACATCCTGGACAGCCTCACCTCCCTCGTGGGAAAATCCCTGGTCGCCGAGGACGACGGGCCGGGCCAGACCAGCCGCTACCGGCTGCTGGAGACGATGCGGGCCTACGCCCGGCAGCACCTCGCCGCCGCCGGCGAGCCAGGCCGGCTGCAGCACCGGCACGCCGAGCACTACGCGGCGTTCGCCGAACAGGCCGGGCCCGAACTGCTTGGCCGCGCGCAACTGCAGTGGCAGCAGCGGATCCGGGCCGAGCACGACAACCTGCAGGCCGCCGTCACCTGGGCCCTGACCAGCGGCGGCCAAGCACGCCCGCTGGCCTTCCGGATCGTCGCCGCCCTGGCCGCCTTCGCCATCACATCGCCCGGCACCGTCCGCGGCTGGGCCGAAGCCTGCGCCGCCCAGATCGGCGCGTGCCCGCCCGAATTGCGCGCAGCGGTCCTCGCCGCAGCGGCATGGAGCGCGCTCTACGCCGGCGACGTTACGCTGGCGCGACGGCGGGCCGAGGCAGCCCTGCAAGACCCGGCAGACGGCGATCCGCTCAGCCTCGGGCTGCTGCGAGGTGCGCTGTCCTTTATCTGTACGCTGACCGGGCAGCCAGAACGCGGGGCCAGCATCGCCCGGGAAGGCCGCCAGGAGGCCGCGGAACACGGCATCGAGGTCCTCGTTGGAGACTTCCATGTCCTGGAGGCGAGGGCCTGGACCACCGCCGGAGACCGCGCGGCGGCGCGGCGGCCGGCGCTGGAGGCGGTCGAGGTAGCCCGGAGGGTCCAGAACCCTGCGCTGTCGGCGGCGGCCTTCTACGCGGCCGCGGCCGCGATCTGGCCCGGCGACCCGCAGACTGCGCTGATGCTCATCGAGGACAGCCTGGCCCTGACCCGCGCCGGAGCCTTCGACGCCATTCTCGAAGGCGCCCTGACGATAGCTGGCATCATCCGGGCCCGGACCGGCGACCTGCCCGGAGCGCTGGCCGCGCTGCAGGAAGCGATGGCGCAATCACACGCCCACGGCAACCGGATGATGCTCGGCATCACGCTCGAGGTCGCCGCCGTGGTGCTGGCCCGGCTCGGCGAAGCCGAACCGTCCGCGGTGCTGTCCGGAGCCTTCTCGGCGCATTACCCGCCGGGCATCTCTCCCGTTCCCAAAGACGAGCGGCTGGACATCGGCGAAGCCCAGTCCCTCGCCCGCCGCGCGCTCGGCGAGGCCGCCTACAGCGCCGCGCTCGCCCAGGGCGCCGCGATGGACGACGACGAGGTGGTCGGTTACACGCAGGGCGAGTACCGGCGGCTCGCCAGCTTGCGCGCGGAACCCAGGGTGCCGGCACCGGAATCACCACCGGGGGCCGGCGCGGCCGACCCGCCGGGAATGACCGTATTACCAGGCAAGGCGACGTTCCGAAGTACGCTGGCGCGGCCAGGCACCACGGTCATTCCAGCCAGCCCACGGGGCGGCGACCACCCGGCCCGCCGACCAGGCAGGCCGACGTCGCCCTGGCAGCGGCTATCGGAATGACCTGAGGACCTGAGGACCTGAGGACCCCCCGAGCGTGTCTGAGTCAGATCCGGTTGTTATGCTCACGTCGGCCGTCGGCAACAGGGCGATAATCAGCCGACCGTAATCGGCGCGCTCTGCCCTGTTCGTAACATCCCGGAGCGGTCACCCGCCGTGTTAATGGGCACCCAGGCGTGGGGTCACGGCAGCGGCTCCCACCACGCCGCATGCTCACGATTCTGTCGCTGACGGGCGGGAGGGACCGCCATGGCCGTACTCACGATAGGTGGCTCTTGCGCGAATTTTGTGATCGGAGTTACGCAGGGTGAAGGATTACGCGTTTGCGGAGGAGGACGAAACCGGCGCGGCCGTACATCTGGCGCTTGATCATCTTGATCTTGTTGACGTTGCCCTCCATGGCGGCGGAGCTGTAGGGCAGGGCCAGCCCGGCGGTGACGGCCTGCTGGTCGCGTCGGATTCCGGTGGCGAATGAGTGGAGTTCGGGCTGGTCGTCGGCCTCGACCCGGGTGAGCCAGTCTTCGAGTGCGAGCAGGCCCTGCCGGCGGGTCATCATGTCGGCGAAGTCCCGGATGTGCCCGGCCAGGGCGTCCAGGTGCGGGCAGCCGGCCTTGACCGCGGCGAACTGGGCCTGGTCATCGGCGTCGAGGCTGCCGGGGCGTGACAGCAGCCAGCGGGTGATCTGGCGGGTTTTCGGCGCGGCCGGGGCGGGCGTGACTGCCGGCCCGGCCTGCCGGAGCAGGTGGACGTACCGGCGGACGGTTTGCGGGCTGCCGGCCCAGCCGCGCTGGGCAAGCTCGGCGTGGATCTGGGCGGCGTCGGTGAGGCCCTGGTTCCACCGCTGGCAGATGTACGGCTTGAACTCATCCAGCTTCGATTCCCGGTTCACGGCCCCGGCCAGCAGCTCATCGGCGCTGGCGGCCTGGGCGTACCACTTGCACGGTCCTGCGGTCCAGGCCGGTGGCGCGGCGGATCGCGGCCTCCGGCTGCCCGGCGTCGAGCCGCTCGCGGATCTCGGCGTAGCGTTCCCTGGTGCGCACGGCCAGCTGCCGTTCCCGGCCGCACACGTCCAGGGACCCGTCCGGCACGGCCGGCGCGTCCTGATCGCCGGCATCGCCGGCGGCGGGCTGGTCCTTCAGGCAGCCGCGGTGCCGGGCCACCGTTTTCTCGGCGTACTCGCCCAGGTTGTGCCACAGGTGCCACCGGTCGGCGACCTGGGTCGCCGTCGGCGCGCCGCCGCGGGCTCCCTCGGCGTAGGCCCCGGCCCGGTCCCGGCAGATGACCTCCGCGCCGGGATGCGCCTTCAGCCATTCCTGAAGGGTGGCGGCCTCCCGGTCGGGCAGCAGGTCCAGGGCCTTCCCGGATTCCGCGTCGGCTATCACGGTGCCGTATACCCGCCCCTTGCGCAGCGCGAAGTCATCCACCCCGGTGACCGCCGGCGCGGCGGTGACCGGCGGGTCGGGCAGCGCCATGACCAGCCGCAGCACGGTGGAGGAATGGACCGGCACGCCCAGGGTGCCGGCCAGCCGGGCGGCGGCCCGCCCGGCCAGCTCCAGCCCGAAGCCGGCCAGCATGCCCAGCAGCGGCACGCTGCGCCGCCGGTACCGCGCCGACACGCCCCCGGCCTGCTCGGCGAACGTCACCTTCGGGCACGAGGGCTCCGGGCAGCGGAACCGGCGCACCGACAGCGCGATCAGCACCGGCCGGCCGCCGGCCGCGCCATCGGCCACCACCCGCCCGTACCCGCCATGAACCCGCGAGGACACCGCCCCGCATGCCGGGCACTGCGCCTGCGCCGCCCGGCAGCACGCCCGGATCACCACCGCGTCCCCGGTGTCCTCCACCTGCGCTACCCGCAGCCCGCGAAGGTGCGGGAACAGCATGAACAGCAGCTCCTCGCCCTGCCCGGAAACTTCCAGGACACGGCCGGAGGCGGCCGCCCTCGCAGACGGCATGGCAGACTGAAGCGGCAACGAGGCTCCCGGGGCGAGAGATCTTGGCAGACCTCCGCGTCCTACCGGAGCCTCGTTGCCAGGTCACGCTGACACGCCGCATGTCCGCCAGATCGTCACATCCCGGCACCGCCAGCCCGACCTGGCCCTTTCACCTACCGTGACCCGTCACAAAATTCGCGCAAGAGCCCGATAGGTGTCGCAAGATGCTCATGCCGAGCGGCGCCTAACACCTAACCCGGCGAGCTACTACGCATAGCTACTTTGGGGCTGGTCGTACGAACCCGAGTGGAGGGCCTCTTACCGACACCCCCATTGGCGTGGCAATCGAACGGCGGACGGAGTTGTAATCCGATTGTTACCGCCCCACGCTGACCTGCGGTAACCGCGTCGCGTATATCCCGCGTCATACGGCATCAGGCCGGCTCCAGGCAAAGGCCGTCGGGGCGCTTTGCCTGGTCCCCGGCACAAAGCACGGGACACTACGCGAAAACCTGGCCGGGAAGCGCGCTGACCCCGGGCTCAGCTTTCTCGCCGAGGGCAACTACGCTTCGAAGCTGAGACTGACCCGGGCGGCTACCTTGCGGCTTGCAGGAGCTCCGGGATTCCCGGGCCGGTCCGGCTGGCCGTACCGCGAGGGCCTCCCAGGCCCGGCAATCACCGCGGACGGCACAAGGTCAGGGTGCTCAGCCCGGCCAGGCACCGGCAGCTGCCCGGTGCCGGAACCCGGAGTTACCCGCCAGTCATTTCGCCCCTATTGCGTCCCCTCACCCGCAGCGCCCTTCCCGGCCGGTGGCCGGGGGGACGCCGCGATGGATGAGATTGAACTGGATGAGATTGAACTGGACTGGAGCTAGGCCAGGTGGCCGCTGTCAGGGCGGGAGAGGACGGAACGATGACCACCACCCCGGAGACCTGCAGGTGCGAGTGTGAGGAATGCCTGGCCCTGCGGGCCGCAGAAGACCACCCCGGCTGCGGCGCGACCGTCGCCGCCTTCGAGCACGACGGCGGCACCTATGAGATCGACCACCTCGGCCTTGGTTCCGGCAGCCAGTGGGCCGAGTTCGCGGTGTATTGCGACGGCGAGGAAGTGGCTGAGTTCGCGATCGCCGGGCCGGTGCGGCGGCCCGGGTCGCGCCCGGCGGGACTGCCGGTCTGTGCCGATGAGCTGATCCGGCTCGCCCGGCAGGCGCTGAGCGGGGTGGGCATGCCGGGATGATCCGCCCTGCGGCCGGCCACCCGGCCCGCTCCCGGCGCGCCTGCGTCCGCTCCCCCGAGCGCTGCGCCCGGCCCGGCCCCGGAGCCGTCGCCCGAACGTCGCCGCCTCGGGCTCGCAGCACGCCGGGCGCCCGCCAGCCAGCACGGCCAGCCTCAGCTGATCGCTGGTTTTGCGCTGGGAGCTACCGGGAGGCGCCTGGGGATGCCCGAAAGGCATGATTTCGTATAGTCATGATGACGGAGCGTGGTTGAATGTGGCAGGGGATCACGCCCCGGTTGTCGCTGCGCGGGCCCGTTCGCCGGGCTGGACGTTGAGATGACGCTGTGCATGGCGCTGGAGGATTCGTGGATCTGAAGCTGGGTCACTACAGCAAGGACGGCATCGAGGTCGTCGACGTCGAGGGCGAGATCGATATCTATACGGCGCCCCGGCTCCGTGAGCTGCTCATCGATCTGGCCAGCACGAACAACTACCAGCTCGTCATCAACCTGGACAAGGTCGGGTTCCTCGACTCCACCGGCCTCGGGGTGCTGGTCGGGGGCCTGAACCGGGTGCGGGCGCACGACGGGTCGCTGGATCTGGTCTGCACGCAGGAGCGGATCCTGAAGATCTTCCGGATCACCGGGCTGACGAAGGTCTTCGGCATCCACCAGACAGTGGACCAGGCCATCGCGGCCAAGAAGGGGCGCCGGTAATGGCCCAGGCCCTGCCGATCCCGGCCGGGCAGCCGCTGGAGGCAACCCGGACGGCAGCCGGGCAGGTCGTCACGCTGGCCGGCGCTGAGGCGGTGGCCGTGCAGGCGGCAGTCTCCATCTCGCTGGCCGCACTGCTGTGGCCGCTGATCCCCGCAGCCCGCGCAGTCGCCGGCCTGGCCGGCGCGCTGGGCCAGCGGCTGCCGCTATGCCCGCTCCCGGAACAGCAGGCGGTGGTGGCAAGGCCCGGATCGGGCGGGGCAGGACGGGCCGCGCCGGTGCCCGGCGGCCGGCCGGGGGCGGTGCGCGCGGCCGGCGCGATCACGCTGGGGGTGGAAGAGGAGTTCGTGCTCCTGGACCCGTCCACCGGCGCCACCGTGCTGGCCGGCCCCGATCTGGTGCGGATGCTCGGCGGGGAGCCGGGGATCCAGCAGGAGCTGATGCGGTTCCAGGTGGAGACC
>Ga0074046_10001020_pt1 | contig 25936 bp, 28 predicted proteins | sample BogForMeECP23OM3_FD_94441 | JGI IMG/M metagenome (GOLD analysis project Ga0074046, IMG submission 94441) | Bog forest soil microbial communities from Calvert Island, British Columbia, Canada - Bog Forest MetaG ECP23OM3 | ecosystem: Environmental > Terrestrial > Soil > Wetlands ...
CTTCAACAGATCGCTCTGCGCCTTGGGTGACAGGGTCATCTTGCCGTCGGTCGGGTTCGCCTTCCCGCATTTCTCGGTCGTCCGCCGCAGTGAGAAGTTGGGATGGTCCTTGCTGATGTAGTACATGTCGTCGAGCACGGAGCCCTCCACGTCGAGCGACGGGATCGAGCGGTACAGATCCCACGTGCACTCGTAGTGGTCCTCCACCTCGCGCTCGCCGCGGAAGAGGAAGCCCTCCTTGGGGTTATGGATGCCGTCCAGGCAGCCGCCGCAGATGTTGCTCGCTTCGTAGATCGTGATGCGGCGGGCGTCCATCTGCCCGTCGCGGATGAGGAATGCCGCCGCAGCGAGAGAGGCGACCCCACCGCCGACGAGATGGGCCGACTTCTGGTCCACGCCCCGCGGCTTGCGGGGGCGGGCGAACGCTTCGTAATTACCATTGCTGTAGTACATGGTTTAGTATTCAGCTGTTCCAGCATTTAGCGCGGTCAGTTACAATGAATTACAAAGTATTCGTTCTGTTCATCATGATCCCGAAAGCATCACACTGGACATGATTCGCAATTCAGTTAGGAAGATCGATCAACAATAACTTCGGGTAGAAGCTAGGAGAAAATGACCGGTAGGAGACTCGTATCGAAGATTTCGCGATGTGCCCACCACTTTGACAAGCGATCCATCATTGGTTCTAGATTTCGATTAGAATTGAGTGTTCACTTGAGCTAATCTTAGGGTGACAATCTATGTTTGCAAACATAGATTCCAAGATGTTGCTGAGATAGAGTGATCCTTTCCGACCAAGATTGTGCATTATCGTTATGACTAGTTTCCCTTGCTCTTCTACCTCATTGTACTCAGCGTAACCACCATACGCTGCCGCCGCGCGAATAAAGTCCAAGATTGCTCTTAGCGATAGTGCTCCATGTTTCGCGAGCATGACCGCTTTTGGGGTGTCCGTCAGTCGAGCTGCTTCGATGATCGCCTCATCGGAAGAGGCATCCAAGAGTCGACCAAATGTTGCTCTTGAGAGCGTGAACACACCAATCTTATCAATAAATCGACCCCATTCAGCGTACTTCGTCAATATGGAAGATATGAAGGCGTTTAAGTTAGTTCCCTTAAGATTCGCATCTTTTACAAGAATCTCATTAAGCTCTTTGGTTACTCGAACAGTTCTGATGACCGTCTTCTTCTGTTTGGTACCCAACTTGATCGTCCAGTTCTAGAACGTAGTTGTAGTAGGTTGTATTAGAAAACTATGTCTTTTCCAGGAGCATCAGAAAGGTCGGGTGTTCGTCCAGCCCTGTTCAGGTATTACGGGGGGTTCGAAAAGGCCCCTCCATGTACTCGTTTCCACTGGAGCCCTCTTTTAGTTTGAATCGCGGCTCTCCCTAATTTTTCCCGACGGGTCTGTTAGTTTCCTGATTTGGCGTAGTCCCAGCTGATCGTCTTGGTTGGTTTCATTCGGAGTATGATTCGGTTGGCCTCCAGACGGCCTAGCGTTTCGTCGACCTTGTCTGGTGGCCAGTATCTTGCAATGATTCTACGTACTAGAACGTGATCCCTATCCTCCAGGATGTCGGCGGTGCCGGAAAAGAGAACTACTTTGTGAGCGTTCTCGTTTCGGATGCAGACGGCGATTCTGTTGTCACGTTTTACGTTCCTACCCTTCGCCCGGTCAGTGGTGGTCGAGAAGTACAGGTAAGTTCCGTCAAAATAGTAATCGACAGGCGTGATCTGTGGGGAACCGTCCTTGTTCAAGGTCACAAAATCAGCGATCAAGGGTTGAGAAAGGAACTCCCGAAGTTCTACGTCATTCATAGCAACGCGACTCATTCATTTCCCTCCTAAAAGGCAAGGATAGAGTCAACTGAGATTACACCTGCCCCCAGTACTATTAGAGTAATGGTAAGCATGCGATAGGTTATGTCGACTCATCACTGTCTTTACTTTATTGCTCAACTTACAACTAGCCCTTGAATTATTCTGTTGAACTGCCCTTAAAGTGTGAGCGGATTCATTTCTTGCCGCTACGTAGGATAAGAAAACATTAGGGATGAGAACGACGACTTCTCCCGAAGTGTCTGATAATTGAGCGGCATCAGGTTTTTGTTGGTTCTTTGCTCTTGGCCGTAACCGTGTAGGCGTGGCCCGTGATACCCATTCCAAGCCTCTCCACGCCGAGGAGTATCAACGCAAATGCTAGAATGTACACGACAAAGAGAACCCCTAATGCTGGAAACACTAACACGAGGAACCCAGCCACAAGAGTGACTAAGCCTACTACCACGGCTAGAGCTCGCGCCCAACCTGGCAACTTTCGACTCTCAACTTCCATCTCCAACTCACCTCCTCCCAAGTAGCTTCGCATCATATCCAAAATAGATCACGTATTTTGGTCAGACGTATCTTTTGTAATCTTTTGTAATCTATTCGAAACATCAGAGTGAATCCAAATGCTACACTACAACTAGATACTTCGCTCTCAGAAGCGTTGAAGACGAAAAGCTAGAGTTCACGTTAAAACTTTCTCACCACCACAGGTGATTCAAGGGAATATGGTAGGAATATTACTGAACCCACGCCATAGTTGGTTCGTATCCCATCGACCGTGCCGCATCATCCAAATGGTTTAGAGTTAGATTCACACTTAGTGAGATTGTGAGCGATTTGTCCGACTGTGAGAGAATGAAAGGCTGTTATTGGTCACATCGTGCTTGAGACTAGGGTTTCCTCTAGTTCCTTCACATAGTCGGTGAGAGAACGGGCTCGGACGTAGCTCAAGGGCACGCCGACTTTGGCGTAGAGTTTTTCTATGATCGTTCTCCTCGTTCTCTCGCCGTCCTCCCCAAATTGTTCCTTTAGAGAGGACAACACTTCATCCAAGCGATCGAGCGTCTCATTTCGCCTAACACCGAGAGATGCTTCTAATTCCGGCCAAAATGCCGGCATTATCCAATTGATTTTTTCGCCTAGGACTTCGGACACCGCCTCGCGTACCGACTCCACGAGGAGATCGTTGATTTCTGTTGTTGTGTATCTTTTCGACAAGGCGACGCTTCCTTCATCTACGCAATGTGACTTGGTCAATACGCTCATGGCTGTGGCTGGCACGCATAGTCCGGATCAACTCGAATTTCAAGGGGCGCTGTGGGGTAGCAATACGGATGACCGATGTGTTCACAAGCGAATAATTCTTTCGGTAGTGGGAATTTGTGCCCGCGTTGCCAGTGCTAAACGAGTGGCTAACTCGGGTGGCAGGTAGCTTCACTTCCGCTTGCCATTCCACATCCTTCAGAGTATGGAGCGCGTACACTTTGTGTTTCAATGTGGACGTGCCGAGCTAACTACTATGTTCTGAAGCTTTGCTTCAATCACATCATCCAACACGACGAGATAATTGTGGCTGAAGGAATTCTCTCAAAATAACGAATGTAACCGAATCCTAGACGAACCTGGTTCAGTTACTGCCGAGTAACGTAACGTGCGTTTGGTCGGTCAAATTTACATTGCCTCCTGCCGTTCGCACCAGCTACCTCGCACGCACTTTTCTGACGACGAGCGACGACGGATAACGTTTCAAATTACACTCCTAAAACAAGGTCTTCATGTACGGGTGTGGTTAGATGAGTTTGGTCACAATGGACAGCGTTTGGGTTACAGTCGGTGGGCTCATGAGCGTAGACGGTAAGATAGCGCCCGCTGACAGAGTTGGAAGGAAGTTCTCAAGATTCATGACGGCGCGGCATCAAAGGATGTTACACACTATCAGATCCAAGGTGGACGCGATCGTGGTAGGTGTCGATACTGTCATAGCCGATAATCCTTCGCTGACTGTAAGGGAGGTGAAAGGAAAGAACCCTCTCAGAGTTGTACTCGACAGCAACGCTAGAACCCCATTGGAATCAAAGATTCTTGGTAGGGAAGCCCCAACCATAATCGCAGTCACGAAGCATGCCCCTAAAGCCAGGGTCGAGCTTCTGCGGAGGAAGGTGGAAGTTCTCCGGTTGGGCGGCTCCCAACGCGTTGACCTGAAGGAATTGTTGGGTGAACTAAAGAAACGCGGTATACGTTCAGTACTAGTTGAGGGCGGAGGAGAAGCCCGCTGGGGCTTTTTCAAGGAGGGACTCGTGGACGAACTCTTCGTATGGGTTGTACCTTACATCTGGGGAGGAAGAGATGCACCAACGCTAGTCGATGGTGAAGGTTTCCTTCAAGCGGAGGACGCAATACCGTTAAAACTCAAGAGCACCAAAGTAGTCGACAAGACATTAATTCTCTCGTTCCATGTAGATGGTAATCACGTCTGAGTCATTTTCTTGAGCAACGAACTTTCAGTAGGGCCTCTCTTGTCTCGATACATCATGTAAGTCTTGATGAGCATATCCAGGAAATCAGTTATTGAAATATTATTGTTGGTATCACTCGCAAATAGGTCTCTGGCTTTCTTCAGTTGCTCAAGCCTATCAGTTTCGAAGGTTACAGTTACGGTTTCATCTGACAAATGCATCCACCTACGGCATTTTCAGCGAACCTAAAATGGATTCAAGCTTCTCCATTTTTCCGCCACTCAAAGCAATCAACTTGCGTAATTCCTCTAATGCCTTTCCTTCGTCAACTGCCTGACACGCCATTTCAAACCCATCTCTTATATTCTTCACGTCATCGGCCGCGTAGATTATCGAGGCGGCATTCAAGAGGATGAGGTCTCTGCGTGTGCTTCTATCTGAACCGGATAGTACCCCGACCGTGACTGCTGCATTCTCGGCGTGACTGAGGCGAGCAAGGACATCTTCAATCCTTCCTCGCTTTATACCTACATCTTCCGGAAGAATCGTGTAAGTGTTTATGGAACCATCAGATTTCAATTCCGATACAACAGACTTGCCAACGCTAGAAAATTCATCTATCATTACGTCCTCTGACTTTCCATGCCCCAAGACCACCAAAGCTCTTTCGTAACCACATTTGCTTAGAACTGTAGCTACCTTCTCTGTGAAGGGTTTACTCACGCCCCTGACTTGGCGTCTTATTGAAAACGGATTGAGGGCGGTCGCTATCATCAGCCTAAGCGAATATAGCAAGGGCATCGCGGCGGAGACAGAATCTCTGCGTCCCAACTCTATGAGCGGCGCCATCCATGGATAGACGCCTTCAGAGGCCCACACCGTAACCTTGATTTTCTCTACACAGCTCTCGACAACATCACGAGGAACGTTCACGTTTATCCCCAAGCAGTCGGCTAAATCGGTTGATCCAGTCTTTGACGAGAAAGCTCGTGCACCGCTCTTGAGGGCGTAGGAGCCCGCGGCGGCGGCAGCTATTACCGCCGGAGTTGTTACGTTTATGGTAGGTGCAGTATCACCGCCAGTTCCACCCGCAGTCACTAAGGGTTTGTCCACATTGAACTGGAACCTGAACTTCTTTGTCGCTTCCATAGCCGCACCCATTGACGCAAGTTCGTCGATGGTCGGTTCTTTGATCGTCAACCCGCCGAAGAACGCAACCAACAATTCAGTAACGTCGGCCGATCGAAGAGCCAACCCGTCCAGAATGGTTTTTGTGACAAGTTCCGTCTCGTCGGGCTTCAGGTCTTGGCGTTTTGACAGCTTGTCGAAGACCCCGCGCAACCTAATCTTCAGATTCGGTTCCAACGATCCTCCAACAGAATTCTGCATTGCTTAACCTCAACCCACTCAAAGAGTTGCGCCGGCAATGTGCGCCCGAAGAATTCCGCGAAGAATGGCATACGAAATCAACGTGGACGGTACCAATTGAAGTGTAATGTAGATCGGCAATGCAAGTAGGTAGAAGGTGAAAGGCAATCCGAGAGCCATGACAATCACAACGTAGGTCATCGGGATGTCCACGAGGGCGCAAGTGAGACTCAAAAGTAAGAGCCTTGTGTGAAGCTTCATCCTCGGATGAAGTTTGGAAAAGACTACGGAAACGGTACCCACCACAACCGCGAATACTAAATTAACGAAGGGCCACAGCCACGAAAGCGGATTTGCGGCCGTGAGCAATCCGAGAAAAGCTTGAACCTCCGTGGTGATGATAGCTCCGACAGGTCCGAATAGGGCCGCGGAAACTAGCAACCATGTGTATGTGTTTACGTATCCAAGGGGTGTGGCATTTCCTCCCGTAATGATAAAGTCAGCTCTTTCGGCGAACGAGGCTATGACCCCTGCGACCACCCCCAAAACCATCGCGACCATTGCATCTCTCATCCGCATGCGAGTTGCCCCATTGAACTAAACTATACTGCCTGCTTCTGCGAGAGTAACTGTCACTTATGGCGTCGTGCGCTTTGTTAACCTTGTTCGAGCCACACTACGAATCTACTTATAATAGAGTTGCTACTAGTTTGCGAGTAGTTTGTTATCCCGTGACAAGGCGGAATTAAAGGATGAGTGCCTGTTAGAAGTTGCAAGAAAAATTCTCATAAAACTCGGGGAAATTATTCATCGCCATACGTTTTGATATGGGGATGCTGCCACCGCCAGCAGCAGCAGCTGGAATTTGCGCTTTGGAGTCTACGCCGAGCAACACGAGACCATGTTTGAACACTTCTCTATCCAAGCGTTTGGCACGCTGAAGGGAGGTCACCAAGGCCGCGCTCTCGTAGCCCTGAGAAAGAGTCTCTACGAGTTGCCCAATGCCACGGATCGCGCGCCCCGCATTTATGCGAGGAGAGCAGAGGCAAAATCACTCGGGTATGAGATTTTACCATGAATAATCTTAGGTTGAGAAGGCATTTACCCCGAGTCGCATACACTGCCCTCACTCCTCCTTTGACACAATCAGAATCGCAAGTGCAATCGACGTTACAAGCACGTAGAGAGATACGTCGGATAGAACGGGCGCAATAGGACTCAGGATGCCGCCCCCAGAAGCCACGGCAACCGAGAGCACGAAGCCCATACCGAAAACCGCCCCATCCCAAGCTAGTCGTCGGTAAAGTCGATCAAGAGACCGTCGAAGGATTGGTACGTTGAAATCCATTCCTATCGTAGAGTCGCCGGTCGGGAATTGAACATGGTATTGGGAGATCAAACTGAGAACATGCTCATTTGCCAAGATCATGACAAACGCCAGAAGAAGAATTGGAATGTTCTCTCCGGGTCCCCCTTTCGAAAAGCCTGATAGTAGTGCGATGACAAACAGAACCCCCTGTTCAAGCAGCGTTAACGTATTCCAAACGATGTCACATTTTACGAGCGCCAATATACTGGTAACAAATCCGACAACCAATGCTAGAAACCAAAGGACCCAGATTGTGGCTGGGATTGTCGAGAGAAGAAGAGTGAATGTGACTATAGCGATCGCGCTGGCGAAACCTCGAAGGACGTTCCAGCGGAGTCGGAGGTTCGCTAAGCTGCCTTCCATCGACCCCTCATCCTAAGGACCGGCTTAATGGCCGTTGTCGGTGAGATTTCGATCACATTTGTTAGCTGTCTCGCCCTGTCTATTTTCAGCCTTCTTTCAGCCGCAAAGATCCGCCGTGCGATCACCGATGACTCATTGACGTTGCCGGGGGTAGCTCTAGTGGTTGGTGTGAAGCATATTGTAGTGTAACCGCTTTGAGTGATATCACCAATCATCTCTAGAACTTCGTCTCCGATCATTGGCGAGATTAGCAGCACTACTGATCGCGCGGGAAGAATTGCGGCTATGACAGATTCGACTACATACTTAATCGGTAGAGTTGCCGGCCCTGGCTTCACGATTGCCAGGCTGTCCAACAACCTCAACAATTGTCTCTTTCCGAACGCCAGGTCAACCCATGTTCTCGCCGCTCCGTACACCGAGAGACCGACACGGTTACCTTGCATGATCAATTGAGAGCAGAGTGAAGCAGCGAACTCCACCTGAAACTCGAGTACATCATAATCAAAAATATCGGACAACACATCCTCGGAACAGTCCAGCACAACAAGAATATCGACGACCTGCTCGCCTTCGAATTCGTTTGTAACAAGTTGCCTTGACCTTGCCGATGCCTTCCAGTTGATCCGTCGAAGATCGTCCCCTGGCTTGTACGGTGCTGTTTCGAAGAACTCAGTCCCTATTCCCATTCGCCTCGAAGGAACCAAACCAGGCCATGGACCAACACGCCTACCTTTCAAATCAATGGTTCCGAGATCCTCTACCTTGGGAACTACGATGAACTCGTCAGCATTGGACAAACGAGTAGTTACAGTTCTTAGTCGGAAGTTGTCAGTAAACTTAACTGAAGTTGGCCCAACGAAGTAAGTACCGCGCTTTGGGCTCGAGAGCCTATACTTGAATTCTGCACTCTCGCCGGAACGGAGTGAAAGCATTAATCGATTAACTCCCGATTTCAGTTTCAGCCCATCGGGAAGGCCGTCGTCAAGCTGAAACGCTTCAATTGGATGGAGCGATTTGTTTGTAACTCCCAGAGTGATGTCGACGTCCTCCTCACCCATTGATCGCGAGGGCTGAATCTGTCTCGTTACCGAGACTGGAAATGGGTCCAATCTTGGCAGTTTAGAGGATGTGAAAAGCAAGAAGGCAATTGGCAGTACGAAAACGGTTAACCATGAAGCTCGGAAAAGCAGAGCGAAGAAAATAAACGCGTAAGCGGTGGCTAGGTATGCAAGAGTCTTTCGGGTTAGCGCCATTACTCTACCCTAGGTACTGGAACTCTCTTGAGAATCTCATCGATAATCGAGCCAGCGTCGAAACCACGTACCCAGGAGGCGGCTTTGGGAATTATTCTATGCGAAAGAGCTTCACTGCAAATTGCTTTCACGTCATCTGGGAGAATGTAGTCGCGCCCAGAGAACGCTGCATTCGCTCGCGCCAACTTCAGAAGCGATAGTGACCCGCGAGGGCTAGCACCTATCTCGACCTGACCGTGGGTACGTGTTTCACGGACGATATCGGTAATGTACGAAAGCACGCCGTCGTCGGAGTGAATTCCCTCGACGGTAACCTGCATCTCGACCAGGGTTGTTGAATTGATGACTGGTTTTATGAAAAAGTCATCTTTTCTGCGCGTGAGCCGTCTTTTGAGAATCTCAATCTCCGCGTCTCTATCCGGATACCCGATTCGGAGCCTCATGATGAACCTGTCAAGTTGGGCTTCAGGCAACTGGTATACTCCTTCGAACTCGATCGGGTTTTGAGTCGCGATTACTATGAAGGGGTCGTCGAGCGGATGCGTCTTTCCGTCTAACGTAGTTTGACGCTCCTGCATGGCCTCCAATAATGCCGATTGAGTCTTTGGAGGGCTTCGGTTTATCTCGTCTGCGAGAAGGATGTTGGTGAAAATCGGTCCCTTTCTAAGCTCGAAATCGCTCGATTTCTGGTTGTAGATGTATGTCCCGGTTATGTCAGCGGGGAGGAGGTCGGGGGTAAATTGAACTCTCGCAAACTTACACCCAACCGCAACGGCCAAGGACTTTGCTATAACCGTCTTAGCCAAGCCAGGGTAATCCTCGACTAGGATGTGTGAGTTCGCGAGCACTCCAACGAGTATTTTTCGGAGCACCGGTTCCTTACCAACGATAGCGGTGCTCAACTCTGCCAGTATCGCATTACAAGTCTCAGCTAGGTTCTCAACTTTCAGCTTAACCAAGCCTCTATGCTCGTCAAACAATTATCGATGTCGCGCGTGCTTCTTCTACTCACACCAGAGCTCGTCGCTGTTAACGCTTCGAACATGCGTTGATCGTTTATCTGCCGTTCGAGTGAAGTAGGATCCCGTTGTGCCATGTTTCTCAGTAAAGGTTCGGTAATATTGAAGTGGTATGATGCGGCTGCAAACGCAAGCGATCTGATTCTCTCGGAGAGAAGCTGCGTTGAGGTAGTGTCACCATGATCAATGGCCCTTTGACACAGCTTATCCAAGCGCATGAGGTCGTCTTCACCCCTCTTGAATTGACGTATACCCTTGTTTGGTGCAGGACGTGAGGTTAATTCTAGGAGTACGTTGAAGACTATGATTCCGAACAGGATGAATGCAAACCCGACGCCCGCCCAAGTCAGAATCGGGTACCCAGCCAGAAAAAAATCGAGGACAATTGAAACGGCCAAATAGACGACTCCCATCTGAATCAGGGTCTTAATCTGCTTCTTCATTATGCTCAGCTGTTTACAGTAGCTAGAGAGCGTTCCAGACTCTCCAGTTGACTCAACGCCACGGCACGCTTAGTATCGTCAACGCTATGGTCGCTGTACCTTGCTTCTTCAAATAGGAAGGTAAGGCTTCTGATAGCGTCGCCCCCGAGTTCCAGTTTGTGGGAGATACTTTCCGAGAACTCTCGTGCAGTTTCTTGGAGGCCAATATTGAATCCGCGGCTAGACAGTACTCGGCACATTTGCCTGTAACATCTCAATATCGCTTCGCGGTAGTCTCCGTTTAGCCTGAGAGCGGTAACAGTCTTCTGTACCACTCCCAAAGCTTCGCGCTTCGCCACCTCGGCATTGTACGGCGCGTACTCGTCCCGCGCCCATTCGTACGCCTTGCGAATACCACCGAAAAACAAGGCTAGTGCCACCACTACGGTCGTTCCGAAGATTATGAGAGTGTAGTAGAAAAGAAACGGGTTCGCTGATGCACCACTAGGTTGTGCAACTGTCTGAGACTGTGTGGGGTGAAACCACGTCCCTACGAGATTTGCTGCGGTTTGAAAGACCCCAGCGATTGATTGAAACATTACAATTCGGAGAAACACAAAAAACAGAACGAATCCTATGGCGTATCCAAGGATCACGGCAAACGATCTTCCACTCGATCCATCTTGCTTCCGGTTACCTAGAAAGAATGCGGCAAGAAGCTCGACTATTATCTTGGAATATGCGAGTACAACTAGAAGATAGATCGTCAAAATCGCGGGGAGGAGGTACTGGGCGAACGCCCCGATCATCGGGGGTCGCGGTGTGGCACTGGTTGCGAACGCAGTGAATAAGGCAATCACGCAGAGTAATGCAATTGGCAGAATCAGTTCTCTTTGTGGCATACCGCGCTCAGGGCCCATTCCTTAGCCAGGATTGGGATTAAAGTAAAGCGCCCGCAGCACCGTCAACTGAGAAAGCTCCCCGCTAGAACGGATTTCGAAAGGCTTTTCCCCTCTCTGAACCATGAGGCGACGGCTATCATGTGTGCAGAAGCATACCAGCGCATTTCCGAGACCTTACGAGATTTCGACAAGCCGATCGTCTTAACCCTAATCGACCCTATGCGATATCAGGAAGCGACAGTTGACATTCTCAATTATTTTACAAAGAAGTTGCCCCGTGGGATCTATGTTACCCTTAACAAACCGTTCAATGTTCTAATGAAGACCTTCGAAAAGGCCGGAGTCCCCGCTGAATCCCTGTTCTTTGTGGATGGAATCACCAACGTCCCGGCATTGGAGGAAGGGAAGGACCATGCATGTTTAGGGTCAGGCGTCGGCCTAAGCAACTTGTGCATCGGCATATCCAAAGCCGTAAACATGTTCGAAGGTGAAAAATTCCTGTTGCTTGACAGCCTCTCAACTCTCCTGATATACAACGACCCGAAGTCCGTCTCGAAATTCGCACATCTCCTAACTGAGAAAATGAGGCGATGGAACACATCCGGCTCACTGCTCACCGTGGAAATGAATGCAGAGAAGGATGTAGTCTCCCAACTAGCACCCTTCTGTGATAAGGTTGTGAAAATTTGACTACAGCAATGCAGGGCATGATCCAGCTTGCGGTATTAGATCCCATGCTCTATGGAGCCGCAAGGGCCTTCGATTATCTCGGAGTCAGGGGGCAGGATATGCTTGACAGGATAGGGGAGGGGATCATAGAGTATGGCCTCAGCGAAGGGTACTTCGAGAAAGCAAACGACCCACACCAATTTGTAGGCAACGTGGTGAAATTCTTTATTCAGAACGGCTACATGAGCAACGTTACCGTCAGCCAAAGCGGCGACACACTAGACATCGCCATGTGGAATTGGAGATTTTTGCCCCTCTTGCGGAAGCTACGCAACCGAAATTCGTACCTTCTCACCTGCCCAGTTTGTATAGCGAATAATGCGATCACGAAATCAGTGGGAGGCGTGAGTGAAAGAATATCGGAAAATGTGACGTCCGATGGAACCTACTCAATGAAAGTGAAGATCGTTCCTGGTACAACGAATACTCAGAGCACTGTCGTTTTTGCCCATCCAGCTGACCTGACGAAAAACAAAATCAAGAGTCAGCTGAACGAAAGCGTAGGATTAGCGGCTTTCGAAACAGTTGCATACGGATTGGCTTGCGGGTTTGAATATCTCGGCGCCCAGGCGCAACTCATACTCGACAATATTGGAACAGAAATGCTGGAGTTCATGCGCGAAGAATCAAACCTAGAATTGCCCGATGATATTGAAGGTTCACTGGAAACACTAAGCACATTCATGGCTAGCAAGGGGTTGGCGGACAACATCAGTGTTAAGCACTCGCCGAACAGAGTCGATGTGGTTTTCACAAATTACCACTATCTCCCTGTCCTCAAGAGGTCTCTGACAAAAGGAAGAAGCTTGGTCTCTTGCCCATTTACGCTAACTGCGAGAGCAGCAGTTCGCAACAAAGGGCTAAGGGTCGGAGACATGAAATGGCAAATCGGAACCAATGACGCTAGGCTTGCAATGACGACACTGGATACTGATCATCAGCAGTTTGACGAGAGCGCGGTTAGCAAAATCATGGGCCACGCCTAACTAACAGTCCGACAAACCTGACGACCGCTGCCATCCCTTCGAAACCAAGTGAGGTTGGCCCAACCCGTTCACAGATTACTCTAAAGTATTAATATTCAGTCGGACCCTATCGCAGTCGGTATTCTACATGCCCTTCTATCTCTGCGAGAATTGCGCAAAGGATAAAGTAAGACTTGACCTAACCTTCGCCGGAATAAACCAGATGTGGCTAAGAACATCCCCCAACCCGGACGGCTTCGGCCCTCCCTGCGACTTTTGCAACACGGCAAGGACAATCTACCAAGTCCAAATCGTGGGAACGATGTTCGACACGGAAGGTCAACACCTAGAGAAGATGAAAGCGGAACTTAAGCCAGCAACTGCTCACAGTTAGATGCTGAGCCGAACGCTCAGTTTTCATCCAAGCGCGCACACAGGTACTTCGGAATCCACCTATGGAACCAGTCGGACTTCATCGCAAAGGCGAAATTGATCTCCAACAAATAATCGACCACATCAAGACACACCCCGGTTACACCGACTCGGGTGCAATAGCCTCCTTTACCGGAGTGGTCCGAGGGGACGCGATCCAGAATACAGATTCCAAAGTCACGCGCTTGGAGTATGAAGCGTATGCTGATGTCGCCTTGAAACGCATGGAGGAAATCAGAGCAGACATCAAGAGACATCCCGGTGTTGTTGAAGTTGCAATTCACCACGTCATTGATTCCTTAATGGTCGGTGAGCCCAGCATTTTCGTCGTAGTCCTCGGCAAACACAGACAAGACGTATTCCCAGCCCTGTCTGAAACGGTTGAACGTGTGAAGAAGGAAGTCCCAATCTGGAAGAAGGAGTTCACCTCGAAGGAATCGCATTGGGTCTCAACCGAAACAGCTCGCAGTTGACGAAACAGGGATCGTCTGTTCTAGCTCATTCTTCAGCTTAGGGTGTGGTCCACCCTAGTTGGGCGGGGGTGGTCCACCCATGTCTGCTTGGCAAACCGGGTTAGGCGCAGCGCTCGGCTGCGAGTTAACCACCTTCGGTTGTTAAATCTTATATTGGGTGGGCCTGGAGACCAACTGGTATTGGCATCTAGGAGTGTACTGGCTTGCCGGTAACAGATAGGGTTCGACGTTCGCTTCAGGAATTCGGGCTCACGGACTACGAAATCCGATCCTATACCTCTCTGCTCGAGATTGGACCGGCGACGGCGAGTGAACTCAGCGAGGCGTCGGATGTTCCATACTCAAAGATTTACGAAGTGCTCGGCTCGCTGGAGAAGAAGGGATGGATAGAGAGTGAACATGGACGGCCGAGCAAATACTATCCAAAGCCACCTTCAGTGGCGATGGAGATCACGAGATCCCAACTTGAGAATTCTTTGAAGACGAACGAAGCGCTCATTCATGACGAGCTCCAACCGCTATATGAGAAGAAAGGGGTGAGGGAACATCCTGATATCTGGATTGTTCGCGGGAATTTCAACGTTCTCTCGAAGATTCGGGAAACAATCGAACATGTGCAAAAGGAAGTCCTGGCTGCGGTGCCCGCCATCCCGGACGACATAGTGGAAATGTTGATTCCTTCGGTGAAGCTGATCGCGGATCGAGGAGTCAAGGTGCAAATCATGACACTGAAGAGCCCTATGACCGAGGCCATGGCGAAACTCTCCAAGTTCTGCGAGGTTCGCGTCCGCGAACAAATGTTCGGCGGCGGAATCATCGCTGACGGCCGCGAAGTCATCCTTCTTCTGGGTCAAGAGCGCGATGAAGCGGTCAGCCTCGCAATATGGTCCGACCACATTGGATTGTCAAAATTCGCGAAGAACTACTTCGAATACCTTTGGTCCGATTCACTTCCGACCAAGGGTAGCGTGAATAAGCGAGACCATAATTAGACTACCACCGAAACCGTTGCCGGCGATTACAATCCTATCAATACGGTTTCAAGTCAGAAGATTGCTACGGAACGGTTAGACTAATAGTGACTGAATGATAGGGAACGCCGTCAAGGGCGGCTGCCGTAATTATTACCGAGTACGTCCCGGAAGCAAGCCCAGCCGTATATATCGTTACTACGTCCATGCATGAGTGCTCGACCCTGCAATGGCCAGTTGAAGGAACTCGTTGTGATTTGAAGAAATACACAGACTGCGCCGGGACACCCGTGACTGTTTCGTGGACGATACCTGTAAAGCCGTAGATGGAAGAATAGGTGAGAAGATACGAAACTGATGTTGATCCGCCTGCGTTCTCGGGTGTAGCTGTTTGCTTGATAGCCATGTCGAAATCAGGACTGGGTCCGTTACCGCTTCCAATCGTCCCGTTACTGCAAGTATCAGAATCACTCTGCGCAGGTACGGTAAGCGTTGTTGTCACAGAATGAGATACGCCGAATGCGTCGGCGACAATTGTTAAGTCATATGTCTTGCCGGGACTGAGATTGCCTACGAATAATGTATCTGTCGAGATCACCGCAAGGTAAAATGAACCCATCGAGAAAACCGCAACTGGAACGCCCGCCGCGATCTCACTGACCGCCCCCGTGAAACCGCCGTAGGGAAGGTACGAGATCGTGTATGTGGCAGTACAGCCAACCTGAGTCGGCTGGGAAACGCTCAATCCGAAGTCCGCCCCATCCGCATAAACTCTTGGCGCAGAAACCTGAAGAACACTGACAAACACTATTACGGTAACGAAAAGGAGAGCCATGCTGAGATGGACTACCTTACGGGTGCTCAAAGAGTCAACGTCCACAACTGATCACCTAGCTGATCCTTGCAAAATAAGAGCTCCATATTCAGCTTATAACTCTGAAGGCTCCACGCTAAGCTAATAGAACTGGAACTCCCACTGAAATGCGGAACTTTTCCTCGGATTACCTTTGAGCCGACCGCTGCCTATCCCGTCAACGAGCCAACCCACGAAAGCGCGTTGAAATTGAAGCCAGTTACGAAGCTAGGATTGAGTACCTGAGCTGGAATAGAGGAACAAGTTGCTCTACTACCTCGCCTGATTTTATTTCGACGGTTGCCCATTTCTCTCCTCCCGTATCTTCGGCTTCCTTGACGCATTCCACAACGTAGCTGTCAAGGTTCTCATCTTGAAGGACTTTCTTCTCGAAGTTCGGTTCAACCGGGAAGTTGACCCATAGGTGTTCGTCAAAATGTACCCAGACTAGGTCCGAACCTTTGACTCTGTAAGCCGGGCACCATTCTCCTGAAACTTCGTCGATCTCTATCGTTTCTTCGATATCAGGAAGTGTGCGAAGCGTTGTTCTGAGTTGCGTGAAATACTTCTTCTGTTTTGGATTAACTTTCTCGAGAAATTCCTGCATGTTACTTCAGAGTCCTGTAAGTTCGATTTCAAGTCAACTTCAGGCCTATTTGAATCTGATGCGTGCGGGTTTGCAGAGAGAGGGTGAGCAATCCGGTGAATGTTGCTGACTTTATGAGAGCTTCAAGTATGCTTCGTGAAGTTCTGCCATGAATTTTGTATGCCATCCCTCAAACCCTTCAGGCGAGGTCGGGTAATTCATGTAATGTTGAATGAGTTTCCTGCTCTTCTCGGCTGTATACTTTAATCCCCTGGCCAACGCGAGCCGGGGTAATGCCCAGAGAACACGTGCGGGGTTTCCTAGGCTAACACGTTGGAATTCTGGATGCTCTCGCCTCGTAATGCTATCCACATCATCTTGGCCTAGGAAATGTTTCATTCCATAGTTCAGGTCATCGTTACTGAGTATCTGTAGGAAGCGTCTAAGAATTTCGAAGCTCCCCATTCGATAACCATACATTCTAACGTACTCCGTGTTAAATTTCCAGAGCCCCTTCTCGGAAGCGTCCTTTGATTCAATAGATTCGGCCACTACTTTGCCTGCAATCGTGCTCGCGTATAGTGCGGGGCCTATGCCTCCGGCGTCGATCGGGCGAGGCATCCACGCGGCGTCGCCCACAATCATGTAACCGTTAGCGACCATGCAATCGTTCTGTCGACGAACGGGCACTTGCCAGTTCCCCTTCTCATTTCCCCTATCCTCAACCTCGTCGGTCAGCTTCCAACTCTTGATTACGGGGTTGGTTCTGACGTATTCATCTATGAGGGATTGAAGCGTATCGTTCTTTCCCAACTCTTTGTTCCTACGCTCCAGCAGCCGCCTCTGAATACCCAAACCCACGTTCATCTTGTCTTGACCCTTCGGGAAGACCCAAGCATATCCGCCTGGCGCAATCTTTTGATCCAAATGGATTATGCAAATTTCGGGATCGAAGTATGTGGCATCTAGCTTCCCAGATTCGAACTTGAGGATATACCGACCAGTGGACTCCAGATCGTTCTCTTTGTCGATCTCCTTCTCGATGTGGGTCGGGATCGGAAGGCTAGTTCTGAGACGTGAGGCAGACCCAGTAGCGTCAACCACGAGCTGTGCCGTTTTCTTGAAAGTTGAGTTGTCTTTCGAAGAGCGGCAATGCACTCCTCGAATGAAGCCGTCCTCCACTACGAGTGAATCGGCGTATGCTTCAAATTGAAATTCAACGCCAAGTTTCTCAGCATCTCGCAATTGACGTTGGGGTAAGACTCGACGGTTAAGCACGTATCCTTCACCGTCGAACTTCGCTTTGGATTCGTGGTCTGGCGAATAGGCCACGACACCATGGACTGGCTGTTCAAGCTCCGGCTTTCCATACCTTATTCCAACTTCTCGTTCTAGGTAGTCTAGGCTATTCTTGCTGACTGCATCACCGCAGATCCAGCCAGTCGCGGTTTTCTTGCCGGCCTCATCCCTTGAGTTTCGGTCGATCACCAAGATCTTGAGGTTCTGGCTGGAGTGCTTTGCCGAGGAGGCCGCGGTCACCATTCCGGCAATGCCCGCTCCGGCAATGATCACATCGTAATCGGTTTTCATGCCGGACTCCTCTTGAGGCTCTCAGTAAGAATCTGTTTCACAGAAAAACGTTCAGGTTCAGGGCTTCAGTAATCTTCGTTTCACAACCAACCTTCAGAGAGTGCACTAATGAAAACTGAAATGGAAAGGAGTTGGGGATTTTAGTTCTGGAGGTGTTACTTTGTCTTGATCATGCCGTTTTCGATGGTCAAGAGTTCGGAGCTGGGTGTGTTGAGTGCGCCGAGTGGGCATCCGCATCCTGCCGAGTGTCCCTTACCTTTTCGTAGAGTACCCTTGTAGAGCCCTTGTTCCAGGGTTGTCCCGTGGTCTTTTTCCCATTGAGCGATTGGGATTCCGTACTTTGGTTGGATAGCGTCTCTGTACCATTCTGGAATCACGTTGAAGGCGCAGAATGGGATTATTCTCATGTCTGGGCTAAGGTAGTGGATGTCGCATCGTCGTAGGCGTTCTTCGTCGTGGTTGTACTTGTCCATGAAATGCATCATGCCCAGGAACATTGATTTGTGGTGGAACGCTCCCAAGGCGCTGTAGTCGTTCTTGACGAGTGCGTTGAACAGTAGTTTGCTCAACGCTAGGCCTTTGGGTTGTTTGCTTCTGTCGATGAATGTTCCCATCTTCGCTAGGACTTTGGCTACGACTAGGTACTTATTCTTCCCGGATTTCAGTTCGTCCGCTTTCTCCTCCAGGTATTCCAGTAGCCCTTCTAAGTCAACGAAGGAGGCTATTGGGACGAGTTTGTCGCCGTCTTTGAATACGTAGGTACCTGCGCCGCACGCAAAGTGTATGGATAGCTCGTATCGGGGTCGTTTGGTTAATGCTTCGACGAAGTGTGTGATTGGGACGCAGCTTGGGACTGGGAACCATGATTCCCTTCCTACCTCGCCGTTTGTCTGTTCCTCAATGCGATCGATGCAGTCGGGGATAGTTATTCGGTATTTCTCCCTCTCAGACTTCGATAGTCTGCCTGTAAGGGAAACTGGTTGGAAGTTGACTGCGTGAATTACATCCATGTTCCGTTGTCCGAACCTGATGAGGCCGCCGAGTTCGTGGTCGTTAATGCTTTTGATTACGGTTGGGACCAGAACTACGCCCAATCCGGCCTTTCTGCATTGTTCAATTGCAATTGGAGCCTCCCAGTGATTCTTGGGGTTAGTTCTGGGTGTGACTCCGTCAAAGCTCATGTAAACCGTGTTTACGCCTGCATTCCTAACTCTCGCTGCCATCTCAGGGTCTTGTGCTAGGTTGATGGCGTTGCTGTTGAGCTGTATGTGCTCAACGCCTTCCTCTCTACAGATTTTGATAATTTCAGGAAGGTCTTCGCGGAGGGTTGGTTCTCCACCGGTAATCTGGATTGCATTACCAGGAACTGGCCTTTCGGCTCGTAGGACCTGAACCATTTCACGGATCTTCTCCTGGGTCGGTTCGTATACGTAGGCGCCTTCGACGCCTTTCTTGGCGTAGAAGAAGCAGTACCAGCAGGTAAGATCGCAACGGTTTGTGATCACGAGGTTCGTTAAGCCTGAGTGGCTTAGGTGGCTTGTACATAGCCCGCAGTTGGTTGGGCAAGCACATTTCTCCAAGGGTACGTTCGGGTTCTCGATACCCTTTCCGTTGTGTGAGAACTTAGCGAATTTGTAATACATATCAGCGGAACCAAAGTAAAGTTCCTCAATCTCCCCGTGCTCTGGGCAGGTTTTGCCTAGCCAAATCTTTCCTTCGCGTTCGAATACGTTTGCGGGAAGGATTCTGTTGCAGTCGGGGCATATGCTTCGAGTTTCTCGAATCTGTTTAGTCTCGGTCCTTTCTATCTGAATAGTTTCCATATTAACCACCGTCTAAGGTGAACTATCCTCGCCCATCGACTTCATCTATATTAACGGTTTCCAAACCAAAGCGAAGGTGAAACGTGGGAACCGAAAACACCCCATTTCCACCTCTTCAGCCCGCCAATAGGGGCATATGGGCACTGAATCGGAGCATGGATGCAACTGGATTCTCGAGTACATGCGGCCATCGGCAGGATCTCGAAAAGCAATTAATTTGACATACAGACACCTCCGATTCCGCTGGTTCACCCATGTCCCAAGCGTCGAAAAGCCCGAGGGAATCGTTAACGACCATGGTCAGGATCATGATGCCTATGGACGCGAACAATTCAGGCAATGTTTTCGGCGGCGCAATTTTGCGACTAATCGACGAGGTAGGATCCGTTGTAGCCCTCAAACACGCACGCACAAACGTCGTGACCGCGTCTGTTGACAGAATGGACTTCTATTCTCCCGTCTACATCGGGGACATGCTCCGGCTAAACGCATCCATCAACTTCGTTCACCGGACCTCGATGGAGGTAGGGGTTCGCGTAGAAGCTGAGAACCCTTTCACAGGGGAAGTCAGGCATACTGGTACCTCCTTCCTAACGTATGTTGGACTCGATCAGAAACGAAAACCCACCCCTGTTCCCGCCCTCAAATTGGAAACTGACGAGGACAAGAGGCGTTGGGCAGAGGCTCAGGAAAGGCGGAAGGCAAGGCTGAAAGAAATCGGCAGACGCGAGGATTGACCGTCGGCGCTCCATAAATATCTGGTTAGGTTGAAAGGTGCGGGGATTCTTGGCAAAGCTTCAACAGTCGGCGTTGTTAGGTAGAATCTTGTGGTTGAATCTATGATTGGTGTAGTTATAACGTTCGATGATCAAGAAAACAAAGCGTGGATAACGCTTTCCGAGCCGAACCTGGACGCATTCGTCGGTCACGAAGCGACCTTCCAATTCTCCAAAACCAAGGATTTCAAAGGCAAAGTCGTTGGCGTGGAGGATGATTTTCTTGTAGTGAAATTCGAAGAGCAACCCTTAGGCCTTGGGCAAGGAAGCCAAGTCGCAATTGCAGAATAATCAGACCTCGGATATTGAGTAAATCGTGTACTTAGGCGCCCAGGCGACGGGTAATTATAATTCCAAGAACAATCGCTGTAGATGCAGTATTCCAATGGCATGATAGTGAGAGCTGTATAGGGTAGGATATTTGATCAGGAATATAGAGAAAGATTGGCGCGAGCGAGTTGTGAAAAACAACCTAGACCTGATCATACTCCGACTTCTTCGATCCCGGCCACAGTGGGGATATGAGGTTAACATTGCGATTCGAGACCGATACCGCGTTTACTTGAGCGCAGGCACTCTATACCCGCTCCTCCACTCGTTGGAGGCAGACGGTTACATACAAGGCGAATGGGAAGCCCAAAAGGGCCGAGGAAGAAGAATCTATAAGATAACAGAAGGCGGAATCAACTTCCTAGAAGCAGGAGAGCGCGCAACCCTCGAGCTCGCAAGGCTCATACAAGGACAACCAACCGCACAGAAAACATAGATTAGCATAGATCTCCTCAGAACGGAAAGCAATATCAGTCAAGAATGAATTCGAGGCTGCGATCCAAAATTGTCAACCGGCCCAATCTCAGAAGTCAGAAAAGTACTCAAAGCCAACCCGGTCGCAAGAGTCGTAGTACTTATCGTGATACTATTTGGCGTAACCTTGGGGTCCGTAGGAGCAATGCGGGTTGCGCTTCACACCGACTCTCCATTAATGGTCGTCTCTTCAGGCAGCATGATCCCCACACTCAACGTCGGTGACATCATCATCGTAAGGGGTACGGATCCGAGCACTGTAACTGTCGGAACGATAATCATCTTCCACAGTCCGTATGACTACCCCACAGCGATCGTGCACAGAGTCATCGCCATCGACAACGAAGGCGGGCAGATATTCTTCCAGACCAAGGGCGATAACAACGGCGTTGCCGACGGATGGAAGGTACCCGGCGCGAACCTGATAGGGATCTACGTTACGAAGATCCCCTACATCGGCCTGCTTAGCCTGGAACTACGCGGCCCTCTAGGCTGGATACTGATCGTGTTACTCGTTTTCTTGATTATAGCAATGGAATACGATGAGTCTAAGAAATCGCAATCACGAAAGCGTTAGCCACAGAAATGAGCAACTGAATCGGGCTAGTCGCCTGTAGTCATGAGTTCGCCTACGATGGCCGTGTGAGTTCGTAAGACGCCTTCGATCGTCTGTATCTTAGATCTGACGGTTCCAGTAAGGTTGTTGATGTCTGACCCTTCGACGAATGCGATGATATCAAACATGCCCGTCACAGGATGGGCCGTCTTCACACCCTCGACTTTAGAAATCTTCTCGGTGATGGCCCTCGATTTTCCTGGTGCAATCTTGATGAGAACATAAGCTCCAATCTTCCGCTTCTCCGACATCAGAACCACGAAGACACCAATGCCACCCTTGCTATTCTTAGTTGCGCCTAACGGCAAGGTGCGTTGGATTGATTGGTTCCTTTGCTCGGCCATCGGAGATGGCCAGCAGTTGATTGTTGGTTTACGGTGGCGGTTCGTAGCTTATGAGGACTTTCTCTTCCAGGGTTCCTTGCAGTTTTGCAACAGCCCTGTGTACTTCAGTTTCTTTCTTGGCGCCTGTGCAAACTAATTTTCCGCTAGCGAACAATAGAATGACTACTTTCGGGTCGTCCATTCGGTAGATCAAACCAGGGAACTGTTCAGGTTCGTACATGGTACGTTTGAGTGAATAGGTTGACTTCTCGAGGTCAATGGCGCCCCCAAGCCCAGCCGAGGCGACAATGTTCTGAATCATAATCTCAGGCTTCCCTAAGATCACGATTCCGTTTCTCTTCAACTCATCAACAACTTTCATTACCGCTTTCCTAGCCTGTCGCTCTGACTTGGCTCCGGTGCACACCATCTTTCCAGAACTGAAGATGAGCGTCGCAGTCTTGGGCTTCTTGAGTCGGTAGACTAGGCCTGGGAATTGCTCGGGGCGATATTCAACACCCGGGAATACGCGAACGATAGAGTTCAGGTCAATGTTCTGATGGAGGGTCGCAGAGGCGACAACGTTTTCGATGTTGATGAAAGCTTTCTTGACTATTGGCAGACTCTCCACCTTATATAAAGCGGGCTTGACAAAATCGTAAACCACCTCCATATATAAGCCCTTTTTAAGCGCCGCACCCCGGTTCTGTTGCGTAAACGGGGCTTCGGCCAAGGCTGTTGCGTCTGCGGGGCATGGGCAATTTTCCCCTGTTTTCTCGGAGTAACTTACCTTTGAACGGTCGTGATACCGTTTAGCGATAGCTTGACACCAAGAAACTACAATCGCGCCAAGAACTGGTGCTAGAAGAGTTTGAACCAGCCAAGGGTAACGTCAAGTTAACGTCACCTAACCAATTTTGAATTCAGTAGAATACTTGTCCATATGACGGCTATTAGAATGCTCGCTTAGAAAGCAATCCAAACCGCGGTGATTACCACGGTGTCAAAGCCAACTACGCGTGAGTCCGCATCTAACCCGGGACTAGAATTGTAACGGAGACTGTTTGAATTATGTGACCGCTGGTCGCAGTAATTTCTATTACATAACTCCCTGGCTGCACGGGCGCGGCGATAGTTACCTCAAGGTTCCACGAAGCGGACGGTGTATCGAGTGCATATGTGGACGGCATATTTGAAACAGTCAAGCCGGGGGGAAGTTGTGAAGTGGTGAATTGGACGCTACCCCTCCAATTCCTAATGCTTGTGAGGTTTAACGTGAAATCCGTCGAACCGGCGAAATCGCCCGGAGGCAGGAAAACCATAGAGCGCGCAACGCTCAATGTGAAGCCGGGGCTTTGCATCAGCCCGTAGTTGGCGACCACGGCTTCTGACGAAGAGGGAACTGTGTAGATGAAAGAACTAGAGATGACGAACTGGATGCTCTGAGCAGACCAATTCTGAAAAACAAACTCACATGAGTAATTCACGCTTCCATCAGACTTGAGACATGGGGCGGACTGCGGAGCGTATAGGGCGTGGGTCGTTCCGTTCGTCCAGGTGAATGTATGTGGAGTAGTGAGCGGGGTCCCATCCACTGATATTATGCCCTCACTTGCCGGATCCGATGTGATCGTGATCTGTACCGTTTTGGACTGGGTTGTCGTGCTGGACGCAGTGTGTGTAGAGATCGTGTTGGTCGTTTCGTTCGTCATAGGAGCGAAGGTCGCGGTTTCAGTGATCGGTCCGTCCATTGTGACTGAAGCCGAGGCCGACGTGCCATTAAACGAACCTATACCCGCACCAGCCCACGAGACGAAAGCGGACCCATTCCACGAAACGAAAATGAAACCGGTGTTTGGCGTGGCAAGTATCGGTAATTTGGCGTAGACGTTCTGCCATCCTGTAGCCGGAGCAGCTGTGCCTCCTGCCGTGGATTTGATAGTTAGAAGATACTGCTGCTGGTATACGGCCATGCAGGTCCACGACGAATTGGGAACCGTGATCGTGTGGGTCTGTTCCCCCCCGTCGGACCACGCCTCAAACACGAACCGGCAGGATGGCCCGCAGCTCAGCGAGCTGACCGCAGACACGTTGTGAGTTGAACCGATCTGCCAACTGAACACCGTAGGCGTTACAACCAGATTTCCGTCAACCGTAACCAGTTCCGCACCCTGCGGAAACGAGTCCAGCGTTATGGTGACACTCGGGGCGGTGCCGCTCGTGAGTATCGTTGTTGCTGAGGCAATCGAAGTTGTTGCGATTGCCGGTGAAGTGGAGACGGCAACGATTAGGAAGAGCAGTATTACCGCGGCGCCATGTTGCCAGGCAGTGTACATGCTCTACCTTCCAGCCACTCGAAGGTAAGTCAATGGATACATAATTCCATCGCTCACTGAGCCAGATTCATGCCACGATCCGCTAGGCAAATTCTAGAAGATTCACGACAAAAAATACTCATCGAACATATAATGACCTAAATCATATCAGAATAGCCTCTAAAGCTCTCGATCGTTTTGCGAACGGCACAACACACAATGTCGGTTAGTGGTCTGGTTTCTGATTGTTACTATAGGTTGCTTTCAATTCTAAATAGGCAGGAGCGCGATTCCATCTTCCACCCAACCGACTGCTGAATTGGTAGTCGCTGGGAAATTTGTGGTTGAAGTGACATTAGATATCGAATATTGAGCGTGCGTAATCCCTATGCCCGAATTATCCTCGCTAGGAGCAAACCCAGTTCCGGTAGTGACGTTTCCTCCGAAACTATTCGTTGCTATAATTCCAAGTAGAAAAGCTCCGGCTTGAAAGTTAACTGGCAACGTGGTTGAGATGGATGTTCCCAGGCCAGAGCCAGTGGCTGTTGCCACCCCCGTAGTTCTCACGCCCGAGACTTCGTAGATGTAAACGCTCTCCGCTGGTGCGGCGGCGCTAAAGGTCGCTGTGACTATATCAGGCCCGCTTGAGGTGAGGTTGGCGTAGAAAATATAGACTGTCGGCGGTGGTACGTTGGTTGACGTTACAGCCTGCGTGAACGATGAACTCAATGAGTCCGTGAGAGAGCTTAGCGTGAAGGAAGCATCAGCGATAACGACACCTACCACTATCACATCTCCACCGGCAACATTGCTTGCGAAAGATACGGAGAGTGTGCTTGAGCAGTTGGAACACTCAACATTATTCTGCTGCACGAGTGCCGATGCGGCGTGAACAGGCAAGAGTGCAACGATCAGAAGCGTCGCTATGACGACAGTCAGCATGAAAGGAATTTGTTTCCTAAGCATTAGGCACGCTTCTCGAGTCGAAAAGGGTCCTGCGACCGCAAATTACTTTCTTGCCTCACGAGAATAAATCCCGTCTCCCACTCACACGTCAATAGAACATTCCCACAACAAGAATCAACCCTCCGCGTTCGAATAAATCGGTGATTCTAGCTTATGGGTCATACCTGCGATTCTGGCTAAATAATGGGCGGACAACGTCAACTGGGAACGATCTGACGCTTGAGAGGGCGGTTAAGAAAAATCTCAGATCTTAGTTCGATTACTCTTCGCGTACTTGACCGTGGCTAGTGCGGCCAACAAAGCGCCTAGTAGTGGAATGGCCAGGCTAGGATATTCTGGTACCGGGGCGGGCCAGTTCACTGTTGCAATCGCGTAACCCGGGCTGCCTCCGCTGTTATCGTAGGCGACGACAGTGACGGTGTATGATTGTTGGAACGGCGGCTGGTATGAATGGTATTGTACCTCGCTCACCACGCTCTGGCAACAGTAGGGAACGCGAAGCATCGGGGATCCGTCGCCGAATTGCCAATCCAACTCAGTTATCGTGAAACCTGATGAGGCTTTTGCGTTGACCCCGAATGCGTAAGCCTGCGGCGAACTAGTGTCTAGCTGAATGGAATTGAAACTCACTGTTGGTGGGCCGCCGGTTGTAACTAGGTAGTTAGATGTGGTGGTCATCGTGAAGGATACCGTAGCGGACCCCTGTGGCGAGTTCATGGCGGAGGC
>Ga0074046_10001021_pt1 | contig 25931 bp, 20 predicted proteins | sample BogForMeECP23OM3_FD_94441 | JGI IMG/M metagenome (GOLD analysis project Ga0074046, IMG submission 94441) | Bog forest soil microbial communities from Calvert Island, British Columbia, Canada - Bog Forest MetaG ECP23OM3 | ecosystem: Environmental > Terrestrial > Soil > Wetlands ...
ACCTCGATGACGACCTCCCGGGCCGACAGGTTCCCGGCTTCGGCCCGGGCCCGCCACTCGCCGGCCAGCGCGACCGGGTCCTTGGCGAACTGCCGGACACTGGCCCGGCCCTTGGAGATCAGGGTGTCGCTGACCACCGGGTCGAAGGCGGGCAGGGGCCCGTTGACGTCGAAGCCGGACAGCTCGGTGTTCCACAGCTGCTCGATGAACTTCAGCGCGGTCTGCGGCGAGACCTGGGCCCGCCGTACCTCGCGGGCGATCTCGGCCGCCTCGGCGTCGGTGTCGCCGAGCACGAACGTGGCCGCGGGCAGGATCAGCAGCTCGCCGCGGGTACGGCCGAACTTGGGCAGCCGGCCTTTCACGTCGGCGTAGAAGGCCTGCCCGGCCTCCAGCGTGGAATGGCGGGAGAAGATCGCATCCGCCGACGCGGCGGCGAAGTCGCGGCCCTCGTCGGAGTCGCCCGCCTGGAAGATCACCGGGCGCCCCTGCGGGGAGCGTGGCACGTTGAACTGCCCGGCGATGTCGAAGAACGCGTCCCGGTGGCGGAAGGCCCCCGGGGCCGCGGTGGCCAGGAACTGGCCGGTGCCGGCGTCGGCCAGGATTTCGTCGCCGTGCCAGGAGTCCCACAGCTCGTTCGCCGTGGCCAGGAAGGTCCTGGCCCGCTCGTAGCGGTCGCCTTCGGCCAGGTAGCCGCCGCGGCGGAAGTTCTCCCCGGTGAAAGCGTCCCAGGAGGTGACCACGTTCCACGCCGCCCGCCCGCCGGAGAGGTGGTCGAGGCTGGCGAACTGGCGGGCGACCTCGTAAGGCTCGTTGAACGTGGAGTTGATCGTGCCGGTCAGCCCGACGTGCTCGGTCACCGCGGCCAGGGCGGCCAGGATCGTGAAAGTGTCGGGCCGGCCGACCACGTCGAGGTCGTAGATCAGCCCGTTCTGCTCGCGCAGCCGCAGTCCTTCGGCGAGGAACAGGAAGTCGAACTTGCCTCGCTCGGCGGTCTGGGCGAACTGGCGGAACGAGTCGAACTCGATGTGGCTGCCGGCGGCGGGATCGCTCCACACGGTCGTGTTGTTCACGCCGGGAAAGTGCGCGGCCAGGTGAATCTGCTTGGTCATGGTCTGTGTCCTCGAAGAGTCGCGGGTCACGTCGGCGGCGGGGTTATCAGGCGGCGGCGTAGCGGTTGGCGGGGCGGGCCAGGCCGAGCAGCCCCCGGAGCGTGTCCGCCTCGTAGCGGGCGCGGAACAGACCGCGGCGCTGCAACTCGGGGACTAGGCGTTCGGTGAGGTGCGTCAGGTCGTGCGGCAACGCGGCCGGGCGCAGCCGGAAGCCGGACAGCCCGGCGGCCTGCCAGTCCTGCAGCAGGTCGGCCAGGCCAGCGCTCGGGCCGGCGTAGACGCGGGCGTCGCTGCGGTACTCGGCCCCGGCCTGGGAGTCCAGGCGCTGCTTGCGCTCGGTGGCGGCGGACTCGCTCTCGTCGAGGAACACCACTAGGTCACCGAAGACGTGCAGGGTCTGCGCGGCCCGGCCGGCGCGGGCCTGCTCGGTCCGGATCTGCGTTACGATCTCGGCGGCGTGGGCCGCGTCGCGCGGGGTGACGAACCCGACGTCGGCCGAGCGCGCGATCAGCTGGTACGGCACGCTGGCGTGGCCGAGGGCGGCGACGACCGGCTGGCCCTGCGGCGGCCGCGGGGTGATCGACGGCCCCTTCACGGAGAACCAGCGGCCTTCGAACTCGATGTAGTGCAGCTTGTTCTGGTCGATGAAGCGGCCGGTGGTCACGTCACGGATTTCCGCGTCGTCCTCCCAGCTGTCCCAGAGCCGGCGCAGCACCTCCACGTAGTCGGCCGCCTCGTCGAAGTGGTCGGCGATCAGCCGCTGCATGTCCGGATCCGCGAGGCGGTCCGCCCGCAGCAGCGGGCTCTCCCGGCGGCCGAAGTGGGCCGCCGTGCCGGCGCGGACGGCGACCTGCACCCGGATCCCGGCCCGGCCGCTGCTCACGTAGTCCAGGGTGGCGATGGCCTTGGACAGGTGGAACGGCTCGGTGTGGGTGGTGATCGCGGTCGGCACGAACCCGATGTGCCGGGTGGCGGGGGCGGCCCGGGCCGCGATCAGCACCGCGTCCAGACGGCCGCGGACCCGGTCCAGGCGGGCGTCGGCCTGGAAGCGGTCGTCGGACTGCAGGTCCAGCCCGTCCTCGACGGTGAGGAAGTCCAGCAGGCCGCGCTCGGCCTGCTGAGCCAGCTCGGTCCAGTAACCGGCGGTGAACAGCCGCTGCGGCTGGGCGTCGGCCTCCCGCCACGCGGCGGGATGCCAGCCAGTGCCGTCGAGGGCAACCGCCAGGTGCAAGGGGGCCGGCCGGCCCGCCGGGGCACTCGTCACGGATCAGCACGTCCTTTCCGATCAGGGGCAACCGGTATAACGGAATGGCCTTGCCCAGTATTTCGCTGGACATAGTGGGCTAGAGCGAGGCAGCCGAGATGGGCGCCTCGGTCCTGCTCCTGGACAAGGCGCACGTCCGCCACTCCGGTGCCCTGGCCATGGGCATGGACGGTCAACAACGCCGTCATCCCAGGCAAGGCCACGCCGGAGGACTACGTCGCGGAGATCACCCGCGCCAACGAAGGCATCATCAACCAGCGCACGGTGTACCAGACCGCCTCCCGCGGCTATGAAATGGTGCGGCGCCTAGAGCAGTACGGGGTGAAATTCGCCAAGGACGCCCACGGTGATTACGACGTGCGGCGGGTGCACCGGTCCGGCAGCTACGTGCTCCCAATGCCCGAGGGCAAGGACATCAAGAAGGTGCTGTACCGCGTGCTGCGGCGGCGCTCGATACGCGAGCGGGTGCGCATCGAGAACCGGGTCATGCCGGTCCGGGTGCTGACGGCGGCCGGACGCGCCGTCGGCGTGGCCGGGTTCAACACCCGCACGGGCGGGTTCGTGACGGTGTCGGCGGGCGCGGTTATCCTCGCCACCGGTGCCTGCGGCCGGCTGGGCCTGCCCGCCAGCGGCTACCTGTACGGGACCTACGAGAACCCCACGAATGCCGGGGACGGGCACGCGATGGCTTACCACGCGGGCGCCGAGCTCAGCGGCCTGGAGTGCTTCCAGATAAATCCGCTGATCAAGGACTACAACGGCCCCGCGTGCGCCTACGTCGCCAACCCCTTCGGGGGCTACCAGGTCAACCACCGCGGGGAACAGCTCGTGGACTGCGATTACTGGTCTGGGCAGATGATGGCCGAGGTCGCCCGCGAGATCGCCTCGGCCCGCGGGCCGATCTATCTCAAGCTGACCCATCTGCCCGAGGAGACCATCTCCGCGCTCGAGAACATCCTGCACACCACCGAACGGCCCACTCGCGGTACCTTCCACGCCGGCCGGGGCCACGACTACCGAACCCACGACGTGGAGATGCACATCTCGGAGATCGGCCTGTGCGGCGGGCACTCCTCCTCGGGCGTATGGGTAGACGAGAATGCCGTCACCACCGTGCCTGGCCTGTACGCGGCCGGCGACCTGGCCTGCGTGCCGCACAACTACATGATCGGCGCGTTCGTGTTCGGTGACCTGGCAGGCGCGCATGCCAGCGAATTCGCGCGCGGCCCGGGAGCGGCGGGCCCGGCCGGACCTAACGCGGGCCCGGCGAGCCTGCCAGAGGACCAGATCGGGGCGGCCCACGAGCTGATCTACCGGCCCCTGCGGAACCCGGACGGGCCGCCGCAGGCCCAGGTCGAGTACAAGCTGCGGCGCTTCGTGAACGACTACGTCGCGCCGCCGAAGACGCAAGCCCGGCTGGCCATCGCGCTGGAGACCTTCGACCGGATGACCACGGAGATCGCCCGGATGGGTGCCCGGACACCGCACGAGCTGATGCGCTGCGCCGAGGTCACGTTCATCCGCGACTGCGCCGAACTGGCCGCGCGCGCTTCACTGGCCCGCACGGAAAGCAGATGGGGCCTGTACCACGACCGCGCCGACCATCCCGGACGCGACGACGCGGAATGGTTCTGGCACCTGAACATCCGCCGCGGCGCCGACGGGAACCCCGAACTCCTCAAGCGGCCGGTCGGCACCTACATCGTGCCGGTCAGCGAGTTCGAGGTTCCCGCCAGGGAACCCGGCGAGGTCGTCCTCATCCCCGGGCCGCCAGGTCCCGGGCGCGGCCGGCTCGGTCGGTACCGGCCCGCCGCTGCCGCGACCTCGGCGCGGCCGCCGGAGATCCCGGAACTGCTGCGGCTCGCGGAGCTGCAGCCGTCCGTGCCGCAGCTCGAGCCGTACCTGGCCGACTCCGACGCGCGGGTCCGCCGGGCGGCGATCGCCACGCTGACCGAGACCGCGCCGCCCGGCGCCGGGCGGGCGCTGGCCCAGGCGGCCGGCGATGACAACGGCACCGTCCGGCACGCGGCCGTGGCGGGCCTGCGCGAGCTGGCAGCGATCCTGCCTGCCGATGACGAGGCGCTGCTCGACAGCCTGCGCCGTCGGCTGGGCAGTCCCGACCCGGTCGTCCGGTCCGCGGTCCTCGATCTGCTCAGGGAGATGCGCGCAGCAGACGCCGGGCCGTTCGCGGCCGCGCTGTCCGACGCCGACCACCGGGTACGGCTGCGTGCGGTCAGCGGGCTTGTCTCCACCGGAGAGGCCCGCCTCGTGGCGGAGGCGGCCGCAGACCGCTCGCGTGAGGTACGCGTCGCCGTCGCTGACGGGCTGGCGGCGCTAGCCGCCGAGCTGACCGAAACCGGGCACGCGGACGCCCGCGAGGCGCTGGAACGGGCTGGCGGGCGATCCCGACGTCCTGGTCCGGGCGGCAGCCTTCAAGGCGGCTGGAGCGCTCGGCTGCCCTCCCCCGCTGGACACCCTCGCTGCCCGCGTGCTGCGACGGACGGCAGCCGCATGGGAGGTTCGCGCCGGCGCGGCTCAGGCGCTGGCGGCGGCCAGCCCCGTCGTAGCCGTCGGGCCCCTGGTGGTCGCGGTGTCCGACCCGCACGCCAACGTCAGGAAGGCGGCCGTCACCGCGCTGGCGCCGATGCACGCATATCCAGGGGCGGTGGAAGCGCTGCACGCGGCCGCTTCCGATGGCGACGCTGATGTGCGCGCCTATGCCCGGCACGCCGTCGATCGGTACGCGGCTAAGGCTGGAAGTTCCTGACCGGTGCCCGGAACCTCCCGGTTGCCTCCGTGTGTCCGAGGGCCGAGTGCACCAGAAAGCGCACTGTTGTCCAGGTGCCGCGCATGAACGCGATCTGCGAGCGCCTGGTCGGAACCCTGCGTCGCGAGCTCCTGGATCGCGTGCTGATCACCGGCGAGCGACATCTGCAATTCCAAAGTATCTTGATCTGATTAGTTGACTTTTCCGGGACCTCGTTGTCACACTCGGGGCATGACCTCACACGAGGGTGTGCAGCGCCGCTACGTTGATCTGCTTCGCGTAGCCAGCTGCCTGTGTTCCGTGCTGGCCTGACGGCCCTGCCCGTTCCCTCGTTCTGGCCTTAGCGCACACGCTCCGCGGCCGGAACCTCCTCGCGCGCGCCGGATAGCTGCCGGTCAGCGAAGCAAGCCGCCCGCGTGACCTCCTGGCTCAGCCAACCGTGAAAGGGCACTGCTATGAGTAATGCCACTGGAACATCCACTCGCATTGACATCACGCCGCTGGCCGGCGAGATCGGGGCCGTCATCTCCGGCGTCGATGCCGCCGCGCCGCCGGACGACGAGACCATCGCCCAGGTGCGCCAGGCGCTGCTGGCGCACAAGGTGATCTTCCTGCGCGACCAACGCCTCGACTACTCCACGCAGGTAGCGTTCGCGCAGCGGTTCGGCCCCCTCACGCTCGGGCATCCCACCCTGGCATCCCCGCCCGGGCAGCCCCTGCTGGAGGAGATCGACTCGAGCAAGGGAGTCAGGGCCAACAACTGGCACACCGATGTCACTTTCCTGGACCGGCCGCCGGCCTTCACCCTGCTGCGGGCGGTCGTGATTCCCCCGGTGGGCGGCGACACCATCTGGGCCAACACGGTAACCGCCTACGAAAGCCTGCCGGATGAATTGCGTGACCTGGTGGACAGGCTGCGCATCGTGCACACCAACGCGTACGACTACGCCGCGGTCACCGGCCGCGAGGAGCGCGCCGACCCGGTGCTGGCCGAAAAGCGGCGGGAGTTCGTCTCGACGGTCTACCAGACCGAGCATCCCGCCGTCCGGGTTCACCCGGAGACCGGGGAACGATCGCTGCTCCTGGGCGGTTTCGCGCGGACCATCGACGGGTTCGGGCCGCAGGCCTCGCGCGACCTGATCAGGATCCTGCAGGACCACATCACCCGTCCCGAGCACACCGTCCGCTGGCAGTGGCGGGTCGGGGATCTCGCGATCTGGGACAACCGGGCCACCCAGCACTACGCCATCTTCGACTACGGCACCGCGCACCGCCGCGGCGAGCGGGTCACCGTGGCCGGCCCAGTGCCGGTCGGCGTGGACGGCCGCCCGAGCGTGCCACTCACCGGCGAAGCATCCGCCTACTACGCCGACGCGGCATAAAGCCCCGCCCGTCATCACCCATTCCCACTTCGAAGGGGTTCCGAACCATGAGTACGTCCGCCGACCCCGCGTCCGCTGAGACCACCACCAAGCGCGCAGGCACACCCATCTACAAGCGAAGACGGCGCCGGATCTACGGCGCCACCGGCGTCGTCGTGGTCCTGGCGATCGCGCTGATCGTCTGGGCGGTCACCCAGGGCGGCAGTTCCGGGCCGGCCGCGCTGCCCAGCTTCACGGTCTCGGTCGGCCAGGGCAGCATCGCCACCGCTGACGGCATCATCTTCAGCCAGCCGTCGCTGGAGAAGACCATCCCCGCGCACCTGCACATGGTGCCGTTCGATGCGGGCGTCACCGCCATCGCCGAGATGCGCGGCGGCTCGGTGCAGTCCATCAGCGGCGTCGGCAACCCGCCGGTCACCGCGGCCATCGGCAACGGCACCGCGGTCACCATCGTGTTCGCGCAGGGCTTCGACGCCGACGGGCTCGTCGTCCCGAAGTCGATCACCTCGGTGAGCCAGCTGGCCGGCAAGACCGTCGGCGTCCTGGTCGGCTCGTCGGAGGACTACGAGCTGGAGGGCTACCTGGCGCTGGAGCACCTGACCGGCAAGGTCAAGGTGGTCAGCTTCCCGAGCGAGACGGCGGCAGGCGCCGCCGCCCTGTCCGGCGCGGTCGACGCCACTTACGTGGAGGGCGTTCCGGCGGCCGACCTGATCCAGCAGAAGGGCTACCATCAGCTGGTCGACGCCGAGCAGATCGCCAAGCTCGGCGTCCCCGGCATTGACGCGGTAGCGGTCGCGACCAGCGTGATCAACAGCGACCCCACCCTCGTGCAGGACTACGTGTGCGCCGAGGTGCAGGCCACCAACGACATGACCGGGCCCCAGGCCGACAAGTACCTGACCGAAGCCGCCGGCGTGCAGGGCGTCCCGGCCAACCTCGTGGTGACGGCCACGAAGGCCTACTACCCGGAGATCATCCCGGTCGACCAGCAGCTCTTCTGGCTCGGCTCGACCCTGCACGACCCGACCAGCCGCCTGGTGAAGGCTTACGAGCTGACCGCCAAGTTCCTGATCGGGCAGGGCAGGCTCACCACCATCCCCAGTGCCGCGCAGATCGCGTCGCACGTCAACATCTCCTTCCTGCAGAAGGCCCTCGCTGGTGGGTGCCCAAGCTGACGTCGGCGGGGCCGGTGACCTGAAGGTCACCGGCCCCGCCGACACCACAGAGCCGGCGCAAGGCTCCGCCCGGCCGGGCGGAGCCGAGGTGCAGATCGACGGGATCGGAAAGACGTTCCGCCGGAGTGGCCGTCGCACGGTGGCCCTGGCCGGCGTCAACCTAGAGGTCCGTGCCGGGGAGCTGGTCTGCCTGCTCGGCCCGTCCGGCTGCGGCAAGTCCACCCTGCTGCGGATCGTGGCCGGTGCTCTCGCCCAGGATGAGGGCACCGTCACGGTCGGGGGACAGCCTGTTAAAGGGCCGTCCCCGGACCGGGGGATGCTGTTCCAGAGCCCGATGCTGTTCCCGTGGCTGACGACGAAGAAGAACATCCTGTTCGGGCCGAAGGCGCAGCGGTCCCGCGGCCTGGATGAGCGGGACGACCCGGAGCTGGACGCGGAGGCGGACGCCATCCTCGACACGGTCGGCCTGGGCAAGTTCGGCGACGCGTTCCCGCACGAGCTGTCCGGCGGGATGCGGCACCGCGCGGCATTCGCCCGTGCTCTCATCACCCGGCCATCCCTGCTGCTGATGGACGAGCCGTTCGGCGCCCTCGATGCCATCACCCGGCTGCGTATGCACGACTTCCTGCTGAACATCTGGGAGCAGTACCGGACCACCATCATCTTCGTGACGCATGACATCGAGGAGGCCGTCCTGCTCGGCGACCGGGTCGCCGTGATGGGCGGCCGGCCGCCCGGCATCGGCGAGGTCATCGACATCCCGCTCGGCCGGCCCCGGCATGCCGTCGACGCTGACACCGAGTCGTTCCTCGTGGCCAAGCGCCGTATCCGCGCGTCCCTGATGGTATGAGCCGCAAGCTGCCCCGCAGGGCGGCCCGCCCCGGCCGGCCGTACAGCCCGCCCCCTGATCCTTCTGCAGGAGCGTGAATCATGTCAGCCTGGCGCTCTCTCCCGCCGCTCGGCACTGACACCCTCATCGACGACCCCCCGGCCCGGCTTGACTCAGGCGACCGGGGCGCCCTCGACGAGCAAGATGACCGCGCCGATCTTGCTGCGTACCGGCAAGCCAGGCGGCGGGCGCGGACCCGCCGCCTGGCCATCGGGGCGGCCGGGCTCATCGGCCTCGCCGTGGCGTGGCAGATCGCCGCGACGCTCATCGGGGACGCGGTGTTCCTGCCGTCGGTCACCCAGACCGTGCACGCTTTCCTGCACTACTGGGACCGGCCGTACCCGTCGCAGGGCAAGCCACTATGGTACGACGCAGTCATCAGCCTGCGCCGTATCGTGATCGGTTTCGCCATTGGCGTCGTCGCCGGGGTGACCCTGGGCGCGGCCATGTCCGCCAGCCGCGTGGCACGGCATCTGGTCGATCCGGTCATCGAGGTGCTCCGCCCGCTGCCACCGCTCGCCTTCATCCCGCTGTTCATCATCTGGTTCGGGATCGGGGAGCTGCCCAAGGAGGTCCTGATCGTCATCGGGGTCACCCCGATCATGGCGATCACCACCGTCGCCGCGCTCGACGAGGTCCCGGAGGACCTGCTGCTGTGCGCGCGGACGCTGGGCGCGTCCCGCCTGTACACCCTGCTGCACGTGCAGATCCGGGCCGCGCTGCCCGGCATCCTGACCGGGATGCGCATCTGCATGGCCGGGGCCTGGACCAGCATTGTCGCTGCCGAGCTGATCGCGGCCACCAGCGGCCTGGGGTACCTGATCGGGCAGGCAGGTGATTACCTCAACATCGCCCTCGTCTTCTCCGGGCTCATCTGCATCGCGCTGATTGCCCTGGCCCTCGACGCCTGCATCCGCGGCCTGCTCCTGCTCACCGACCCGAGCCGCCGCACCTGACCGCGGGGCCGGCGCGAGGTGGTACAGAAGCTGATGGTGCCTGACTCCCGCACCGAGCCGGTACCGGCTGACGCCGCGGGAGCGCGAAGTGCTCGCGCTGATGGCCCAGGGACGGCCATCCTGGCCTATCTTGATTCCTGAGATGACCGAGATGAGTGCTGAGTCGCTGCGCGCGGCGGAAGCGGCCACGGGTTTCATGCCAATCGCCGAGGGCCTCGCCCTGTTCGGTGCCGCCGCGCGCTACGCCCCCCGCGGGCCGGTGCTCGAGATCGGCAGCTACTGCGGCAAGTCCACGATCTACCTGGCCGACGCGGCCCGCCGGGCCGGCCAGCTGGTCGTCACCGTCGACCACCACCGCGGCTCGGAAGAGCACCAGCCGGGCTGGGAATACCACGACCCGCGGCTGGTGGATCCCGGCACCGGCCGCCTCGACACGCTGCCGAGGCTGCGGGCCACGCTGGCCGCGGCCGGGCTGGAGGACCACGTGGTGGTCGTGGTGGGCCGGTCCGCCGAGGTAGCCAAGATCTGGCGCACGCCGCTCGGCATGCTGTTCATCGACGGCGGCCACACCGACGCCGCGGCGGCGGCCGACTACGAGGGCTGGGCGCCGTGGGTCGCGCCCGGCGGCGTGCTGGCCATCCACGACGTGTTCGCCGACCCGGCCGCGGGCGGCCAGGCGCCGTACCGGATCTACCAGCGGGCCCTGAAATCCGGCGCGTTCACCGAAGCCGGCCGCCAAGGCTCGCTCCGCCTGCTAGAGCGGACCGGCGACGGGATCGGCTGACGGCTGGCCCGCGTCCCTGAAGATCCCCGCGCCGCCGCTGAAGCCCGCCAGCGCGTCGGCCGCCAGGACCACCGCGGCCGCGGTCCAGCTTGACCGCTCCCGCGGGAACGGAGCCTGGTTGTCGAACTGCCAGCCGGTCCAGTAGGAGCCGTCCCGGTGCCGCAGGTGCTGGACGCTCGCGAACACCTCAAGCGCCTGCGAGCGCATCCCGCAGGCGTCCAAGGCGATGACGAGCTCGCAGGTCTCGGCCGCGGTAACCCACGGCTGGTCGCTCACGCAGCGGACGCCCAGGCCGGGCACCACGAACGTGTCCCAGGCCGACGCCAGCCGGCTGGCCGCGGCCGCGCCGCGGAGCGCGCCGCCGAGCACCGGGTAGTACCAGTCCATGGCGAACCGGCTCTTGTCCTCGAACGCCTCCGGATGGCGGGCCACCAGGTGCCCGAGCTGGTCCGCCGCGAGCTCCCAGTCGGGCCTCGGGTCGTCGGCCAGCTTGGCCAGCGCGATGGCGCAGCGCAGGCTCTGGTGGATGCTCGAGCAGCCGGAAAGCAGCGCATACGCCCCCGGCGCGCCGGCCGCGTCGCGCTCCCACCGGACCTCGCCGCGGGGCGTGCGCAGCGCGAGCGTCCATTCCACCGCCCGGCGGACCGTCGGCCACATCACCAGGGTGTGTCTCTCGTCGCCAGTCACCAGGTACTCGTGCCAGGCGCCGACGGCGACGTACGCGGCGTGATGGCTTTCCGCCGCCGGGTCGGTCACCCGGCCGCCCGCGATGGAGCGGGGCCAGGACCCGTCGGCGCGCTGGGTCTCGCGCAGCCACCGGTAGGCCCGCCTGGCCGGCTCGCGCAGCCCGCAGGCGCTCAGGGCCATCGCGCACTCGATGTGATCCCAGGCGTCCACGTGCCCGTCCGGCCACGCGACCGCCCCCGAACGTTCTTGCATCCGGGCGATGGCCTCACCTGTCGCGAGCACCTCGGCCCGGTCCAGCGGCTCCCCGGGAATCTGCTCCTCAGCCATCCGCACGCCCGGACTTGACCGCGTACACCACCAGGCTCTTGCCGATCAACGGGTTCAGCGCGCGGTCGGCGAGCCGGGTGATGGCCGGCTTGCGCATGATGTCCCAGACCAGCAGCCGGTGATACGCGCTGGTCAGCTGGTGCTTGTCGTCGTGCACGCCAACCGCGCACTTCAGCCACCAGTAGGGCGAGTGCAGCCCGTGCGCGTGGTGATGCCAGAGCGCCCGCAGCCCGGCCCTGGCCAGCTTGGCTTCCAGTTCGACCCGTGTGTAGATGCGCACATGCCCCCCCGGGACCTCGTGATACTCAGTGGACAACGCCCAGCAGATGCGTTCTGGCAGGAAGCTCGGCACGGTTATCGTCGCCAGGCCGCCCGGCCGCAGCACCCGGGCGAGCTCGTTCATGGCCTGCTGATCGTCCAGGATGTGCTCCAGGACCTCGGCCGCGATCACCCGGTCGAACGTGCCGTCGCCGAACGGCATGGCGGTAGCGTCCCCCGAGATGGCGGTCGCACCGGCCTGCGGGCTGGCTTCGCCCGCCATCTGCATCGCGCCGAACATCCCGGTCACCGGGGCGAGTTCGGCCGGGTCAAGGTCGAACGCGACCACGTGTCCGCCGCGGCGGTACACCTCGAACGCGTGCCGGCCGCCGCCGCAGCCCAGGTCGAGCACGCGGTGGCCGGGCCGGACGGGGAACCGGCGGAAATCGACGGTCAGCACGGGATCAGTCCTTCCACGGCGGCCAGGTACTGCTCGGCGGTCGCCTGGGCCACCGCGGGCCAGGCGAACCGCTGACTGACCCGGTGCAGCGCGCGGTCCGCGAGTGCGGCCCGCTCAGCGGGGGAGTCGTGCAGCCGCCGCAGCACGGCGGCGAGCTCCTCGTCCTCTCCGGGGGTGACCAGGACGGCAGCGTCGCCGGTGACCTCGGGCAGCGCCCCGGTGCGGCTGGCCACCAGCGGGGTCCCCGAGGCCATGTGCTCCACCGCGGGCAGCGAGAACCCCTCGTACAGGGAGGGCACCACCGCAGTCTCGGCACTGGCCAGCAGCGCGGAGAACGCCTCGTCGTCGAGTCCGTGAGTGAACGTGACCCGATCGGTTAGGGACAGCTGGGCGGCCAGCCGCTCGGTGGCGGGCGCAGGCTTTCCGACGATCATCAGGTGCGCGTCGGTGTCGGTGACGAGCTTGCCCACCGCGCGCAGCAGCGTGGCGATCCCCTTGAGCGGGGAGTCGGCACTGGCCACCGCGACGATCCGGCCCGGCACCCGGGGTCCCTCCCGCGGCCGGAACACCCGCGTGTCCACGCCCAGCGGGATGATGTGCACCTGCTCGGGCCGGACCCGGAAGTCGCGGCAGATGTCGCGCTTGGAGGACTCCGACACGGTAATCAGCGGCGCCATCCCAGCTACCCCGGGTGGCATGGCCAGCCGGCGGGCCACCCGGGCCTGCATCCGGACGAACCCGTACCAGCGCCGCCTGGACAGGGCGCTGAGCCGGCCCACCGACGCCAGGTCGATGCGCCGGTCCACGCTGATCGGGTGGTGGATGCTGGTGACCAGCGGCAGCCCGAGCCGCCGCACGCCGAGCATCCCGTAACCGAGCCCCTGGTTGTCGTGGACCACATCGAAGTCCGCGGCGCGCGCGGCCAGCACCCGTTGCGCCCGGATGCTGAAGGTCAACGGCTCCGGGAAGGCGCCGCTCCACATCATCGCGGTCTCGAGCACGTCCACCCAGTCCCGGTACTCGCCCCAGCGGGTCGTGCGGAACGGGTCGTCGTCGCGGTACAGGTCGAGGCTGGGGATCTCGCGCAGCACCGGGCCGGGATCGAGGTCGGGGTACGGCTGGCCTGAGAACACCTCGACGTGATGCCCGAGCGCATGGAGTTCCCTGCTCAAATGGCGTACGTAGACACCCTGCCCGCCGCAGTGCGGCTTGCTGCGATACGAGAGCAGCGCGATGCGCAGCGGGCGGTTCAAGATGACCACGGGGCACCTTACCACTCGGTAGTCTCAGGGGTCCCGAGCGGACCCGAGTAGATCGCAGTGATCCCGCGCCACGCCGCGCCAACACGGGGATCGCTGCCCGGTGCCCGGCGATCAGGCGGCATGCTCGCTCGCAGGTGCCGCGGACGGCTGCCGGGTCGGGATCCGGCGGCCGGCGAACATGGCGATTACTGCGACGACAGCGAGTAGCGACAATGACGTGCGCAGCGCGTCGATGCGGGCGTTCGCGTTCTCTTCGACGATCGCGTCGGCGGTCTTGGCGGGCACCCCGGCTTTGTCGAGCGCGGCCTGCAGGTCCTTGTCGGACATGAACGGGATACCTCCGGCCAGCTCCACCTGCGCCTTGGCGGCGAGGTCCTTGGGGACGGCGGGATTGTTCTGGACGCCGCTGAGGAACGACGCGGTCAACGCCGAGATGAGCACCGCGCCGGCCAGCGCGGTTCCGATGGACGCGCCGAGGTTGGTCAGGGTGTTCTGGATTCCGCCGACTTCGCCGCTCTGCTCGTCCGGCACCGACGACACGGTCACGGCCCCGAGTTGCGAGGCCAGCGCGCCGATACCAAGGCCCGCGAGCAGCATCGGCCAGGTCACGATCTCGGGCCCGGCGCCCGCGTCGAGCGCGGCCACCATGACCACGATGCCGGCGAACAGGCACACGAACCCGATCTGGACCACGCGGCGCGGTGACGCGTGCGGAAAGACCCTGGGAATGCCTGCGGCGGCCAGGAGCAGCGTGAGGGACAGCGGCAGCAGTCGCACGCCGGTCGCGATCGCTGACAGCCCGAGCGCCACGGAAAGGAACAGCGGCACGGCGAAGAAGAGGCCGGATTGCAGGAAGTACTGGAAGAAGAACGCTGTGAGCCCGCCGCGCAGGGTCGGATTCCTCAGCATCGCCGGATCGAGCAGCGCGGCGTGGCCACGCGCGAGGCGGTGGTTCTCCCACCACAGGAAGACCCGCAGCACCACCCCGCCGGACAGGATCAGCCAGATCGACGGCGACAACCCCAGCCACGCAGGAGCATCGGCCTTGGGCTGGACCAAGCCCCACGTCCCGGAGCGCAGGATGCCGTACACCACGAGGCCGAGGCCGAGCGCGGACAGCAAGGTACCCACGACATCGAGCCGCGCGCCCTTCTCGGGCGGGGTGTCGTCGATACGGCGGGTGAGGCCCAAGATGACCAGCACGACCATGACCTCACCGGCGAACACCCACCGCCAGGAGGCATAGGTGGTGAGCAGGCCGCCGATCAGCGGCCCGGCCGCCACCGCGATCGCGCCGGCCGACGCGACCAGCCCGTAGGCGCGCGGGCGCTGATCAGGCGCGAAGTTCGACGCGACCAGCGCGACGATGGCCGGCATGATCAGCGCGGCCCCGACGCCTTCGAGGACTGACCATCCCACCAGCAACACGGCGAGATTCCCCGCGAGCGCGGTGATCAACGACCCGCACCCGTAGATGACGCACCCGATGGCGAAGGCACGCTTGCGGCCGAGGATCTGGCCCAGCTTGCCGCCCGTGATCATGAGCGAGGCCATCACCAGCGTATAGAAGGTAATCGCGGTCTGGATCCCGGTCACCGTCGTGCCGACGTCCTTGGCTACGGTGGCGATCGACACGTTCATGACCGAACTGTCGAGCGTCATCAGGAACTGCGCCGAGGCGAGCGTCAGCAGGACCATCCCACTCGCCGCTTGGGCGCGTTCGGTGGTGCGGCCCGCTTCGGCCTCGCGACTCAGATCCATGCGGCCAGCCCTATCCAGGCGAAGGACAACCAAGCCATACCGTCGCACATGATGGCCCGCTGCACGTCACCCGCCCCAGGTGATCGCGGGCCTGCCACCCGGAGCTGTTACGGTATCGACGTGACGCACAGGTTCCCGGCGCTGATCGCGGCGTCGGCCCCGGCGCAAGGGCGGCTGTGGCTGACCGGAGCGTGGCTGTTCGACGGCACCGGGGCGCCGCTGCGCGACAACACGGCGATCCTGGTGGAGGACGGCGTCATCCGCCGCATCGCGGACGACCGGGAGGCCTGCCCGGACGGTGCCCGCCCGGTGGACGTGCGCGGGCGCGTCCTCATGCCGGGGCTGACCGACGCGCATACCCACGCGTCAGGCCGCGTACCCAAGACCGCGAAAGGCGCCGAGGAGCCGCTGCCGGGGATCGCAGCCCACTTCCTGCAGGCCGAACTCCGCGGCTACCTGCGCTTCGGCGTGACCACCATCCGGGTCTGCGGGTCGCAGGGGCTGATGCCGCAGACGGCCAGGCAGGCCATGCGCTACGGCGCGTTCCGCGGTCCCCGGCTGCTGACCTGCGGCAAGATCATCTCGGCGACGGCGCCGGGCGGGCGTTTCTACGGCGACATGTACCGCGAGGCCGACGGTCCTGATGACATCAGGCGCGCGGTCAGGGAGCAGATCAGGGCCGGCGCCGACTTCGTCAAGGTCATGACGACCGGCGCCCGCTCCAACGAGCTCGAGGACCCAGAGCCGCTCCAGCTCACCGAGCCGGAACTGGCCGCCGTCACCGACGAGGCGCACCGCATGGGCTACCGGGTGGCCGCGCACGCCGAGGGCCTGGCGGGCTGTGCGGCGGCGATCAGGTACGGCGTGGACACCATCGAGCATGGCATGTACCTGCACCGGCGGCCGGATCTGCTGGAGGCGATGGCCGCCGCGGGCCAGGTCCTGGTACCCACGTTGTCGGGCTACTACTGGATGGCCGGCCTGGGGGAGGCCGTCGACCCGGCGACGCCGCACGCCGCTCCCGATACGCCGCACGCCGATCCCGAGATGCCGCCGGTGCTGTCGGAACTGGCGCAGCACAACCTGAAGGAGGGCGCGGCCAGCATGCGGGCCGCCCGGCAGGCCGGCGTCAAGATCGCGCTCGGCAGCGACATGAGCCTGGCCGTCGGCCTGGAGATCCAGCGGATGGTGCACCACGGGCTCAGCCCCGCCCAGGCTCTCGTGGCCGCGACCAAGACCGCGGCCGAGGCGCTGGACCTAGACAAGCACATCGGCACCGTGACGGAGGGTAAGCTCGCCGACCTGACGATCGTAGACGGCAACCCGCTGACCGAACCGCACCTGCTCTCCGACCCCGGCCGCATCTGGCTGGTCCTGCAGCAAGGCGTCCCCGTCGCGGGTCAAGTACTCGCGAACCCGGCTGGTCCTGACGGATGGCAGAACGAGGCATAGCCTCGTGACATGTCCTTGCCGCCAGGGGAAGTGCTCGAGCGCCGTGACTCCCGCTGGCCGCGGCTCGACCGCGGTACGTTCGGCCGGTACGCGTTCGCCTGGCTCTACCTGGCTTGTTACCTGATCGCCGACCTCGTCTTCGTTCTGCTTGATCCGCATGCGCAAGCGGCGCTGACCGCGTGGGCCAGCACGAACGTGGCGAACCTCGAGCATGAGCCGCTCGGCCCGCTGGTGCTTTCCGCGTTCGTCGCGCCCGGACACTTCGTGGTCTGGCCGGTGCTGATCGCGCTGGCGGTGTTCGGGGCCAACCGGGCCCTCGGCAACGTCAGGACGGCGCTAGTGTGCCTGGCCGGGCACGTGATCGGTTCCCTGGTCAGCGAGGGCATCGTGGCCTACCGGGTGGACGCCGGCCAGCTGGCCGGCGCGAACAGGTACCTCACCGACGTGGGTCCCTCCTACGTGGTGGTGTCGGCCATCGTGATCGCGCTGATGTGCGGCACGTGGCTGGCCCGCGGGCTCGCGGCGATCGATTTCGCCGTGCTGGTGTTCGGCGGGCACATCTTCAGCGGCCTGAGCCATCTGGACGTCTCCGCGGTCGGGCACGTGACGGCGATGATCACCGCGGCCGCCGCCACCGGACTGATCCTGACCGGGCGCGGCCGGGGGTCAGGAGGCCACGTGGCCGACGGCCATGCCGATCAGGTAGGTGATCCCGACGGCGCAGGCGCCCAGGACCAGCTGTCGCACCGCGCCCCGCCAGAACGGCCGTTCGGTCAGCCGGGCCACCATGCCCCCGCCGACGATCGCGGCGACGGCGGCGAGGCCAAGCGCGACGGCCATCACGTTCAGGCCGGCCAGGTAGGGGATGAGCGGGATGATCGCGCCGACGGCAAACGAGGCCAGCGAGGCGCCTGCCGCCACCAGCGGCGAGGGCAGCTCGCTGGAGTCCACGCCTAGTTCTTCCAGCGTATGCACGGCCAGCGCCTTTTCCGGGTTCGCCGAGATCTCGGCGGCGGCTTGCCGCGCGGTGGCGGCGCTAACGCCCCGGGCCCGGAGCATGGTCGCCAGTTCGGCCTGCTCGAAGGCGGCGTTGTTCTCCAGCTCCAGCCGTTCCTTGTTGACCTCGGCGTAGATGAGCTCGTTCTGGGACGAGACCGACACGTACTCCCCGGCCGCCATCGAGCCGGCGCCCGCGGCCAGGCCGGCCAGGCCGGTGAGCACGATGGTGTGCGCGCTCGCGCCGCCGCCGCCCACCCCGGCGATCAGCGACGCGTTGGTCACCAGCCCGTCCATGGCGCCGAACACGGCCGGGCGCAGCCAGCCGCCGGACACGTCCCGGTGGTGGTGTCCGCCGTCGCGTCCGTGCGGCTCGGTCCTGGCCCGCTTCTCTGTTGCCATCGGGGCTGCATTCCCTCTCCGCGCCGTTACACTCCAGGCCAGCGCAACTTCCGCGCGGGGCCAAGGCGCGCGCCCGGTGCGGCGCGCCGCCGATGGCGCGCCGCACCGGGCGTAAAAAGGGCCTAGCTCTTGGCCGCGTTGTACAGGAACAAGTGCCCGATCGCGGTCGGGTACACACCGGTCACGCCCATAGCCGTCGCCGTCAGGTAATTGTAGAAGTACGCGTAGATGATCGGCGTCTCGTTCAGCAGCAGCGTCTGGATCTGCCCGGCGATGGTGCGCTGCGAGGACACGTCGGGGGCCGCGACGTACTGTTTGACCAGGCTGTCGTACTGGGAGTTGCTGAAGTGCGCGGCGTTCCACAGGCCGGTGCCGGTCGTCGTGTTGATCGTCTGCAGCGGGGCGCCCAGGAACACGTTCGGCACGCCGCGGTGCCCGTAGTCGACCAGGCTCATCGTGGCATCGAGCCAGGGCGAGGTCCCGAACTTGAAGTTGCCATAGTACACAGATTGCTGTTCCACCTGGAGGTTGATCTTCACGCCGATGGCCGCGGCGGACTGCGCCACGACCTGCGCGAAATCCGGGATCTCCTGGATATTCTCGGTCACCAGCGAGGTGGTGAACCCCGAGCCGTGCCCGGCCGCCGCCAGCAGCGACTTGGCCTGGCTGATGTTCTGCGCGCGCTGCGCGACGCTGGTGTTCGTGGAGGGGAAGATGGGCGCGAACGGGCTGTCGTTGCCGAGGTCGGCCAGACCCTTGAACAGGCCGGTGACGATCTGCGGCCGGTTGAGCGTGAGCGCGATCGCCTGGCGCACCCGCGGGTCGGTGAACGGCGCCTGGTCAGCGCGCATCGACAGCTCGCGGTGCGCGCTCGACTTCAGCTTGATGATGTTGTAGTTGCCGCCGAGCAGCGACTCGCCGCCTTTCACGGAGAACTGCCCGAGGACGTCGATCGTCCCGCCGGTCAGCGCGAGGATCGACGGGGGCTGGGTGTCGTAGAAGGTGAACTGGGTCTGCGACGGCAGCGCCTTGGGGCCCCAGTACGAGTTGTTGCGGGTGAAGGTGGCGCCCACCTTGGGTGTGTACGAGCCGAGCACGAACGGCCCGGTGCCGATGAACGAGCTCTGCCAGTTGGCCGGGCTGTAGTTGTTCGGGATGATGATCGTGTTGTAGTTATCCGAGGAGACCAGGTACGGGAAGTTCCCGTTCGGGGCCTCCAGGTGGAAAGCGACCGTGTAGTCGTCGACCTTCACCACTCCGGACGGCTTGACCACGCTGGCGAACGCCGACAGCGCGGCCGACCCCGGACCCGTGTACAGCTTGAAGCTGTACACCACGTCGTCGGCGGTCAGCGGGGCGCCGTTGTGGAACTTGACGCCCTGGCGGATCTTGAACGTCCAGACGTCGGCGGTGGAGTTGGCCGACCAGCTCGTCGCGAGCACCGGCTTCAGGGTCAGCGTCTGGTCGGACAGGCACAGGTACTCGCCGGTCTGCGCGAGCATGTCCTCCCCGCCCTGATCGGCCACCGTCACCGGGTTGATCGCCGCGGCCGGCGTGGTGATGCCGGCCTTGATTACCGCGCCCGGCGCGCCGGTGGCCGAGGACGAGGCGCTGGCGGACGACGAACTCGACGCGCTCGATGAGCTCGACGAGCTGCTGCAGGCCTCGAGGATCGACCCGGCCAGCGGGACGGATATTCCCACGACGCTGGCGCGGCGGATGAAATCGCGGCGGGATAGCCGGCCGGCGGCGAGCTCGTCGATGATGTGGTTAGCGATCTCACCCTGGCCCTGACGCAGGCGCCCGAGTCGGCGGTGGTCGATCTTCCTGGTCACTAGGAACCTCCCTGGGATGGGACGGATTGGTTGCGCTGGATTTTTCGCAGTTCGGCGAGCGGTATGTGACAGCGGATCGGGTGACCCGGCTCGCCTTCGAGCAGTGGTGGTTCGGTGGATTCGCAGATGCCGGTCGTCAGCCTGCGCGGGCACCGGGTGTGGAACACGCAGCCGCTCGGCGGGTCGGCCGCGGACGGGATCTCACCCTGGAGCCTGATCCGGTCAGGCCGCTGGCCGTCGAGCGATGGCACGGCGGAGAACAGCGCCTCGGTGTACGGATGGTGCGGCCCGGTGAAGACGGCCTCGGCCGGCCCGACCTCCATCACCCGCCCGAGATACAGCACGACGATGCGGTCGGACAAGTACCTGACCAGGCCCAGGTCGTGGGAGATGAACAGGTAGGTGGCCTGCTCTTTGTTCTGCAGGTCGGCCAGCAGGTTGAGGATGGCCGCCTGGACCGAGACGTCGAGCGCCGAGGTCGGTTCGTCGCAGACCACCACCTCGGGCCCGGCGCCGAAGGCGCGCGCGATCGCGACCCGCTGCTTGAGCCCGCCGGAGAGCTGGCTCGGGCGCAGTGGCAGGTGCCGGTCCTCCAGCCGGACCGAGGCGATCAGCTCGGCCAGCCGGTCACGCAGCGCCGTCCCGGACAGCCCGGCCAGTCGCGTCAGCGGGCGGCTGATCAGGCTGCGTACCGAATGCCGGCGGTTAAGCGCCGAATCCGGGTTCTGGAACACGATCTGGAGCGCGCGCAGGGTCTCCCGCGGCCGCCGCCGCGCGTCCGGGCTGAGCGGGGTGCCGTGCAGGGTGACGACCGAGCCCTGGTCCGGGACTATGAGCCCGAGCAGGACGCGCGCCAGCGTGGTCTTGCCGCTGCCCGACTCGCCCACCAGCCCGAGCGTCTCGCCTCGCCGGATGGACAGGTCCACTCCGGCCAGGGCCTGGACGCCGCCGGCGAAGGTCTTCGACAGTCCCTCGACGACCACGAGCGGGCCTGGAGTCCCGTCGTCCGCGAGCGCGGCGACCGAGGCCGGGGTGGCGCGAGGCAGCCCTGGGGCTAGCTCGTGGAAATAGCAGCGCGAGGTTCGCAGGTCGCCGACGTCGAAGAACGGCGGGTGGGACTCGCGGCAGCGGTCCTGGACGAGCGCGCACCGCGGGGCGAACACGCATCCGGTCACCGCGGGGCCGGGGGTGGGCAGGAAGCCCGGGATGGTGTCCAGCCGGTCGCTGTCCTTGCGCTGCCCGCGCCGCGGGATGCAGCGCAGCAGCCCGACCGTGTACGGGTGCCGCGGGTCGTCGAACACCTGGCGCGCCGGGCCTTCCTCGACCAGCTCGCCCGCGTACAACACCCCGACCCGGTCGCACATCTTGGCGATCACCGCCAGGTTGTGGCTGATGAACAGCACCGAGGTGTCGAACTCCTTCCGCAGGGCCGCGACCAGGTCGAGCACTTCGGCCTCCACCGTCGCGTCGAGGGCCGTCGTCGGCTCGTCCAGGATCAGCAGCGACGGCGAGCGGGCCAGCGCCATGGCGATCACCGCCCGCTGCGCCATCCCGCCGGACAGCTGGTGCGGGTACCGCTGCATGACCCGGCCCGGGTCCGATATCTGGACCTTGCGCAGCATCTCCTCGGCCGACTTGGTGGCCTCGCTGCCAGACTCGCCGGCGATCTCGAACACCTCGGCGATCTGCCGTCCCACCCGCACGGATGGGTTGAGTGCCTTCCCCGGCTCCTGGTACACCATCGAGACGGTGCGGGCCCGAAGGTCGCGCAGCGCCGCCCTGCCCATCGAGAGCGGGTCCAGCCCGTTGATGCTGATCGTCCCGGCGCTCACCCGGCCGTTGCTGGGCAGGTACCGCACCAGCGCGAGCGCCGCCGTGGACTTGCCGGACCCGGACTCGCCCACGAGCCCGTAGGACTCGCCGCGCCTGATGGAGAACGACACGTCGCGTAGCGCGAGCCGGTCCTGGTCGCGCACCCGGTAGGTGACGTCCAAGTGCGACACGGACAGGGCCAGCGCCGGGTCAGTCGACACCGGAGCAGTAGCGGCCGGGTCGGTGGTCATGCGCTGAGCACCTGCTCAATCGAGTCCGCGATGAGGCTGACCGCGACCACCAGCGAGGCGAGCGCGAGCGCCGGGAACAGCGTCTCCCACCAGTAGCCGGCCGGCAGGCCGACGTAGTTGGCCGAGATGTCCGCGCCCCAGTCGGGGGTGGGCGGCGGCACGCCGAAGCCGAGGAAGGACAGCGTGGCCACCGCGAAGACCGCGTAGGCCAGCCGGACGGTGAACTCGACCACGATGGCGGGCATGACGTTGGGCAGGATCTCGGCGAACATGACCCGGGCCGGGCTCTCGCCGAGCAGCCGGGAAGCGGATACGTAATCCTGATGCCGCTCGACCAGCACCGCCGTCCGGACCGTGCGCGCGATCAGCGGCGTGAACACCAGGCCGATGATGATGGTAATCGACACTACGGACGAGCCGACGGCGACGACGAACAGGAACGCGATGATCACGAAGGGCAGCGCGAGGAAAGCCTCCACGAGCCGCCCGGCCACCTGGTCGAAGGCGCCGCCGAAGTAGCCCATGGCCAGCCCCAGGGCGGTGCCGAGGATCGTGCCGATGATGGTGGCCAGCGGGGTGATGATCAGGATGTCCCTGGCGCCGACGATGACCCGGGACAGCACGTCCCGGCCGAGCGGGTCAGTGCCGAACCAGTGCGCCCCTGACGGGGCGGCGTTATTGGCAAGCAAGTTCTGCGCAAGCGGATTGTACGGTGCGAACAAGTGCCCGAAGACAGCACAGACGACCCAGAACAGCAAGATGCCCGCGCCGACGAAGAACGTCGGCCTGCGCAGCAGCAGGCGCCACCGGGCCGGCGTGGCCCGGCTCGCGGCCGCCACCGCGGCCTGTCCAGTCGGCCCGAGATACCCACCCGTACGATCGAGAGACGCAACCGGCTCAGCCGGCGACGGGACGCCCGGATCCGCCGGCTGCGGGACGTAGCCGCTCATTCCGTGCCCCCGATGCGCAGTCGCGGGTTAAGCCAAGTCAACAGCAGGTCGGCGATGAGCGTGGCCACCACGTAGACCACGCCGATGACCAGGACCCCGGCTTCGAGCATCGGGAAGTCCTTGGCCACCGCGGCCTTGTAGATCAGGTTCCCGAGGCCCTGGTAGTCGAAGAGCGTCTCCACCACCACCAGCCCGCCGATCAGGTACCCGGTCTGGGTCGCGATCACGGTGATGGTCGGCAGCAGCGAGTTCCGCAGGACGTGCCGGCGGATCACGGTCGTTTCCGGCAACCCCTTCAGCGTCGCGGTCCGCGTGTAGTCGGAGTTCAGCGCCTCGATCGTCCCCGCCCTGGCCATACGGGCAATGTAGCCGAAGAGAACGAAAACGAGCGGTATAGCCGGCAATATCAGGTGCCTGAACTGGTTCAGGGCCGAGGCGCCCGCCCCGGCCGAGGCGGTGACCGGCAGCCACTTCAGCTCGACGCCGAATATCACGAGGAGCACGATGCCGGACACGAACTCGGGCACGGACGACAAAGACAGTCCGGTCACCGAGATGATCCGGTCCGTGCCGCGGCCCACGTAAAGCGCGGCGATCACGCCGCCGATGATGCCGAGCGGCACCACGATCACGAACGCGAGCGCGGCCAGCTTGACCGAATTGATCAGCGCGGCCCGGATGAAAGGCTCCACCGCCGTCCGGTAGGTGTACGAGGTGCCCAGGTCGCCGTGCAGCAGCCCGCCGAGCCAGCTCAGGTACCGGATGAGCAGCGGCCGGTCCACCCCGAGCTGGTGGTCGAGGGCCTGCACGGCGCTGGGCGCCGCCAGGTTGCCGAGGGTCGCGCGGGCGGGATCGCCGGGGAGGATCTGGCCGCCGAAGAATACGATCAGGGTAAGGAGCCAGAGCGTGAGGACCATCAGCCCTAGGCGCCTCAGCAGGAACGTTGCCATCGCTGGCCTCCTCGATGCCCGGCCGCCTCGTGCGGAACGTTCCAGAGCGGCATAGCCTAGCTCAGTTATAGATGGGTGAGCAATCAATGACGATCACGCTGAATGGAAGTGACCTGACTGTTATTCAGGTCGTCGCGGCCGCCCGGCGGGGCGAGGCGGTGGCGCTCGCACCCGCGGCCATCGCCGCCATGCGCCAGGCGCGCGTGGTGGTGGACGAGGTTCTCGGCACCGGCGAGCCGGTGTACGGCCTGACCACCGGGGTCGGCGAGCGCAAGGCCCACCCGCTCGAGGCGGCCGAACGGCAGCGGTTCAACCAGCGGCTGGTCCTGAACCACCGGATCGCGCAGGGCGACGCGGCCCCGGCCGACGTGGTCCGCGGCGCGATGATCTGCCTGGCCAACAGCTACGCCAAGGGGGTGACCGGCGTCCGCCCCGAACTGGCCGAGATGATCGTCACGCTGCTCAACCAGGGGTTCGCGCCGCCGGTGCGCAGGCTCGGCTCGATCGGCCAGGGGGACCTCGGCCCGATGGCCGACCTGGCCCACGGGCTCATCGCCCGCAGCGGCTTCGAGGTGGCCGAGAACGAAGGGCTCGCCCTGGTCAGCAGCAACGCCTTCACCACGGCCTGGGCCTGCATGGCCACCGCCGACGCCACGGCCCTGCTGTCGGTGTTCGACGTCGCGGGCGCGCTCGACCTGGAGGCGTTCGGCGCCAACCTGACCAGCCTGCACCCGGTCATCGAGCAGACCAGGCCCTTCCCCGGCCTGGCCGCCACCCTGCGCCAGCTGCGGCTGCTGCTCGCGGGCAGCTACCTGTGGCAGCCGGGCGCGGCCCGGTTCCTGCAGGACCCGCTGACCTTCCGCTGCATCCCGCACATTCACGGCGCCGCCCGGGACGCGCTCGACTACACGCGGAACATCCTGCAGGTCGAGCTCAACTCCTCGCAGTCCAACCCGGTGGTCGTGGTGTCCGAGCGCCGGATCGTCTCGGTCGGCAACTTCGACATCGGCCCGCTCGCCGCCGCCCTCGACTTCCTCCGTATCGCGCTCGCCCCGGTCGTGACCAGCGCTAACGAACGCGCGGTGAAGCTGCTGCAGGCTCCCTATTCCGGGCTTTCGGCCGGGCTGGCGGCACGAGCGGGCTCGCCCGACGACGCGCTGTCCGAGTTGGCGGTGGCGGGCCAGGCCATCACCGTGGAGGCCCGCACGCTGGCCCATCCGGTCTCCTACGAGCTGGCCAGCTCGGTGAAGGGCGAAGGCATCGAGGACCGGGCCACGATGGCGCCGCTGTCGGCGCGCCGGCTGGCCGATATGGTCCAGCTGTGCGCCCGGGTGGCGGCGATCGAGCTGGTCGTCGCGGCCCAGGCCATCGACCTACGCGTGCCTGGTGAACCCCTCAGTCTCGGCCTGGGCACCGGCCGCGCCTACCGGATGATCAGGGAGCTCGTTCCGTTCACCCAGGCCGACGGCACGCTGCCGGCCGACCTCGAGCCCGTCGTTGACCTGGTCGCCCGGGGTGACCTCACCCCGGCCGCAACCTCCCGATAGCATGGCCGGGTGCAGGAGCAGCCCAAGGTCGCCGACGTCCTGGCCGCCGGGCACGCCCCGGCGAACCCGTTCTTCACCCCGGCGTGAAGATCACAGCGATCCGGCTCGACCGGATGCGGCTGCCCCTCGACCCGCGGTTCTACCCGGCCTGGGATCCGGTGCCGCGCCGCCACTTCGACGCCACCCTGGTCCGGGTGGAGACCGACGAGGGCATCACCGGGTACGGCTCGGGCGACACGATGGACGGCTTCGAGCCGTTCGAGTCCCTGTTCACCGGCCGCGATCCGCTGAGCATCGCCGCCCACGTCAAGACGATCTCCTCGATCGGCTTTCACGCCGGCCGGTACTGGCCGCTCGAGGCCGCGCTGTGGGACATCGCCGGCCAGGTGACGGGCCAGCCGGTCAGCGTCCTGTTCGGCGGGGCCAGCCGACGGCTGCCCGCCTACGCCTCGTTCGGCGAGGCCAGGACCCCGCACGCCCGGGCGCAAGCGGCGGTGGCGGCCAAGGCCGCCGGCTTCCGGGCCATGAAAATTCGTATCTCCCGAACGGACTGGGTATCGAGCCTCGAGGCCGTGCGTGCCACCCGGGCGGCCGTCGGCGACGACATCGCCATCATGGCCGACCTGAACCAGGGGTGGCGGATGGCCGGCGACCT
>Ga0074046_10001022_pt1 | contig 25905 bp, 22 predicted proteins | sample BogForMeECP23OM3_FD_94441 | JGI IMG/M metagenome (GOLD analysis project Ga0074046, IMG submission 94441) | Bog forest soil microbial communities from Calvert Island, British Columbia, Canada - Bog Forest MetaG ECP23OM3 | ecosystem: Environmental > Terrestrial > Soil > Wetlands ...
ACGCAGCCGTGCGTTCGGCTTGGCGGCGCTCCTCGCCGGAGTGCTTCTCTGCGCTCCGGCGCAAGGACGCGACTCGGGGGGCGAGGGACAACGGGGGACCGACGCCTCGGAAACGGGCGCACCGCGGCCGCCGAGTGAGCGAGCGAAGGGCATGGGCGAGGTGCGAGCCGTCCGCCACTGGTCGTATCCCGGCTTTAGCCGGGTCTGGATCGAGCTCTCGCGACCCGCCGTGCCGCGGGTCAATCATCTGGGGGCCGACGCTAAGGCGGGCCGACCCGAGAGGCTCTATCTCGACTTGGACGGGGTGTGGATTGGCCGAGACCACACAGAGCCCATCCGCGTGGGTGACGGGCTCCTCGAAGGCGTACGCCTCGGCCAGAACACTCCCTCTACGACGCGCGTCGTGATCGATCTCGAGCGCTACGAACGGCACCGGCTGTTGAGCCTCCAGGGACCCGATCGGGTGGTGATCGACGTGTTTGGACCGGGCGCCGGCGCTGCCCGGCCGGAGGGAGCGAGCCACGAATCGGCCGCGGCGCCGGAGCCAAAGCGCGTCGAGCCCGAGCCCGCTCCGACGCAGGAAGCCCTCTCACCGGCGAAACCGTTGCCGTTTGAGCTCAGGCCCGTCCGCACGGTGGTGCTCGACCCGGGTCACGGCGGGCGCGATCCGGGCGCCATCGGGGTTGGCGGGCTCGAGGAGAAAGACGTCACCCTGCAGCTGGCCCGCGAGCTGCGAAGGCGCCTGCGCGAGCGCGGGTTTCGGGTCGTGATGACCCGGGAGGACGATCGCACGCTCGATCTCGAGGAGCGAACCGCAATTGCCGAGGGAGCCGGGGGGGACGTCTTCGTGTCGCTCCATTGCAATGCGGCCCCCCGGCCGAGCCTACACGGAATCGAGACCTACTCTCTCAACGAGAGCGATGAGCAGCACAGTGTCCAGGTCGCCGCACGCGAGAATGGCGTCGCGCCGGAGGACGTCGACGTGCTGCAGCGCACCGTGGCGCAGCTTCGGGTATCGGAGGCTTCGGGTCCTTCGTGGGTTCTCGCGGAGCTCGTGCACCACCAACTGGTACAGGGCCTGCGTGAGCGCTACGACGCAGTGAATGACCTGGGCGTGAAGAAGGGGCCGTTCTACGTCCTCTTCCTCTCCAGCATGCCCTCGATTCTGGTGGAGGCCGGCTTTCTCACCCATCGCGACGAGGCGAAGCGCCTTCACAGCCGCGTGTACCTGACCCGCCTCGCCGAATCCATGGCCGAAGGCCTCTCTCTTTACCGCGAGAGAGGGCATCCAATGATCGCGCGGAGCGCGCGGTGAACGGCGCTCCGACGGTCGACGAGTTTCTGGGCGAAGCGGAGCGACCGGGCGGGCGGGATGCCGCGGTGACGGACGCGGGGATCGTTGCGGCGGTGCGCGCGTACCTGGGGGCGGTACGTCAGTATCTGGAGCAGGTTCATCGTCGAGGCGTGGGTGGGCAGGCGGTAAACGAAGCGAATTCCGACGCAACGGATCGACTCCTCCGCCGCCTGTTCCGAGTGGCGGAGGCGGACTACTACGCCGCCGGAGCCGCCTTCGGCGAAAAGCTCGCGATCGTGGCGGTGGGTGGATACGCGCGACGCGAGATGTCGATTCACTCCGACATCGATCTGCTGTTTCTTCATCCCGCGAAGCTTACGCTCTACACGGAGAATATTACGCAGCGCCTCCAGATGTGGTTGTGGGACGCCGGCCTGACTCTCGGCTGCGCAACACGCACGACCGAAGACACCATCGCGCTGGCACGCGAAGACGTGACGGTGCGGACGGCGATCCTCGATGCCCGCTACTTGGTGGGTGACGTCGAGTTGTTCCACGAATTTTCGGACGCGGTCCTGGAGCAGCTCCTGGGAGACAAGGAAGCATTTCTCGCAGAGCGCCTCGAAGCGCTGCGCGCCCGGCACGCCAAGTATGGCGAGTCGATCTACTTGCTTCAGCCGAACGTGAAGGAAGGTGCCGGTGGTCTTCGTGACTTCCACACGTCCTACTGGGCCACACGCGCCGCCCATCCGAGCACCCGGGGTCTTGACGACCTGCTGCACTATGGGCTGCTCACGGAGCGCGAGATGGAGGAGTTTCGTGGCGCGCTTCAGTTTCTGTGGCGCGTGCGCAACGAACTTCATTTGATCTCGAAGCGCAAGAACGATCAGATGAGCTTTGACCTCCAGGAACGGATTGCCAACTCCTTCGGGTACACCGAGCGGGCGGACGGAGCGGAACCCTCCGAGAGCCAGGACGGTCCCGATCGAGAAGAGCTTCCCGTGGAACGCTTCATGCGGGACTACTACCGACACGCACGGGCGATTCAATCTTCGTCCGAGATTGTGATCGAGCAGTGCATGGCGCGCGTTCGACGCGGCGCGCCAAAGGTAGAGGCTCGGGAGGTGGACGATGGTTTCCGGGTGGCGGCGGGTCACCTTGAGATTCCCCATGCCGCCCATCTCCGCGAGCGCCCGTTGCGATTGCTCACGGCCTTCGCCGTAGCCCAGAACGAGGACGTCGAACTCTCGCGGACCGCGCGGCGGCTGGTGCGTGAGAACCTCGATCTCGTCGACGAGCAGTTCCGACGCATGCCGGCGGCCGGCGCAACGTTTCTCCAAGTCCTGGAATCGGAGAAGCGCGTGATGCGGACTCTCCGGTCCATGAATGAGGTGGGGCTTCTCGGCTGTCTTTTGCCGGAGTGGGAGCACATCGTCTGTCGCTGGCAGCACGTGATCTACCACACCTACACCGTCGATGTGCACTCGCTCTTTCTGGTCCAGGAGCTGCGCAGGCTCGAGCGCAGGAAGTATGAGGCCTCGCTCCCCGAACTCAGCGGCCTCATGCGGGCGACGACCGACCACACCGTGCTCTACCTGGGCTGCCTGCTCCACGATATCGGCAAGGGCTTCGGGGGGGACCATTCCAATCGAGGAGCCCTGCGCGCGCGCACGTGCGTGGAGCGGCTCGGCCTTGCGCCCGAGCGCACGGAGCGCGTCCTGTTCCTGGTCCGCCACCACTTGCTGATGTCCCACCTCGCGCAGCGGCGCGACCTCTCCGACCCCCGCCTCATCGTTGATTTCGCGCGCACCTGTGGCGATCGCGAGAACCTGCGCAATCTGTTCTTGCTGACCTTCGCAGATATCCGCGCTTCCTCGCCCGCAGCCTGGACAGAGTGGAAAGGCCAGCTCTTGCGCGAACTGTTCGAGCGGACGTCGGAATTCCTCGAGACCGGCTCGGATGACCCGCAGGTCGCGCTGGAGCAGATCGAGGCACGCGTCGAGCGGCGACAGGACGCCGCTCGGGCCGAGCTGCGCGGCCTGGGTGTGGGCGATGCCAAGATCCAGGCGTTCTTTGAGGTGATGCCGCGCCGTTACTACATCGCTCACTCGGCCCGGCAGATCGCGCGGCACGCGCTGCTTCTGCTCAGCTACTCGGAAGAAAAGCTCTTCTCGACAGCGGTGCGGACGCTCGCGGGCGACGTGACAGAGCTTTTGTTTTGCTCACGAGACATCCACGGCCTCTACTCCATGGTGTCCGGTGTGCTCTCGGCGAAGGGGCTCAATATCCTGGGATCGCATGTCTATACCACCCGCTCCGGCCTTGCGCTCGAGGTCTACCGCGTGACCACGCCGGCCGGTGGGCCGGAGGAGCAGCGCGACGCGTGGAAAGCCGTGGAGACCATGCTCTCGGCCGTTCTGACCCACACCGTGCGCGTGGAAGAACTGCTGCGCCGCCGCCGTCGGGTGACTGCGCCCACGTCGCCGATGCCGCGACCTCCGGCCGTCGAGATCACGAACGATGAGTCGGACTTCTATACGATCGTGGATGTCTCTGCAGACGACCGCTTGGGTCTCTTGTACGACCTCACGAGCACGATCGCGGCGGAAGGGCTCGAGATCTATATCTCGAAGGCCGCCACCGTGATGGACCAGGTGGCGGACACGTTCTATCTGAAGGACGAGGAGCGAAAGAAAATTACCGAGCCCGAGCGACTCGAGCGCCTGCAGCAAAAGCTCCTCGAGGCTGCGGCGCGGGAGAGCCCGGGTGGCTAAGGGCGCATCGGCGTTTTCCGCCGCCCGGCTCGCGTTTCTCGAGCATTGCGCAGTGGAACGAGGCCTGTCGCCGCGCACGCTCGAGGCCTACGGACGCGATCTCCAGCGATTCATCGACCAGCAGCAGCGCGCGGGGGTAAGAGCTCCCAATGCGCTCACCCGTGAACACGTGTCGAAGTGGCTTGAGGAGCTAGAGCGTCTCGGTCTCTCGGCGCGGAGCCGTGCACGCGCCCTAGTGGCGGTACGACGCTTTCTCCGACACCTGACTGCCCTCGGCACACTGCCGCGTGATGCGCTCGTAGGAATCGTCGCACCGCGGCAAGCGAGGACGCTCCCGCGAACCCTTCGTTGCGACGAAACCGTCGCCCTCCTGGCCGCGTCCGGAGGGGAGTCCGCGCTTTCGCTCCGAGATCGCGCGATGCTCGAATGCCTGTACGGAGCGGGGCTGCGCGTGTCCGAACTCTGTGCACTGCCCCTCGCTGCGCTCGACCGGCGCCGGGGCCTTTTGCGCGTGCTCGGCAAAGGCCAACGCGAGAGGCTGGTGCCCCTGGGCGAGCCTGCACTCGCTGCCCTCGACGCGTACCTTGCGACAGCGCGCCCCACACTGGCGCGCAAAGCGGGGAAGAGAAGGAGAGGCGGGGGGGACGCCGTCTTCCTCTCGAACCGGGGTTCCGCCATGACGCGCCAGAATTTCTTCATACGGCTCCGCAGCCTCGCCCAGCAGGCCGGAATCCCGAGTGGCCGGGTTTCCCCTCACGTTCTGCGCCACGCCTTTGCGACCGATCTGCTCGAAGGGGGTGCGGACCTGCGTTCCGTCCAAGCGATGTTGGGCCATGCCGATCTCTCCACGACACAGATCTACACCCATGTGAGTCGACGCCGCCTCCGCGAGACGGTGGAGCGCCATCACCCGCGCGGGGCGCGGCTGCCGGTGTCGTGAAGGTCCAGTCCCGGGATGAAGTCATGGCCGCGCTGCCCGCGGGCGCGCGCACACTCGTCGCGTCGCTTCTCGACGCTGCCGACCGCCGCAACGTCGCCGTGTACCTGGTCGGTGGGCCGGTGCGTGATCTCATGCTGGGTCGCGTCCTGCGGGACGTTGATCTCATCGTAGAGCCGCGGGACGGGCAAGGCGCAGCGGAGCTTGTGCGGGCGGCTTCGCTTGCGGGCGTACGCGTTGTCTCGCACGACCGCTTCGGAACGCTGCGCATTGAGTCCTCGCACGGTCCCGCAGAGGAGGCGGGTGCACTCGACCTCGCCACCGTCCGTAGCGAGCGCTACGCCCATCCCGGTGCGCTGCCTACGGTCGGGCCCGGAACGCTCGAGGACGATCTGCGCCGCCGCGACTTTACGGTGAACGCCCTTGCGCTTCCCCTTTCCGCGTCTGCGCGACGTGCACGTCCTCCCATCCTGGACTTGGAGGACGGCCTGCGGGACCTCGAGGCACGCACACTCCGGGTTTTCCACGCAGCGAGCTTCCATGACGATCCCACCCGCGCGCTGCGCGCGGCGCGCCTTGCGGCGCGCTTGGGCTTCACGCTTTCGCGCAGCTCGCGCTCCGCGCTGCGAGATGCGCTGCGCGACGGCGCCTTCGGCCGAGTCTCAGGAGAACGCCTGAAGCGCGAGATTGACAAGCTCTTCGAAGACGCGCGCCTCGGCCTCGATCCCGCGGTCGCGCTCGGGCTCCTCTCGGAATGGCATGTGCTGGGTGCCCTCGAGCCGGGTCTCTTGCTGCCGCGGCGGGCGTTGGCGCCGCTGCGCCGTCTCGGTCGGACAATCGCCGCCCCCTCGTGGCCGCCGCGTCGCTCGCGGCCCTGGGTCGCGGGTCTCGCAACTTGGCTCGCACCCCTGGATCCAGGGCTGCGCGCACGGACCCTCCGCCGCTTCGCGGTGCGCGGCGAGCTCGCCCAGCGGATTGCAGGCTTCCCGAAGCGCCGGGATGCCACGCTGCGTGCCCTCGCACGCGCCCGAGGACGCGGAGCAATCGACGCGGTGTTGGATCCAGTCTCCGATGAGGAGATGCTTGCCTTCTTCGCATGGGCGCCGCCGACGATGCGGCGCCGGATCCTCCGCCACGCGGTCGAAGACCGGCCTCGCCGGTCGCCCGTGAATGGCGAGGACCTGCTGGCCCTTGGCCTCGCGGGGCCCGCGGTGGGGAGGGCCCTTGCCAGGATCCGCAGCGCGTATCTGGACGGCGCCGTGAAAACCCGCGAGGACGCCCTCGCCCTCGCCCGAGAGCTCGGCCGAAGGCGCAGCGCCGCCAGGACGCCCGGCCGACGCTCGCGGCGGCCACAAGGCAACTCTCCCCGCGACGGCCCGCAGGAGGGACCTTAGGACGACCGTGGCAGCCTTCCGGGTGGCCCTGCAGGCGAAAGGGCGCTGGTTGCCCGTCTGCGCGCGCTCGCCCATACTCCGCAGGCGGCTGCCCCCCCGAGCTGCACGCAGCGTCCTCCGCGGAGAGAATGATGGCAAACGGGGTGGATCCCGGAGCTTCCGGTGGCCCGCAGGCAGCCGCCTTCGAGCCTCTTCTATCGGCCTCCGAGCAGGCGAGCGGCATCGGCTATGCCGTCAAGTTGGCGTTCTTCGAGGGCCCCCTCGACCTGCTGCTCCACCTCATCCGCGAAAACGAAGTCGACGTCACCGAAATCTCGATTGCCCGCGTCGCCGAGCAATACCTCGAGTATCTCGCCCTCATGCGGGAGCTCCAGTTGGATATCGCGGCCGAATATCTGGTGATGGCCGCAACGCTCGCGTGGATCAAGTCGAGAATGCTGGTCCCGACGGAGAACAGCGTCGAAGAGTCCGACGGCCCTGACCCGCGCGCCGAACTGGTGGCCCGCCTCCTTGAGTACCAGCGCTTTCAACAAGCCGCAGCAGAGCTCGGCATACGGCCGCTTCTCGGACGCGACGTCTTCGCGCCGCCGGGCGTTAAGCCCCGACCGGACGATCACGATCCTGCCACCCTCGAGGTCAAGGTCAGCCTCTTCGAGCTGATCGAGGCGTTCCGCGAGGTTCTGCGGCGCGCCGACGGTGCGGGGCTGGTCCATGAGGTCGTGGTCGACACCCTGACGGTCCGGGAACGCATGATCGCGGTGATGGACCAACTCCAAGGCGCCGAATCGGTCGAATTTATGGACCTACTGCGTTCGAGCGGCGGCCCCGCGGACCGGGCGCTTCTGATTGCCACCTTTCTTGCGCTCCTCGAGCTCACGCGCCTTGTGGCGGTCCGGATCTACCAGGGCGTGAACTCCGAGGGGGCTCCGCAGGGCCCGATCCGCGTACGTCTTGCGGGCGATGGCGTCGACACGTGGTCGACGCGCATCTCGGATCTCATGTGAGCGCGGAAAAGAGGCGCGGCGCACGATGAGGAATCGCCCGGAACAGCGCAGGATCGTGGAGGGTCTTCTCTTGGCAGCGCCGGAGCCCTTGACGGCCCAACGCTTGGCAGAGCTCGTGCCGGGTGCAAATGCCGCGACTGTTCGCGAGCTCGTGACCGGGCTCAACGCGGAGTACGCCGAGCAGGGCCGAGGGTTCGAGATTGCTGAGGTGGCTGGCGGATGGCAGTTGCGTACCTGCACCGACCTCGCCGAATACGTCCAAGCGCTCCACCCGCGGCGGGCCGTGCGGCTTTCCCGGGCAGCGCTCGAGACGCTTGCCGTGGTGGGATACAAGCAGCCTATCACGCGCGCGGAGATCGAGCACGTGCGCGGGGTGGATGCGGGGGCGGTGCTTCGGAGTCTGCTCGAGCGTGAGCTCGTGCGGATCGCGGGCCACCGCGAGATCCCAGGCCGGCCGATGCTGTACGCCACGACGCGCCGATTTCTCGAAGTCTTCGGCCTCTCATCGCTCGAAGATCTGCCGAGCCTGCGGGATCTGCAGGAGATCGCCTCAAGCGCGGAGCCGGCAGCGGAGCCCGACGCTGCCCGCGAAGAGCTCCCCGAGGACGACGGCTGCGAGGGTCCGAGCTTTGAGGAGGCGACGAGCCCGGGAGAGCTCGAGGCCGCGGGCGACCTCACCCCTCACTTCCGCTCGAGCCTTGCCTCTCCCTTCGACGAGCCTGGCGAAACTGACGCTGCCGATCCGGAAGAGGGGGGAGGGGAGTCCGAAGAACCGGTCGGCAGGCCGCACTAGACGCAACCAATGCGGGTTCGCTTGCAGAAGATTCTCGCCGCGGCAGGGGTGGCGTCGCGTCGGCACTGCGAGGACTTTCTCGCGAGCGGCCGGGTCACCGTGAACGGTGCCCCCGCGCGTCTCGGCGATTCCGCGGATCCCGCGATCGATCAGATCCGCCTTGACGGGGCTCTCCTCGGGTCCGAAAAGCCCTGCTATTGGCTCGTGCACAAGCCGGGGGGCGTCCTCACGACCCTGCGCGATCCGCGGGGCCGTCCCACCGTGATGGAGCTGCTCCCAAAAGATGTCCCGCGGGTTTTCCCCGTGGGTCGCCTCGACTTCGACACCGAAGGTCTCGTGCTGCTCACCAACGATGGCGCCACGGCACAGGTGCTGCTCCATCCGTCTCTCGGGAACGAGCGGGAGTATGTCGTTTTCGCCAGGGGCGGGATGGCCGAAGAGGCGCTCAAGCGTCTTGCCCACGGTGTCGAGCTCGAGGACGGACGCACGGCGCCGGCGCGCGTCTCCCGCGTGCGCTTCGACCGACACCACGGAGAGACGTCCTTCCATCTCACCGTCCGCGAAGGGCGCAAGCGCCAAATTCGTCGTGCGCTCGCTCTCCTTGGCCATCCCATCCGGCGCCTTGTCCGCGTGCGCCTTGGGCCCCTACGACTGGGCAGTCTTGCCCCGGGCCAGGCCCGGCCGCTCTCGTCGAGCGAACGCCAGGCCCTGCTGGGCCACGTGCAGCGGCTGCGCGGCGCGGCTACGCAGAATTCTGCAATGCGCAAAATTCGGCAGGAACGCCCGCGCCGGCGGGGCGAATCGCGTAGAGCTGCGCATGAGACGCGGCCGCGCCAATGGCGCGCGCGTTGATCTTGCGCATCGATCAGGAATAAGATGGCGCCCAAGTCTAGAACGGCGGAAGCGGGACATGCGGAGCAGACCGGACGATCGACCCCTGCGAACAAAACGGCCTTCGGGTTCGCGTGTCGCAGCACTGACATGCGTGACCGTGCTTTCGACTCTTTCCACCACGAATGCGCTGGCGGGTATCACAGGCGTGTGTCCGGACGGCAGCTTTTTCATCGTGCAGGAGGCGTCCGAAATCCCTTGCAAGGGAGGCAAGCGCGTCGACCCGAGTGACCTCCCCCCGATCCATCCCGAATACCTCCCGCGACCCTACATGTGGAGCATCTACAAACAGAGCTCCGATCCCAACAATCCGTACAACCTCATCGATTCCGCGAAGCAGGTGCGTCAACTCCAAAACGGAGGCATGCCCCCGGGCGACGCCGCGGGAACAGGCCCCGCGCCGCCGATCGCGCAGCACAGCGCCGGTCCGCTGAAACCCGTCCCGCCGCGCCAAAGTGTCGGTCCAACCGACCTTGGACTCACCGATGGTGAGCTGCGCGACCTGTTCAAGATCGTCGAGCTCTCGCAGCAGAGTGCGCCCGCGGAGTTCGTGAAGCAGACTGCGGACGGCCGCGAGGCGCTCCGCATCACCTTCGCCCATGCGGCGTCCTTCGAGAGCCGCCTGCACGAAGGCTGGAGCGCAGCCGGCGCCGCCGGCACGAACCCGGTGCTGCTGTTCAGCGTGGTCAGCAAGCGGCCCGAGACGTTCCAACCGACATTTACCATTACGCAGGGTGCCATCGCGGCGCAGATCGAGGCCACGGACCCGCACCAGCTGGGGATCCTGCAGGGTCATCTCGGCAAGCTGGCACGCGACGAGGTGGTGCTCGGCTACATCGTGTTGCCGGCGAGAATGGATCTTTCTCGACCGGTGGACGTGTACTGGGATGACCGACACATTAGCGCGCAGTTCTAATCGCTCGCGACGGCGTCGAGGCGACAACGACGCGCGGCGCCCCACCCCGTGCTCACCCGCGCTCCGTCTACGGTTTTGGAAAAGTGACGAATACCTGTGTGTAGTAGAGCGTACCGTCTGCGGCGCGCGCGATTCCCACGCCGGTCGCGTTGAACGCGGGATGGAGCAGGTTCGCGCGATGGACGGGGGATGCAATCCATCCTTCGACGATCTCGCGGTTTGGGTTGGGACGGTTGGTAAGACCGACATTCTCGCCGGCGAGCGTCATCCCGTCGACCCCTCCGCGCTGGATGCGATCCACGGGATTGAGTCCCTCTGGAGTGTCGTGCGACAGGTAGTGGCGAGCCGCCATGTCGGCGCTGTGCTCTCGGGCTACGGCGTCGAGGGCCGGCAAGCGCTCGAGAATCACGCGATGCTGCTCGGCGCGGGTCGCGTTGATCGCGGAATAGACCCCGTCTTCCATGAGCCGAAGATCCTCGTCCCGCGCGTCGGCGCGCGCGGCGAGGGGCTGGAGCAGGAGCAAGGCGAGCCAGAATCCCACGAGGAACGCTGCGGCCCGAACGAGGGTGGTCGGCATCGGGCTTAGGTCCCCGGCTCTCGCGCGGGGGCGGGAGGAGCGGCGGTCGGGTCTTTCATCCCGGTCGCGGCCGACAGCGCAGCCTCGTTCATCACTTCTCGGCGCACCAGCTTGCCGGCGCTGTAGTACGACCGCATATCGAGCACGCCGTCGCCGTCGGTATCCTCGTCACGCTGCGTCGGTTGGTCGTTCTTGTCGAAATAAGTGATTACAGCGGGCTTGCCATTGCGGTCGCGTTCCTCGCGAACGCGGTGGCCCGCCTCGTAGAACTCGATGCGGTCGGGCATACCGTCACCGTCGGTGTCCTGCTCCAGCCGAACCACTTGTCCGTCATGGTAGAAGGTCCAAGTGTCGACCATGCCGTCGCCGTCCGTGTCTGCGCGGCGGTTCACGATTTGACCGTTCTTATAGTCCGTCCACGTGTCGATCCGGCCGTCTCCATTGGTGTCCTCCTCACTGCGCACCACCTGCGTGCCGGTCGCGTCGTAGTAGAGGATGCGGTCGGGGACGCCCTTGCCGTGATCGTCGAAGGCCTCGCGCACGATGCGGCCCCCCTCGCGATAGACCCAGTGATCGGGCCGGCCGTCGTGGTTGCGGTCCTCGACCAAGTCTGCGACACCGGACCCCGTCGCAGTCACGGCTTGGCCTTGAGACGGAGCACTCGGAGCGGTCGAGCCCTGGACCGGCTGCGTCAGCTGCGCGAGGGGGCGGCCGTCGCGCCGGGCCTGCAGTGCGGCGAGCTCTTCGGCGATCGAAGGAGCCGTGGCGCCTTGAGCCGGGGCGGCAGAGGCCTGGAGCGACGCGCTCCCGGGATCTGCTTGTGGCGCCTGACCCCGCTGCTCGAGTTGGTGCTGCAAGTCCCCGAGGGCGGCGGCCTCTTGCCGCGCCTGCATCTCCTCGTGGGTCAAGGGTCGGGCAGGCTGCGGATCCGGGCGCGGAACGGCCGGACCGTTCTGGTTGTCGTCGCCGGAGAGCGCCTCGGAGGCCTTGGTAAAGGGATAGGCCACGAGGGCAAATGGGAAGAGCAGGGGCTTCAGCCACTCCGGTTCGTTGTGGTGCTCATAGGAGCTCTGCTCGTCCTGGTGCACGCCTCCGATGAACACCATGTTGCTAGGGCTCGGCTGATTTCCTCCCGGTGCGCCACCGCCTGCGCCCGGCGCATAGGGATACTGCGAACTGGTCGGATCCTGGCTTTGGCCGCCCGGGTTGCCCGCGCCCATCCCCTGGCTTCCGGAGGAGCCCGAGCTCGAGCCCGCAGCCGTGCGACCCTGGCTGTTGGTCACCCCCGGCGTCGGGAGCGGGGGCAGGGATTGGCCAGGCATGATGATGGTCGCCCCGACACCCGTCATCATGTCCGGTGTATTGTCGAAGTTCTTGTGCACGTTTCCGTAGCCGCAGCCTAGTGCGAGCGCGCACAGGGCAGCGCCAGCGAGGCTCGGCGCGGCTGTCCCAACGCGACCGAAGGGGAACGAGGAGCGGCCGGTCCACACAAGACGCATTCGAGCGCCCCCGCTGCAGAGGATTCACCTTTGGTTCTGCAAGAAACGTGCGATGGAGGATGCATGCGCAGGCGGGCCCGCTTTCCCTCGTGACCCCGCGGCCTCCCGAAGGCCCCCTGCGCCCTGAGCACGGGGCCGCGCCGTGTCAGGTGTGGGTAGCGCCGTACCCATTCAGGGAGTGCGCGGCGCCGCGCCCACGGGCCGAGGGCGGCAGCGGATGTGGCGCAGACGGCTGGCTCACGCCGAAGGAGAAGTCCGTCCTTTTTCTCTGGACGCGAATCTGGATTCTACAGCGCTCGATCCGTCGAGATCCAGCCTCCTGCCCGGCGAGCGACATTGCAGGGGTGTTGCGTAGGGAAAGGCGCGGATGCAGCGCGCCGCTCGAGACGGGGTGGCCGAGTTCCGTCAGGCCGCGCTCTGCGGGAGGTCCACCCCGAGTGCCTCCGCAAGATAGGGCAGTGCCTCGTCGGTGAGCGAAAGCTCCGGTGCCAGCCGCCGACCGAGGCCCTCCGCTGTCATGAGAGCAAGATTCACCATCGTCATTTGGCTGCGTGCCTGGATGCGGTGACGCCGCAGAATGTCGAAGATGCGACCGATCTCGAGCGTCACCTGAAGATTCCCGAGACCGCGCTTTCGCACGCTCTCCACGAGCTCGATGATCTCCCGCTCGTAGGCAGGATAGTCGGGCGTCGCCCGGCTCGGCGCGTTGTCGTAGAAAAGGCGCGCCACCGTCGCGCCGTCGCCCGTCGCAAACGCGAACAGCAAGCGGGCGGTCGTCAGGCGGTCCACCTCGTCGAGGGTACCGACGAGCCCCAGATCCAGCAGGACGATACACCCCGGCGCGGTGAAGCGCAGATTCCCGGGATGCAGGTCGGCGTGCACGAAGCCGTGCAAGAAAATCATCCGACACACCGCGCGCATCCCGGCTGCAACGACGCGGTGCACCTGGATCCCCGCCGCTTCGAGATCCGATTCGTGGACTCCCTCGATGAACTCCATGGTGAGCACTGCGTCGGAACACGCTACGGGGAAGAGCCGCGGAAAGCGGACCTCCGTCTCGTCGGCGAAGTTCTTTGCGAAACGCCGATTGTGCGCGGCCTCATTGGACAGGTGGATCTGCTGCTCCACGGCGTCGCAGAATGAGCGAATAGCGTCTTCCAGCGAAATCAGCCGCAGCGATGGCACGAGCCTCTCGAGCGCACGGCCGAGAAAAAGCAGGATCGAACGGTCCAGCCGGACCTTCTCAAGGATGTCCGGCCGACGCACTTTGACCGCGACCCACTGGTCGGACCCGCGCAACACTGCCCGGTGCACCTGTGCGACGGAGGCCGCCGCCACGGGAGAGGGCTCGAACCGCTCGTAAATCGTCTCGAGCGGCTGGCCGAGCTCTGACTCTATGGTGCGCCGGACCTCGCGGAACGGGTAGGCGGGCACGCGGTCTTGGAGTGTCGCGAGCTCGCGGCGCAAAGGTTCGGCGAGAAGATCGCCCCGTGTCGAGGCAATCTGGCCCACCTTGATGAAGGTCGCACCGAGCCTGGTCACGAGTCCGACGAGGGCGCGGCCGAAGGCCCGCAAGAGGTGCTCGCGCCCGCGCCCGCCAGCGTCGGGGGCACGCACCCACTCGCGAGCGAAAACGTACGTGGCGAAGACCGTCGCCCCGATCATCTGCCCGCTGCGAAGCGCGATCTCAAAACCGTGCTGCAGAGCGCGACGAGCGGAGCCAGACATAAGGCGCGCAGGGTAACGCGGGTCAAGGGGAGATGGTGACGAGGGTTCCCGACGGGGAGTGCGAGGCCAGGAAGTCGATCTCCTCGTCCGTCATGGCGATGCAACCGTTGGTCCAGTTGAGATACTCCGAGTCGCCGCTCCAACGGGCGCCCTCCCCGTGCAGGCCGACCACGCCTCCAAGTGCGGTGTTCTGGGGCGGGAGGACGCTTTGCTCGTGAGCTTCCAGGATCTCCCCGTAGGTGCGCAGGGAGATGAGGCCCGCTCGGAGCCCGGCGGCCGCGTCTTCGCGTGAGGGGTAATCGATGATCAAGAAGAGATGGAAGCGGCTATCCCAACCGCGGCTTCGCAGATGGTATTCGCCCTCCGGTGTCCGGGAGTCCCCGGCCTCCCGCTTGGGCCCGACGGGCTCCCGCCCGAGCGCCACCGGCCAGCTTCGCTCGCCCCCGCCCTGGCAGACTGCTCGAAGCGTCCGAGCGGCCTTCCGCACCTCGATGCGTTCGATCCATTCGCAAGGGAGGGATTCCGGATTGGGGGCGGCCTCCTCCTCCGCAGGTGCTGGAGGCGGCGGCGGGAGCGGGAGCGGAGGGGCGCAGGCGAGAGTCGCGAGAGTCGCGAGAAGCGCGATACGGAGCCCGGCTTGGCCGCCCGCTAAGATCCCGCGGCCATGCGGAGCTCGTCCCTTCGACGCCTGTGCCTCGTGCCCCTTCTGCTTGTGCTCGCGGCGACGGCCGCAGCGCGGGGGCACAAGACGAAACCGCCGGGTCCCGAGCCGCTGCACCCGGTGCTCGGGCAGCCCTCCAAGGACCTCACCGAGGCCGACGATACGCTCTTGGATGTCGCCTACCGACACCGGCTCGGCTTCGACGCGGTGGCCCGCCTCAATCCCGAAATCAACGTCTGGATCCCCGACCCGGGCGAGATCGTCGAACTTCCGACCCAGTACATCCTTCCCGACGGAGATCCGAAGGGGCTCGTGATCAACGTCCCGGAGATGCGGCTGTACGATTTTACACGCGGCAATCCGCCGGAACTCTTTGCGATCGCCATCGGCGACGAAGAAGATCCTAGCCTATACGGCAGCTTCAGAGTGGGTCCGAAGCGTAAGGATCCGAATTGGTACGTGCCGGCCTCGATTCGCGCAGAGAAGCCGGAGCTGCCGGGGATGGTTCCGGCGGGTCCGGACAACCCCCTCGGTACGCGCTGGATGACCATCGGCAACACGTCGTACGGAGTCCATGGAACCAACAACAACTGGTCGATCGGCCGAACTGCGACCCACGGCTGCATCCGCCTCTATAACGACCAGATGGAGCGATTGTATGAGCGCATTCCGACGGGAACGCCCCTGCTCCTTGAGTACCAACCCGTGAAGGTGGGACGGCTCGACAACGGCATCTATGTCGAAGCTCATCCGGACATCTACGGGCGCGTGCCCGAGCGCAACGCCTATGTCTTGCGGCGTCTGGGCGAGCTGGGTCTGCTCGGTAGCGTGGACTTGCCTACCGTCGAGCGCGTGATCGGAGAAGCGCGGGGAGCGCCGGTGCGCGTCGGGACGATGCCCGACGCGCACTAGATGGCTACTTCGAAACCCGCTTCTTGAAGATGGCCTCCGCGGTCCGCGCGGCGTCGTCTGCACGCTGCGCGGCGGCCTTGGCCTGTGTTTCCGCTGCATCCGCACGAGCCGCGGCACTGTTCGCGGTCTTCTGCGCGTTCGCGGCCGCAGCGGCGGCGTCGTCCGCCTTGCGCGAAACATCGTCGAGACGCTTCTCGAGCGCATCGACGCGCCCGGTGGTCGCGCAACCACCGAGGGAAGCGACGAGCAGAACCGAAAGTAGGATCCGAGCCGGTCGACTGGTCATGAACTTCTCCTCTCCATGCAATGAGGCTCACCCCTTGTGCGGGTCCCATGCGGAGTCTCGGTCAGGCTGGTGTTGGGCGCAAGCAATTGGGATGACTGGCGAGTCGGACGAACCTCGCCGAAGCTCATCCGGGGAGTGAGCCGGCATGGCTGACATCGGATTGACACACGTCGCGTTGCCCGCCCGCGATCTCGAAGCGAGCATCACTTTCTATCGCAAATACGCGCGGATGGAGGTGGTGCACCAGCGCAAGGACGCGACCACCGGATCCGGTGTGGTGTGGCTTTCTGACCGCACCCGCCCCTTTGTGATCGTGCTCGTGCAGGTGGCGAGCGTGGAAAGACCTCTGGCGCCGCTTGCCCACCTTGGTGTCGGTTGCCCGACACGCGGCGAGGTGGACAGACTGTGCGGGGAGGCACGCGCAGAGGGTGCCCTGAGACTGGGTCCGATCGACTCGGGCTACCCTGTGGGTTATTGGGCCTTCCTCTCCGATCCTGACGGCCACACCCTGGAGCTGGCGTTCGGACAGGAAGTGGGCCTCACCGTCGCAGGCGCTACCAAGCTTCCCTCCAGCGACTGACCTGCGCTGCGACGTGCGGCTGCGCCGTTCTCTCACCACGCTACCGCTCGTCTTCGTGATGTTCTTCAACGTCTCGGGCGGAGCCTTCACGCTGGAAGGTCTCGTCGCCGAGCTCGGTCCGGGGCTTGCCTTGGCCACACTTGCAATTGTTCCTCTTGTCTGGTCGCTGCCCGAAGTGCTTCTGATCGGCGAGCTCGCGAGCATGCTGCCCGAAGAGGGCGGCTACTACCGCTGGGTGCAACGCGCTTTCGGGCCTTTCTGGGCCTTCCAATGCGGCTGGTGCACGTGGATGTATTCGCTTGTCGACATGGCGATTTATCCCGTGCTCTTCAACCAGTACCTCGCCTTCTTCACGCCGGACCTCTCGCCCGCGACACGGTTCGTGGTGTCACTGCTCGTGATCTGGACGGGCGTCGCCATCAATCTGCGCGGAGCGGGTCGCGTCGGGCGAACATCGATCGTCGCGGGTGTGGCGGTCCTCGGCGCCTTCGGAGCGGTCAGTGTGTTTTCGCTCGGGCATCAATCGCACGTGCCCTGGCTCCCCTTCGTGAAGCCCGGTAAAGGCCGGCTCGAGGGACTCGGGGTGGGAATCTCGGTCGCGCTTTGGAACTACATCGGATGGGACAACGCCTCGACGGTGCAGGGCGAAGTGGTGGATGCCTCACGCAGCTATCCGCGGGCGCTGGCCTTTGCGCTCCCGCTCGTGGCGATCGGCTACTTCGTGCCCCTCTTGGCGGTACTCGGCGCCACGGACTGGACGCTCTGGAGCGAGGGTGCATGGCCTGTGCTCGCAAGCATCGCCGTTGGGGGCGGGGGCCTCGGCCAGGTGTTGAGCGGGTGGCTCGCCCTCGCGGGCCTGGTCAGTGCGGTCGCCCTCTTCAATTCCCTCCTTCTGTCGTACTCACGGATCCCGCTCGCCCTGGCGGCCGACGGCTTCTTGCCGGGAGTGCTGGCGCGGCTCGACCTGCGCGGCACGCCGCGCAACGCGGTCCTGGCTTCCGCCGTTTGTTATTCGGCGGCTGCCCTCATTTCATTCCAGAGTCTGGTCGTCGCCGATGTGTTTCTCTACGGGCTTGCGCTCTTCCTCGAGTTCGGCGCGCTGCTCGAACTTCGGCGAAGGGAACCCGAGCTCCGCGGCACCTTCCGCGTGCCGCTCGATCTGGCCGGTCTCCGACTGCTTGCGGCTTTTCCACTTGCTTTCTTTCTGCTCTCGGTCGGGCTCTCGCTGCGCAGTGGAGAGTATGGGCCTTCGGCCGTGCTTTCTGCGCTCGGCGCCGTAGCGCTCGGGCCGCTCGCCTTCGTGGCGGCGGCTCGGCTTCAAAGGCCACGCGAGCGCTCGGGCGGATGAGAGAAGGAGGAAACGCAGATCCTCCCTTTGGCCTAGCTGCGTTCTCCACCGAAGAGCGTCGTCACGATGGTGCGGCCGGAGCTTCCGCGCTGCGGACCGAGAGACTCGATTTCCGGCTGCTCGGCGACGAGTTTCGCCAAGAGGTCGCGCGTTGTTTCATCGAGTCCAATGAATCGGAGCACGCTCTCCCGTGAAAGCCCGCGGCGCACGACACGCGCCCGCACCACCACCGGATTCGCGAGCGAGCTGCCATGCAAGGCGAGCGAAACGATTTGGCCGCCCTCGAGGTCGCTCCCGGACTCCACCCGCATGCCCCCGACCGAGAGGTCGCGGCCCAGGAGCACCCGTGCGCCGCCTTCGAAGAGTGCGATGACGCGCTTTCGGTAGACGCCGCGACGATTGCGACGCTGATCTCGCCGGCGGCGGGGCATGGAGCCCGGCAAGGAGTTCCCCACCCAGGCCGCGGGGCCATCCCTGTGAAGGGCCACCAATCGCTCGAGCCGCGCTCGAGCCGCGTCGGTCTGAACACCGAAGGAGACCGCGATCTCGCGGGCACGCTCCAAGAGCGCGACGCGCAGCACACTCCCCCGCACGGGGAGTGCGCGTCGGCCGTCGGGGTCTGGGAAGAAGACGGTGATCTGCGCACCTCGGGCCGGGGTCACGCCCGCAACGAGCCTGCATCCCGTGGTGGAGAGTTCGACAAGGGTGCCGGAGCGGCGGCGCAGTCCGGCGCGAAATGAGATCGGCGCTCCTACGGCCACACGCTCTGCGCGCCTTTTCTCCGGGCCTCGGTACAAGAGCCGTGTGAGCAGGAGCCGCAGCGCGTCCGGGTGGACCGGCCGATTCACCAAGTAGTGGAAGCCCACCCGCTGGAGCGCTCTTCGCAGCGTGCGTGAGCCTCCGCTCACCACAGCAACGCGCGTCGGCTCGGGATCGGTGGGCGCGTAGGGGAGCTCCGGCAGCCCGAGGGCGCGTCGGCCCGACGCCACGATGAGCCGCAGGCTGCCGTCGAGGGCACCTCGTCCGGGGACGAGATCTTCGGGCAAGCGGCGGACCACAGCGGGGCCGAGCTCTGCGAGAAGGGCGGCGACGTCGTCGAGTTCACCATCGTCGATCAAAAGGACAGCCGGACGGGTCCCCATGACGAGCCTCGGGCCGGGCGCGGCACGCCACCCGGCGCCCTCTTGATCGGCAGAATCGGGGGCACCCTATAGAGACCCTTCCTGTAAGGCGAGCCTCCTCGAGGGTAGGGTCCATGGGGTAGAGTGGTTGTCCGTGCACGTGCTGAGCGATCCTCACGCGAACCCGTGCACGGCGTGGAGATTCGATGCGGTTCTTCTTTGGAGACTGGGTGACCCCTCGGAGAACGTGTCTGTTTCGAGTAAGTTGGAGGCTCTCAGGACGTGACCCGCGCTGAAGCGCCGGAGCGCGAATTCCTTCTGCGCCTTGCGCTCGCGGCGCGCGCGTGAGGCTGCGAGAAACAGAGCGCAGCGTCTTCTCTCGCGACGGATACCTGCTGCGGCGCGATGTCTTCCCGCCGGAGGAGGTCGAAAAGCTTCGGACCGCTGCCGAGGAGGTGGTCGCGTCCGTCGTGGAGCGGGCGCGGGCAGGCGAGGGCAGCCGCGAGTTCCGGCTGCCGGGAGATCACCGCTTCCAGTTCGCGCGTCAGAGCCTGATCCAGTGGGAGTGGCGCGAGGGCTCCGGCGAGGTTCGCCTGCTCGAACCGGTCACGCATCTCGACCCTCGCTTCGATGCGCTCTGGGGCGATCCGCGCCTCTCAGACCCGATGAAGGATTTCCTTGGCGCAGCAGGCGTCTGCCCCTTCACCTCAAAGCTGAACCTGAAGCGCCCCCGGGAGGGTTCGGAATACCCCTGGCACCAGGATTATCCCTACTGGTACGTCCGCACCCCCGAGCACGCCCATGAAATCGTGAACGCGATGATCTTTCTGGACGACGCCTCGGTGGCCAATGGAGCGCTACGCGTTCTCCCCGGCTCCCATCGGACGGGCCCTGCGGCCCGGGACCGTTCGGAGCCCTCGCAGTTTCTCGCCGACCCCGCCCGCATCGACGAGACAAAGAGCGTGCCGGTGGAGGCCCCGGCGGGCGCGGTCCTCTTCTTCCCCGCGCTCCTCCTGCACCGCTCCTCTCCCAACACTTCGGAGCGTCAGCGCCGCGCACTCCTGCTCTCCTACCAGCCCGCGGGGCGGGAGCGTCAGGAGACGCTCCCGTGGCATCCCGAGCTCGTACACAATCTCCCGTGAGAGCTCTCCCGTGTTCGTGGACGGCGTCCAGCCGACGGGTCGGAGGGCGAGACCCTGTCGCCGAAGCCCGCGGGCTTGGCAGCCCACGCCCGGGATGCCGCGAGGGATCGCTGGTTTACTTGGCGACGCCGGTCTCGCTCGGATTGTAGTCCACCCGGACAACCTTCAGGTTGCCGGAGTACCGATTGCGCGAGAAGACCACGCGCCCCTTGCCCTTGTACAGCCAGTCCGTACGGCTCGTATCGGAACCGAAGTAGTAGGGAATGAACGCTTTGCCCGTGATGTAGCCATTCGCATCGTCGGGTTCCCCGAGGATCTTTCGGACCTCGATGTCACTCATGCCCACCTGGACCTTGGCCAGGGGGCTATTCGGGGGCGGCGGATTCCCCTTGTGGGTGTCGTTGGGATCCGCTTGCGTCCCGCTGTTCGCGGTCGACTGGTCGCTGCTCTGCGGATGCGAATGACCGCACGCCGCATTCAAAGCGAAGAAGAACGCCACACCCAAGAGCCCTACACGTCGAGCCATCATCCCTGGCACCTCCATTTCAAAGTGGCGGGGTTTCCGAAAATCCCGCGCTTAGACCATAACCCGGCAGACCCGCTCGATGGGAGACCGCTCCGATCCCACTGACCACTTCTTCCCACCCCGGATAGACTGCGCTCGACATCCCCTATCGAATGGACACGGGAGGAAGATGAGGTGGGACCGCTCCAAGGCATTCGGGTGATCGAGATCGCGGGCATCGGGCCCGGGCCCTTCGCAGCCATGATGCTGGCCGACATGGGTGCCGAGGTCCTGCGAGTCGACCGTACACAGAATGTCCCATCGATCGATCCCGGTGTCCCCCCGTTTGACGTGCTGAATCGAGGGCGGCGATCGATCGCCGTAGATCTAAAGCGCCCCGAGGCAATCGAGGCCGTGCTGCGCCTCAGCGAGCGGGCGGACGCCCTGATCGAGGGCTTTCGCCCGGGTGTGATGGAGCGTCTCGGTCTCGGGCCCGATGTGTGCCTGGCGCGAAACCCGCGCCTCGTCTTTGGACGGATGACGGGCTGGGGCCAAGAAGGCCCGCTCGCCCGTGCGGCAGGCCACGACATCAACTACATCGCGCTGGCGGGTGCCCTCGCTCCGATCGGGCGGCTCGGGGAGGCGCCGCTTCCTCCCCTCAACCTGGTCGGTGACTTTGGGGGAGGCGGCATGCTGCTCGCCTTTGGAGTGGTGTGCGCACTCGTCGAGCGGCAGCGCTCGGGCAAGGGTCAGGTGGTCGATGCCGCCATGGTGGACGGCGCCGCGATCCTGATGGCCATGTTCTTCGGGATGCGCAAAGCCGGCTTCTGGTCGGATGAGCGTGGCGCAAACCTGCTCGACACCGGGGCGCACTTCTACGAGGTGTACGAGACCTCGGACGGAAAGTACGTCTCGGTCGGTTCGATCGAGCCCCAGTTCTACGCAGAACTCTTGCGGCTTACCGGGCTCGACAAAGCCGACCTTCCGAAGCAGATGGACCGCACCCGGTGGCCAGAGCTCAAGGAGAGGTTGCGCGCGGTTTTTCGGACCAGAAGCCGCGACGAATGGTGCGCGGTGATGGAGGGGACGGATGTGTGCTTCGCCCCCGTTCTCGGCCTCGGAGAAGCGCCGTCCCATCCCCACAACCGTGAGCGGGGAACCTTCATCGAGGTTGCGGGAACCATTCAGCCCCGCCCGGCGCCGAGGTTCAGCCGGACCGATCCCGAGATCCCGCGTCCACCCGCACATGCGGGCCAGCAGACCAACGAGGCCCTGGCCGAGTGGGGCTTTTCCGCCGACGAGATCCGAAAGCTCCGGGAGGCGAAGGCCATCGCGTAACGCGCTCAAGGTTCGCGCGCGGCAGAATCGCGCGCGCCCGACGCCAGCGTCGTGATACGGCTCTCAAGGCGCCCCTCCCTCTAAGGCGGGGCGCGCGCGCTCGTCCAGCACGGAGGGGATGGGGAGTGGAAGTACGCGATCGCGTGGTCGTTGTGACAGGAGGCGCCAGCGGCATCGGCGCCGCGCTCGGCCACCGCTTCGCTGCGGAAGGTGCGCGGGCCGTTGTGGTCGCGGATCGCGATGCGAGCGGCGCCGCCGAGATTGCCCGCAGAATCGGGGGACTTGCCGTGACGACCGACGTCGCGGTCGAGCGCGACATAAAAGCGCTCGTCGCCCTGGTCCTCCAACGATTCGGGGCGATCGATCTCTTCTGCTCGAATGCCGGCGTGGCGCTCGGTGGGGGCTTCGGAGAAGACGGCGGCCCCTTCGCGCCCGAAGAGGCCTGGCGGGCTTCTTTCGACATCAACGTGATGGCCCACGTCTACGCCGCGCGCGCGGTGCTGCCCGGCATGCTTGCGCGCGCCTCCGGCTACCTCTTGAGCACCGCGTCCGCCGCAGGGCTCCTTACCGACCTCGGGAGTCAGGCCTACTCGGTCACCAAACACGCCGCGGTGGCGTTCGCCGAGTGGCTCGCCATCCACTACGCCGACAAGGGCATCCGCGTCTCATGCCTGTGTCCCCAGGGCGTACGTACCCCCATGCTGATGGGTGCTGCCGCCGCGGGTGCCGGCGGACACCTGACGCCCGGCATGATTGCGCCCGAAGAAGTCGCGGAGGCGGTGGTAGCAGGGCTGCGGCGAGAGGAGTTCCTGATCCTCCCGCACCCGGAGGTTCGGGAGTACTTCCAACGCAAGGCTCAAGACTACGACCGCTGGCTGCGGGGAATGCGCCGGTTGCGCGATCGTGTTTCCCCGAAGGCACCCTAGAGCGGCGGGTCTGAGAGCTTCAGCAGCTGCTTGCCGAGGTTCTTGCCCTCGAAGAGGCGCAGGAACGTTCGCGGTGCGTTCTCGATACCGACCTGAACGTCCTCTTGATGCTTGATCTTGCCGCTCGTGACCCAGCCCGCAAGCTCTCGCATGGCTTCGGCGAAGCGCGCGAGGTAGTCGAGCACGATGAAGCCTTCCATGCGCGCGCGCTGGACCACGAGGTTCAAGTAGTTGCGAGGCCCTGGCGGCGGCTCCGCTGCGTTGTAGCTGGAGATCCCCCCGCAGAGAACGATGCGCGCCCGCGTCGCAATCTGCGCGAGCACGGCATCGAGGATTTCCCCGCCCACGTTGTCGAAGTAGACATCGACGCTGCGCGGGCAGAGGTCGCGAAGGCGGGCACCTACGTTCTCTGCCTTGTAGTCGATCGTGTGATCGAGGCCCGCCTCGCCGAGCAGCCAGGCGCACTTCTCCCGGCCGCCTGCGATCCCGATCACGCGGCAACCCTTCAACTTTGCGATCTGCGCGGCGACCGAGCCGGTGGCCCCCGCCGCGCCGGAGACAACGACCGTCTCACCCGTCACAGGCTTGCCGAGATCGAGAAGTCCGAAGTAGGCGGTGAGGCCGGTAATGCCGAGCACGCCGAGCGGCCAGGTAAGGGGGATGCCCGGCGGGAGCTTCGAAACAGGCAAGGGACCCATGCCATCGCTTACGGCATAGTCCTGCCAGCCGAAGGTTCCCTGCACGAAGTCACCGGGCTTGAAGGCCGGATTCTTCGATTCCACTACCTGACCGACAGAGCCCGCACGCATCACCTCGCCAAGCCGGACGGGCGGGATGTAGCTCGGACGATCCTCCATCCAGCCGCGCATCGCCGGATCGAAGGAGAGATAGAGATTGCGTACCAGGAACTGACCCTCCCGCGGTGTCGGTATGGGCACCTCGCGCCAAGCGAAATTGGTTTCCTTCACCAGGCCGGTGGGCCGAGAGGACAGGACCCATTGACGGTTGACCGAGGGGCTTGTGGCGGACATCGGATCCTCCTGGGATAGAGAGCGAGCGTAGCTGCGCCCTCAAGGGCGGCCACGCGGGTGCCGATGCTGCCCGCGGGGAGCCCGAGATGGGGCATTCGAGTGCCCACGACATGGAGCCGTACCGCCGCTTCCGGACGCTCAACGGATCGCATCCGTGGAAGAGCGCGGTGCCGGCGGGCTATGTGGACTATCCCGCGCGGCGTCGCCGCGGCGGTGAGGTCGCCTACTTCAATTTCGCACTGGCTCGCGAGATGGGTCTTCTCCCAAAGGATCACCCCGACGAGTGCAAACCGGCTCTCCGGCGCGCCATCCTCGATACCTTTAGCCTCGTCATCATCAACGAGTGGGACGTCGAGCACGACACCAAGGTGCCGCCCCGAGATCGTCTGGCGGGCACTTACATGGCCACGCGCTACCTGCAGCTCCAGCACGCCGATCGGCGAGGGAGCACCTCGGGCGACGGCCGGAGCGTCTGGAACGGGTGTATCCGGTCCCACGGCGTCACCTGGGACGTGTCGAGCTGTGGGACGGGAGTGACCCGGCTCTGTCCGGCCACGGCCGCCGAGAAGCGCTTTTTCAAGACTGGCAATCGATACGCGTCGTACGGCTGCGGAACCGCAGCGCTGGCCGAGGGACTGGGCACTGCGATCATGAGCGAGGTCCTCCACCGCAACGCCATCGCCACCGAGCGCGTGCTTGCAGTGATCGCCTTCCCGAAGGGTTTCGCGATCAATGTGCGCGCGTCTCGCTGTCTCTTGCGTCCCTCGCACTTCTTCGTCCACTCGAAGCGGGGCGATCTGGCTTCCCTGCGCGCCGCAATCGATTTGTACATCGAGCGCCGGGTGGGCAACGGCGAGTGGCCAGCCCTCGAGGGGGTGGCGCGCTACCGCCATCTCGCAGAGGAGACGGCGCGCACGTTCGCTCGCATCTCAGCGACGTTCGAAAGCGAGTATGTCTTTTGTTGGCTGGATTGGGACGGAGACAACATCCTCGCCAATGGCGGGATCATCGACTACGGCTCGGTGCGACAGTTTGGCCTCTACCATCGCGAGTACCGCTTCGAAGACGTAGACCGGATGTCTACGACGATCCCCGAGCAGCGGCGCAAGGCACGCCACATCGCCCAGAACTTTGCACAGATCCGGGACACATTGATCAGGGGACGCAGGACCCCGCTCGCCGCGTTCCGACAAGACCCCGTGCTCCGTCTTTTCGATGAAGAGTTTGAGCGAACGAAACAGCGTCTGTTCATTCACAAGCTGGGATTTGATCCGTCCCTCCAACCGCAGCTTCTCCGCTGCGCAGAGCCGGTGCTCGCGAGGCTGCGGCGGGCCCACGCCTGGTTCGAGCGCGCTCGTTCCTCTCGGGGACCGCATCGGGTTCCGGACGGTCTCTCCTGGAACGCGATCTACTGTACTCGCGATCTTTTGCGTGAGCTGCCAGCGCGTCTGCTGGCGCTGGGGCGTCCGCTTCCCGGCACCGAGATCCTGCGGATCGCGGCCTCGAGCTACGCCTCAAGGCGCGATCGCAGGGTGACACCCCATCGGGCGCGCATGGCACGGGAGTTTCAGCGCGCGTACTGCGAACTGGTCGCGATCGCCGCCCAGCAATCCGCGCGCAGCCGGAGGGACGTCCTTCGGGGACTCGCACGACGCTCTGCGACGATCAACCGCTACGACCGGATCACCGGGGACAGCATCGACTTCATTACCGCAAGACTGATCCGCAAGCGCAAGGAGCTCACGGCGGAGCAGCTCTATCGTGTGATCGACCGCTTTGTGCGCCGCCAGGACCTGCGACCTCCCAAAGAGGAGGACGGGCATGGGCCGAGGGATGACGATTCCCCCAAGATTCGCGAAACCGTCGACAGTCTACTCGAGGTCGTGAGCCTGTACCGAGAAGGCCTGTAGTCCGCCGGCGCCGCTTGCTCCGCGGCCGTGCTAGATAGCAATTCCCTTGGATGGACCATGAGATATCCCTCTAGCAGTGCGAAGCTACTTGATCTCCCTGGGCAAGCGGCCTCCCGCAAAGAGCATCCGCGGGGTCTCGGGCGGGGCGGGGTTAGCACAGCCTGAGCCTGGTTTACGGGCCTCGATCCCGGTTCGTTGGCTAGGCTGCGCGCGCGAAACGGTCCATCGCTTGGCGACGCGAGCACTGCTCGCTCGGATTGGAAGCACCGCAGGCTTCCGCCGGGCGCGCAGATGTCCTCGCTCCTCGCTCCGGTCGGAGACGCATGGTCGCGCAAAAG
>Ga0074046_10001023_pt1 | contig 25905 bp, 19 predicted proteins | sample BogForMeECP23OM3_FD_94441 | JGI IMG/M metagenome (GOLD analysis project Ga0074046, IMG submission 94441) | Bog forest soil microbial communities from Calvert Island, British Columbia, Canada - Bog Forest MetaG ECP23OM3 | ecosystem: Environmental > Terrestrial > Soil > Wetlands ...
CAGCACTGCGGCCCCGCTTTTCGTCTTCATGCGAGTCCGGAACCCGTGCTTCTTCGAGCGCTTGCGCCGGTTGGGTTGAAATGTACGTTTCGGCATCGAAAATCCCTGCTCCTGATTGAATCAGCTGGCTTGAGGCAAACCGTAAGTATAAATGACGGTGAGCACCCCCGGCAAACGCGAGCTCTGGCTACAATGAATCTGGTCAAGACTCAACTGGCCACTGACCACTGCTATCCGATGAATCTAGACGACACCATAGTCGCCATAGCCACTCCGCCCGGACGCGGCGGCATAGGCGTAGTCCGTCTAGCCGGTCCCGAAGCGCAAGCCATAGCCAAGCCGATGCTCCGTCTCAGTCGTGAACTGGAACCGAACCGAGCCCAACGCTGCGACCTAATAGAAACTCACGTGGAGACGGCCGCCCCCGGCCGTCCAGCGGAGCGAAGCTCCGCCTTTGCTGGAGCTCGCATCGACGAGGCAGTAGTTACCTACTTCGCCAAGCCTCACTCCTACACCACCGACGACATAGTAGAAATCTCCGCCCACGGCTCCCCTGTAGTCCTCCGCCACATAGTAGAAATAGCCCTAGCCCAAGGCGCCCGCCTAGCCGAGCCCGGAGAATTCACCATGCGCGCCTTCCTCAACGGACGCCTTGATCTAACCCAGGCCGAAGCCGTCCGCGATCTGATCGACGCGCAAACTTTATTCCAAGCCAAGGTAGCCGCCCAACAATTAGAAGGAGCGCTCTCCAACCGCCTGAAGCCGATCAAGAAGAATTTAGTCGACCTGATCGCCCTGCTGGAAGCCGGCATAGACTTCGCCGAAGACGACGTCTCTGTAGCTCCAGACGCCACCATCCAAGCTCGCATGGCCGAAGTAAGAACTCCGCTCGAGCAACTAGCCGCCACCTTCACCTACGGAAATATCGTTCACCAGGGAATAACCCTGGCCATAGTAGGTCGTCCGAACGTAGGCAAATCGAGCCTCTTCAACTGCCTGGTAGAGCGTGAGCGCGCCATAGTCACCGCCCAGCCCGGAACCACCCGCGACTTGGTCAGCGAAACCGTAGCCATCGGTGGAATTCCTGTGGAACTGGTGGATACCGCCGGCATCCGCAGGGCCCTCGACGAAGTCGAAAGCATCGGCATTAAGAAATCCAAGGAAGCCCTTGCCGACGCCGACTTAGTTCTCGTAGTACTCGACCATTCCCAGCCCCGAACCGAAGAAGATCAGGAATTACTGCGCCAGGTAGAAGGCCGCCCCGCGATAGTAGTAGAAAATAAATCCGACCTGCTGAATTCGTGCGGGGAGGGCTCGTGTGGGGACGGGCGCCTCGCCCGTCCAAGCCGAGCGCAGCTCGGCAGGGTTTCGCCAGCAGAGCCCGGCTCTCCGCCCCGCATCCCCACCTCCGCCCTGACCGGCGAAGGCATCCCCGCTCTCCGCGAAGCCATCCTCCGCCACGTAGCCGGAGACCGAAGCACGCAGCAAGAATCCGGTTTCCTGACCAGCGTTCGCCACCAGAAGCTAGTCACCGACGCGCTAACCTCGCTGGACGCTGCCACCAACGCCGTAGCCGGTCGAGTCCCCCACGAGATGCTTCTCCTAGATCTCTACGCAGCCCTCCGCCCGCTCGACGAAATCACCGGCGCCACCACCACCGATGACATCCTCAACTTGATCTTCGGCACCTTCTGCATCGGAAAGTAGTAGCCCTCCGCTGGGGTCCAGTGAGCGTAAACTAGACGAACAAACGATTGAAATCGTTTTGTCTTCCTTTTCGTATTTTCCACTTGACAGTTGCCAAAAACTAGCATTTTATTCGTATTGATACGTTTTAATAAACGTTGATCCGGAAGGAAAAATCACATGAACACATGGCAAATCAGGGACGGACACTCGTTGGGCGCCGTCGTTCATTCACCAACGCAGATCGAAACCAGCCGTCGTACTGAGCGTGCCATCGGCGGCAGAAAACAGATTCCATCCAACCCGCGCCGGAGCATGATTCCGCTGTTGCTCGCGCTCTTCGCAACTCTGCTTCTACTCGGCGCAAGCGCTCTGGGTTCAGTGACCGCGAGCATTTCTGGCACCGTGACGGATCCGAGCGGCGCGGCGCTTGTGGGAGCGATGGTCACAGCCACTAACGTCGAGACCGGCATCGTCCAAACTCTCCACACGAATCAACAAGGTTACTTCACTTTCCCTTCACTAGCGCTGGGCCATTATGACGTTGCGGTGCAGCAATCTGGGTTCAGGCCCTTCCGCGAGACTGGCCTGTTGCTGGACGTTAATTCCGCGTTAACCGTGGACGTCGTCATGAAGGTGGGTGACGTCAAGGAGGCGGTGACGGTATCGAGCACTGCGGTGCACGTGGAAACTTCTACCACGCAGTTGGGTGAAGTAATCAGCGGTAACGAGATGACGTCCGTACCGCTGGTTTCGCGAAGCTACACCGACCTGCTGTCGCTGCAACCGGGCGTAAGCTCGTCTTCCTCGGGAATTGGCGGAGGCGGAGGCGGGGTTGCTTCTGCCGGAGGGTCGAACTTCGTCGCAGCGGGATTCTCTGTGACCCCTGTGTCCGGCTCGCTGAACGCAGGAAACCTTTCCGTCAACGGCATGAGGGAAGCAAACAACGGCTTTCTCCTCAATGGAGCAATCGTGCAGGAAGCTGGTTTCGGCGGGACTGCGGTCATTCCGAACCTGGATTCGATCGCGGAGTTCCGCATCATCACGAACAACTTCGACGCCGAGTACGGCAATTACAGTGGCGGCCAAATCAACGTCATCACGAAGTCGGGAACAAACGGATTCCACGGCGATTTGTTCGAGTTTCTCCGCAATACGAACCTGGATGCACGCGGGTATTTGGACCCGGCACGCGCCGCCTACCATCAGAACCAATTTGGCGGCACCATTGGCGGCCCCATTAAACGCGACAAGCTGTTTTTCTTCGGTGATTATCAGGGAAACCGTGTCGTACAGGGGGTAAGCACCGGGAAGATTCCCGTCCCCACAACCGCCGAAGCGAACAACGGCGATTTTTCCATACCGGCTGCCAATGACGCGTTTGCAACGCTTCAAACGCTGTCCGGCGTAAGCGGCAACGTTCCCGTGCCAAAGCTGGTGAACGGATCTTACTGGGCGGGCGTGCTAGCGGGGCAGTTCAACTATGGCGTTACGGCAGGCGAACCCTATTACTTTCAGGCCACGGACTACAATCCCGTGACCAACGCCCAATACGGAGTTAGTTGCACGACTTCGGCGCAATGCGTTTTCCCGGGCGGGCAGATTCCCACTACGGCTTTTTCGTCGATATCGAACAATCTGCTGAAATACATTCCCGCCACCGCCAATGGGGTCTTCAGCACTTCGGCAAATTCTCAACGGATACGCGACGATAAGACCAGCGGCCGTGTTGACGCCAACTCACACTTCGGCATGATCTCTGCCTACTATTTTTTTGACGACTACACACTGCACAACCCGTACACGCCGGCTTCCTCCATCCCTGGTTTTGGATCGGTTGGCACCGGCAGGGCGCAAGTCATCAACGTGGGCGATACCAAAGCCTTCGGCAGCTCGTCCGTCAACGAGCTCCGCCTTCAGTATGTTCGCAGCCGGAATGTGACCAATCCCTCGGGAGGTGTAGGGGTCACCACGCTCAGCCAGCTCGGTATCACCGGCGTTACTCCGCTCAATCCGGCTGTGCAAGGTGTTCCGGAGATCGACTTAAATAGCTTCCAATTCGGCACGCTCAGCCGCATCTTTGGACTGACCGAGAATACCTTCCAGGTTCTGGATAACTATCGCAAACTGGTGGGCAAGCATACTCTGTCGTTTGGCGGCGCCTATCATTACACTCAACTGCAGGAAAAGCTCCGCAACATTGAGAACGGAAATTACCAATTCTTTGGGAGCGAGACGGGACTCGACTTCGCCGATTTCGTGCTGGGCGCACCAACCAGTTTCCTGCAGGGACAAACCCCGGCTTCCAACGGCCGCAGCAAGTACATGGGTCTTTACGGCCAGGACAGCTGGCGTACTACCTCGAACTTGACCCTCAACTACGGATTGCGCTGGGAATTCGCCACCCCCTGGTATGAGCAGCAGGACGAACTGGAGACCATCGTTCCCGGCCTCCAGTCCAATGTATTTCCGAATTCACCCACCGGTTGGGTGTTTCCCGGCGACCCCGGGATACATCGTACTTTGGCGCCCACGCGCTATAACAACTTTGCCCCGCGGCTCGGCCTCGCCTACTCGCCCAACGGTGGCAGTGGGTGGCTCGGCAAGCTCACTGGAGCCGGGCAAACCAGCATCCGCGCGGCTTACGGATTGTTCTACACTTCTTTTGAAGGTGCAACCGACTTCAACGAGATTGGCGACGCACCCTACGGGGACTTCTACGGAACCCCCTTCCCCCCAACCTTTGCCAACCCATACCTGAGTCGCGTGGACGGTGTCACAACCCATACGTCCCCGTTCCCGATCCAGCTTCCGGTTCCGAAAAATTTTGATTTCGCCGGTCTAGGATACCTTCCGATCGGGAGTTCGCCCGGCTTCTACTACAAGAACCGGCTGCCCTACGCTGAACAGTATGAGCTTTCCATTCAGCGCCAATTCTCTTCGTCCACGCTCTTGACCCTAAGTTACGTGGGAACGCAAGCACACCGGCTGCTTTCGACTCAGGAAGCCAATCCGGGGAATCCGCAGCTCTGTCTGGACTTGGCTGCGGCTGGGGCGACTCAAGTTGGAAATCCCACAACTACCTGCGGTGCAAACGGCGAGAACGCTACCTACGTATTGCCCGCTGGGATAGCAGCGCCGGCGGAAGCCGTAACCGCAGGCCTCGTTACCACTGGCACCTGTGCATCCGGTTCCGGCACCTGCAATGAAGTTGTCGGCACCCGAGGTACCTTCCCGTTCAGTAAATCTACCGGCCTGCCCCCGAATCTCACCACCGGCGCGGTGAACTTCACCAGCGACGGCTATTTCATCACCAACGGATCCTCCGCCTACAATTCGCTGCAAATCAATCTGCGGCACACTGCGAAGGCGCTCACCTTCTTGGCGGGTTACACGTTTAGCAAGTCGCTGGACGATTCCTCCGCCTATGGCGAGCAGGTCAACCCCTTCAACCCCAAGTTGAGCCGGGGACTCTCCGCCTTTGATCAGGCCCACAATTTCGTTTTCAGCTACTCCTACAACTTGCCCTTTGACAAACTGGGTGGCCCGAAACGGCTGACCAACGGATGGCAATTGTCCGGCATTACGCGATTTGCCACCGGCGTTCCTGTCATTCTGTACGAGACGGACGACAATTCCTTACTGGGTACCGCGTTCGCCGGTCCTTTGCCGATCGGTATGGATGTTCCCATCTTCACTGGCACGTCGATTCATCGCCTGGATCCACGCGCCACTGGGAACTACTTTGACAGCTCGCAGTTCACTGCCGAACCCATCGGGACGCTGGGAACCCAGCGGCGGTTCTTTCATGGGCCCGGCCAAAACGACTGGGATATGACTGTGCTGAAGGGTACCCGGCTGACGGAGACCATGAAGCTCGAGATCCGGGCGGACTTCTACAATCTCTTCAACCATACCCAGTTCAATGCTGTAAATGGCAACTTCAGCAGTGCCAGTTTCGGCAGCGTGCTCTCGGTGCAGCCCTCGCGCATCGGACAGTTTTCTCTGAAGCTTCTGTTCTAGTGCGCGCAGCAGGGAACGGTTAGCTCCAGCACGATTCAGGAGGCTCTTCGGAGCCTCCTGCTTGCATGTGAGGAAAGTAAGGAAGAGATATATTTAAGAACCTCAGTGCGGACAACACTTTCGAACGAGCCTAGCTATGCCGAATGATTTTCCCCGATTTGACCTGACCGGCGATGTCGCATTAGTAACCGGTGCTGCTCGCGGCTTGGGCCGCGCCATTTCGTTGGCCCTCGCTCACGCTGGCGCTGATGTGGCGCTCGGTTTGCGCGATGTAACCACCGGAGTCGAGCTGGCAAAGGAAATTGAGGCAACAGGCCGCCGCGCCTTGCCTTTGCAAATGGATATGACGCGGCTCGATGAGGTCTCCCGGGCCGTCGATCAAACCGTGGCCCACTTCGGTCGTCTCGACATCCTCGTCAACAACGCCGGACTGGGTCCGGAAAACCCTGCGGAAAATGTGCGCCCGGAAGATTTCGACTTGACCGTCGCGGTGAATCTGAAGGGAACATTCTTTGCCAGCCAGGCGGCCGGACGCGTGATGATTCGTCAGCAGCGTGGATGCATCGTGAACATGAGTTCCCAAGCCGGCTTTGTCGCCCTCCCGACCGAATCGGTCTATTGCATGACCAAAGCCGCCATCGCGCACTTGACCAAGTGTCTAGCCCTCGAGTGGGGTAAGTACAACATCAGAGTGAACGCCGTTGCCCCCACATTCATTCGCACGCCCGGCACCGAACCCGTCCTGGCCGACGCCGCCTTCCGCGCCGACGTGATCGAGCGCATCGCGGCCTTACACCGAATCGGCGAGCCCATGGACGTTGCCGGCGCTGTAATCTTTCTAGCTTCGCCCGCCGCCTCGATGATTACCGGTCACACCCTCCTCATCGATGGCGGCTGGACCGCCAGATAACCTGGCCTTTCGCTTACACTAGCAAGGCATGAACGCGGATGCTCCCCCGACCCAACCCAGCCACGGTGCAGCCGTATTCGCCAGCTTCCTCGGCTGGACGCTCGACGCCTTCGACTTCTTCCTCGTCGCCCTCTCGTTAACCGCCATCGCTCAGGAGTTCCACCTTCCCGACAAAGCCATTGCCTTTTCCCTGACGCTCACCCTGGCGTTCCGCCCCGTAGGCGCCTTCATCTTTGGACTGATGGCCGATCGTTACGGCCGCCGCACCCCGCTGATGATCGATCTCGTCTTCTACTCCGCGGTCGAGGTGGCAACCGGCTTCGCTCACAGCTTCACGACCTTCCTCGTGCTGCGCGCGTTGTTCGGCATCGGCATGGGCGGAGAGTGGGGCGTAGGCGCCTCGCTCGCCATGGAAAAGGTTCCACCCCGCCTGCGCGGCTTTCTTTCCGGCATGCTCCAGCAGGGATACGCTCTCGGCTATCTACTGGCCGCCGTCTGTTTCTACTTCGTCTTCCCACGCTGGGGCTGGCGGCCGATGTTTTTTATCGGAGGCCTCCCCGCTCTGCTCGGTCTCTTCGTCCGCTTCAAAGTAAAAGAATCCGAAGTCTGGCAGAAAACTCGTCACACCAACTGGAGCAGTCTGGGCCGCGAAATCTGTTCCCACTGGAAATTGTTTCTCTATTTGACCCTCTTGATGATGATGATGAACTTTACCTCCCACGGCACGCAGGATATGTTCCCCACCTTCCTCCAGCGCCAGTGGAGCATGGGGCCGACGCAGCGCGCCGTTATCACCGCCATCTCCATGGTGGGAGCCATCCTCGGTGGTCTGTTCTTCGGCTTTTTCTCCGACCGCGTCGGACGCCGCCGCGCCATGATCACCGCCCTCGTCAGTGCGGTCGTGCTCGTCCCTCTTTGGGCCTACGCTCCCTCTCTCGCCTTGCTGGTCCTCGGCGCTTTCCTGATCCAGTTCATGGTGCAGGGAGCCTGGGGCATCATTCCGGCGCACCTCTCCGAATTGTCGCCTGACTCGGTGCGCGGATTCCTTCCCGGATTCGCCTACCAGTGCGGCGTGCTTCTAGCCGGCTCGGTCGCCTACGTCGAGGCAATTCTCGCCCAGCATACCCGCTACGCGAACGCCATGGCTCTGACCGCGTTTGTAGTATTCACCCTCGCCGCCGTCGTGGTGGCTCTGGGGCGCGAACGCAAGGGCATTCAATTCGCTGCATAGCAGGTTTGACCCAATGGACGCGGCTTCACCCGCACCGGGTTCGTATCAGGGTATCGCTTTAGCGATACCACAAGCTCTCCGCAATCAACACCCCTTTAGGGGCTGGGGATCGAAGGCTGGATTGAAGATTGACTTTTCCCAGGACCTCTACGAGCCGCTGAGGGTGGCCACGTCGCGAATCGGAAAGACCCGCCATTCCCTGCCTGTCTTCCCTCGTCAAAACATGCGATGATGTTCCGACTTCCCCAAGGAGCTTTCCCCATGGCCGAGCAGAATTTCTCCAATCACACGCGCTTTGATCCGCCCTTCCATTTTTTCATTCTTCCCGTATTCGTCATCACACTGATCGCGACCATCGTCCATCTGGTCCGCCGGCCAGGACTGCATTCTGCATGGTTGGTCGTCGTCATGGTCGCGGCCATCGCTGCCATCTTCAAGATCCGCCTCTACGCCCTGAAAGTGCAGGACCGCGTTATCCGCCTCGAAGAAAGATTGCGCCTCGCAACCTTACTCGACCCCGCCCTACGTCCCCGCATCCCGGAATTCACCGAATCGCAATTAGTCGCCCTGCGCTTCGCCTCCGACGCCGAGCTTCCCTCCCTTGCCGCCAGAGCCCTGAACGAAAAACTATCCCGCGAGGATATCAAGAAATCAATCCAGCAGTGGCGCCCCGACTATTGGAGAGTATGAACCAATAACAGCTCGCGTAGGGACGGCCGCCCTCGGCCGTCCATGCGGAGCCTGGCTCCGCCACATCGGTTGACTTGCCCGATAGCCAACCGTAAGATTTCAGCCCAGCGCGGGGGAGAACCAAATGGTCGGCGAGATCATCTCGCATTACCGCATCGTCGAGAAACTAGGCGGCGGCGGTATGGGCGTCGTGTACAAAGCCGAGGACACCCGCCTCGACCGCTTCGTCGCCCTCAAATTCCTCCCCGAAAATGTAGCCGGAGACCGCCAGTCGCTCGAGCGCTTCCGCCGCGAGGCTAGAGCCGCATCCGCCCTCAATCATCCCAATATCTGCACCATCTACGACATAGGCGAGCAGGACGGCAAGGCCTACATCGTCATGGAGTACCTCGACGGCGCAACGCTGAAGCATCTCATCGGCAACCGTCCCATGGAACTCGACACGCTGCTTTTGCTGGGCATCGAGATCGCCGATGCGCTCGACGCCGCCCACGCCCAGGGCATCGTCCATCGCGACATTAAGCCGGCAAACATTTTTGTCACTAAGCGCGGCCACGCCAAAATTCTTGATTTTGGCCTGGCCAAGGTCACCCAGCCCGCCTCCTGCCCGTCGGAGCCATCTGGTGTGACGGTCGAGGCCAGCGTCGCCGAGGAGCACCTGACCAGCCCCGGCTCCGCCCTTGGGACGGTGGCCTACATGTCTCCCGAGCAAGCCAAGGGAAAGGAACTCGATTCCCGCACCGACCTGTTTTCTTTTGGCGCCGTGCTCTATGAAATGGCCACCGGCATGCTCCCGTTTCGCGGAGATACCTCGGCCCTGATTTTTCAGGCCATCCTCGATCGCGCCCCAACTTCGCCCATCCGCCTGAATCCCGACCTGCCTCCGAAGCTCGAAGACATCATCAACAAGGCGCTGGAGAAAGATCGCAACCTGCGCTACCAGCACGCCGCCGACATCCGCGCCGACCTGCAACGCCTGAAGCGTGACACCGACACTGGACGCGCGGTAGCCGCAAGTTCCGGCTCGGTGGCCGCAGCGCACGATTCCGGTTCCAGACCCGCGCAGCAACCAATCTCGTCCGTCTCCGCTCCGATCCACGTAGGGACGGACGCATTCGTCCGTCCCGCCGAGCGCAGCTCGGAGCCTGCTGTTCCCGCGGCGCAGAAGAAATCCTGGAAGATTCCCGCCATCGTAGCCGCCGTGCTGATCGCCGCCCTCATCGGCGGAGGCCTATTCTTCCGCTCCCGCCGCGCCAGCGCGCTCACCGAAAAAGACACCGTCGTTCTCGCCGACTTCGTCAACACCACCGGAGATTCTGTCTTTGACGGAACCTTGAAGCAAGCGTTCGCCGTCCAACTCGAGCAGTCGCCCTACCTGAACCTCTTGCCGGAATCCCGCATCCGCGAGGCCCTGCGCTTCATGGGCCGTCGCCCCGACGAACGCATCAGCAATGACGTCGCCCGCGAAATCTGCATGCGCGAAGGCGCCAAGGCCATGCTGACCGGCTCCATCGCCAGCCTGGGTACGCACTACGTCATCACCGTTTCCGCGCTCAACGCCCAAAACGGAGACGTGCTGGCCCGCGAAGAGATCGAAGCCGAGAGCAAGGAGCAGGTTCTCAAATCGCTCGACCACGCCGCCTCCAGTTTGCGCGGCAAGCTCGGCGAGTCCATCGGCTCCGTGCAGAAATTCGCCACCCCGCTCGAACAGGCCACCACCTCGTCGCTCGAAGCCTTGCAGGCCTTCAGCTTGGGCCAAGCCGAGCACTCAAGACTTAACGACGATAAGGCTATCCCCCATCTCAAGCGCGCTGTCGAACTCGATCCCAACTTCGCTATGGCGAGTGCCACCCTGGGTGTGGCTTATAACAATCTTGCCCAGTCGGGGCTGGCCGACAGCTTCATCACCAAGGCCTTCGACTTGAAGGAGAGAGCCAGCGAACGCGAAGGTCTCTATATCTCGTCCCATTACTACGACATTGTCACCCGGGAAGTGGAGAAGTCCATCGAGATCTACGAACAGTGGGTGCAAACCTATCCGCGCGACACCGCGCCTCGTGACAACCTCGCCTTGCGCTACCAGACCATCGGGCAGCAGGAAAAGGCCCTGGCCAGTTCCAGCGAGGCCATGCATCTCGACCCCAAAGACGCGTACGCCTACCAGAATGTCGCCGACGCCTACGAACGCCTCAATCGCTTCGACGAGGCCAGGGAGGTGGCCGAGAAGGCGGTCGCACAAGACATGGGCCGGTCGCCGCATTTCACACTCTTCGAACTTGCAGCCCTTCGCGGCGATGAAGCCACCGAGCGCCACGAACTGGAATTGGCAGTGGGAAAACCGGACGAACCCTTCCTCCACTGGTTCCACGCCCGCGCCGAGTGCTCGCTGGGCAGGCTGCAGCCAGCCCGGGCCGCTTATGCCCAAAGCGTAAGCGTCTCCCAGCGATTGGGGTACAAGGAATTCGGCGGCATCCTTCTCGCTGACCAGGCATGGTGCGAGGCGGAACTGGGCAACCTCACGGCAGCTCGCCAGAAAGTCTCTGATGCTCTAACTCTCTCCGGGGACCGCGACACCCGGGCAGCTGTCATGGGGTTGCTGGCGCTGACCGGAGACGCCACACGCAGCCAGAAAATGGCGGAAGATCTGGTCCGCCAGTATCCCACCAATACCATGCTCAACAAGGTTTATGTTCCCCTCGCCCAGGCCACCAGCGATCTGCAGCGCAACCAGCCTGCGCAGGCCGTGGCGCGGCTGGAAGTCGCCACGCCCTACGAACTCGGCAGCGGCCCCGGTTCTGCAGGTTACGGGATCAACTTCATTCGTGGCGAAGCCTTCTTGCGTTTGAAACAGGGCGCGAAGGCCGCAGCCGAGTACCAGAAAATTCTCGACCACCGCGGCATTGACCCTCTCGACGTTAGCTACAACCTTTCCTACCTGGGTCTGGGTCGCGCCCAAGCCCTGCAGGGCAACACCGCTGCCGCCAAGTCCGCCTACCAGGATTTCTTCGCCGCCTGGAAAGACGCCGATCCCGATCTGCCCATCCTGAAACAAGCCAAAGCCGAATACGACAAATTGCAGTAAGAAAAAGGGACGGGAAGGGCACGACTTTAGTCGTGCCGTAAGTCGTTAGAAATTTGCCTGCGCTTTAGCGCCTGAGGTCAGCTATCCGCCCCCTCCAACCGCCAACCCCATCCCACGTGTTACTCCCCAGATTCCTCCGTGTCCCTCGGTGTCCCCTGTGGTAATCAATCCCCAATCAAAGCGAAAACTCCGCACCTTGAAAGCGTTTTCAGCCATGGACCAAGGCCGCGCGCAGCAATCCACCCCCGCACACGGCAGCCTCATCCCACTGTTACTTCTCAGATTCCCCTTGAAGAGCGAAAGCCGAGTGAACCCACCCTCAATCCTGCCGCGCCCAATAAATCCACACCAGCAAGATCGCGGCCAAGGAAACAAACCCAATCGCCCCGCCGCCCAGCGAAACACGAGAAACGTAGTCCTGATCGCTAGCCTGAGTCAACACCAGGTAAGTCACCTCGTCCAGAATCATTCCACTACCGACTCCGAGAGCCGCCGGAGCCAAGAACGCCACCGCCCGGTTGCGGGCCCCAAAAGCCCGAATGAACGCCGCCGGAAGTGCGATCAGGATTCCAATGAAGAGATGATGAACCAGATGCCCGCCCGGATAGACATGCTGCACCCGGACCAGGTGAAGATAAAGCCGAAGACTCAAAACCGTCCCAGCATCGGCAGCAAAATGAGCAGCAGGGTCTGCTTAGCAGTCGGCCTGGACGACGAATCGGGCACAAGTCACCGAAACTCTAAACTAAGCGCAGCCGGGCTGTGAGGGCAAAACGAAACAGCCAAGGCCAATAAGCGAAAAAACTCTCACGGTCCGCCGGGAGAATCAGCAGAGTAACAAGTGGGAGAAGGTGGCCATCTACGAAGCGGGAGTCATCCTAATTCGGTAGTGTGGACGGTCCGGCAGGCGATCTGAGTGGTTCTACTGGCAACTGAGTACTGGCAACTGCTTCACTTCCTCTTCAGCAGCGTAACCACGTGGTCAAAATCCTCCAGCGTCCCATATTCAATCGTGATCTTCCCTTTCCCCTTCCGATCCCGAATCCGCACCTTCATTCCCAGCGCCGCCTCTAGCGACCGCTGCTCTGCTCGCACATTCGGATCCACCCACCGCGCTCCGCTCTGCTGTCGCTCTTGGAAGCCCGTGGGTACATTGACGTTCATCACCATCTCGGTAAGCAGCGCCACCGACATCTTCTTGGCAATCGCCACTTTCGCCACTTTCGAAATCTGGTCGTCATCGTGCAGGGAGAGCAGCAGACGCGCATGACTGTACGTCAGTTCTCCCTTCCGCAGCGCCATCAGCACTGTGGGCGGCAGTTTCAGCAAGCGCAGATAATTCGATACCTGCTCCCGCGACACCCCAACACGTTTCCCGATTTCTTCCTGCGTCAGATTGAATTCCGTGCTCAGGTTGGCGAAGGCCTGGGCCTGTTCCAGGCAGTGCAGGTCCTGCCGCTGCAGGTTCTCGACCAGCGTCATCTCCGCCGCCTGCTGCTCCGAGACCCGCTTCACAATCGCCGGGATCGTCGTCTTCCCGGCAATTTTCGACGCGCGGTAACGCCGCTCGCCCAGAATCAGGAGGTAGCGTTGCGCGCCCTCAGGATGCAACACTCCGGGGCGCACCGGCTTCGGCCGAACCACAATCGGCTGCAATACCCCCTGCGCCTGGATCGAGCCGGCCAGGTCCCCGAGGGACATCGGGTCGAACCCCTGCCGAGTCTGGTGCGGATTCTGGTCGATAAGATCGAGCGCGAGCTCAAATGCGCGCTCACCCTCCGGCGCTTGCCCCATAGCCCCGGCCTGCAGTTGGTCCACAATTTGGGGTAGCGCATTGGGAGGAGCAACAGTGGGTGCCCCATCCTTCCGCGCACTTTGCGGAAGCGTGGGAACCACGGCTCGCGGCCCAGGCAGTAGAGACTCCAGCCCCCGCCCCAAAGCCCGCCGCTTCTCCGCCAGCTTCTCGTGAACCTTTTCCGCCGCCACATTCGATGTAGTCATCCAGTCTTTCCTCTCTTGAAAAATCTGTCATCCTGAGCGCAGCCACGTCATCCGCGAAGCGGATGGCGCGGCGGAGTCGAAGGACCCCTACTCACCCAGACTGCCCGAGCCGCCGCAGGGAATCTCCGCCACACGCTCAACAGCTCATCGATATATATCGATATACGTAAATATTTATATATATCAATCTACGCCGCTTCCCCTGGTCCGCTCGCCGCCCGTGCCTGCCGGTCCAGGATCTCCTTCGCCAGCCGTATGTAGCTCTCCGCCCCTCGCGACCGCACGTCATACAGCAGCGCCGGTTGCCCATGGCTCGGAGCCTCCGCCAACCGTATGTTCCGCGGAATCGTCGTCGTACACATCTTGTCGCCAAAGTATCTCTTCAACTCCTCCGCCACCTGCTGCGCCAGGTTCGTCCGCTCGTCGAACATCGTGATTACCACGCCCTCAACCGCCAGCCGAGGATTCAGCTCCGCGCGTATCCGTTCGATGGTGTCCAGCAACTCCGACACGCCCTCAAGCGCAAAGTACTCCGCCTGCATCGGAATCAGCACTCCATCCGCGGCAACCAGCGCGTTCAACGTAAGCAGATCCAGCGCCGGCGGACAATCCAGCACGATGAACTGAAAGCGCTCGCGCAAGCTCTCGAGCGCATCGCGGAGGCGATACTCACGCCGCTCCGTCGCCACCAGTTCGAGGTTGGCGCCGATCAAATTCTTGTGCGATGGAATCAGCCATAGCTGATCGAGCTCCGTCAGCAGCAGCGCCTCCTCAGCCGAGGCCACGCCCATAATCACGTCGTAGATGCTGATGCGCTCCGGATCCTTCAGCAAGCCCAGGCCGCTCGTCGAGTTCGACTGCGGATCGCAGTCCACTAGTAGCGTATTGACCTCGGCAGCGGCAAGTGAAGCGGCAAGATTGATGGCAGTCGTGGTCTTACCGACGCCACCCTTCTGGTTGGCAACCGCAATGACACGTCCCATGATTTTAGTTTTCTTGTGTAGCGGGACAGAATAGGTGAACGGATAGGGGATATCAATGACCATTTTTTGTGCAAAAGCATCGAAGTGTTTCACGTGAAACATTCGCTTCGGTTCCGGAAGAATTTAGGTAAGGTGCTTGGCCAGAACATCTCTAGGAGCCTGCAAAGCGTCGAAGTGTTTCACGTGAAACACTCAATTTGGAATGCGTATCATTATGAGACAATATCATAATTGATCCACTTTATGCATATTAGTACAATGCCAAATGGCATAGTAGACCACTAAGTATGTTTTCCTGAATTAATTGTACCACTTTTCATATGTACACCGATTGACAAGACTCTTACTTGTGACTGGGGGATCAGTATTGGTGGGTGCCATTGCAGGGTGGTCAGGGTTGTTAGCTTGGGAACCTGGGCGATCCCTATGAGCATGGCTAGGGTTGCGTTGGGGGCCAAGAACATTGCTGCTTGGGGGAGGATGGTTTCGAAGCGCTCTACGGCTCGGAGGGTTACTACTTCGGCGCGGGGCGAATCGGGGCGGGCGGCCAGGATTTCGGCCCGGTCGGTGATTACATTGACGTCGGTCAATGTAAGTGCGCGTGTCACTTCGCGGAGGAAGGCGGCCTTCTTATGGTTCGATTCGACCATGGTGAGATGGATTTGAGGGGCCCACATCTTCAGGGGAAGGGCTGGAAATCCGGCACCGGAGCCGATATCGAGGACGCGGGGGGTGCAGTGGCCAGTACCCAGTACCCGGTACGCAGTTGAACCAGGAACACCAGCAGGTCCTTCCCCTTCGACAAGCTCAGGGTCAGGATGACAAGGTTGGGTCGGGAAGAGGTGACGGGCGAGGAAGAACGACTCGCCGAAGTGGCGGGTGACGATTTCTTCGGGATGGCGGATGGCGGTCAGGTTGATGCGGGTGTTCCAGCGGAGTAATAGATCGATGTATATCGATATTTGATCGAGCTCAGATGGGGGAAGCGATTGCTCGAGGAAGGGATCGAGAAGGGCGGCGATCTTGGCGATGTCCATGGCGCGGCGTTTCTTATAAAATACGCGTGTTGTGGGATGCGGTTCGATTTACCTCAGTCTAATAGGAGAGAGTCTCATGTTGAAGACTTGGTTCACGACCTTATTGCTGATGGCGTTGTCACTTCTGCTGCTGGGAGCGGTTGCGGCGCAGGGACAGGGCGGCGAGGGCGAATATTTGATTCTTAGCGCGCAGTATGGGACGGAGCATCACCATGTGGACGTCACCCATCGGCTTAAGGAATTGGCGCGTCATGACCGGACGTTCCGGGTAAGCCACGACTCGATGAATGTGGATCCGGCTGAGGGACGCCAGAAGGCGCTGCGAATTTACGCGCGGGGTCCGAACGGGCAGGAGCACATGTTTGAATATCTGGATGGCAGCGTGGTGGACGGCGGGATGTTCCGGGCCTGGGGCCGGGGAGAGTGGGGGGATGGCGGTTGGAGCGGCAACTGGAATGTCGAAGGCGAGTTTGTGATTCTGAGTGCGCAGTATGGAAGCGAGCGCCACCATGTGGATGTCACGAACCAACTGAAGGAAATGGCGCGGCGCGACGTGAGGATCTGGGTGGACTTCCGTACATTCCATGTCGATCCGGACGAGGGACACGCGAAGGTGCTGCGGATTTATGCGCGGGGTCCAAACGGGCGCGAGCGCATGTTTGAGTACCGCGACGGCGACATGATTGACGGCGGGCGCTTCCGGGGCTGGGGCCGCGGCGAATGGGGTAATGACAACGACCATTGGAGCGGCAGGTGGGAAGGGGAAGAACGCGAGGAGAGAGAGCGGGACAGGCAGAGGTAACGAACTGGCCGCTTCCTTCGTCGATGAAAAGCCTGCGAGCGAGCCTGGTGTCGAGAACTCGGTGCGGCTCCTGAAGGACTGTAGTTGTATTGGACCTTGCCTTCCCGGCACTGGCGTGCCGGGCTTTCGTGCGTCGCCACTTCGCGGCTGGTGCGACAGCTGTTCTTATGCAATTCTTATGCAATCGACGCGCCAAAACCCCTGACTGGGCGCGGGAAGACGCCTGAATCGGTCCCTAATTTAGTCACCACATAGGGTGACGAAAGTCACAGATTTTTTCCGCGCCGGAGAGTAGGTTATTGATCGTTAGCCCTCCCACGACCTTTCTGAACTGCTTGTTTCAGGAACCTAGGCACTCTGTAGTTGAGAAGTGCGTGAAATTAACAATCCAACCCTCGTGATTCGGATGGCCCACCCCCAAGGGTTGTCCGCGAGGGCGCATCAATTCTGTGGAGGGAATAATGAGGCGAATTGCAGTAGTTCTGAGTCTATTGGCGCTGCTATTACCGGCAGCAGCTTGGGCAGATGGGATTGATCTAACTAACCAGTGGGGCACCGTTACCATTACCGCCTTGGGGGGAGTTGTATCGCAAGGGTCCGAGCTTATGAGCTGGGGCGCGATCAAACCGGCCCACGGATATGATTTGGGCCAGGTCAGCTTTTCTACCGGGAGCCTGGCGACTGGCAGCATCTGGGGCGGTGGAACGTGGAACGGTGGCGGGACATTTATTGTCCGTGGTGTCGGCGCTTGGACAAAGAACCTGGCGGGATCACCCCAAGGCCCGGTAATGCTCTTTAACGGCAGCTTCGTCGGACCGGTTCTTTGGACGGTGCAGAGCATCGGCACAGGCGGTTTTAATTACATCTTTACGCTCTCAGGAGCGATCCGGGGGATGTACTATGACGGCCGGACGGTGAACGGAACCACGACGCAGTATATCTATGCGTATACGAACCAATGGATCAAGGATCGCAAGGGTGGCATAAGTCTCGGCTATAACAACATAAACGTTCCTGAACCCGGCACACTGGGACTGTTAGGGACGGGCTTGATTTTCGTGGCCGGGAGCCTGCGCCGCAAGCTGTTTGGACGGTAACTTGACGATGTTCCAACTCGCCGGGCAAGCCTGACTTCCTCCCTGGGGAACTGGTCCCGATTCCGTGGGGCGCGGTGTTCGTAATCCGCGCCACACGGGCTTGAGTGTGAGCTTCCAGTTGCGAGCTTCGAGCAACCGTGCTCGTAGCTCGTATTTCGTTATTCGGCAATAACGTATAAATTCCTGGTGCGGCCTGATTTCTCGCATGGTCCGTGCTGGGCATCCGATGGTCAACGTGCAGCCCCCTAAGAAGGCGTGGGACTTTGAAGGGAGTACGGTATCGCCGCGATACCCTGATACGAACCCGCATCACGGGTCGTCTTAAATGGTGGCTTGCGTTCAGTGGAGGAAACCATGAGGCGAATTGCAGGAATGCTAGCACTCTGTGCGCTGCTGTTACCCATGTCGGCTTGGGCAGACCCGCTTATCCTTAACAAGTTTGGCACGGTCAGCATCACCGCCAGCGGAACCGTGTCCAGAGGGTCCCAGTTGGTAAGTTTCTTCTTTATCAACGCTCCTTCCGGACACAGCCTGGGTTCGGTGACCTTTTCGACCGGAGCCCTAACGAGCGGCAGCATTTGGAGCGGCGGAACCTTTGCCAGCACGGGCTCGACATTTGACGTGGTTGGCGTCGGCCCTTGGGCAAAAAGCCTAACGGGATGCTTCAAGTGCACAGGCCCGATAGCACTCTTCACTGGCAGTTTCATCGGGAGCATTAAATGGACGTTGGTCGGCCAAACCGGCAAGTACGACTATGTCTTTACGCTCAAAGGCCTAGTCAAGGGGATGCTATGGGGCGGCCGGGAGTCGATCGTACCCACGACGCAGACCATTTATGTGGACCAGAATCAATGGTTCCATAATCACAGGGGTAGCATTGGCCTGGGCAAGACAGACTTCCGTATTGGTCCTGAACCGGGCACACTGGGATTGTTCGGCGCGGGTTTGATTGTCATCGGCGCGGCCATGCGGCGCAAGCTTCTTGGTTCGTGATGGCTGGGTAGCGTCTTTATTTGATTTTGCGATCCTTGAAGGCGCGGCTGCCGCCGCGCCCCTTCAAAACTAATCCAAAACTCACGATCTTGACGGTCAGCCCCTAAAGGGGCCTCTGATTTCGAAGGCTTGCGGCATCGCTAAAGCGATGCCCTGATACGAAGCTGGAGTTTGTCAGCAGACCCTGAAGCCGCGCCCCTTTAAAACAAAGTCAATCTTGCCCCAACACTTGGTCGGGGGCGCGTTCGTGCGATACTGAAATTTATGGTGCTGCCGGACTCTACGCCCCGGGTGGGGAACGATCCCAAGTCGGTAGTGATTCATTTGACGACGGGGACGGGGATGGAGATTGAGTGGAAGGACGGGCACCGCTCCGTCTATACGTTTGCGTTCTTGCGGGATGCTTGTCCTTGCGCGCTTTGCGAGGAGGAGCGGACGAAGTCGGGACGAAAGGCGGGCGAGGCGGCGAAACTGGCTCCGGGAGCTTTGCCGATGTTCAAGCCGGCGATGAAAGCGCTGTCGGCGGAGGCGGTGGGGAAATACGCGCTGAAGTTTTCGTGGAACGATAAACACGATCTGGGAATTTATTCGTGGTTCTATTTGCGGGAAGTTTGTCCTTGCGGGGAGTGTGCAGCGGGGAGACAGCCCTCAGCTGTCAGCCGTCAGCCATCAGATAGATCCAGCCCCTAAAGGGGCGGACGATTTTCGAAGACTCTCGGTATCGCTAAAGCGATACCCTGATACGAAACCTACAGTTCTTTAGCGACCGTAGCGCCGCCGTCCTCGGCGACTGTTCGGCGGGCCGCACCGAGGGCGAGACGCCCCTTCGACAAGCTCAGGGCAGGCTCTCGGGACAGCCGGCAAGATGCCGGCGCTACAAATTCATCCCTCTAGTGCGTGGATTTTGCGGCGGTGAAATGGAGGCCGTCCATTAGATCGTCGAGTTCCTCTTCGCTGGCGGCGATGAAAGTGAACGAGACGATTTGACCCTTGGCGAGCATGACGAGCGTGCACTGGCGCATGGTTAGTTTGTCGCTCGTCGTCTTAACTTCGAGCGGCTTGATGAAATCAGCGCGCAGCAGTTGCCGCGATTCCACTTCGAGCGCATAGGGTTCGCCTTCGGCCTTGAAGCCTTTGGCAGTCGCGAGTTCGGTGAGCGGGCCGAGGTAGTCTTCGGCTCGTTTGAGTCCGGGATAGGTTGCCGCGTTCTCGGAGGCGATGACGACCGCGGAATTGATGGTGTCTCCGGTTGCTTCGGGAGGGCGCTCGAAAACCGCGAGCAGGACTTCGGCTTTACTGGACGCACTTCCCTGCTGCATCTCTTTGGTGCGATCGACCCAGCCGTACGGGATCTGATAGCGAAATGCGAAAGTGGGGTTGCGGTAAAGCTGGGTGTCATCGTTGGGGGTGGAGGGCTTGGCGGCTGGCTTCGCAGCTGGCGCGGGCTTGCTTTGGGCGTGGGCTGGAAGAGTCAGACAGAGGACAAAGACTACAATGGCGGCTATGGCTAGTGCGGAGCTGTTGTGGTGAGCGCCGGCAGGTGGCGAGCTGCGCTCGCCCTGGACGGGCGAGGGCGCCCGTCCCCACACAAACTGTCCCCACACGGGCACTAACTCTGAGCGGTCATGCATACTCATCCATGCTACCAGCGTCAGACTGCTACTCCAGGAACATGCAATCTCCATAAGAGTAGAAGCGGTAGCCGGCTTCGACGGCGTGGTGGTACGCGCGCATTACGAGATCTTTTCCGCCGAGCGCGCACACCAGCATTAGCAGGGTCGATTGCGGCAGATGAAAGTTCGTCAGCAGCGCATCGACTACGCGAAACCGATAGCCGGGATAAATGAACAGGTCGGCCTCGCCGCGACCGGCTTCGACCCGGTCTCCGCCTGATGGTTTCTCAGAAAGTCCCGCCGCATACTCGAGGGTGCGGACGGTGGTGGTGCCCACGGCCACCACGCGCCTGGCCTCGGCTTTCGCCTGGTTGATCGCTTGCGCGGCTTGGGCTGGAATCTCGAACCACTCCCGATGCAGCTTGTGATCCTCCACGCTCTTTACTCGCACCGGCTGAAAGGTACCCAGTCCGAGGTGCAACGTGATCTCGGCGATGGCAATGCCGCGTCCACGAATCTGTTGCAGGATTTCGGGCGTGAAGTGCAGACCGGCGGTCGGCGCGGCCACCGATCCCCTTGCTTGAGCGTAGACGGTCTGGTAGCGATCACGGTCCGCTGCCGCGTCGTCGCGGTCGATGTACGGCGGAAGAGGCACGTGTCCGATGCGCTCGACTTGGGCAAAAAAATCGGGGACTGGGGCGAACCGGATGTGCCGCTCCCCGAAGCTGCCGCGCCGGGTGACCTCGGCCTCGAGGGAGGGCGGATCGCCGAAATAGAGTTTCTCCCCGATTCCGATCTTGCGGCCGGGGCGCACCAGGCACTCCCACTCATTGGGATCATCCGCGAGCTGGCGTGTCAGCAGAACTTCGATGCGGCCACGGAGAAAATCCTGTGCCGCCGGATTGTGCGGGCTCAGGGGCTGGGCGCGCTGTCCGCTGCGGTGGCCGTAGAGACGGGCCGGGAACACCCGCGTATTGTTCACGACCAGCAGGTCGTCGGGCCGCAGCAAGCCGGGGAATTCGCGAAAGCTGCGGTCTTGCCAATCTTGATCCTGCCAGCTTTTACCCTGCCCATCTCCAGGCAGCCGATGCAGGTGCAGCAGGCGCGATGCCGAGCGGTCCGGCAAGGGCTCCTGGGCAATGCGTTCGGGCGGCAAATCATACTGGAAGTCGGAAACGAGCATCGAGGAGATTATAGGGTCCGAGAACACGATTCACGCTGCGGCTGGTTTCTTCGGAATCGGCCACTTCTATTTACATATTTTGACCAGGTAATGGTTGTAAGGATTCCGAGCGGTGCGGTACCATGACGGCGCAGGGGTTTCCATGGCCAGTGACCGCCAACATCGGCTTGCGATTGTGCAGTTCGGCCGTATGCTGCACGAAAACGGCTTTGTGGCGGCCACGGACGGGAACTTGTCGGTTCGTCTGGACGAGGAGCGCCTGCTGGTGACACCGACCTGCATCAGCAAGGGCAGGATGCGGGCCTCTGACCTGGTCATTGTGGACATGGAGGGAAAACGGCTGGCCGGCAAGCGTATCGTTTCGAGCGAGATCGCGATGCACCTGCTGGTTTATCGCTTGCGCCCGGACGTGCATGGGATCGTCCACGCGCACCCTCCGACGGCGACCGGATTTGCCGCATCCGGTTATGGACTGAGCCGCCCGCTGGTTTGCGAAGTGGTGGTTGGGCTGGGCTCAATTCCGCTCGCCCGCTACGGCACTCCGGGGACGCCTGAGCTGACCGACGCGCTCGAGCCGCTGATTCCGCAGCATGACGCGATCCTGATGGCGAATCACGGGGTGGTAACGTTTGGCTCGTCGCTCGAGAGTGCTTACATGAAAATGGAAATCGTCGAGCACTTTGCGAAGATCTCCCTAGTCACGCATTTGCTTGGCAACGAGCAGCCGCTCGGCGAAAAAGAAGTGGAAAAGCTGGTGGCGGTGCGCGACCGCTATAACGGCGGAGGCAAACCGGCGCAGGCGAAGATGTCGGTTGAGGGCGACGACCTCCGCTCGGAAAGCGAATCCAGGGAAACGGCAAGCAGCCGGCACTAGCCGGCAGGGTGAGCGGGGTGGAAGGCGAGGTTGACGGCTGCGCAAAGCTGCTCCTGTTGCACGGGTTTGTGGAGAAAAGCCACCGCGCCGAGACTCCTCGCCATTGATTCGGTCGCGGGATCCTCCTCGCTGCTGACCACGATCACAGGAATGTGCTGCGTTTTGGTGGACATCCTCAGGCGCTTCAGCACCTCGAGGCCAGTGCCTCCCGGCATGTTGATATCGAGGAGAATCACCTGAGGAGCGGAACGGAGGGCAGCCATCCATGCCTGGAGCGCGTCGCCGGCAAAGACTGGCTCAAAGTCGCTCGGACTCAAGAACGAGGCGAGCAACTGTCTTTGGAAGACAGAGTCGTCGGCGATCAGAATCTTCGGCATGGGGAACAGGGTCGGACAAGGCCCAGCCCTCAGAAGTGTCTATCGGCAGAACCTGGACCAGCGTTAGGGGCTGGCGATCAAGTCTCTGTGGGCACAACTGGGCGTTATAACACCCTGTCTGGGAGCCGTCTGATATAGGGCCGAGGGGGCACCGGCGCTTACCCGCAGGGGCTAAAAGCCCGCATTTTTCCTGGCCTGATCGGCACGGCTGAAGCCGTGCCCTTCCCAAAGCGATTTGTTAGACGATGCCTACTCTCCTCCGATGCGGAACCTTAGGCCGGCGCGGAAGTTGGCCGTCAGCGCGGGATATCCAACCACTTCGTTGTAGTGATCGTTGAGGGCGTTCTCGACATTGGCGTAGGCGGTGATTCGCGAATTGATCGCGTACCAGCCGCCGAGATCTACGCGGGCGTAGCCGGCGGCGTGTGTGATGTTGAAGCCGAGAAAATCATCGTCGGGGCGACGGCCGACGAAGCTTCCACCCAGGTTCGCTCCCCAATGCGGTCCAAGATAGGTGACCAGCAGGCTTCCGAGATGCTTCGGCCTTCTGATCAGGGGTTGGCCTTCCGAGGCGCCCGTAAGATATTGCGATGAGGTATAGGTGTACGAACCGGTCAGCGAGATCCGCGACGATAAACGACCCGTCAGCTGCGCTTCAGCGCCGTGGGCCTTGGACCGGTCGACATTCTGATACTGTCCGACGAAAGTTTGGTAATTCACAATGACGTAGTTGATCTGGTCGTGGAACAGGTTGTTGAAATAGATTCCTGACAGCATGAACTTTCCACTCAAGAGTTGCTGCTCGAAGCCGGTTTCAAAGGCGCGATTCTGTTCCGGCCGCAAGTTGGGGTTCGGAATCGAATAGGGTGGGCCGGCGTATTCTTCTTCAAACCGCGCTTCCTTGATTCCCTGCGCATAAGAGAATCGCAGATGAGTTCCAGAAAAGACTTTGCCGCCTTTCATAGCCAGCAGGGAGAGTGCCACCCGCGGCACGGCCTTGTTGATTCCCGGGGCTGTGGTGGTGGGTCCGAGGGGAATTCCAGTTCTCCCCGACGCGCTTTCGTGAACGTAGCGCACTCCGGCGAGAGCGGTCAGCCGTTTCCAAGTGAGGCGCTGTTGTGCATAGCCCGCATGATTCAGTCGCAACGCGGCGGTGTATGTGGGAACGACGGAGTAGGGATTGAGGGTCGTCGAGCTCGTAAAGAGCCGGCCGTTCTCATCCTCAAATTCGTACCCGACCGTCGTCTGTGCCCAACTGCGTGGCGTGTAATCGCCCTGATACATGAATCCGGCGCGATTGAGATGGGCCGTGGCCAGGAACGGACAATCCGTGTAGATGAACAGCGTGGCGTCACATCCGCGATCTGGGATATTGTCCTGATTCAGTCGGCGGCTGTTGTATTCGTACCCAATCAAGCGGTGTTGCCAACGCGCGGGACCTGAAATCGCCAGCTCGGCACTACCGAGGGAGTTGTTCGCCCGCGCGAGTTGATCGATGTCGGGCGCTAGAAGAGGCTGGCCGTTGAAATCCCACTCTCCGGGAACGCCGGCGCGGCTATTCGAGTGCCTTGCCCGGAGGCGCAGCAGAACTCGCTGGCTCAACTGCACTCCAACGTTGCCGCCCTGCAGCGCGTTCGTGTAATCGGCATTCGGTCCTTGCCCGTTGGTATTGAACTGATCGGCGAAGGCATCGTAATCGAAGCGTGAGCGGGCACCGGACAGAGCTGCGAAACCGTGGGCGGTGCCGAAGTTGCCGCCGTCGGCTCCGAATCGCAGCTCAGGAGTCGCCGTCGTCCCGTTGCGCGCGAATACCTGTACTACGCTGGTCATGGCGTCGGATCCGTAGAGCGTGCTCTGGGCTCCGTGCAGAAACTCGACGCGGTCGGTTTCGGCTAGCGGGATGGTGGAAAAGTCGAAGGTGCCGCCGGGATCGTTGATGGGCACGCCATCCACCAGGACCTTGTTGTAGCGCGATTCGCCTCCCTCAACGAACAGCGATCCCAAACCGCCGCGCTGTCCCGCGACGTTCACCACCGCTCCCGGCAAGAATCGCAAGGCATCCGCCAATGCGACGGGCCGCATCGCCTCGATCTCGCCGCTGCTCAACAACGACACACTACTGCCCGTCTCCTGTTCCGGAACCGGGCTACGAGTTGCCGTCACCACCACGGTTTCCGCTGCCGTCGCTAGACGGAGTTTGATGGTGATGACTTCGTTCGTGGCAGCTGGAGAAAGATCCACCGTCTCTGCCGCGAAGCCCGGAGCCAGTATGCGGACACTATAAGAGCTGGTTAACGCCTCGCGAAAAATCACCAGGCCTTCGGCGGATGTGCTTTCGACGGCTAGGGGTTTCCCCAGCTTGAGCAATTGCACCTGGGCGCCGGCGATGGCGGCTGCTTGAGGATCGACAACCCGGAGTTTGACTTCGGCGGAAGCGCGGGACGGAAGAATGGACAACAGAAGAAAAACGCTGACAAATCCAAGAGAAAACCGCATGCACGTCTCCTTTATCACGCGAAAGGGTTGGTGGGGGCGGTTCACGCCGGTCTCCTGGCTTGCGAGTCAGGATGTGGGCTTAGGGCCCAGCATCCGGCTACTACAACCGGCCTTCCCAGGTTTTGCCCAGTGGCCAGTCGCGATGTCCTCGCTTACAGTTGCGCGGCAGCGCGGGATTTGCACCCGCTTCCCATAGTCCAGCGTGGGGCTGGTCTACGATCATGCGCGAACCTAATTTTGAGAAAGAACAAAAACAGCAGCTAGCCAATCTACCGGGGACGGCGTGGCAAAGTCAAACGGGTGTATTAGCCGGTAGCGTCCCAGCAGAGCGGCAACGTTGGGCAGGTATAAGAGGCCCACCTCAGGCGGGCGTATCTTCGACAACTAAACGGCACGAGTAAACTCGTGCCCTTCCCACTCGTGACTTTTCCAAAACCCTCTCGAATGGGACCACGGAAGGACGCCGAGTTCTATCTTTCAGAACACTCTCGCTGAATCAAGCAGTATGGTGACTGGACCTTCGTTGGCGAGTTCGACCTGCATGGTTTCCTGGAAGCGTCCGGTTTCCGAGCGCAGGCCGGCGACACGAATTTTCTCCACAAAATATTCGTAGAGTTCGCGCGCCTGTTGGGGCGGAGCGGCCGCGTCGAACGACGGACGCTTGCCGCGGCGTGCGTCTCCGTAGAGGGTGAACTGCGAGACCACGAGCAGCGCGCCGCCTACCTCGGCAACCGACAGATTCATTTTGCCGCCGGCATCTTCAAAGATGCGGAGGCCGATGGTCTTCTCGGCAAGGTAGTCAGCGTCAGCGCGCGTATCTCCCGCGC
>Ga0074046_10001024_pt1 | contig 25900 bp, 22 predicted proteins | sample BogForMeECP23OM3_FD_94441 | JGI IMG/M metagenome (GOLD analysis project Ga0074046, IMG submission 94441) | Bog forest soil microbial communities from Calvert Island, British Columbia, Canada - Bog Forest MetaG ECP23OM3 | ecosystem: Environmental > Terrestrial > Soil > Wetlands ...
CAAACAGCAAGCGGCTGGCAGCGATGAAGTTTCCATTGAAGACCTTGAAAAGCGAAAGCAACGCGGCGCTCAGAATGATGCTCATGATCCAGCGCGAACCGACGGCATGTTCGAAGGCGACCGCCGTCATGAAGGGCGCACCGGTCAACCCACGCCACGGCGCGACGAAGCCCACCGCCGCGATCACGATGATGTAGAACACAGCGCCTACGATGATCGCCGCAAAGATGGCGCGCGAGAATCCCTGAGCACGAAATTGGGGATTGGCTTCCTCGGCAGCCTTGGTCACTGATTCGAACCCTGTCATGAAGTAAGGAACAATCTGCAGTACCAGCAAAATCGAGACGAACGAAGTATGCGTGAACAAAGGCGGAAAATTGGCGGGCGATCCGCGCGCGATGCCTACGGCAACGAAGATCACGAAAAGCGCAAGCGTGCCGAACGTGGTCCAGTTCTGAAAGGTGGCGCTGAGCCGGACGCCACGGTAATTCACCACCGTCACCAACCCCGTGAGCGCGAGCCCGATTACGAGGTGCGGCAAGTAAACCGGCTTCCCCGCCACGCGGTATAACTCGATGGAATCGAGTGCCGGAAAGATGTAACCGGCGATCCGGCCCACGGCCACGGCCTCCCACGGACAGACAATGAAGTAAGCGAGCAGCATCATCCATCCGGTGAAGAAGCTGACGGGGCGCGGGAAAACTTTCGCGGTATAGGCCACCTCGCCCGAGGCGTCGGGCATGGCCATCACTAGCTTGCCGTACACATAGCCGATGGGCAGCAGAAGAATGCCGCCAATCGCGAAACCAAGAATGCCGCCGACCGGACCGCCGCGCGTCAGCCAATCGTCCATGACGACCAGCCAGCCCACGCCGACCATTGTTCCCCAGCCGAGGGAAAAGTAATCGGCAACGCGCAATTTGCGGGCGAGCTGGGTCATCAGGAGGGGGTCGACGTTGCCGAGCTTCGCTCGGCGGACAGCCGAGAGCGGCTGTCTCTACGTGTAACTTGGAAGCGAGGGCTCATGGGCGCGAATTATATCGTATCGCGCCCATTGGGCTTGCTTAGGCGACCGCGAAGCGCGGCGGGCGCTTCTGCGACCGCAAGATACAGATTGCCTCTTTCAGGGAAGAAATCTCAAACACCGAGTTCAGGCGCGTCGCCTCCAGCATTCGGCGGAAGAAAACCGGCGGATTCACCAGCTTCATCTTCGCGGACTTCTGCGTTGCCCAGCGGCGCACCAGCAGCAGGGTTCCCAAGCCACCCGCATCCAATTGCTCGACTTCCGAAAGATCCAGCACCAGCACCCGGACACGTTCGAGTTGCTCGATCCGGTGCCGGAACTCGTCGAGCGCTGCCCCGCGTACCATGCGTCCCGAACAGTTCACGACCGCCACGTCCTGCAAGCATTCGACTTGAAATTGGAGTTCCATATGTCTATTCATACGAACCTGCCTTAATGCCTATTGATACGGACCATCCCCGGAAAAAGTTCCACAACCTGCTGTCCTTAATTGGACGTGGAAAAAGGGGGAAAGGTAATCAGCGGAAAATCAGTTAGCGCAGATCAAATCTTGAAATGTTACAGATGTGTAAATCCCTGATCAAGTTTGTCATCCTGAGCGAAGCGAAGGACCTGCTTTCTTGTCAGTACGCGAGACAGCAGATCCTTCGCTTCGCTCAGGATGACAATATGGTTTCATGCTTCGAGCTACAAACCCGCCTCAATCCGCGATCGGGGGTCGAGAATGTCGCGCAGGGCATCGCCGATAAAGTTGAAGGCGAGCACCGCGAACATCACCGTTACCGCCGGAAAGAGCACGAGATGCGGAGCATCGAAGAGGTGCGAGCGGGCGTCGTTGAGCATCGACCCCCAACTCGCGGTTGGCGGCGGAACGCCTAGTCCCAAGAAGCTCATCGTCGCCTCGGCTAGCACCGCGCCCGCCATGCCAATCGCCGCTTGCACAATGACCGGCTGAATAATGTTGGGAAGGATATGCCGGGTGATGATGTGGAAATCTCCGGCGCCCAGCGCCCGCGCGGCTTCCACAAATTCGCGTTCGCGCACGGCCAGCACCTGCGCGCGCACCAGGCGGGCATAGCCGACCCAGCCTCCAAGTGACAAGGCAAGAACCAGGTTGAAAATGCCCGGGCCGCGGAAGGCCACGAAGGCGATGGCGATGAGAATGCCTGGGAATGAAAGAAAGGCATTCATCAGCACGACGTTGACGAAGCGGTCGATCGCTCCGCCGTAGTACCCGGCGAGGCTGCCGATGATCAGGCCAAGCAGAAGCGAACACGCCACCACGCTGCTGCCGACAAACAAAGAAAGCCGCGCGCCCCAGATCAGGCGAGAGAGAATGTCGCGTCCAAGCTCATCGGTCCCGCACCAATGCTGCACTGAGGGTGTCTGCAGGCGGTTCGGCAGCTCGATGTGCGCGGGATCTTGCGGAGCAATCCAGGGAGCGAAAATCGCGGAGAAGACGAAAACGGACACCAGCACGACCCCCACAGCCGCCAGTGGATTGTGGCGGGCGATGCGCGGGAGCGAGATGGCAAAGGTGGACATTCATTTACTTCCGTAGCGCTGGAGCAGCACGTACGCTCCGATGCCCATCCATACGACGTTCAGGGCAGCCGAAGGATAAGCGCCGTTCCAACCGCTATTCACAACAAAGCCGGCCGATCCGATTACATTCATCCACTGGTATAGCGCCGAGCGACCGTGCAACTTTCCCAGCGACAGAAGCGCGTAGGCCGCCAGGATCAACAGCGCGCCGACCCACCCGACAATCTCCACAAAGTAGTGCATCGAACCCCCATCCGCAAGAACCGCGACCGTAAACTCAACGAATCCCTAGATTGAAGACAACTCCAGAGTCGCGACTCACTGTCGTATTCTCGGGTTCACCGCCGAGTACAGCAAGTCGGTCAGAAAATTCACAGCAACATACGTCAGCCCAATGGCCAGAATGCATCCCTGCACCAGGTAGTAGTCGCGGTTGGCGATGGCTTGAATGGTCAGGCGTCCGATCCCGGGCCAGGAAAAGATCGTTTCGGTCACGATCGCACCGGCGAGCAACGCGCCGAACTGCAACCCGAGGACGGTCAGGATTGGGATCATGGCATTGCGCAGGGCGTGACGATAGACCACCGTGCGCTCGGGCAAGCCTTTGGCGCGGGCGGTGCGAATGTAGTCTTGGCCTAACTCTTCCAGCATTGAGGTGCGCACCATGCGGGTCAGGATTGCCGCCAGCGCTCCGCCCATGGTGATGGCGGGGAGCACCAGATGGGCGAAGGTGCCGGAGCCGGAGACGGGGAGCCATCCTAGTTTGACGGCGAAAAATAAGATGAGCACTGGGCCCAAGGCGAAGTTTGGGAACGAGAGGCCGAAGAGGCTGACTACGCTTAGGGCTCGGTCATCCCATTGATTGCGGTGCCGGGCCGAGTGCACTCCGGCTGGAATGGCCAGCAGAATCGCCACCAACAACGATGCCAGTGTCAGCTGCAGGGTAAAGGGATAGCGCTGGGCTATCAGCTTTGTCACTCCCTGATTGAAGCGCAGCGACTTGCCTAGATCGCCGTGGAGCACGCCTCGCCAGTAATTCAGGTATTGCTGGCCCAGCGGGACGTCCAAGCCGTAGGCGTGTCTTGCAGCCTGAATGTCTCCGGCAGCCGCGCCTTCGCCCAGCATCTGCTGAATGGGGTCTCCGGGAACGAAGTGGATTAGCAGGAAGACGGTGGAGACGACCAGCCAGATGACTGGCAGGGTGTAAAGGACGCGGGAGATGATGTAGCGCGGCATTGGCGATCAGAACTAAGGTGTCATCCTGAGCGAAGCGAAGGACGACCTGTGCATTTGGGCGCCGCAATCGAATCCATAGGTCCTTCGCTTTGCTCAGGATGACAAACTCATATCATATTGCCAACTTACCGTAACCAACTTCAGTCTCCGGCCTTCTGCACGGCAGGCATAGACCCCGCGGGCGTCGGTACAGGCTCGATGCGGACAGTGGCGATGCGATGGCCGTCCATTCTTTCAACCACAAAACGCCGTCCCTCATAATCGAACGCCTCGCCCCCCGTGGGCATCTTCTGCAAGCGCGAAAGCAGGAAGCCGGCCAGCGTCTCGTAGCCTTCGTCTTGCGGAAGCTTGAGTTCGTATTGGGCTTCAAGGTCGCGGATGTTGATGGTTCCGTCGAGCACTAGAGGTGCATTCACGTCGGTGACCGCCGGCTGCGTGGAAGCAACGTCGTATTCATCTTCCAGTTCGCCGACCAGTTGCTCGAGCACGTCTTCCACGCTGATCACCCCTGCCGTGGACCCGAATTCATCGACCACAACCGCCAGATGCCGCTTGCGCTGCTGAAATTCACCGAGCAGTTCCAGCAATGACTTGGTTTCAGGCACCACCAGCACATCGTGCATGACCTGGCTGATCTTCATCTGGGAAATGCGCTGGGCGGCGGCCAGACCAGACGCATCGGCGCTGTGGCCTACGCGCAGCCGTGTCCAGCGCATCAAGTCCTTGGCGTAAAGCACGCCGACAATATGTTCGGGACCACGTTGCGGATCATAGACCGGGACACGCGAGTGTTGATCGTCGGCCACCCGCGCCAGGGCTTCGTCCAGGTTCAGGTCGGAGGGCAACGCAAAGATTCTGGTCCGCGGCACCATCACCTGACGCGCGGTAATGTTGTCGAGTTCGAGCGCATTGAGCAGCATCTCTTCCTGCGCCGGAGAGAGCTGTCCCGAGTGGTGGGCGGCGGTTACGATCAGCTTGAGTTCGTCGGGGGAGTGCACCGAACCGTGCCGGATCTCGCGGGTCCCGAAGGCGCGCAGGACAAAACCAGCTGCCCGGCTCATGCCCGCCGTCAGCGGGCGGGTCACGGTGAGGAAGACGTCCATGGGCGCAGCGACGGCGAGGGCGACGCTCTCGGCCCGTTGCAACGCCAGCGACTTGGGAACCAGTTCGCCGAGGATCACGTGCAGGCTGGTGATCATGACGAAGGCCACACCGACGGCGATGGCATGCGCGTAGATCAACGCATGCGGCACGCTTCCGATCCAGCCTTCGAACAAGCGCGCCAGAACCGGTTCGCCCAGCCAGCCCAGGGTAAGGCTGGCAACGGTGATTCCCAGTTGCACGCCGTTGACGACACGGCTGAGTTGTTGGTGAAGTTTGAGGGCGGTGCGAGCACCCGCGCGGTGGGCTTCGATCAGTTGCAAAATGCGCGTCTCGCGCACGCTGACCAGCGCGAACTCGGCTGCGGCAAAGAAAGCATTGACCGCCACCAGGAGCAGGACGACGAACACCCGCAGCAGCACGGCTGCAATCATGGAACTCTAATTCTAACATTCCAAAGGGATAATGCCCTGCTTTGGAACGCTCGGGCAGTACAATGAGATCTGGGCATGGCAACTTGGTATTCGACTCCCGTGCTGCGAGGGACACTGACCGCGGCCGGGGCCGCCGTCCCTATGTGATTCCCAGTCGGTCGCTTTCCTTTTCCTTTGCCGCCGGTCTAAGTATTAGCGGCGATGCTCGGATACAAAGCTCGAGAATTTTTGAGGAACTATTCCAATGGTTCTTCCGTAACAACAGGTGGATGGCAGTTCTTAAGATTTGGATTTCAGCAGGAGGCGGTCGTGGAAGGCAACGGAAACGGTAACGGCAGGAAGAAGCGGCGTAAGCGAATCATCATCTGGAGCTCAATCGTGTCAGCCGTGGTGGCCTTGGTCGTTGTCGTTGCGCTGGTCGCATTCAGCGGCAGCACCAAGATCGATCCCTCGAAGCTTGCCAAAGTCGAAAAAGGTGATCTGGCGAAAAGCGTGGTGGCCACGGGCAAGATTTGGCCCATCACGCAGGTCGAAGTCAAGTCCAAGGCCACCGGCATCGTGAAGAAGCTCTACGTCGAATACGGCGACAAAGTGAAGAAGGGGCAATTACTCGCCGAACTCGATCGGGACGAGATGCAGGCCCAGGTTGACCAGGCGCGCGCGCAATTGGAGGCGTCCATCGCCAGCCTGAACAGCACGCGAGCCGATCTGGAGCGCGCCAAGGTGGACGCCGAGGGTCCCGACGTTCCGTTGTTGAAGCGCGCCTACGACCGCGCCCAGGGCATGGCGAACGACGGCGTGGTTTCGGCTTCGGCGCTTGACGACGCGGAAAAGAATTATGAGATGGCGCTGAACAAGCAGAATGTGGCTAAGGCGCAGTTGCTGGTCTTGCAGGCCAAGATTGGCCAAGCCCAGGGTCAGTTGGCGCGGGACCGCGCCACCCTGAAACAACTGGAGGAACAGCTCAGTTACACCACGATCGAGTCTCCGCTTGACGGCATCGTTCTTTCCCGCGACGTGGAAATTGGCGATGCGGTCAGCTCCATCCTGGTGTTGGGTTCGTCGGCCACGCTCGTGATGACGCTCGGCGACACCAGCGAGGTTTACGTCAAAGGCAAAGTGGACGAGAGCGATATCGGCAAGGTTTATCTGGGGCAACCTGCCAGAATCAAAGTCGAGTCGTTCAAAGACAAGACATTCACCGGCAAGGTGACGAAGATCTCTCCGATGGGCGTCGAGAAGGACAACGTCACGACCTTCGAGGTGCGCGTCTCGATCAACAATCCCGAAGGCATGCTCAAAGCCATGATGACGGCCAACGCCGAGATCATTCTCGAAGAGCACAAGAACGTGCTCCAGATTCCGGAAGGCTCGATCATTTACGACAAGGATAAGAATGCCTCGGTCGAAGTGCCGGACCCGAAAGCCAAGGAAGGCAAGAAGAAGATTGCCGTCAACATCGGAATATCCAATGGCGCGAAGACTGAGTTGCTGAAAGGGCTGAAGGAAGGCGACCAAGTGGTGCTGCAGTGAGAACCCAGGTGTCAGGTCTCAGGTCTTAGGTGTTAGGAAAACCAACCCACCTAAGACTTGGGACCTTGTTTATGGAGTCAAACCGCTATGACTAAGACTTCTCTGTTTCGCGCTCGTGCAATCCGTACACTGATTTTTGTTTTGGCTAGCTCGCTGTCCGGCTTCGCTTCGGTCATCGGAACCTTTGACCGCTCGTTCCAGGTCAATGGCCCCGTGGATCTCGAGGTGCTGACTCGCTCCGGCGACATCACCGTTCGAAACGGCGCTACTGGAACGGTCTCGATTCATGCCAAGATTCACTCCGGCAATTCCTGGTTCGGGGGCGACCACAAGGCGGAGGTACAGGAGTTGCAGAACAATCCTCCCATTCGCCAGACCGGCAACAGCATCCGCATCGACTACGTGAATCTCAACAACATTTCGATCGACTACGAAATCACGGTTCCCGAGAACACCGCGATTCGCGCCCACTCCGGCAGCGGCGATCAGACGGTCGAAGGACTCAAGGGCAACATCGATCTGGAGAGTGGATCGGGCGACCTGCGACTGGCGCGGCTCACCGGTGAAATGCGTTTCCAGACGGGATCGGGAAACGTTCGCGGGCGCGAACTCTCGGGTCCCGCGAAGATCAAGGCAGGCAGCGGTGACATCGACGTCGAGGAAATGGGAGCGGGTGACGTGGAGATCCGTACCGGCTCCGGCAACATCACCGTAAACGGCATCAATGGTGGATTCCATGCCGAGGCGGGGAGCGGCGACATTCGCGGCAAAGGCTCGCCGAAGAACATGTGGAGCATCCGCACCGGCTCGGGAAACGTGAACCTGCAGGTGCCATCCGACGCAGCCTTTGATGTCGACATCTCTTCGAGTTCCGGAAGCGTAACGCTGGGCCATCCGGTGACTACGACCGTCCAGGGCCGCATTCAGGAGTCGAAGAAGAGTGTGATTGGCAAAGTGCGCGGCGGGGGTCCCGTGGTTTCCGTTCACACTGGTTCGGGCGACGTGCAAGTGGACTAAAACAGCAATTAGCAATTAGCATTTAGCCAAAACGGAACCGAGACTGGTTTGGCTAAGTGCTAAGTGCTAATTGCTAAATGCTGACTCCTTGACTCGTCCTCGTGCGGCATCCGATACTTCGTTGGAGTTCAACGAGGTAACGGATTGGAACGCAACGCGATCATCACGCTCACCACTGATTTCGGACTCAACGATCATTTCGTCGGCGCCATGAAGGGGGTCATTCTGGAGATCGCCCCCGAGGCGCAGATCATCGACATCAGCCATGCGGTACAGCCGTTCGACATTCTGGATGGCGCGCTGACCATCTCGCAGGCCTACTCCTACTTCCCTACCGGCACCGTGCACATGGTGATCGTCGATCCAGGCGTGGGGACAGCGCGGCGGCCAGTGATCCTGGCCAGCGAGCGCCACCTGTTTGTGGCTCCCGACAACGGCGTGCTTTCTCTGGTCTACGACCGAGAAGAACGGCGTTCGGTCCGCCACGTCACCGCCGAGCATTATTTTCTGCAGCCCCGCAGCAACACCTTCCATGCCCGCGATATTTTCTCGCCGGTCGCGGCTTTTCTGGCCAAGGGAATCGAACCCAGCCGCTTCGGCGAAGAGATCACCGACTACGTCCGCTTTGGCGCGCCCCGGCCCAAGCCGGTGGACGAGCGGACCTTACGAGGCGTGGTGCTGAAAGTGGATCGTTTTGGAAATCTCATCACCAACATCACTCCGCAGGATGCGCCCCAACTTTTCGAGGCCACGCCGCCCGCCTTCAAGATCGCGATTGGAACGAAGACCCAGGCGACTCGCATGTGCACAAGCTACGCCGAAGGCGCTCCCGGCGAAGTCTTCGGAATTCTGGGCAGCATGGGTTTTCTGGAAGTCGCCTCCAACCGGGGTTCCGCTTACCAACTGCTGGGCGCGGGCAAAGGCAGCGAAGTGAATGTTGTAATGGAGGACCGCTGAGCGAATGAGCACAACGCTCTACATCGCGCTTGACCGGAAGATCGACGGTGCCCAGCTCAACAACAACAGGGTGTTCCTCGCAAAGCTTGTTGGAGACCCCGATTCGATGGGTATCCTATGCGGCAAGCTGGGCATCAAGTCCTTGTGCGACTTTCAGAGCTATGACCCTCAGATGTTAGCAGATTTTATGGACGACCCAAAAGAGTTAGAGACTGCCATTGCGAAGGCGCTACCGATCCAATGGTTCAATCCCTCCGAAGCGCTACCGGTGGTGAAGGCGCTGCAGCTCCACTTTGAACAGACCCGCTTCATCCAGGAACGTGGCCGTAAAGAAGCGGGCAAGTGGGAAGCGGTGGATCGCACAGACGACTTAATGCGCGAGCTCCGAGACTTGGAGGCGGCTTTGTCTCATGCCGAAAACGCTGGCGCCAAGTTCCGGCTCTATGTAGGCTTTTGATTTGGGTCTTGAGATCGCTACGTATTCTTCGCCCCGGGATGGACGTACCGATCCATCTCCGCTGTCCACTTCAGGAAGCGCCATAGGTTGGTCCGCTCCGTCCACACGAATTCCCAGAATTCCAGAAATCCTATTTGGGTCATTTTGACGCCGGTGTAGGTCTCGATGCGCCACAAAAGATAGGGACTGCGCCAGGGCGCAATCCGGTGGCCACGGGTGGAGTTCCAAAGAAAGCGCAGCATGGGCCGCATCGAGTTCCAGTATAGCGCCGGCGAGACGGGGCAAGCCCCGTCTCTACCGACAGATTTTCTACTTTGTAATGTCGACGCTGGCGCGGGTGTTTTCCCACTCCATGCGCAGCGTGCATTTGCCGCCCGCCTGGTCGAATGCGATGGTGAAATTTTCCACTGGGGCACTCGTTTTTGAAACACTCATCGGCACGCGTGCCAGATCTTCCTTCTCGCCGGGATAGTCTGTTCCCCACTCCCCCGTTTTCTTGCTGATGACGAGCGTCCACGCATCAGCCTTGGGGATGGTAAAGATGGTATAACTGCCCGCCGGCACGGCCTTGCCGCCCACTTTCAGATTCGTGTCGCTGACGAACGTGGTTGCTTCATTCGCGCCGGTGCGCCAGATCTCTCCGTAGGGCACGAGCCCTCCAAAGATCTTGCGCGGTTGGTGGGTCTTGGGGTCATTGATGCGCGGACTGGAATAGTCAACCGTGATGGTTTTGCCATCCGAAAACTTGCACGCTGCATTGGCGGGCGGACTGGGCCGCTTGGATTTGTCCTGCGACATGCCCATTTGCGCCGAAGCGAGGGTCGCAACGGCGAACAGTAACGCTGTAATCAAGGCAAACTTCTTCATGGTTCCTCCTGGGATAACACTATGCGACTGGCTCTTGGCTCTTAGCCATTGGCTTTTGGCCAAGAGCTAACGGCTAAGAGCTAAGAGCTGCACGAGAATTATACCTACATCGCCGTTACAATCTGCGAATGGCCGTCTTCGACGAAAGGCAGGCAGAACTCGAGCACTACGAAGTCCGCATGGGCGTACCCCGTGGACGTCTCGCGGTCACCATGGATTTGGTCACCGACGCCATGGCCCTGGTTGGGCAGCATGGCGTTTACTGCCAGAGCCAGCGATGGCCGGGCAAGCCGGTCATGGATGTGCAACTCATCATGAAAAACCTCACCGACGCCAAAGAGTTGATTCAGAGTGTGATGGATGAACTCAAACCCAAAGCCTGAGAGCCGGGATTGCCGCGTTCCGCAGAAGCGCCAAACCGAAGTCACCTCGAAGCCTGCCAGACGGAAACGGTAAGTGGTGGAAAAGCCTTACAATCCAGCCATGGAGCGCAAGATCTTCTGGATCTCCTTCACCGTGCTCGGGCTCGCTGCCGATTTTGTCCTGCCGATCTGGTGGGCCCTGGGCGCGACCCTTCCCATCGGGTACATCTCGTGGTGGGTGGCTTACCGCAGCGGTTGGTTCGAATAAACGGGACTCGAGTAAGCGAAACGTCTGCAGCACCCCAGAAGGTGTCATCCTGAGCGGTGTGGCTGCTGCGCGAAGCGAAACAGCCACGCAGTCGAAGCCCCCCTACTCCATTGACCTTCCGATGACGCGTCAAGGCATTCTCCCTGTGAACCCTGCGGCACTTTTGATGTCGTGGTGAAAATGCTTCGACGCGGTTGGGGAGCGCTTTAATGTATAGAGGTCCTTCGACTGCGCATGAGGATTCGCTTCGCGGATCCTCATGCTCCGCTCAGGATGACAAGGTAGCGAATCGCTTGCCGCTCTTACCCCAGCGTGTACTTCCCCGCCTCAATGGTCTTCTGCGCAATCTGCTGCCGCAGCGCAATCGTGTTGAACGGTTCGTGCTTGGACAACCGCCGCACGATCGCCAGTTGCGTGCGCAGCATGTCGCCTTCAGCCACGTCGGCAATGACTTTCTTGGCCGCCGCTTCGACTTTGTGCAGCGCTTGCGTCAGATAGACTCGCGCCATCGCAATGGGCAGCGCAGCCGATGCTTCTCCTTTTTGTTCGACCATCTTCTGCGCGCGCAAAACCGCCGATTCCATGGCGTAAATCTCGATCGTCATATCAGCGATCGCGCCCATCACTTCCTGCTGGTCCTGAATCGTCATCATATATTTCTGGGTTGCCGATCCAGCGATAAACAGGCCCAGCTTCTTCGCCTGCGCGACCAGTTTGCGCTCTTCCGCCAGTGGACCTTCGATCTCCTCGCCGACAGACGGACCGCTCAGCACTTCGTCCATCAACTTCTTGATCGCCGGCATCAGCGGCAACTGGCCGCTCATCGCCCGCTTCAGCAGAAATCCGGTGATGATCAGCCGGTTGATCTCGTTGGTGCCTTCAAAAATGCGGTTGATGCGAGCATCGCGATACGCCCGTTCCGCCGGATACTCTTCGACAAAGCCGTAGCCGGCATAGATCTGGAGCGTTTCGTCGACAACGTAATCGATCATCTCCGAGCCCCAGACTTTCAGAATCGAGCACTCCACCGCGTATTCCTCGATCGCTTTGCGCTGTTCTTTGGCTGCGTCGGCGCCGGCGGAATCGATTTCCGAGAGCAGCGCGTCCATCATCCCGACCGTGCGATAGACGAGCGACTCGCCGACATAGATCAGCGTGGCCATGTTCGCGATCTTTTCCCGAACCAGCCCGAATTCGCCGATCGTTTTGCCGAACGCCTTGCGCTGCTTGGCGTAGGCCACGGCGCTCTCAATCGAAACCCGGGCTCCGCCAACGCACATGGCGCCGAGTTTGAAGCGTCCAATGTTCAAAATGTTGAAGGCGATGATATGCCCCTTGCCAATTTCGCCCAGCAGATTCTCGACCGGCACCTTGCAATCATTCAGAATGACAGGGCAGGTGGACGATCCGCGAATGCCCATTTTGTGCTCTTCGGCGCCGGTGGAAAATCCCGGAAAGGTTCTTTCGACCAGGAACGCAGAAAACTTTTCGCCGTCAATTTTTGCGAACACCGTGAACAGGTCGGCAAAGCCGGCGTTGGTGATCCACATTTTCTCGCCGTTCAGGATGTAGTGCTTGCCATCCGGCGAAAGCACGGCGCGGGCGCGGCAATTGAGCGCATCGGAGCCCGAAGTCGCTTCCGACAAGGCGTATGCGCCCACAGTTTCTCCGGTAGCCAGTTTCGGCAGATATTTTTTCTTCTGCTCTTCGGTTCCAAAATAAACGATGGGCAACATGCCGATGCCGCTATGCGCGCCCCAGGTGGTGCCGAACCCGGCGTACTTGGCGATGTGGTCGGCGATGATGGCGGCGGTGACTTTATCCATTTCAAGGCCGCCGTAGGCCTCGGGAATCTCCACCCCGCTGAGGCCCAGGTCGCCGGCCTTCTTCAGCAGATCGCGAGAAATCGAGTAGTCCTTGTGTTCGATCTTCTCGGCCTGGGGAAGAATTTCGTTGAGGGTAAACTCTTCCGTCGTTTGCCCGATCATCTGTTGCTGTTCTGAAAAATCTTCCGGGGTGAAAACATCGGCAGTCTGCCGCTCTTCCAGCAGGAAACTGCCGCCTGAAATCTTGGTTTTTGGGATCGCAGTCGTCGCCATGTCTACCTCAATGAGTTGATTACACCACGGAGCCACAGAGACACAGAGGAAAATCTTCTGGATCCTCATGTGACCTCTGCCTCTATGGTTAATTAAGATTCTCGAAAATCCCCGCCGCCCCCATGCCGCCGCCAACGCACATCGTCACCATGCCGTAGCGTCCTTTGCGCCGTTTCAGTTCGCGGATAACGCTGGCCGTCAGCTTTGCCCCAGTACATCCTAGCGGATGCCCGAGCGCAATGGCTCCTCCGTTCGGATTCACGCATTCCAGATCAAGCCCGGCTTCCCGAATCACCGCCAGCGACTGCGCCGCAAACGCTTCGTTCAACTCGATCACGTCGATGTCCGCGAGCTTCAACCCCGTCAGTTTGAGCGCCTTCGGGATGGCAAACACCGGCCCCAGGCCCATCTCTTCCGGCTTGTATCCGGCGGTCGAGAACGCGAGATAGCGCGCCAGCGGAGCAATGCCCAGAGCTTTCGCTCGCTCGGCCGACATCAGCACGGCCGCCGCCGCGCCATCCGACATCTGCGAAGAATTTCCCGCCGTCGTCACGCCTTTGACGTGAAACGCGGCTTTGAGCGCCCCCAGAGCCTCAATCGAAGTATCGGCGCGCGGGCCTTCGTCCACTTTAAAAGTGATTTCCTGTTTTTTCGGCTTCGATCCATTCGGCGTCGTGAACGTCACCGGCACGGCGACAATCTCATCCTCGAACTTGCCTGCCGCAATCGCCGCCAGCGCCTTCTGATGGCTGCGCAGCGAAAATTGATCGCACTCCTCGCGCGTGATACCGAAGCGCGCCGCCAGCCGCTCCGCCGTCAGGCCCATCGAAAGATAAGCATCCGGATAATGATCCACCAGCCACGGGTTAGGCGAAATTTTGTTGCCGCCCATGGGGATCATCGACATGGATTCGGTGCCACCCGCCACCATCACCTCGGCGCCGCCGCTCATGATGCGCTCGGCCGCCATGGCAATCGCCTGCAAGCCGGACGAGCAGAACCGATTGATAGTCACTGCCGACACCTCGACCGGCAGTCCCGCGCGCAGCGACGCGATGCGGGCCACGTTCATCCCTTGCTCAGCCTCAGGCATGGCGCAGCCCACGATGACGTCTTCAATTTCCTTGGGATCAAGCTGCGGCACGCGATCGAGCGCGCCCTTGATCGCAACCGCGGCTAGTTCATCAGGACGCGTAGCCCGCAGCGTGCCCTTATACGCGCGGCCTACCGGAGTGCGGACGGAAGAAACCACAACGACTTCTCGCATGGGAAACTCCGTTGCTATTGTAGCGCGGCGTGCGACCTGCCTCATCTACCACGCAGTGTCATCCTGAGCGGAGTTGGCGCTCGCAAAGCGAGCGGCAATGTAGACGGCCCCCTACACCTCATGCCCCGATAGGAATGCGGATAGGCATTCTCACGAAACTGCCGCGTTGCTCGGGAGAACTCCCTGAGGCGTCCCTGAAGAGTGTAGGGGTCCTTCGACTCCGTGGACGCTTCGTCGATCGCGAAGCATCCCACTCCGCTCAGGATGACAGAATGTAAGGGGCGTTAAGGTCAGTCTAATTCCGCCTCCCTCCCCCTGCCTTTTCAATAACTTAGCCCCATAAAATCCCCAAATTCCCCGCTCAACCCCGTTTTTCACCCCTTCATTGCCTTCTTCGTGCGTAACGTACACAGTTTCAATAGGATCAGAGTGACCCATTCCACGCATCGAAACTTCTGGGTTTCACTGGTAGGTTTCCCGTGGATAAGTCTAAGTACACAAGTTCCCGTAAGCGGGACTGCGGGGACAGTTCTAATCTCCCGAGCTGAGGAAAGCGAGAGCAGAATGCACAAGCCGATTAAATATGTAGAGAAGGCCGTGACGGTTGCTGCCACGGGCGCATGGGCAGTGTTTCAACGCCTGAATCGCATTGCTCCGAATGACGCGCCGATTCCCAAGTGGTCCGACAAGCCCCTGCTCAAGTCGTGGGAAAAGTCGAAGCCGCCGCTAGGCTGGCCGCGCTCGACCGATTCGCTTTGTCCCAAGTGCGTGCCTGAAATTCGCCAGCAGATTCTCGACGGCCACTTGCCGGTCGACGTTCTGATGAACGAAAAAGTCGGCGAGATCAAGGCCCAGATCGTGGAACGCGACGGCAAGCTTTGGATGATCAAGGACTGTCCCAAGCACGGGCACTTCGAAGACCTGATGTCGATTGACACGGAATTCTCCAAGCACCTCGAAGAAGTTTTCCCTGGCCGCGATATTCGCTCGCACCAGGACGAGCATCTGCATCACCACGGTTCGTCCACGGTAAAGTATGGACGCGGAGCCGTGCTCACCGTCGATCTCACCAACCGCTGCAACATGATGTGCGATCCCTGCTTCATGGACGCCAACCAGGTGGGGTTCGTTCACGAACTGACTTGGGAAGAAATCAAGACCGTGCTCGACAACGCGATCACGGTGAAACCGAAGCGGCAGATGTCGGTGCAGTTCTCCGGTGGAGAGCCCACGCTTTCGCCGTATTTCCTCGACGCGGTTCGGTACGCCCGCAAAGTTGGATACAACAGCGTGCAGGCGGCGACCAACGGAATTGAATTTGCCAAGAGTTTTGAATTCTGCCAGCAAGCCGTAGAAGCCGGCATGCGTTACGCCTACCTGCAGTTCGACGGAATCGGCAATGCCGCCAATGACCATCGCGCCGTCGGCAATTTGTTCGACGTGAAACTGAAGGCCATCGACAACCTGCACAAAGCCGGCTGCGAAATTGTGCCGGTCATCACCATCATCAACGGCATCAACAACGAGCAGGTCGGAAGGATCATTCAGTTCGCGCTCGACAATCCGAAGAAAATCGGCTTCCTGAGTTTCCAGCCAGTTTCCTTCACCGGACGCGACGAAGCTATCACCGACGAACGCCGCCAGGCACAGCGTTACACGCTGGCGCACCTGGCGCACGACGTGAAGAATCAGACGGGCTTTGGCGAACCTACCCGCGATTGGTTCCCCATCAGTTTCATGAGCACGTTCTCAGACTGGGCCGATGTGCTGCACGCCCAGGATGCGAATAACGACTGGGGCCAGCTGTCTTGCGGATGCCATCCGAATTGCGGAACCGGGATGGCGATGATGATCGATAAGGAAACCAAGGAAGCGGTGCCAGTTACAGCTTTCCTTAAGGGCGATCAGCTGGCTAAGGATATTGCCAAAGTCAACGATGCGGCTCGCTCTAAATTCTGGACGGCGTTCGGAATGGCGCTGTGCCTGATGAAGAACTACGATCCGTTCCAGTCGCCGACCCACTTCAAGATGATCGACCTGCTCAAGAAGTTTGACAAGAACTTCAATGCTACGGGCAGGAACTACGGTAAGGTTGGTCCGGACCGCACGATTGACGACGTGATGAAGCGGCGGCAGGACCGGTGGAATTTCCTGTTCATCGCCGGAATGTGGTTCCAGGATCTGTTTAACTACGACTTCCGGCGCACCGAGCAGTGCATCATTCCTTACGCCACGCAGGAAGGCGAGATCAGCTTCTGCGCCTACAACACGGGCGTGGGCTGGCGCAACATCATCGAGAAGATGCACATGACTTCTACCCTCACCAAGTGGTACGAAGAGCATGGACGTCACGAGATCTTCGCGGGCGGCAAGAAAGTCAAGATGCAGGACGAAACGCACGCCCTCTACCTGCGCGACGAAATTGTGACCAACGAAGTGCAGCACGATCTCGACAAGCTGGGCATCGCCAAGACAGCGCGCGAAGAAAAATTGCGGGCTCGCGACAAAAAGGCGGAGAGCAACAAGGTCAAGAACGACGCGGCCTACGACGCGCGTATGGCGCAGCTTTATCGGGAAGTGGTGCTGAAAGAGAAACCGGCAACGTCGAATGAAGCGGGGTTCATTCCGCTGGGCGCGATTGCTTCAGCGATGGCCCCGGCCAACGGGAACGGCCACGCAAAGGAAAGTGAAGAAGTTGGCGAGCCTGTGGCGGGAGACTAGTTCTCAGTTCTCAGTTCCTGGTTCTCAGTTCTTAGAGGCCGCTCGAGAAGAGCGGCCTTTTTGTTTTGACTACGGTTCACAGTCTCCATCCTTCTATTCGGCGGGCATGAACTTCAGGCATACGGGCGCGGGAACGTGGAGGGTTTGGCCGGTCGAGGTTAGTCTTCCGTTGTTGGGGTTGATCCGGAAAACTACTATATTGTCGGTGTCCTGATTTGCCACGAACAGGAGCTTGCCGCTGGGGTCGATCTCGAAGTTGCGCGGCGTCTTGCCTTGGGTGGGAAAATGATCTACCAGAGTTAGAGTGCCGCTGTGGCTGTCGATGGAAAAGACGGCTATGCTGTCGTGTCCGCGATTGGAGGCGAAGAGAAATTTGCCGCTGGAATGGACCTTGATTTCGGCGGTGTCGTTGCTCCCGGTGAATCCTTTTGGAAGTGTCGTAATTGTATTCAGCTTATGCAGCGCGCCGCGGCTACCATCGTACGTAAGTGCGGTGATGCTGGACTGCAGCTCATTAACTACGTAGGCGAACTTGCCGTTGGGATGAAAGGCGAGGTGGCGCGGTCCGGCGCCGGGGGCGAGCTTGGCGTAGGGAGGATCGTTCGCGATCAGCGATCCGGTTTTTGCGTTGAAGCGGTACACGAGTAACTCATCCAGTCCTAGATCGACGGCAATGGCAAATCGATTGTCGGCGGTGGTCTCGATCCAATGGGCGTGCGGACCCTCCTGACGTTCTTTGTTGATGCTCGACCCTAGGTGCTGAACGAACGCGGAGGGCTCGCCGATGTGCCCGTCCGGCTGAACCGGGAATACAGCGACGCTTCCGCCCGTGTAGTTGGCCACCAACGCGTACTTGCCGGTGTTGTCGAATACGATGTAACAGGGGTCGGCACCGCGCGATGGGACTTGGTTCAAAAGTGATAACTTGCCGGTCTGGCGATCAATGGCAAAGGCACTCACCGCTCCGCTGCTGGCGCCTTTATAGCTCTGGATTTCATTCACGGCGTACAGGAAGTGGCGGCTGGGGTCGATCGCGAGGAATGAGGGATTGGTGGTTTCTGCCGCTACGCCGAGCGCAGTTAGTTTGGAGGATGCAGCATCGAAGCGGTAGGCGTATATGCCCTTGCTTTCCTTTTCGGTGTAAGTGCCGACGAAGAGGAGGTATTTGTTTTTTGGGGATGCCTTGGCAGCGGTTAGTGTAACTAGCGACAGGATGAGGACGAGCCACGGCAGACATCGGCCGAACGAGATGTTCATGGACTTATCAAAAACTATTTACAGGCCGAGCGCAAGGCCACTGGCGCAATGCGGTATGCTTCCGGGATGGCTTTGCGGAGACTGCCGGCTGCAGATTCGACGCTGATTCAGATTGTGGACGCGGCTTTGGCCGACGTTACGCATCGTAGCGGCGAGTGGCTGGTGTGCCGGCCGGGATGCACGCAGTGCTGTGTAGGTGTGTTTGCTATCAATCAGCTCGACGCGCTCCGATTGAAGCAGGGGTTGGCTCGCCTCGAAAAGACGGACCCGCAACGGGCTCGGCGGATTCGCGAGCGGGCGCTGGCATCGATTCGGCGGTTGGCGGCGGAGTTTCCTGGCGACGCTAAAACGGGCGTGCTCGATGCGGCAGTGTTTGAGGAAGGCTCGGAGGCGAAGGAGCGCTTTGCTGAATTTGCCAACGATGAGCCGTGTCCGGTGCTCGATCCGGAGACGGGACTATGCGATCTTTACGATGCCAGGCCGATGACGTGCCGTACGTTTGGTCCTCCTGTCCAATCAGAAGGTGGTCTCGGAGTCTGCGAGTTGTGTTTTCACGGCGCGACTGACGAACAGATTGCGGCGTGCGAGATGGTTGTCGACCCGGACGACTTGGAATCGAAGCTGCTAAAGAAATTGGAAAAGACGAGAGGTCCACGGGGGCAGACCGTGGTTGCGTTCTGCGTGAAGTAAGTTCGCGGACAGGAGTGTCCGCGCCACACAGGCAATGACTGAGTCCACGGAAATTCGGGAAGCGTCGCTGGGAGAGATTGCCCTGGTATTTCTGAAGCTGGGGACGGTTGCGTTCGGCGGGCCGGCGGCGCATCTGGCAATGATGGAAGAAGAGTTCGTACGTAGGCGGCGCTGGATTACCGAGGGCGAATTTCTCGATCGGCTGGCGGCCGCAAATCTGATTCCGGGGCCGAGTTCGACGGAAGTCGCGATTTTTGTGGGGCAGTTGAAACGCGGCTGGCGCGGGTTGATTGTGGCTGGCTGTTGCTTCATTATTCCGGCGGCCGTAATTGTATCGGTGATAGCGTGGGCTTACGTACGTTTCGGCTCGCTGCCGAAGGCCGAAGGCGTGTTATATGCGATCAAGCCGGCCGTGGTTGCGATCGTAATCCAGGCACTGGGGAAGCTGGGACGGACCGGATTGAAGACAATTCGCCTGGCGGTGGTTGCAGTGCTGGCCGTGGTGCTGAATGTTTTGGGAGTCAGTCCGGTGCTGGTGCTGGTGTTTGCGGGGGTGATCTCGGCGTCGGTTTTAACGATGAAGAACCGGCTGGTGAGTGCGGTCGGGCTTCCGAAAGTTGTTGCCAGCGCGATGGCGGTTGCGGCTGTGGGCGCGGCTTGTCCGGTTGGGCTCTTACGGCTGTTCCTGTCATTTCTGAAAATCGGTTCGGTGGTGTTCGGCAGCGGATATGTCCTGCTGGCATTTCTGCAGACCGAGTTTGTGGAGCGTCTGCACTGGCTGACCGAGAAGCAGTTGATTGACGCGGTCGCGGTGGGCCAGTTTACGCCCGGTCCCCTGTTTACGACTGCGACGTTTATCGGGTACGTGGTAGCGGGATGGGCGGGCGCGGCGGTGGCTACGGCCGGAATTTTTCTTCCGGGGTTCGTGCTGGTGGCGGTGAGCGGGCCGCTGCTTCCGCGGCTGCGCAGATCGGCAGTGGCGGCGGCAGCGCTCGATGGAGTGGTCGCGGGCTCGCTCGCGTTGATGGCAGTGGTGGCGTGGCAGTTGGGAAAGGCTTCGATTGTGGACCGGACGTCGCTGGCCATTTTTGTGGTGAGCTTGATCGCATTGCTTCGGTTTCGTGTGAACTCGGCCTGGGTAGTCGCGGCGGCAGCGGCCGTGGGGTTGGCATTGCGATAACTATTGCGATAACTACGGGATTCCGGTTCCGGGGATAGTTCGTGGCAGTTATCCTTCGTCCTTTACGAGAGAGAGGTTAAAATAGATGATTTCCGCTTCCCTTCCGAAGACACTGTGAGCGGAGCCGGGTACAGAGCCGTGGAACCTGTAAACCATCTCGAAGGAGGTAGGGCGCGGACGTTGCTTGACGCCAAATCGCCGGCTCCGCCCAGCGTTTCGCCACCTCGTTGCGCGCGGCCTTCGTCGCCGGTTTACTGGCGGGTAGAGGGAAGCCTGCTGGAGCTGACCACAGTTCGTCCCATCGCTTTTTTCACCTGGAACAGCCAGACCTATATCGCGCGGGCGGCGCGCCGATTCCTGGTGCTTTTGATGGCTTTGCTGCGGCCCTTCTTGTATGCGGCGAACCGCGTCGCAGCGACTCGGATCGTTCACGCCGTACTGCGCGGAATTACCCGCGACCGGCTCGATCTGCTGGGCGAAGAAGAATTTGAATACAAGCTGAAGCCACTGCTTAAAGAAGAAGGGGTGCGGCACCTCAAGGCGTTGCAGGCCACAGGCGCGGACGTGGTGCTGGTGAGCCAGGGGTTGGAGCATGTGATGCGGCCGCTGGCACGGCATCTGGGAGTGCGGTGGATGATTTCGAACCGCCTCGACTTTCGCGATGGAGTTGCCACGGGACGGCTGCTGAGTCCGGTAATCCGGCCACGGGGATTGTTTGCGCGCATTCGCGAAGCGGGCCCGGACGGACAGCAGAGTCCGGCGCGCTGGGTGCGGGCTCTCGGTTTGCGCGGTCCGAAGGCGCTGGCTTCGGCGATTGTGCCGGTGGTGCGGGTGGAAGCGCCGCAGGTTCGGCCGATTGTGTATTTCGACGAAAAGCGGTATCCCGCGCGGTTTTCGGTGCGCAGGGCGCTGGCTGGAAAGCGCGTGATGCTGGTCGGCGTCACCGGATTTATCGGCAAAGTATGGTTGGCGAATACGCTGATGGATCTGCCCGAAATCGGGAAACTCTATTTATTGATCCGGCGGCAGAAGTCGAGTCCGGCGCAAAAGCGCTTCGAGAAGATGATGGAAGAATCGCCGGTTTTCGATCCTTTGTTTGAGAAATTCGGCGACCAACTGGGCGCCCTGCTGGCGGACAAGATCGAGGTGGTCGAAGGCGACGTTTCGCAGCCTGGGGTGGGACTGGATGCTGAGACTGCCACGCGCCTGCGGAAGGATCTGGATCTGATCATCAACAGCTCGGGATTGACGGATTTCAATCCGGATTTGCGGGACGCTCTGGCTGTGAATGTGGATTCAACCTATCACCTGATCGATTTCATTCGCGGATCCGATCACGCGGCGCTGCTGCACCTTTCGACTTGCTATGTGGCGGGACAGCGCGATGGGCGCGTGAGCGAGCGGGTGCGTCCGAATTACACACCGTCGCACTTGAAGGACTTCGACGCGGAAAAGGAGTGGTATCGCCTGCACGATCTGGTCGAGTCGGCGGAAGCACGTGTGGAAGGGCGGGAAGTCACCGAAGAACTGAAGAGGCAGGCGCTCAGGAAACAGCATGCGGCGAAAGGGCTGAGCGGGCAGGCACTGGAGAATCAGATCCGCAAGAACAAGGTTCGGTGGCTGAAAAATTATCTTACGGAAGAAGGTACCCGGCGCGCGAGGGAGTTGGGCTGGCCAAATACCTACACCTTCACCAAGAGCCTGGCGGAATCGCTGATTGCGAAGCATGGCGCGGGGCTGCCGATTGCGATTGTGCGTCCGTCCATTGTCGAGACTTCGGTGAAGAAGCCGTTTCGCGGGTGGAATGAGGGCATCAACACTTCGGCGTCTCTGTCATATCTATTGGGCACGGCGTTCCGGCAACTGCCCTCGAACGAACGCAAGCGGCTGGATATTATTCCGGTGGACGCGGTGTGTGCCGGGATGACGCTGATCGGCGCGGCGTTGGTGGAGCGGCGGCACGATCCGCTGTATCAACTGGCGACGTCAGTCACGAATCCCTGCGACATGGGGCGGTCGATTGAGTTGACGAGCCTGGGGCACAGGCGCCACTATCGGGCGCAGGAAGGTCTGGAGTACTGGCTGCGTTTGCGCATGGATGCGATTCCGGTTTCGAAACAGCGTTACAACCGCATGTCGGCGCCAGCCCAGAAGATGATTATCAAGTCGATTCAACGGGTGATGGCTCCGCTGCCTTCGGCGATGAAGAAACCGCTGGCGAAGACGGAACGCAACCTCGAACGCGTGGAGAAATTAGTCGGTCTGTTCGAGCCGTTTATTCTGCAAAACGAACATGATTTTGTCGCGGATAATGTCGAAAAGTTGTCGCAGGCTCTTGCACCCGAAGAGAAAGAGATCTTCGGATATGACACGGCAGGACTCGATTGGTGGGAGTATTGGATCGACATTCATATCCCGGCATTGCGGCGGTGGACGTATCCGCTGATTGAAGGGCGCTCGCTGGAAGCGCGTGCGCCGCGGGTGCTGCGAATGCCGCCAACGCCCACGACAACGACAACCGAAAATGGCGAGGACGTGAAGACGGGGACAAACGGAGCAACGTGGCAATATTCCTGACCGGTGGGACCGGGTACATCGGCGCGCATGTAGCCGCGAATCTGCTCGAGCGGCACGACGCGGGCCTGAATCTGCTGGTGCGCGGCCGCGACCCGCGTGATGCGGAACTGCGGCTTTGGCGGGCCTTGCAGCTGCACCTGCCGTTTCCACAATTCTACGAATACCTGCAGGCGAAGATCCGGATATTTCGCGGTGATCTTACGTCCCCGCAGTTTGGGCTGGCTCCGGACGACTACGACCGGCTCGTGCACACCACTGATTCGGTAATTCACTGTGCGGCTTCGCTGAATCGGAAGTCGGAAAAAAGCTGTTTAAACGTGAATCTGCGAGGCACGCTCGAAGTGGTGCAGTTGGCGCGGCGATCGCAGTACTATCACGGGCTACGGCGGTTTTCGAATGTGAGCACGGTGGCGGTGGCGGGGAAACGCAACCACGAAGTTGTGGTGGAGGACCGGGCGATTGAGTGGGAGCGTTCGGATTACGATCCCTACGCGCGGACGAAAAAATTCTGCGAGCACATGGTGCGCGAATTGCTGCCAGACGTGCCGCTGACAATCTTCCGGCCGAGCATCGTGTTGGGAGACAGCCGCTATCCGCAGACGACGCAGTTTGATATGGTGCGGTCATTCGTGTTCCTGGCAGGATTGCCCGTGCTGCCGTTTCGTCCGCATGACAAGATCGACATTGTGAATGTGGATTTTGTGGCCGATGCGATTTCGACCTTGCACATGAAAGCGAATCCCGAGCACGACACCTATCACCTTTCTTCCGGCAACGATTCCCAGTCGTTCCAGGAATTGACCAAAGCACTGGCGACCGAGCAGAACATGCGCGGGCCAGTGTTTTTGCCGATCCTGGAAAAGCCGTTTGGCTCCATCGTCAACACGCTGGTCAACCGCAAAGGAGCGGTGGGGCACGGCGCGGCGCTGATGAAGGTGTTTTTGCCTTACCTGACCTGGAATACGGTGTTCGACAATACGCGAGTAACCACCGAGATGGGACGCAAGCCGGCGCCGTTTTCGCAGTACAGTTTTCCGCTGCTCCGGTTCAGCCGTGAGCACCATTTTGCATATCCATATCAAGCCTGGCCCGAGAGCACAACGGCGGGAGGGTCCGCCGCATGATGGACTTCGTTCTGGAAGCGTGGGTAGCGAGCATCATCGAAGGCAAGAAGATTCAGTGGATGATGGGCAAGCGGGAACCGTGGCAGCCGGGCGAGAAACTGAAGCTGCTGTTTGCTGGCTACAACGGGACGCGCAACACGGGTTCAGATGTACGGGTGGAAGAGATGTTGCGGCAGATCCGGCGGATACTTGGGCCGGAGAACGTTGACCTGACGATGATGACGTTTAATTTTGACCGGTCGCGCGGATATTTCGAAGGCACGTCGCAGGTGCGGCTGCCGGATATTTTCCCGCCGTTCCTGGCGAATGAAGTGCCCAAGCATCATGGCGTGGTGGCCTGTGAAGGCTCGATGTTCAAATCGAAATTTGCCAATGCGCTGGCAACCATGATGATTGGGTCGCTGGGCATAGCAGCGGCGGAGAACAAGTTGTCGGTCGGCTACGGCGCCGAGGCGGGACAGATGGACCCGCTGGTCGCGAAAATGTGTGGCCGTTATTGCAGAAATTCGCTGGTGATCACGCGCAACAACGAGTCGCGGAACATTCTGCGCGAGTTGGGTGTACCGACGGAATTGGGTACGGATACAGCATGGACGTTTGAACCGCTGGGCGCGGACTATGGGCAGAAAGCGCTGCGCGATGTGGGTTGGGATGGGAAGACGCCGGTGCTGGCGGTGTGTCCGATTAATCCGTTTGAGTGGCCGGTAAAGGCGTCGGTGGCGAAGGCTGCGCTGCACAGCCTGACTGGCGCATACAACGAGAGCCACTATCGCGGACCGTACTTTCATAATGCCGGGCCAGCGGCGGATCGCGCCTACGAACATTATTTGAGTTCGATCGGCAACGCGGTGGCCGCGTTTCGTCAGAAGAAAAATGTATTCGTGATCATGGCGGCGACCGAACGCATGGATGCCCGGCCTTGCCGCCGTATCTCGGAGAAGCTGGGCGGAGTTCCGGTGCTGACCTCGGACGATTACAACATGTACCAGATGGTCAGCATTCTGCGCGCTTGCCGCATGTTGCTGTCTTCGCGCTATCACGGGATTGTGACATCAATGCCGGCGTTGGTGGCGTCGGCGGGGATCACGATGGATGAGCGCATACGGAATCTGATGAACGAGCGCGGGCATCAGGAGTTGCTGATGAATGTGGATGACCCGGACCTGGAGGCGCGGACTCTGGCGGCGCTCGAGATTCTGGATCGCGACGGTGAGCGGATTGCCGACGGGATCGCGCGGACCGTGGTGAGGAATTTGAAATTGATGGCGCGCATGGGCGTGTATTTCGAAGAAGAAGTGCAGCGGCGGTATCCGGAGTTTCCCACTCGCCGCGGCGAATGGAGCTGGGAGGATTATCTGCCGCCGATGAGCGACGGGTTGAAGCAACTGGTGGCGGCGTACCCGCAATGAGACACTTTACATCCAGCCTGCTGGCTTGCACCATCGCCCTCGTAATGCTTTTGGTTTCGTTGTCGTTGCCCTTCGAGCCGTTACGTGCCGCTGCGGTTCTCATCACTGCTGGGTCGATATGGTACGGATGGGTCAGGCTTCGAAAGAACCTGCAAACCCGGATCGGTCTTCTTTGTTTGCTGGGGGTGGGGATCTCGGCATTGGCTCTCGCGTGTGCATGGTCTGGATTGAATGTTGTGCGCTTCTATCTGTACAACCCCGCGATGGAGGGAGCCGCGATCTATTCCACATGGTTCGAAATCGTCTGCTCGACGCAGGTGGTTGTTCAATGGTGTGGTGTAGTTCTTGCGCTCGTGTTTGTGGTGGGTTTGGCCATCTTTCCTTTTTGGACGCGTTCCCATCACGCATCGTTGATGGGCAAGCATGATCTTTAGTAGGAGATTAGGTCATAACGGGTAGACTTGCGAAAGGAGCGCCTTGTGGCTGGGGTGGTGCGTGTAGGGATCCTTCGACTCCGTGAGTGATTCGCTTCGCGAATCATCCACTCCGCTCAGGATGACAATTTATAAGAGCCGATGACTTTTCTTGAAAGCATTTTTGCGAGCCTGGAGCGCAGTGGGGATGCCGTTGTGCTGCAGGAACTGCGCGACGGGCAGGCGGTTTCGCTCACTGCGAGGCAGTTGCTGGCTCAGGTGCTGGTGGCGCGGGCTTATCTGCGGCGGCTGCGGCTGAAGAAGGGCGACCGGTGCGCGCTGCTGGCGCATAACTCGATGCA
>Ga0074046_10001025_pt1 | contig 25895 bp, 23 predicted proteins | sample BogForMeECP23OM3_FD_94441 | JGI IMG/M metagenome (GOLD analysis project Ga0074046, IMG submission 94441) | Bog forest soil microbial communities from Calvert Island, British Columbia, Canada - Bog Forest MetaG ECP23OM3 | ecosystem: Environmental > Terrestrial > Soil > Wetlands ...
CGCGTCGCGAAGTCGAGCACGGCAGCGGCACCCATTGAATGGCCCATCAGCGCAATGCGCGAGCCGTCGACATAGGGAGAGCCACGGAGATATTCGACGGCCGCCGTGAGATCCTGGGACAGCCAGTCCGGACGCGCGCGACCGTCGGGAGCCGGGTTGCGATTCGCGCCGTGGCCGCGCAAGTCGAGCGCCAGCACCGCGTAGCCGTTCTGGGCGAGCCGGCGCGCAAGGCTGCTCACGACAATGCGATCTCCCGCGAAGCCATGAGCCAGCACGACCGCCGGCGGACGCTCGTCGCGCGGAAGCGGAGCGGGCAGCATCGACGTGCCAGGGACGGCCTCCGACGGCAGGTACAGCGTCGCCGGTACGCCGCTCGCGATTTCGAAATCAGCGTGGACCGGACCGGCTCGATCCCGCATGGCGAGCACGGCCGTCGCACTGGCCCACACGAGAAAGGCGGCCCCGAATAACAGCTGGATGACGAGCTTCACGGGTGCTCCCTCACGAGAAGGACGAATCCGAGTGCTATGGTCGCACGCCACGGGCCACGAGCCCAAGGCGGCGCTCTCTGTCCGGCGTCGCAATGCCAGGAAAAGGCCGGGCCACTTGAAGCGAATCCTGATCACGGGAGCGAATGGCCACCTGGGTCAGCGACTGCTGCGACGCGTAGCCAAGGAGAGCCCCCCTGGAGCTGCGGCGGTGCAGGCAGCCGTGCGCTCGGCGCAAGCCGCTTCCGCCGTGCGTGCTCTTGGAACCGCTTGCGATTGCGCGGTCGTCGACTACCGCAACGTCGATGCGCTGGCGCGGGCGGCAGAGCGCTGCCAGGCCATCGTGCATCTCGTCGGCATCTTGAAGGAGAGCTCGCGCACGCGCTACACGGAGGCACACGAGTCCACTGCCCACGCGATCGCTGCCGCGGCGGAGAAGGCCGGCGTCCGACGCATCGTGTATCTCTCGATTCTCGGCGCGAGCGCGGCTTCCGCGAATGCCTGCCTTGCCTCGAAGGGCCGCGCGGAAGCGATTCTCCTCGGCCACGCTGTCCCCACGACGGTGATCCGCCTACCGATGGTGCTTGGCGCGGGCGAACCCGCGGCCACAGCGCTGCGTGCCCAGGCGATGCGTCGCGTCTTGCCGCTGGTGCGCGGCGGCGCGAGTCGGGAGCAGCCGATCGACGCGGACGACGTGACCGCTGCCATCCTGTCCGCGGCCGCTCGCGATGACGAATGGGGAGGTGGCTGCGACCTCGCAGGACCGGAATCTCTTACGCACCGCGAGCTCGTCTTGCGGGTGGCCTCGCTTTTGCGCCGACGGCCTCGCATCTTGCCGGTGCCCTTCCCGCTCGTCCGCGCCTTCGCCTTTCTCGCGGAGCGATCGCTTGCGAACCCGCCGATCACCCGCCCCATGCTTGAGGTGCTTGAACACGATGACGAGATCGACCCCGCTCCCGCCTGCCGGGAGCTCGGGCTCGAGCTGACTCCGCTCGACGAGACGCTCCGCCGCTGCGTCCTGTCCGAGACGCTCTCGTGAGCGAGGGCGGCGCCCGCCACGCCCCGCACACGGAGTCGGCGAGTGCTCTGACGCTCGAGCGACCCCGGGCAGCGGCATGGCAGCGCCTCCTGCCGTGGGGGATCACCGCGGTCTGCTTCTTCTGGCTCTACCGCAACGTGAGCGCCGCCGCCGCTCGACAGCAGCACGAGCTCGTCCCCTACCTCCTCGGCATCTTCGAACGGGTCGACTGGAGCTCCTTCCTCGTGATCGTCATCCCGTATTCGCTCTTCTACTTCGCGATCGACTCGCTCGTGCTCTATCGCGTGATCAACTGGTTCAACGCACGCGTCAGCTACCTGGATATCCTCCCCGTGCGCGCCAGCACGTACATCCTCTCCATTCTGAACGAGCAAGTCGGAAAGGGCGCCATGGCAGTGTACCTCCACCGCCGCGAGGGTGTTCCGGGCTGGCAAGTCGGTTCGAGCATGCTGTTTATCATGTTCTGCGAGTTCTACTATCTGCTCGCGTGGGCAACCTTCGGGGTCGCGCTGCGCTGGCATTCCCTTCCGCCCGTCTTCCACGCAATCCCGGCGGTCGCCTGTGTGGCCGCCCTTTGGTTTGGCTTCCACATCCTCTACTTCAATGGGTCGATCCTGCCGGATTCGACGCTCCGAGACCGCCAACTTCTCCATGCCTTCCGCAAGGCGAAGCCTTGGCAGTACGGCACGATCGTTCTGCTGCGCTCGCCGGCCTTACTGGCGGCAGTGGTGGCGTATACGCTGGTGATGAGGCTCTTCGGGGTCACGCTCGGCTTCGGAGAGGTGCTGGGCTACCTCCCCGTCGTGTTTTTCGGCGCCGCCGTTCCGGGTCCCATGCGTGCGGTTGCGATCACGCTCTGGACGGTGCTCATCCCCTCTCATGCCGGCGAGATGGCCGCCTTCGGCCTCGTGATGCATAACTTCTTCATCTTCTTCAACGCGGCGATCGGGCTCCTCTTCTTGCGACGGGCGCAGCGCGAGATCTTCGGAGCGACGCCGTAGCGCGGCGGCCTACGCGCGATGTCGGACGAACCCCTCCGCGCCCGAGACTCGTACGAGCTCACCCGCGCGCTCTTCTTGCGGGTTCTTGGACTCGTCACCGCCTGCGCCTTCGCCTCCATCTGGGTCCAAGCGGATGGCCTCATCGGTTCGCGTGGCATCACTCCACTGAGGGAGCTCCTCCCCTTCGCCCTCTCACGGCTCGGCCCTGAGGCGTACTGGCGCGTTCCGACACTCCTATGGATCGACTGTTCGGATGCAACGCTTCATCGCTTGTGCGCCCTGGGCTTTGTCCTTGGCATGGCTCTCGCGATCGCCGCCCGTCGCCCCGCCTTCATCCTCACGCTCCTGTGGATTCTCTACCTCTCCCTTGCGAGCGTTGGCGACGTATTTCTGAGCTACCAGTGGGATACGCTGCTTCTTGAGACCTGCTTTTTCTCTGTCGGTTTTGCAGCATCCGCGCGTTCGCCCCGGCGCATCGCGCTTTTGCTGCTTCGCTGGCTTCTCTTCCGGCTCCTCTTCCTTTCGGGGATGGTGAAGCTCCTCTCCGGCGACGAGTCGTGGCGCGATCTAAGCGCACTTACCTACCACTACTGGACACAACCGCTCCCCACCTGGACCAGCGCGTACGTGAACGACCTCCCGGTGTTCGTGCACCAGTTCACCTGTGCTGCCACCCTTGCCATCGAGCTTGTGGCGCCGTTCGGAATCTTCGGCCCGCGTCGGGTACGCCTTGCTTCCTGCGCCGCGATCGTTCTGCTTCAGCTAGCGATCGCGCTCACCGGAAACTACGGCTTCTTCAACCTCCTCACGCTGGGCCTGTGTATCCCACTTCTCGACGACCGGGCGCTCCTAACCCTCGTGCCCGCAACCCTGCGCCGGCGGCTTGCGGCGTTCGCTTCCTCCCCGGGCATCGCCCCAGAGCCGCGGCGTGCCCGGCTTGCGACCGCTTTCCTTGCGGTGATTCTCTTCGCCGTAACGAGCGGCGAGGCACTCGAGCGTCTGAACGCCGGGTTCCTCCTGCCGAGCACGGCCGAGGACCTCCTCTCGGCCTTGGCGCCGCTTCGCACCTTCAACAGCTATGGGCTTTTCGCCGTGATGACCAAGGACCGCCCCGAGATTCTGATCGAGGGCAGCGCCGACGGCCTCACCTGGCGGCCCTATGAGTTCCGCTTTAAGCCCGGAGCGCTGGATCGCAGGCCACCCTTCACCACCCCGCACATGCCACGCCTGGATTGGCAGATGTGGTTTGCGGCACTCGGAAGCTGCGAGCGCGAAGCGTGGTTGCACGCGTTCTTCCGGCGCCTGCTCGAAGGCGATCCCATCGTAGGTGAGCTCCTGGCCACGAATCCGTTCCCCGAGGTTCCCCCGCGCTACCTGCGGAGTACCCTCTGGCAGTATCGTTTCTCTACCTCCACGGATCGACACCGGGGCGTGTGGTGGACACGCGAGAGGGTCGGCCCCTACTGTCCGACCGTGACCCTCGAGGATGGGCGCCTTCGCGTGGTGCGCGAACCCTCCTCCTAGGAGCCTGTGCGAGAAGAGACCCGCCTCATGAGCGCCGAGTCGCAGCAGGGGCTACCGGCTGGCCCGGGCTCGCGGCAAGAGAGTCCGACCGGTACGCGCCACGGGGTTGTGGCCTTCGCCCTGGCGATGATGGCGATCGCCTATCTCGACCGCGTATGCATCTCGACCGCCGCGCCCTCGATCCAGCGGGATCTCCGCCTCTCCGACGGGCAGATGGGCTATGTCTTCAGCGCCTTCACCTTCGCCTATGCCCTCTTCGAGGTACCGAGTGGCTGGCTGGCCGACCGGTTCGGGGCGCGCTCGATGCTGGCGCGGATCGTCCTCTGGTGGTCCGCCATGTCCGCCGCGACCGCGCTGGCCACTGGCTTTGCCTCTCTGCTCGCGCTGCGTCTTCTCTTTGGGATGGGTGAGGCGGGGGCACTCCCGAGCATGAGCCGCGCCTTCGCGCGCTGGCTCCCCCCCCGCGAACGCGGCCGCTCGTTTGGTCTCACCATCATGGCGGGCGCACTGGGTGGTGCGCTCGCGCAGCCACTTGCCGTGCTCTTGATCGAGCGGGTTTCCTGGCGCTCGACTTTTCCGATCTTCGGCGCTGTCGGACTTTTGTGGGCCGCCGCGTGGTTCGCATGGTTCCGCGATGATCCCCATACCCATCGGGCGGTAAACGCCGCGGAGCTTCATCTCATCGGCGTCGACCCGCCCGCGCCGCATCCCGCGGTGCCTTGGCGGGCGATCTTGCGGCACCGCGGACTCCTCGCGCTGTGCGGGATGTACGGCGGCGCGATCTACGGCTGGTATTTCTATCTGACCTGGCTCCCGACCTACCTTCTCCGGGCACGGGGTTTCGACCTGCGCTCCGTCGGTTTTCTGGCCGCGCTCCCGCTGCTTGCCATCGCCTTCGGCGTCTTAGGCGGTGGCTGGCTCTCCGACCTCTTGTCCCGACGCTTTGGGCCGACCGCGGGCCGTAGATTTCCCGGGCTGGTCGGACTCCCCGCTGCGGCGCTTTGCGTGCTCGGCGCAGTCGCGACGCCCGCGCCGCTCACCGCAACGTACCTGCTTGCAGCGGCAGCGGGCCTTGCGGCGCTCGGCGTGGCCCCCGCCTGGGCCGTGTGTCTGGATCTCGGCGGGCCTCACGCCGGCGTGGTCAGCGGGGCCATGAATACTTTCGGGAATCTGGGAGGCGTACTCTCGCCGCTCGTCGTGGGCTTTTGTCTTGAGACACGGGGATCGTGGAATGCCCCGCTCGTCTCGGTCGCCTGCCTGTACGTCTTGGCCGGCGCGTGCTGGCTCGCCATCGACCCACGCAAGCGTCTCGAAAAGAGCGGAGCGCGCTAGCACGGAGCTGAAGCGCGGCGCGTCAGCGCACCGTGATCAGGGCATGCGCACGATCGACCATCGATGCGAGGGTGGTTGTCACGAGGACCCAGCTGAGGGCAGACACCAGGCCATCGCCCGGCCAGCTTAGGCCGAGAAGATCTCGCGTAATCGGCGTCCCGAGGAGTACGAAGTACGCGATCCCGTTCCAACGACCCAGCAGGCTTGTGCGCAGCGGACGACCCTTCAGGGCGCGTGAGTCGCCCGCGTACTGTGCGAACGCCAGTGCGATCAGGACGGGGAGCAGAAAGCTCAGCGCACCCTTCGCAGCCAAGGCGAAAAGACCTAGGGACACGAAGGTGGCGTCGGTCGTGTGATCGAGCAGACCCCCCAGGCTCGAAGCCTCTCCACGGCTCCGCGCAATCCTCCCATCGGCGAAATCGCTTGCCACTGCGCCCCAGAAGAGGGCGCCTGCGGCGAGTGTGGCGCCGCCCCATACCGCAAGCGCGAGCAGAGGCGCTGCCGCGAGGCGCAGCAGGGTGAAGAGATTCGCGAGCGTGCGCCAGCGCGGCCGGCCCTCTCGCAAGCCCTCGCTCATCTACACCATCGTGAGTCCGCCCGAGACCGAAAGAGTCTGGCCGGTGATGTAGGCGGACTCATCCCCGACCAGAAAGGCCACCGCATTCGCGATCTCCTCGGGTCGGGCGAGCCTTCGCAGGGGAATTTGACGCACCACCGCGTCGAGAATGCGCTTGCCTTCCTCGCTCGAACCCATGAGTCCGTGGAGAAGTTGGGTGTCCGTCGGTCCGGGACAGACCGCGTTGGCCGTGATGCCATCGCGCGCATGCTCGCGCGCGAGCGTTTTCGCGAGCGCGATGAGCCCCGCCTTGCACGCCGCATAGACGGCTTCTCCACTCGATCCCACGCGTGCTGCATCGCTGCTCACGAGGACCACGCGACCGCCGCCGCGGCGAACAAGCAGGGGTAACGCAGCGTGGCAGAGGTGCAGCGGACCCCGAAGGTTCACATCGATCACCGCCTCCCAGGTCGCCGGGTCGCTGGATGCGAAGGGTCCCACGATGTCGATGCCGGCGTTGGAGACGACGACGTCGAGGCCGCCCAGAGCGTCCTCGACGCTGCGAACGGCGCCACGCACGCTCTCTGGGGTCGCCATGTCGCAGTGCACGAAGACTCCGCGCACCGCCTCGGCCACGGCCTGACCTCCCTCTTCCCGCACGTCGAGGATGGCGACGCGCGCACCATCGGCCGCGAGTCGATGCGCTGTGGCGGCGCCAATGCCACGGGCGCCGCCGGTGACGAGTGCGATGCGTCCCGCGAGCTGCGCCACGGCGTCAGTCTTCCTGGAAACGCAGCATGCCGTCGCTACTCTCGCGCCCGGCCGACTCGCGCAGGAGATCTCGCGCCATGCGGAGAGAGAGACGAGGAGCCGCGCCGCGGCGCGCGCTTGTGGCAGGGGGTGTGCTCGCCGCGCTCTTCGCCGCCGGCTGCGGGGAGGCCAAAAAGGACGACACCACGAGCGTCGAACGCGGACGTCGGGCGTATCTCGCGAACTGTACCGCCTGTCACAACAGCGATCCTGCGCTCCCCGGCGCGGTTGGGCCCGCCGTCGCGGGCTCGCGGCGGGAGCTGATCGAAGCCCGGGTCCTACGAGCGGAATATCCGCCCGGTTACACGCCGAAGCGACCCACCCATGCGATGGTTGCGCTGCCGTACCTGGCCGGGAGCATCGACGATTTGGCCGCCTACTTGGCTTCGGTTCCTCCCCGCTAGGCGAGGACCGACGCGACGACGTAGAACAGCACGGTGAGACCCAGCCCGGCGTGAATCGTACCGCGCACGGTCCCGAGGAACTTCTGGCGCGGCTGGCCGCTCCCGACGAGCGCGTTCCATTCCACTGCAGCCACGATGGCAAAGAACACGATCCAGTACAGCACTCCGCCACCACTGCTCGCGAGCGCGGGCAAATGGCTTGCCGATCCCATGAAGAAGAGCATGGGAATCGACAGCAAGGTGTTGGTGCGCGAAGCCAAACCGGAGCGCGCGCCGCGGGGAGCCGCCTGCGGGTTCGCCTGTCCGCCGCTCGCCACGGCCTCGGCGGACGCGATCACGACCTGCTGGGCGGGCCAGATCACGAACCAGACGTTGAACCACATGAGCGAACCCATGAGGCCCCCAGTCAAGATGCGTGTCATGTAGGGGTCGGAGAGCGGGATGCCCTGGTGCCCCCATTTTGTGAGCACGATGAGCCAACCCGTGAGAAACGTGATCATGGCGCCCCAGCGGAACCACCACAGGGCGTTGGGGACAAGTCCGCGCACCATGCCGCTCCGAACGGCGGGGTCGGCGCTGCCAAAGAAGGGGGTTTGCACAAAGTTGAAGTAGTAGAGGATCCCAATCCAGGTGATCCCTGCCATGAAGTGAAGCCAGCGGAGCAGAAAAAGGAAGCCGTCCATGCTGAAAATGGCCATGAGTACCTCCAAGAGCGGTGCACCGCCATTCTATCTCCAATGGTCCGGCTTGCGACACGATTTGGCGGGGCTTAGCGGCGGTCTTCGAGAATCGCCTCCAGCACGATCTCCGCTGCGCGGTGGAGGTCGAGGGTATCCTTCCGGCCATCGCGACGACGCAAGAGTTCGACCTGTTTGTGTTCGAGCCCTTTTGGCCCCACGGTCACGCGATAGGGGATACCCACGAGCTCGGCATCCTTGAACTTGACCCCGGGGCGCTCGTCGCGGTCGTCGAGAATGGCGTCCACCCCGCTGGCGCGGAGCGCCTCGTAGATCTGCGCCCCCGCCTCTGAGGTGTTGACGTCCTTGGGATTCAGCACGGTGATCACGACTTCGTAGGGAGCAACCCTCACCGGCCAGATGATGCCCGCGTCGTCGTGGGAGTGCTCCACGATCGCCGCCATGGTTCGGTCGACACCAATTCCGTAGGAGCCCATGACAATCGGCGTCGCCTTGCCCGCTTCGTCGAGCACCGCGGCGCCAAGGGTCTCGCTGTACTTCGTTCCGAGCTTGAAGATGTGACCGATCTCGATGGCCTTGCCCACGGCGAGGGGCGCCTCACACATGGGACAGGCTTCACCCGCCTGAACCTCACGGAGATCGAGCCAGCTCGTGACCGCGATGTCGCGGGATACGTCGACGCCGCGAACGTGGAAATCATCCTGGTTCGCGCCGGTGATCATGGCCCGGCGGCCTCGGAGCGTGGGATCCGCCAGGATCCGCACGCCCGACACTCCCACCGCGCCGAGGCTGCCAGGCGAAGCGCCGAGGAGGCTGCGGATCTCGTCGGGCCGGGCGGGGCGCAGCTCCAAGGCTGCGGTGCCGTCCCGCAGCTTCTGCTCCACAAGGCTGTGATCCCCGCGCACCAAGACGAGGGTGGGGACGCCGTCGATCATGTAGACAAGCGTCTTGATCTGACGGTCCGCAGGGGTCCCCCCCTTCATCCCCGCAAGATCCTCGATCGTGCGTACGCCGGGAGTCGGGAAGCGTTCAGGCCCGGCCAGTCCCGATGGGTCCTCCACAGGAGCCAGCGCCGACGTGGCCTTTTCGACGTTGGCGGCGTAGCCGCAGGCCCCGCAAGACACGATTCGATCCTCGCCCGCCTCGCTCGCCTGCATGAACTCAATCGACTCGCTGCCGCCCATCGAGCCCGACGACGCCTCGACAGCGAGGGCATCAAGCCCACAGCGCATGAAGATCCTGCGGTACGCCTCGAAGTGTTTCTGGAAGGCGAGGTCGAGGCCCGCGCGGTCTTGATCGAGTGAATACGAGTCCTTCATGGTGAACTCGCGCACGCGCAAGAGCCCCGCTTTCGGCCGCGGCTCGTCCCGAAACTTCGTCTGGATCTGGTACCAGATCTGGGGTAAGTCGCGGTAGGAGCGCAGCTCGGTTGCGAGCGTCGTGAAGATCTCTTCGTGCGTCATTCCCAGACACAGGTCGGCGTCTTTGCGATCACGCAGCCGAAACATCTCTTGACCCATCGTCTCCCAGCGACCGGACCGCTTCCAGATTTCGCTGGGATGGAGCGCAGGCAGTTTGAACTCCTGGGCCCCGATGCGATCCATCTCCTCACGAATCACTGCGATGATCTTCTGGCATACGCGGTGGCCGAGCGGGAGTAGTGCGTAGACACCCGCCATGAGCTGTCGCACGAAGCCGGCGCGCAGCAGCAGCCGGTGGCTCACTGCCTCGGCGTCGGTGGGATCGTCACGCAGCGTGGGGATGAAGGCGGCGGACCAGCGCACAGGCTCCTCCTCGGGCAGTGCCCGAGCCTAGCAGCGCTGCGCTCCGGCTACAGAGGCGCGCCCAGCCCCGGCTTGTGGACAAGGTCTGCGAAGGTGACGGTGAGCTGCTCCGTCAGCGGACCGGGCGCCCTCTTCCCGATCGGGCAGCCGTCCAGCGAGCGGACGGGCATGATGCGCGCGCCGGTGCCGGTCAAGAAGACCTCGTCCGCGCCAAGCAGATCCACGCGCCCAAGTGTGCGCTCGCGAGCGGGAATGCCGAGCTCCGCCGCGAGCTCGAGCACGCTGCGCCGGGTGATGCCCGCGAGCGCGCCATCGCTCGGCGGCGGGGTGAAGAGCTCGCCGTCCTTTGCCACGAAGACGTTCGCGACACTCGCCTCCGCCACAGCACCCGCGAGATTGAGGATCAACGCATCATCGGCGCCCGCGCGCTTGGCATCGAGCTTCGCGAGCACGTTGTTCAGGTAGTTCAAGCTTTTCACACCGGGGTCCAGCACATCCGCGGGCGGTCGCCGCACGGTCGCGGTGGCGAGCTCGAGACCGTGCTCCAGCTTCTCGGCGGGAAACAGCCGCACCGAGTCGACCAGGCACAAGACGCGAGGCTGTGGACAGCTTGACGGATCTACGCCCAGGGCTCCTTCGCCCCGCGTGACGATGAGCCGGACATAAGACTCCTCCGACCCGAATGCCCGGGCCGTGGCGAGCACGATCTCACGCATCGCCTCGATTCCGCCTGGGATCGCAAGTCCAATCACGCGGGCGGACGTTGCGAGCCGGGCAAGATGCAAGTCCAGGCGGAAGGCGCGCCGCCCGTACACCCGAATGCCTTCGAAGATTCCGTCGCCGTACAGCAGGCCGTGATCGGTCACGGGAATCCGGGCCTCGCTTGCCTCCACGATTTTGCCGTCGATCCAGACCTTCACGCCGTTCTCCTTTCGCTTCGACCTTGCAGGCGGTCGCCGATTTGGCCGGCCGCGGCGAGGAGTTGCTGCGCCACCCGTCCGCTCTCCCGCGGGGCGAGCCGAACACTGGGCGCGGCCAGGGCCACGGTCGCGACGAGACGTCCCTCGACGAGCACAGGCGCGGCCACCACCACAAGGCCAGGGATCCACTCCTCACGGTTCTCCGCCCAGCCGCGGCGCCGCGCGAGCGCCACCTCTTGCAGCACGGCAGCGCGCTGCGTCCGCGTGCGCGGCGTGAAGCTGTGAAGCGCGCCTTCGGGAAGCCCGACCAAGTCGGGCGCAAAGGCCAAGTGGAGTCTTCCCACCGCCGTGGCGTGCAAGGGGACCTTCTCTCCGATGCGCGGGGCTGCACGCAGAAACCCCGGACCCTCGACCTTGTCGAGCACCGTGATCTCGCCCTCCCGCGCAGCCGTGAGGAAGAGGGTCTCGCCGAGCGCTTTCGCCGCGAGCTCCAAGACAGGATGCGCTGCGAGCACGATCGGCTCGCGCTCCAGCATGCCAAGACCGAGGGCGATAAGACCGAAGCCGAGGCGGTAGCGGCCTTCGGCGTCTTGCTCGACAAGACCCCGCTGGCCGAGCGCCGCGAGCAGCCGATGCACGCTCGACTTGGGCAGGCCGAGGGAGCGGGCAATCGCGGTTACTCCGCGGGGCTCGGCCGCGGCGTGGAGGTGAAAGAGTACGTCGAGGGCTTTCTCGACCGTCCCCGATTGTTCCATGCGGGTCCCGTTGTTCCACTATTCGGAACAGTATTCCTATTATCGGAACGAGCTTATGCGGGAGAGGCCCCCCTGCGCAAGGGCAAAGCCGGGCCATAGGCTTGGGCGACTCGGGCGAAGCCGCCTTAGGCGAAGTCGATCAGCGCAAGCACGCCGGTGTAGGTGAGCAGCTCTGCCGTGCCCCCGATCGGCCCGATCTCGCAGGAGCCGAGCATGCCGAGGATCGGTCTCGGGGCGAGGGCTCCTTCCAGGTAGGCGGCCTCGAGGCCAGGGATCCCGAAGAGGGAAACGCCGCGGGCGCAGCAGTCCAGGTAGATGCCGAAGGCAGGGGGTCGGTCGCCCAGCGAAGCCAGCATGGACTTCATATCCTCGCGTGCCGCCGAGGCGTCGCGCAGCACGAAGGCAATGTTGCCTCCCCGCACCACCGCTTCGGGCAAGGCGAATGCGCGGCGCGCCTCCGCGAACCCGACGGCATGGCGCACCAGGTAGCCGCCCGGTCGCAAGGGATCCGTTGCATCTTTCGGCAGCGCCACCAACACGAACGCCGCCGCGCGGCGCAGGTCCGCTGCCAGGGGGCCGCGCGCGACCTCGCGGTACACGTCGAGCGCAGGTCGCCCATCGAGCTCGAGGATCCAGTTGCCCTCTGCCCGGGTCACGGTCATGAGATCGGACACGGGACGGCAGGACTGCGTGACACCGATTCGGGGCGGAGCGTCTCCGCGCAGCACGAGGCCCGCCAAGGCGCCCGCGGCGAGCTCGCGTCCACACCATTGCAAGGAGGGGGCCGCCAGCGGCTTTGCGGCACCGGCTCCGACGATGACAGCGGGTGCCACCGCGGCACGTACCCCTGCGACAAGCCCTGCGAGATCCGCCCCGGCGGCGTCCGGAAGGAGGAGGACGAGATCGCGCTCATCGAGCGGGCGGCCGACCGCGTGGACGATTTCAGCTCCAGCGGTCGCTGCATTGCGCCGCAGCTCGGGCACGAGGAGGGCATGCGCCTCGACACCGCCCAAGGCCAGCACGCCGACCCCTTGCTCCTCCTCCTCACGCCCTCCGCACACCACACCGTGAGCCGTCGCGCCCACGACGGCTTCCGTCCCAAGGGCAGCGACCGCCGCCTCCACCATCGTTGGTAGCGAGTTCCCGTAGCCGGCCGTTGCAAAGACGAGGGCCGCCTCCGCACGCTCGAGGCCTGCCGCGGAGAGCGCCGCCCCGGCGGCTGCATCGGCTGCTTTGCCCCCCTGCGCCTCGCTGGAGATGCCCACCCCTGCTGAGATCATCCTCCGAGTATAGGAGTCGGGGCGGAAGGGACGGGGGGCCAGCGACTGAGGGTCGGGGTGACGGCCGGGGGGCGCCTCGGCTAGCATGGCGTCGCCGGCTTCGGCCCTCCTCGGGGCCGGCGTGCCCCCTCGAGCGAGTGCATAGGGATTGGCTCGCGCACGAGCAGTCCGGGACAAAAGACGCGACGCATGCGGTTCTCGGAATGAAATCCACCGCGGATCGGGGCAAGGGCTTGGCCGACTTTCAGCGCATTGAAGACCGCGCCGCCCTCGAGGCACTCGCGCATGACTTGCTCTCGGAACAAGTCGTTGCCTTCGACACCGAGGCCGACAGCTTCTACCACTACTTCGACAAGACCTGTCTCGTCCAGATCGCAACCCGCACCAACATCTTCTTGGTCGATCCGATCGCCCTGGGCGGACCGAGTGAGCTTGCCCCCCTTGGCGCCGTTCTGGGCTCAAGCGAGATACGCAAGATCTTCCATGCCGCGGAGTACGATATTTTTGTTCTGAAACGCGACTGCGGCTTTCGTTTCGTCAACTTGTTCGACACGATGGTGAGTGCACAGCTGCTGGGCTACCCGGCGATTGGACTTGCGGCGATCGCGGAGCGACACTTTCAAGTGTCGCTTCCCAAAGATGAGCAACGCTCGGATTGGTCGGTGCGGCCGCTTTCGGAGAGCCAACTGCGCTACGCCGCGGCCGATGTGGCCTACCTCATTCCCCTCGCCGAGAAGCTCGAGCGTGAGCTCAGAAGCCGGGGCCGTCTGGGGTGGGCGCAAGAGGAGTTCGAGACGCTCACCAAGCGCGAGTGGCCGAGCCGCCATTTCGATGAGCTCGGGTACCTGCGGATCAAGGGCGCCCGCAGCCTTGACCGGTTGAGTCTCTCCGTGCTGCGCGAGCTGTTTCTGCTGCGAGACGCGCGGGCCCGAGAAATCGATCGGCCGCCCTTCAAGGTGCTCGGCAACCGCACGCTCCTCGAAATCGCCGAGCGGCAGCCGCGGACGCTTGAGGACCTTTCACAGATCAAGGGCGTAACGGACCTGATCCTCCGCCGACTGGGTCGCGATGCCCTCGCCGCCGTCGTGCGCGGGCGCAAAAGCCAGCACGGCCCGATCACCCGCCCCGAAGGCGGCGGACGCCGACGCATGGACCGCCGTACCGAGCGGATCGTTGCCGCGCTGAAGCGCTGGCGGGCAACCCGAGCCGCGGAGCTTGCCCTCGACCCCGGTGTCTTGTGTCCCAACTCCGCGCTCGAGGCGATTGCCTGGCGCTGCCCCTCAAACGCCGAGGAAGTGCTCGAGTTGCCGGAACTCAAGGGTTGGTTCGCGCGGGAGTTCGGCGAAGAGGTCGCCAGGCAGCTGGCGGCAGGAGCCGCCGACGCGGACGCGGCCAGCGCCTAAAAGCAAAAGGCCCTCCGACCTTGGTGGTCGGAGGGCCGTTCGATCTGGTGTCCCGAGGATCCTGAGTCAGGCGGGGTGCCGTTCTGGGGGAAAGCGCCTTTTGTCAGAATCTCTGGATCTCCGGGACGGATTCAGCGATTGAGCGCGCCCACGTTCATTCGCTGCTTCCGTACCAGACCGGCTCCGCCCTGGGATGATTGCAGGCTTCGTGCCAGCCTCTGCATTGGTGCCGAATCCCTCACAAATCCTTGATTCTCCGCGTCTTCGTCTTCTGGGGCATGCCTGTCTATCGAGGACGGAGTGCGTCGGAGAGACGCATCCGCCGACCGGTCTGGCGATTGCCGAAGTCGGTTAAGTCGTTGGTTTCAAAGGAGCTTCTTGCATGACAAAGCCCCTGCCGCAAAATGCCGCACTGCCACATTGGGCGGCTATTCCTTCGGACTCGGCGGGCTCGCTCTGTGGGTGGCCCTTCTCGCGGGCTGCAAAGAGCTTCCCACACTGAAACATGACACTGCCCCTTCTCCGGCTTTCGTCGTGCAAACCGCGCCACCGCCGAGCGCCAAGGAGAGCTATTGCGCTTGGTACGGCGATACGCGGGACGGCGTCCTCTACTTCGGCGAGTCCGCGTTTTGGAGCGCCATGCCTAGCAGCGGGGGCGACCCTCGCGCAGACCTGAGGCTCGAGGGCCCACGGCCGATCGGCCGCTTCGACCTGCGCACCGAGCAGATGCTGCCAGCCCTCGTGGCCTCCCCCGACACGAGCGTGCCCACCCACTCTGGCGTGCGGGATGTCCTCGCCCACCCCAACGGGCGAATCTACTACACCACGTATTTCGAGGAGTCCGGTCCTTCTCGACGATCATTTTGCAGCGACTGCCGACTTCGCCCAGAGCATTCGGCTCGCGCAAGACGGGCGGATCGTGATCACGCGCTGGAGAGGACAGGTCCATGTGGTGGACCCGGCTGCGCCAAGCGGCCGCGAGGTGCGCACGGCCAAGCCGCCCCGGCCGGCCGATGGCTTCTACTACACGGCGGTTCTGGAGGAGGACCAGCTGTGCGCGACCCTGTGTTCAGGCGTGACGGTCGTGTGCACGGCCGCGCCTTGAGCGGCCTGGGCTAGACTCCAGGGGTGTTCGCGCAACGGCGACGCAGATTTCTCGAGGCGATGGGTCCCGATGCAGTGGCAGTAATTCTGGGCGCCCGTCTGGCGATGCGCTCCGCCGACACCCACTTCCCGTTTCGACAAGACAGCGACTTCTGGTACCTGACGGGGTTCAACCATCCCCACGCCGCCGCGGTCTTGCGAACCGACGGGGGCCCCGCCTTCACGCTCTTCGTCGAGCCGCGCCAGCCCGAGGCGGAGGTCTGGAACGGCTACCGCCCCGGGGTCGAGGGTGCAGTGCGCGACTATGCTGCCGACGCCGCCCTCCCCTCCCAAGAGCTCATCACGGCGCTGCCCAAGCTCCTCGAGAAGGTACGTCGGGTGTTTCATGTCCTCGGGCGGGACGCCGCGCTCGATGCGAAGCTCATCGAAACCCTCGACGGCATGCGCCTGCGCTCGCGCATGGGGCTTGTCCCGCCCGCCGAGATCGTCGATCCGCGATCGATCCTGCATGAGATGCGCCTGTTCAAGGAATCGAGCGAACTCGAGATCATGCGCCTCGCCGCGGACATCTCGCGCGAGGCGCACGCGGCCGCTGCGCGATTGGCCCGTGACGGCACCTACGAGTATGAGCTCGAAGCGACGCTCGACTTTACCTTCCGCAAGCGTGGTGCCACGGGCCCCGCCTATACGACCATCGTGGGCGGCGGCAAGAACGCCACGGTCTTGCACTACATCACGAACGATCAGCCGCTGCGCGAGGGAGAGCTCGTCCTGGTAGACGCGGGCTGTGAGCTCCGGGGCTACGCGTCGGATGTGACGCGAACCTATCCGGTCGGCGGGAAGTTCGAAGGCGGTGCGCGCTCGGTCTATGAGCTCGTGCTCGCCGCTCAAGAGGCGGCATTCGCGGTCGCCAAACCCGGCGCCACGCTCGAGCAGTTGCATACGGCCGCGGTGCGGGTGCTCACCGATGGCATGCTGCAGCTGGGCCTCCTGTCTGGGAATCTGGACGACCTTGTCGCGAGCGACGCCTATCGGAAATACTACATGCACCGCACCAGCCACTGGCTCGGTCTCGACGTGCACGACGTGGGCGCCTACACGGCGGATGGAAAGCCGCGCACGCTTGAGCCGGGAATGGTCTTCACGATCGAGCCCGGTCTCTACATCTCTGCCGAAGATGAAGCCGCCAATCCGCGTCTTCGAGGGATCGGCGTCCGCATCGAAGATGACGTGCTGATCACCTCGACCGGACACCAAAACCTGACGGCTGCGATCCCCAAGCGTCCGGAAGACGTCGAAGCCTGGGTGCGCGGCGCCTAGGCCCTCACAGACTGGAAGAGGAATGCGCCCGATGGCTGACATCGAATCGCTGCTGAAGGAGAAGCGCGTCTTCAAGCCGTCGCCCGAGTTTGCAAAGCGGGCGCACTGGAACCGCGCGAAGCTCGAAGCCCTACGGCGCGAGGCGGCCCGCAGCCCCGCCAAATTTTGGGCGCAGATGGCCGAGGAGCACGTGTCTTGGTTCCGACCCTGGCGCAAGGTGCTGGAATGGAGAATGCCCTACGCGAAGTGGTTTCTCGGAGCACAAACGAACGTCTCCTGGAACTGTCTGGACCGCCACCTGGAGGGCCCGAATGCGTGGAGGCGGAACAAAGCGGCCCTGTTGTGGGAAGGTGAGCCCGGGGACGTACGGACGCTCACCTACGGTGAGCTCCACCGCGAGGTCTGCAAGTTCTCAAACGTGCTGAAGAGTCTTGGCGTCAAAAAGGGCGACCGCGTCGTCATCTATATGCCGATGATCCCAGAGATTGCCGTCGCGATGCTGGCCTGCACGCGGATCGGCGCTCCCCACAGTGTGGTGTTCGGCGGCTTCTCCGCCGAGGCGCTGCGCGACCGGATCAACGACGTAGGCGCCAAGATCGTCGTCACTGCGGACGGCGGATGGAGGCGCGGCAAGGCCGTAGGTCTCAAGCACGCGGTCGATGAGGCAGTGTCCCACGCACAAGCTGTGGAGAGGGTCGTCGTCGTCAAGCGGACGGGCGAGCCAATCGTCTTGCGTGCCGGTCGGGACCTTTGGTGGCACGAGCTCATGGCCCACGCCTCTGCCGATTGCCCGCCGGCAAAGCTCGACTCCGAGCATCCCCTCTTCATCCTCTACACCAGCGGATCGACCGGCAAGCCGAAGGGTATCCTCCACACCACCGGCGGATATCTCGTGCACGTCGCGACGACAGCGAAAGTGATCTTCGATCTGCAGGAAGAAGACACTTTCTGGTGCACGGCGGATGTCGGCTGGGTCACTGGGCATTCCTATGTGCTCTATGGTCCACTCGCCAACGGCGCAACCTCGATGATGTACGAAGGCGCACCAATTCACCCGGGCCCCGATCGTCTTTGGCAGATGATCGAGCGGCACCGCGTCAGCGTCTTTTATACGGCGCCGACTGCGATCCGCACCTTTGTGCGCCTCGGGGACGAGCATCCGCAACGACACGATCTCTCCTCGCTCCGTCTGCTGGGAACCGTGGGCGAGCCCATCAATCCTGAAGCGTGGATGTGGTACCAGCGCGTGATCGGCGGCAAGCGCTGCCCGATCGTCGATACCTGGTGGCAAACGGAAACCGGCGGGATCATGATCACCCCACTCCCGGGGGTCGTCCCGACCAAGCCAGGATCCTGCACGCTGCCCTTTCCCGGCATCGACGCCGAGGTCGTCGACGCCAATGGGAAGCCAGTGAAGCCTCCCGCGGGCGGCTTCCTCGTGCTGCGCCAGCCATGGCCCGGGATGCTGCGAGGCATCTGGGGAGACGCAAAGCGCTATCGGGAGCAGTACTGGACCCGCTTCCCCGGCACCTACTTTACGGGCGACGGTGCACGCCGCGACAAGGACGGATATTTCTGGGTGATGGGCCGGGTGGACGATGTGATGAACGTATCGGGGCACCGCATCGGTACGATGGAAGTGGAGAGTGCCCTCGTCTCGCACGGCAAAGTGGCCGAGGCCGCCGTGGTCGGCAGGCCCGACGAGCTGATCGGCACTGCCATCGTCGCCTTTGTGACACCGAAAGCGGGCGCTCGCGCCGACCCGGGTTTGCGCGACGAGCTGCGCGACCACGTGGCGAAGGAGATCGGTGCGATCGCGAAGCCGGCGGACATCCGCTTCACCGACGCGCTGCCAAAGACCCGCTCAGGCAAGATCATGCGCCGCCTGCTGCGCGACATCGCGGCCGGCAAGGAAACGGGCCAGGACACGACGACGCTCGAGGACTACAGCGTGCTCGCGAGGCTGCGCGAGGCGCAGGAGGCCTAGCGGCGGACGCAGGCGCTCAGTGCCACCAGATTGCGATCAACCGCGAAGCGACAGCGCCGCCGAGCCACGAGCCCACCGGCAAAGCGAGATAGGCACCGAACTGGACCAGGGTCGACGTCTCGAACGGCCACTCCGACAGGCCCGCGATCAGCGCGAGGTAGGCGGCGAGCCCCTGCAGCGCCGCCGCCGAGGCCAAGGACTGGGGGTGTCCAGCCGCGAGGGCATTCTGCCGCGTCGCCGTGATCATGCCGCGCACGCGCCAGAGCTCGGCCTGCTTCACACTGCGAATGCGCCGGTGCACCCCGTGCACCGGGAGCAGCAGCGCCCCCACCGCAAGAAGCACAATCCACACCAGGATCGCGATCGTGACCGGAAGTGCTTCTAGCTCCCCAAAGAGTGGCGCACACAGCGCCGCACCTACGAGGATCGAAGCTGCGGACCGGAGGGCGCACCGCGCAAACGGTGCGAGGGGACGCGGGTCAAGGAGATCGATGTGCGCGTGCTCTTCACCGAGTCGCGAGAAGCGACGCCCGAGTTCGAGTGCGATGAACACGAGGCGTGCCACAAGCCAGGCGAGCAGAAGGTCCCGCGGCACGCGCCAGATCAGGTCGCGCGCAACCTCGCTGTGAATAATCAGCGTCGCGGTCAGATTCAGGGCAAGGCCCGCCACCAGGCCCGAAAGGCCCGCGATGAAGAGATCTCGCCGACGGAACAGCAGCAGGCCCGCACGCATGGCCGCAGCGTCCTTTTCCGAGAGCCGCAGCACCGGGCGAAGGGCGTCGAAATCCCGCCGTGCACCGCGGAACACCCAGATCGCGAGGGAAAGGGGGACCGCGAAAAGAAGCCCGAAGACAAACTCGATTTTCCAGCTGGTGCGCCAGAACGGCACGTCGTGCACGTAGATCCAACGGTACGGACCCGCCAGGTTGTGCCAGGCGAGGGAAAGCCCGAGGTACGCCGTGGTCACTCCGAGCGCGACCCATAGAGGAGGGACCCCCGAGCGTTCGAGCATGCGCAGACTCCAGGGCAGGGTCGTCGTGCCGCGGGTGCGGGGCATCGGCAAAGTGTAACTCGAACGCGGGCGGGACTGGCTTGCCGCCGTCGCAAAACGAGGACGCCGGCTGCGCCTCCCGTACCCCATCGGAAGGGAGAAGCGGCGCGATGGAGGGGTGGCCGGGGCAGCGCTGGGAGAAGCCTTGGCTACTCCGCCGCCCAAGCCACGGGGAACGGAAACCGTCCCCTAGACCGGGAACAGTTCCGCGATTGTCGCCTGGATCTGCTCCGCCGCCTCCCGCGGGCTCGGTGCAGTGCGGATGGGGCGCCCGACCACGACGTAGTCTGCGCCAGCCAGAAACGCTTCGCGGTCCGTCATCACCCGCTTCTGGTCATCGGCCAACCGGTTCTCGAAGGGCCGGATCCCCGGCGACACCACGAGCAGGCGTGCCCCGAGCTCGCCGCGCAGCCGCTTCGCCTCGAGGCCGGACGAGATCACCCCGTCGCAACCCGCGCTGAGCGCGCGCTTTGCCCGGGAAAGCACAAGCTCCTCCACCGAGATCGCCGCGGGGAATCCGAGATCGCTTAGATCCTCGCGATCAAAGCTCGTGAGTACGGTGACACCCAGGATTCGAAGGTCACCCTTCTCGCGGCATGCAGCTTCGAGAATCGTCTGGTTGCCGTGGACGGTAAGGAACGAGACTCCCCGGCCGCGCATCTGCCGAACTGCGCTCGCCACGGTCTCAGGGACATCGAAGAGCTTGAGATCGGCGAAGACCTTCTTCCCTTGCCCGACGAGTTCCGCCAAGAGTGAGAAGTAGCCTTCGCCGAGAAGCAGCTCGAGTCCAAGCTTGTAGAAGTGCACGCTGCCTCCGAGCTCCCGGACCAGAGCCCGGGCCTGATCGGGCGTCGGGACGTCAAGCGCAACGATCAGGCGCTCCCGGCGCGCGATCGGCTTTTCCGAGAGTCGACTTGCAACCGATGCGGGAGAGGTCATTTGGGACTCCCTGCCTCCTTCGGCCCCGCCTTCTCGCGCGCAAGCCTCGCGAGGTGGTCGAGCGGGACATGGGCCATGCGGATGTCGGTGGGCAAGACCATACCAAGGATCCAGGGGTAGTCCCGCCGAATTTCGCTGGTGTAGTAGCTCGCGAAGAGCGCTCCATCTTTCAGCACCACCCCGGCGTATGAGGTATCACCCGCGCTTGGGAGATCGGAGAGGCGCACGAGACGCTCGGGCTCGACCAGAAAGAGAGACGTGCGCTTGCGCGAGAGCGCCCCACCGAGTCGCGTGAAGACACCCCGGGGTCCAGCCTGGTAGCGAGCCACCGCGTAGATCCTGCCGTCATAGGCGAAAAGCGCGGGACCATCGAGACGCGTCACGCGGCTTCTGTGATAGCTCCAACTCTCGTAGGGCGGCGCTGCGGTCGCAAGCAGGGTCGATGCGTCGCGATTCCCGAGCAGGCGGTCTGGCGTCACTTCGAGGCGTGCGGTGGCGAGGATGCGTCCATCGGGCAGCCATTCAAAATCGGTTTCGTCGTTGCCCTCTCCGTGCCAGATCTCCGACACCAGGCTCCATCGCACGCCATCGGTCGAGCGCAGGAGAATCGAGCGGCCGTGGTGGTTCCAGTAGGCGGGCACATACCATGTAAGGCCATCACGCGTTTTGGGGCGCCAGAAGAGCCAACCCTCCGGCTCGGTGCCCATGAGCGTCACACGTTCAAAGGGCGTCCACCGCTCACCCGTATCGCTGGTCGAATACACGGTGCCATAGGGCTGGGCGTAGAAGCCTCGGTTCGGAAGCGCGTAGAGAAACAACTTTCCAGCGATCACCGCAAACTTTGGATCTCGGATGTCTTCCCCAGGCATCCGCAGCTCCGCGACCTTCTCCCAGTGCCGGGCATCGACAGACCGGCGGACAGCGAGCCTGCAATCCGAAGTTCCCATGTGGTAGGGCGAGGCCGCATGCACGAGCAGGAACTGGCCGCGGTAGTCGATGAGATCGGTGTTGGAGTTGTGAATCCCATCGGCGACCACGTCCCAGGTCTCGGCCCCAAGCGCGGGGTGAACGCGGGCCTGGTTGGGGCGCAGCCAGAACCAAGCGGCAAGTGCCAGCGCCCCGAGGAGCGTCCCCCCGACCATCATGCCGCGTGCTCTTCCGGCGTCGGAGTGAGGTCGGCGAAGACGAAGCCATCTCGTTCAACGATCTCGCCGCGTTCTACTTCGACCACGTTGCGGAACATCGGTCCCGCATATGCGAACGTGTGGAACTCGCCGCGTTCGCCGCAGGGATCGACGCCGGGCGGGAGGCTCGTGAGGAGCGCCTCGTCGAACTCGCGCCCCGCGAAATGTGCGGGGAGCTGTGCGGGATCGACGCAGGTGATCCGGGCCCGCAGGCCCGCACCCACCATCGTGCGCGCCAGCAGATCGGTGGGAAGCCCCCACAAGGGGAAGATCGGCTCGAGGCCAGTCCCGGCGAGCCGCTCTTCCCGGTAGCGCCGGATCTCTTCAAGGAAGAGGTCTCCGAAGGCCATGCCGGTGATGCCCTCGGCAACGGCCTTCGCGACCACGCGATCCATCGCTTCCTCGTACTGTGCGTTGCTGCACGGGCTCGGGATGGGAACGCGCCAGATCGGCAGCAAGGCGGCTGCGGCCTGTCGTTCGAGCAGCACTTCGCGCACGGCGTGCATGGCGACGCGCCCGTAGGCCTCGTTCACCGTCGTCACGAGACCCACCACTTCGAGGTCCGCGCGCTGGCGCAGCACCTGGAGACACCACGCGCTGTCCTTGCCACTGCTCCAGGAGAGAAGGACGCGCCGAGGTTCCGACCGGGGAGGCGCGGTCACGAAGGGAAGCCTATCCTTTTGGCTGGGATTCGACGACACCCCCCGGCCCTGCGCCGGCGGGGCGGTCGTGTTTTTGCGTTTCGCGATGGACAGGAACCCAAGAGGGACAGGTGGCGCGGGCGATCGGCATCGACTTCGGAACGACGAACAGCGCCGTGTCCGTAGTGCGGGATGGAGGGCGTCCCGCACTGGCGCGCTTTCGTACACGCGAGGGGGAAACTCCGATCTTTCGCTCCCTCCTCTACTTCGACCCTGAGCGACGCGAGCGAAGCGGGCGCCTTATACCCGCGGCCGGACCAGAGGCGATGGAGCTCTACCGCGAGAGTGGGGGCTCGGGGCGCCTTATGCAGTCCCTCAAGTCCTTCCTTGCGAGTCGACTCTTCCTCTCCACCAACGTCTACGGCGCTCAGCTCTCGCTTGAAACCCTGATCGGCTACGTGCTGTGTGCGTTACGCACGGGGGCGGAGGCCTCTCTGGGCGACCTCGGGGAGCGGGCGGTGGTCGGACGCCCGGTGCGCTTCGTCCACGCCCGCAGCGAGGGCGACGAGACGCTCGCCCTCGCGCGCCTGCGTGCAGCGTTCCGGGCCGCTGGATTTGCGGAAGTCGAATTCGAGTACGAGCCCGTCGCGGCGGCTTACCACTATGAGCTCGCGCTCGATCACGACGAGCTCGTGCTGATCGGAGACTTAGGGGGTGGCACGAGCGACTTCTGCTTGTTGCGCGTCGGGCCAGGCGTCCGTCGCGAGGGCCGAACGCGCGTGCTCGGCACCGAGGGTTTGGCACTGGCGGGCGATGCCTTCGACGGCCATGTCGTCCGCAACCTGGTTTCGCCGCAACTCGGTCTCGGTTCCGAGTTCCGCTCGATCTTCGGTAGCGTGCTTCCCGTTCCAAGCTGGATCTACCGCCACCTCGAGCGCTGGCACCACTTCTCCCAGCTGCGCACTCCGGAGACGCTCCACCTGCTCCACGCCCTGCGCAAAGAGTGCGTGGAGCCGGGCACCCTGGACGGCCTCTTGCACCTCGTGGGCCACGATCTCGGCTTCCCGCTCTATCGGGCCATCGAGGCGGTGAAGCTCGCCCTCTCGGAGGCCCCGCTTGCGCGTTTCAGCTTCACCGACCCACCGATCGAAATCAACGAGCCACTCGCACAACTCGACTTCGAGCAATGGATCGCTGAGGAGCTCCGGGCGATCGAGGACGCGGTGGCACGCTTGCTCGCACATTCGGGGGTGGCCGATGGCGATGTCGATTGCGTTTTTCTGACAGGCGGCTCGTCCCTCGTGCCGGCCGTGCGGCGCATCTTCGAGCGGCGTTTTGGGAAGGAGCGGCTACGGACGGGGGCCGAGCTTACTTCGGTGGCAAGCGGACTCGCCCTACGTGCACTCGAGTGAGCGCGGGGGGGGGGCGTGCTACGCCGCGGCATCGAGCCCAGGCGGATTGCTCGACCTGCGGCCCACGAACCATTTGTCTCCGTCGCGCGTCACTTCGATCATGCCGCCAAGCGGCGGAAGCTCGCGATCCAGCGCTGCTCCCGTCAGGAACTCGACAATGCTGCGGATGACACCCTTGTGCGCCACGACCAGCGCGCTGTGTGTGGGCAAGCCGAGCAGATTCGCGAGCCCATGCTTGACCCGCTCGCGGAACTGGGCTCGCGGTTCTCCGCTCGGGTACTCAAAACCCGGGGCTCCATCCTTCCAATCGCGAAACAGGATCGGATCGGATGCCTCGATCTCCGCCGCGCTAAGCCCTTCCCAGCGGCCGAAGTGGATCTCGCGAAACCTGTCCTCGAGCCGCACCGGCGCGCCCTCCGCGATCAGCCATGCGGATTTCCACGCCCGGCGCAGGGGGCTCGCGACCACGAGCTCGAATCCTGGCTCCCGGAGCAGGTGGCGCACCTGCTTCATTTGGGCGACGCCTTCCGGGGAGAGGTCGACGTCTGCGCTCCCGTGGTAGCGCGTACCCGAGTCTCCGTCCGTCTGGCCGTGCCGGACGAGGATCAAGCGGCGCAGGGTGCTCATCGGGCCCTCCAGGTCTAGATCCTGCCGTTCCCACGGCGCGGACGGCGGCGGAGGATCGGCGAGGCCGGGCCTTGCGTCAACGCGGCGAAGGGCATTGAATCCGGCCTGTCGGAAAGGGGGGATCCGTGGGGTTGCGCGCTTTGATTGCGGCCTTGGTGTTGGCCCTGCTGGCAGGTGGCGTCGCCGTGACCGTGGTGCGCTGCGAGCACCAGCCACCCGTCATCCAGGCACCGAGCGCGCTCATCGTGGGCAAGGAGGCGCGGCCACTCGTGCTCGAGATCGACGATGAGGGCTCGGGTCTGCGCCAGGTACGCGCGATCCTGGTGACCGAGAAAGGGGAACAGCCCTTGCTCGAGAAGGACTATCCCGGCAGCACGCTGACCGGCGGCGCGACGAAACCCTCCCACGAGCGCGTAGAGCTTTCGATCGACGCCAAGGCGCTGGGCTTGCGCGAGGGTCAGGCCAAGCTGCGGGTCCTGGCTCGCGATTGGTCGTGGGTCCGGCTTCTCCAGGGCAACGAGACCACGGTCGAGCTTCCCGTGACGATCGATTTCAAGCCGCCCCGCATCAGCATCGAAAACGGGCAGACCTATCTCGAGCGCGGGGGCTCGGGGCTTGTCATCTACACGTTGTCCAAGCCAGCCACACGCGACGGCGTCGAGGTCGCGGGGCACTTCTACCCCGGTCGCCCCCTCGGCAAGGACCCTTTGCGGCGTCTCGCCTTCTTTGCCATCCCCCATGACGCTCCGCCGGATCCTCCGATCCGGGTCGTCGCGGAGGACGCTGCGGGAAACCGCTCCGCACTGGGCTGGGCCACACACCTAAAGGAGCGGACCTTTCCCGACGTAACGCTCAACCTGTCCCCGCAATTTCTTTCCAGCAAGGTGCCGGAGCTGGCGGAGGCGAAGGGGATCGACGGAACCGACCCGATCGCTGCGTTCCAGAAGATCAACAGTGAGGGGCGCGCGGCCGACGAGGCACGTGTCCGGGAGATCGTGAAGGCGTCGGGTGACGGGCGTCTGTGGAGCGGTGCCTTCGAGCAGCTCAAGAACTCGAAGGTCACGAGCCAGTTCGCGGAAAAGCGCTCGTATTTCGTCGAGGGGAAGAAGATCTCTCAGGCCACTCACTTCGGATACGATCTTGCGGTGACCGTGGCTTCGCCGGTAACCGCGTCCAACAGCGGACGCGTCCTGTGGGCAGACGATCTCGGGATCTACGGCAACTGCGTGATCCTCGATCACGGCTACGGGGTGACGAGCCTGTACGGACATCTCTCGCGGATCGATGTCAAGGTCGGGGAGCTCGTGCGGGCCGGCCAACAGCTTGGGCTCTCGGGATCCAGCGGTCTCGCTGGCGGTGATCACCTGCACTTCGCGATTCTCGTCGACGACACGTATGTCGACCCCGTCGAGTGGTGGGATCCGAAGTGGATCCGCGAGAAGATTGATTCGCTGCTGGCGCCCGCGTCGGGGGCGCCGCCCGCCGCATCGGCCGCGGCGCCGGGCCAGTGAGCACCGCCGTCGGAGTGGCCTTCAAGGCCGATCTCGCTGGCCGACTTCCGCAACGCTACAAGCGCTTTCTCGCGGATATCGAGACGCGGGACGGCCGGCGCCTCACGGTTCACTGCCCGAATCCC
>Ga0074046_10001026_pt1 | contig 25894 bp, 20 predicted proteins | sample BogForMeECP23OM3_FD_94441 | JGI IMG/M metagenome (GOLD analysis project Ga0074046, IMG submission 94441) | Bog forest soil microbial communities from Calvert Island, British Columbia, Canada - Bog Forest MetaG ECP23OM3 | ecosystem: Environmental > Terrestrial > Soil > Wetlands ...
TCTTCCCGCTTTTTCTGGAGTGCATAATGGCCACAGCGACGACAAAAACCGAAGATCAGGAGACAGCGGCTCCGGAAACCTCCGATAGCCCAGTCCTCGATCTTTTGGATGCCGCCGTAAAGCGTCTCATCAAGGTTGCCAAGGCGCGCGGCTATGTCACCTATGACGAGCTGAACGAGGTCCTGCCGCCGGACGAGGTCTCGCCCGACCAAATCGAAGATATTATGACGATGTTCTCCGATCTCGGCGTGAACGTTGTCGATGCCGAGGAAGTCGAGGAGGCGGCAGCCGCCGAGCCGATCGACGACGAAGACGACAGCGGGCAATCGCCGGCCTCGCATTTACCTGTCAAGCAGGAGCGGTCCACCGAGGTCAGCGAGCGCACCGACGATCCCGTGCGCATGTATTTGCGCGAAATGGGCTCTGTCGAGCTTCTTTCGCGCGAAGGCGAAATCGCGATCGCCAAACGGATCGAGGCCGGCCGCGAAGCCATGATCGGCGGCCTCTGCGAAAGCCCCCTCACCTTCCAGGCCATCATCATCTGGCGCGACGAGTTGAACGAAGGAAAAATTCTCCTTCGCGACATCATCGACCTCGAAGCGACCTATTCGGGGCCTTTTGCGCGCCCAGGCGAAGGCGATGAGGAGGGCTCCGAGGAAGTGTTCGTGCCCGAGCAGCGGCCCCAGCCGGTGAATGGCGGCTCGCACGCCGGCGTAAGCCCGCTTGGCGCAAGCCAGCATGGCGTAAGCCCACATGGTGCAAATGGCCATCCGCATGCAGCCGGCGCAGAGCCCGCCCGGCGCGAGGAAGGCGATGGCGCGGAGTTCCAAGCCGAGGAAAATTTCGACGAGGACGACGACCTCGAGAACAGCCTTTCGCTCGCCGCCATGGAAGCCGAGCTCAAGCCGAAGGTGCTAGAAACTTTCGACCGCATCGCGACCGAATATAAAAAGCTCCGCAAGCTGCAAGACCAGCATGTCGAGCGCAAGCTTGCAGACGACGTGCTTTCGCCCCAGCAGGAAAAACGCTCGAAGAAGCTCCGCGACGCCGTCATTATCGATGTGAAGAGCCTGTCGCTGAACCCCGCCCGTATCGAGGCGCTCGTCGAGCAGCTCTACGACATCAATAAGCGGCTTATCGGCTACGAAGGCCGGCTTCTCCGTCTTGCCGACGGTTATGGCGTACGCCGTGACGAATTCCTGGGCAACTATCAAGGCCGCGAGCTCGATCCGAACTGGATTGAACGGATCTCGGGCCTAAAGGGCAAGGGCTGGCATAAGTTCGTCGACAAGGAGCGCCCGCGGATCGAAGAAATCCGTAGCGAGATCCATGGGCTGGCGACCGAAACCGGCCTCGATATTGCCGAGTTCCGCCGCATCGTAAAGATCGTGCAAAAAGGCGAGCGTGAAGCGCGGCAAGCCAAGAAAGAGATGGTCGAGGCCAATCTTCGCCTCGTGATCTCGATTGCCAAGAAATACACGAACCGCGGGCTGCAATTCCTGGATCTGATCCAGGAAGGCAATATCGGCCTCATGAAAGCTGTCGATAAGTTCGAATACCGCCGCGGTTACAAGTTTTCGACTTACGCCACCTGGTGGATCAGGCAGGCGATCACGCGCTCCATCGCCGATCAGGCCCGCACGATCCGCATCCCGGTGCATATGATCGAGACGATCAACAAGATCGTGCGCACGTCCCGCCAGATGATGCACGAGATCGGCCGCGAGCCGACGCCGGAAGAGTTGGCCGAGAAGCTCTCGATGCCGCTCGAAAAAGTGCGCAAGGTTTTGAAGATCGCGAAAGAGCCGATCAGCCTCGAAACGCCCATCGGCGACGAGGAAGACAGCCATCTCGGCGACTTCATCGAGGACAAGAACGCAATCCTGCCCATCGACGCGGCAATCCAGTCCAACCTGCGCGAGACCACCACGCGCGTGCTCGCCTCGCTCACCCCGCGCGAGGAGCGCGTGCTGCGCATGCGTTTCGGCATCGGCATGAACACCGACCACACGCTGGAGGAAGTCGGCCAGCAATTCTCGGTGACGCGCGAGCGCATCCGCCAGATCGAGGCCAAGGCGCTGCGGAAGCTCAAGCATCCGAGCCGCAGCCGCAAGCTCCGCAGCTTTTTGGATAATTAGCGCATCGTGCGCTTCATCGGGCGCGCCGTCATCGCGAGGCGGCGCTTGCCGCCGCGGCGATCCATAACAACAGCCGTGACTGTTGGATCTGGATTGCTTCGCTACGCTCGCAATGCCGCGATTTCGATGCCGATGATTGACATTGTAAAAGTATCGCGCGTCAAAGCGCTGGATGGTGCCAAGATATGGGTGCTGTTCTCAAACGGCATGGAAGGCGTCCCGGATTGCACCGATATTCTTGACGAAGGCGGCCCCATGGTCGAGCCGCTGCGCGATTCCCGGATATTCAAACGCGTCTTCGTCCAATGCGGAGTGCCCGCTTGGCCGAATGGCTTCGATATCGATGCCATCCAACTTTACATGGAGATGAAAGAGCGGGGCGCATTGACCGGCGCGCAGCCAGAAGCTCCGCAGATTGTTTGATAACTAATTGAGGCGGACATTGTGTCATTCCCGCGAAGGCGGGAATCCAGTAATCGGAACGTTTAAATAGCGCGCAATCACCGGGATAGCGAAGCGCTTACTGGGTCCCCGCCTTCGCGCATGGGCGCTAACATAAGCCGCAACGTCATCGCGAGGCGCCGAAGGCGCCGCGGCGATCCAGGGGAAAGAGACGCAACATTTGCACCCGTTGCTCCTGGATTGCCACGGGGCTTCGCCCCTCGCAATGACGGTGCTGCGTATGGTCCGGCCCTAAGTTAGCGCGTATGCGCCTTCGCGGGGACGACGCTGCGGACAAGTCAACGCCTTTGCGCTTGGGGTAATTGCAGCACCGTAGGCTCGCAAGCGTGGGCCCGCTGGAGCGCGCTAAGGCTGCTTGGTGTTCGCCGTTTCCTCAGCTATTATCTGCTCATGAACCTGTCATTCGAAACACGCCAGCCCCGTGAACGCAAAACGACGCAAGCGGCCGAAGGCTTGCCGCGCCGCCGCTTCACCGTGGCCGATATCGAGGCCATGGTAGCGGCGGGCCTCATGGACGAGGATGAGCGCGTCGAACTGATCGGCGGGGAGCTGGTGCCGATGTCAGCCAAGGGCAATCACCACGAAGTCTTGAAGACAAAGCTCGTGATAGAATGGGCGCGCCGGCTGCCCCACGGCGTGCTGTTCACCCCTGAAACCACCTTCAGGCTTTCGGAAGATACCTATCTGGAGCCAGACTTCACCTTCTACGAAGCGAGCGTTGGGCTCAAGGGCCTGAACGGCGGCAACGCGCTTTTGGTGGTGGAAATCGCCGATTCGAGCTTTGCCTACGACATCGGCCGCAAGGCAGCGCTTTACGCATCCTTCGGCATCCGCGAGCTGTGGGTGATCCATGCTGTGCGGCTTGAGACCCGCATCCTTCGCGCGCCTAGCGAAACGGGCTACCGCCAAGTTGAGGATTTCTCCACGACGGAGATGCTGACCCCGCTTATGCTTCCCAGCCTTGCACTCCGGCTCGCCGATTTGCCTGAGGAATAGGCCCTCGCGACGTTAGGCTGCGCATGCGCTTCGGCATCGGCATGAACACCGACCACATGCTGGAGGAAGTCGGCCAGCAATTCTCGGTGACGCGCGAGCGCATCCGCCAGATCGAGGCCAAAGCGCTGCGGAAGCTGAAACATCCGAGCCGCAGCCGCAAGCTCCGCAGCTTTTTGGATAATTAGCCCGCGCGATGCCAACGATGCCGATTTTCTTCGGCATTGTCGTGCAAATGTATTGGAGGGATCATTCGCCTCCGCACATTCACGCGTATTATCAAAGCAACGAGGCGCTAATCGCCATCGAGGACGGGAGGGTGATCGCCGGGCGGATGCCTCCGCCGGGTTTGCGCCTGATGCGCGAGTGGATCGGGAAAAATCGCGATGCTTTAATGGCGAATTGGGAGCGCGGCCGGCAGCGGCGCGAAATGAGCGCGGCCGGTGAGCTCAAGCAAGCCGCAGCTGCAGAGTAATCTTCCGTGCCTGCTTGCCGGCTCGTCGAACGGGATGAAATTAGGCGCCCATTTGCGCCGCCTGAAGGGCTCTGCGAAGGTTAGCAAAGCCATAAAGTGCGCCCCGCCTCTAAGGTTTCGCTAAGCCTACTCCGGTGACAAAAAGATAATTAACGGAGTTTTTTGAAAGCAGCTTTTCTAGGCGAAAACGCGAAGAATCGCGCTTTTTTTCGCGAAAATGCGAGGTCCCAGACGCCCGTTTACCTTTCCGGCGTTTACCACACGCCGAACGTTGCACAAGCGAAAGCACCTAACCAAATTGCAGCGATCGGGTCACCGATGCCGTCCGCTCTATCCCGATAGCCGGGCAGCGGGCTTAGCCTTGCTTCACCGCCGAATGGAAAAAGCGGAAGCGGTGGGTGCGCATTCTTTCTCCCCCAACTTTATTAGCTCGCGGCCCGTAAGGGTGTGCTCGGAATCGAACGCGGTGCTGTCGAGCATGTGCCGGCGCAGGACTTCGCTGCGCACACGGGGTGGATATGCATCAATCAGGACAGCATTGCCAATTGGCGAGACAACAGGACCTTGGGTCGCCGAATGGAACCACAGAATCGCGTTCGGCCTAACGCACCGGCGCTTCGCAGCCAGCTTAATCGTGCAGGCGGATAGGCAAGTACCTTCAATCACAACAAGGGTCCCGGCGTTATTCGCAGCGGCTATCGCGATGATATAATTCGGCAGTTCTCCCCCCTTATCGACAGGCCACGGCCCGAAAAACCTTTCCCATCCAGTTACTTCGTTATGCGACGATGCTAGCGACGGTGCTGAGAGCGTCTGAAAGGAAAGCAGAATCAAGGCAAGCTTAGCTAATTGTGCCAATTTCCTTGCAGACATGAGCCCTTGCCACATCGATTGAACCAGCGCCTCTTCACCGCATTTGATGTAGAGCGGAAATCGAAATCAGGGACTCACGGGAGGCAGCTCGCGGGGTTTAAGTTTGGTCAGTTTGTATAATTCATAAAATAGGAACGCAGCTAACCCGGCTGCAGCCAAAAGCGCCCAGATTTGCCACTGAGCCTCAGCACCGGTCACAGAATCCAGGCAGGAGTTTTCGGACACGGCAGCAAGCGTATTTGGCGGCACGCGATGCTGGCCAATGCATTTGCCGGCCGGGAAGGACACGACCGCATTCCCCTCAGGACCAGTGGCAATGCGGTCTCCGTATGCAAGAGCGGTTCCCGGAACAGCACGGGAAATGCCTTTTTCATTTTGTACCGCAACCTGCTGCGAGGCGTCCTGAAGAATGGCAACGGGTTCAGCCACAGCCTGCTGAGCGGGTCCAGCGACGAGTGCCGCAGACAAAATGACGATAAAGACCTTTTTCATGATATCCCCATCTTGCAATATAGAGGCCCTTATGAGGGGTTAGTTACTGTCAGCATTTATGCAACTTATGCTAGCCGCGTTCGCTTTGCGCAACTTACGCTGGCAACTTACGATAAGCAAGCGGCACTTTTCAAGCACCTGGAATGGCGGCTCTTGGCCGATTTTGTTGCAAAAGTCTGCGCACCCCGCCGGTTCTGCAACTTTTGAGTCCAATTGGCGCGCCATTTGAGTTACTCTTGCGAGGCTACCCGGTTTCCGGAACCAATATTGCGCGTCAGTGTGCAAAAAATCTTTTTGCAACAATATCGGCCCTATCCGCCATTGTCAGCGCAGCCGGAGTTCGTCCGCAGCCAGATCCAAGAGCGGGCGTTCCAACCCAAGCCAAGTTCGAAATCCGCCAAGACCAGTTTAGGCCGGTAACCATAGGCCATCCACGCGAAGGCCGCTAAACCTTAGGAGCGGAAGCTTCCCGCATGCCTAGTCTCGCGCTCCGGCTTTCCGATTTGGCAGCCGCAGGCCGCGTAACGCCCTAGCCTGTGCGCGCCCTGTTTACATCCTGTGACAGCGCCCCGAATTTTCCCCAGCTTCCTACCAGCTTCGCACGAGTTTTCTTGTGTGTGCAGCACCCTTGCCACAAGATATAGGCCTAGTTCGGGTCGTTAACCACTAAACATAGAGACGGGTTGTTGCATTCTCGTGACACCGCCAGGCGCCCGAATCACCTAATCTCGACACTTGCCGCTAGCGGGGAGCACCCTTCCAGGAGGGTGCGGCGGCATCTTTCCCGCTGGCCGTCCAGGCGGCTCCCTTCCGGTTAAACGCTCTAAATTACCCGCATCAAGCGCAGTTGGGTGCGCTGTTGTGTCCGTGTTCCTGTTCGGGCCGGGCAGCGGGCGAAGCTGTGCCGGTTCTGCGTTCGATGTCTTGCGTTTCTAGCAATCACAAATGGCAAGGGGCAGGCGCGCGGAACCGTGCGCCGGGGCAGGAGAATTCTCGATGCGGATCGAACGGCGCTTCACGAAAAAAGGTCAGTCTCCTTATGCGGATATCGCGTTCCGCGAAACCGCCAGCGAACTGAAGAATCCCGATGGGAAGCTGATTTTCCAGCTCGAAGGCTTTCTCGTGCCCGAGCAGTGGAGCCAGGTTGCGGCCGACATTCTGGCACAAAAATATCTCCGCAAGGCGGGGGTCCCTTCGCGGCTGAAGCGCGTCGAGGAGAATCGCGTGCCGTCTTGGCTTTGGCGGTCCGTGCCGGATGCCCGCGCGCTTGCGAAGCTGCCCGAGGCCGAGCGCTATGGACCGGAGACGGACGCGCGGCAGGTTTTCAGCCGCATGGCGGGCGCCTGGACCTATTGGGGCTGGAAGGGCGGCTATTTCTCCGGTGAGGAGGACGCGCAGGCGTTTCATGACGAGCTTTGCTACATGCTCGCCATGCAGATGGCCGCGCCGAACAGTCCGCAATGGTTTAACACCGGCTTGCATTGGGCCTATGGCATCGATGGGCCGGGCCAGGGCCATTATTATGTGGATTTCGAGACCGGTGAGCTGGTCCGTTCGGCGAGCGCCTACGAGCATCCACAGCCGCACGCCTGCTTCATTCAATCGGTTCAGGACGACCTTGTGAACGAGGGCGGCATCATGGACCTGTGGGTCCGCGAGGCGCGGCTCTTTAAGTATGGTTCCGGCACGGGGTCGAACTTCTCGCGGCTGCGCGGCGAGGGCGAGAAGCTTTCGGGCGGCGGCAAATCCTCCGGTCTTATGAGCTTTCTCAAGATCGGCGACCGGGCTGCCGGCGCGATCAAATCCGGCGGCACGACGCGGCGCGCCGCCAAGATGGTGATCGTGGACGCCGATCACCCGGATATCGAGGATTTCATTAGCTGGAAGGTGCTGGAGGAGCAAAAGGTTGCAGCTCTCGTGGCCGGTTCCAAGGCTTGCGCGAAGCATTTGACTGCGATCATGAAAGCTTGCGTGAATTGCGAGGGTGAGGGCGAGGATTGCTTCGACCCCGCCAAGAATTCCGCGCTGAAACGCGAAATCAGAGCAGCCCGCGCCGCCTTTGTGCCCGACAATTATATTCAGCGCGTCATTCAATTCGCGCGTCAGGGCTTCAAATCCATCGCTTTCCCAAGTTTCGACACCGATTGGGAGGGCGAGGCCTATCGCACGGTCGCGGGGCAAAATTCCAACAACACCGTCCGGGTCGAGGATAGCTTCCTGCGCGCTGTCGAGGAAGACGGCGATTGGGCACTCAAGGCGCGCATGGACGGCAAGCCCGTGAAGCACGTGAAAGCGCGCGCACTGATGGATCAAATTGCCGAGGCCGCTTGGGCGAGCGCCGATCCCGGCATCCAATTCCACACGACCATCAACGATTGGCACACCTGCCCCGCAAGCGGGCCGATCCGGGCGTCGAACCCCTGCTCGGAATACATGTTCCTCGACGACACCGCTTGCAATCTCGCCTCGCTCAATCTCCTCGCGTTCCGCCCCTCACACGCTGTCATGGCCGGGCGCGACCCGGCCATCCAGACCAAGAACTCAGCGCGGGCAGAACCACTGGATGGCCGGGTCAAGCCCGGCCATGACAAGGAGATTATCGATGTGAAGTCGTTCGCCCATGGCTGCCGGCTGTGGACGATCGTTCTCGAAATCTCCGTGACCATGGCGCAATTTCCCTCGAAGGAGATCGCGCAGCTCTCTTACGAGTACCGCACGCTTGGCCTCGGCTTCGCAAATTTGGGCGCCCTGTTGATGGTCTCGGGCCTCGGTTACGATTCCGATGAAGGCCGCGCACTCACCGCAGCGATCTCGGCGCTGATGACGGGTGTCTCCTATGCGGCATCGGCCGCGATGGCCGAGGAGCTTGGCGCCTTTGCCGGTTACGGGCCGAATGCGAGCCACATGCTGCGCGTGACGAAGAATCACCGGCGCGCCGCCTATGGCCGGGAGAGCGGTTATGAGCAGCTATCGACAGCGCCCGTGCCGCTCAAAGACGATGCGTGCCCGCAGGAAGACCTCGCTGTCGCTGCCCGCGAGGCGTGGGACGAGGTCATCTCGCTCGGTCAGGCCCATGGCTTCCGCAACGCGCAAGTCTCGGTGATCGCGCCCACGGGCACCATCGGACTTGTCATGGACTGCGACACGACCGGCATCGAGCCCGATTTCGCGCTCGTAAAATTCAAGAAGCTCGCCGGCGGCGGCTATTTCAAGATTATCAACCGCGCGGTACCGGAGGCGCTCAAAACGCTCGGCTATAGCGAAGACGCGATTGCGGCGATCACGGCCTACGCCGTGGGGCGCGGCACTCTTGCCGATGCGCCGCACATCAACCGCAAGACGCTCGCAGCGAAAGGCTTCACGCCTGAGAAGATCGCTGCCGTCGAGGCCGGTCTTCCGAGCGCCTTCGACATCAAATTCGTCTTCAACAAGTGGACGCTCGGCGAGGATTTCTGCATCTCCGGCTTGGGGCTCACAAGCGATGCGATGAACGCGCCGGGCTTCGACCTTCTCTCCGCAATCGGCTTTACGGCAGCCCAGATCGAGGCCGCGAACGAGCATGTTTGCGGAACGATGACGCTCGAAGGCGCACCGGGCCTCAAGCCGGACCATCTGCCGGTCTTCGATTGTGCGAGCCCGTGCGGTAAGCGCGGCAAGCGCGCGCTGCCGTGGCGGAGCCACATCTCTATGCTCGCTGCGGCCCAGCCCTTCATCTCGGGTGCGATCTCGAAGACGGTCAACATGCCGAATTCGGCGACGGTTGCCGAGTGCCGCGAGGCTTACATGCTCTCCTGGAAGCTCGGGCTGAAGGCGAACGCTCTTTATCGCGACGGATCGAAGCTCTCGCAGCCGCTTTCGGCGCAACTTCTCGCAGACGACGCCGGCGCCCAGGCAGACGCAGCCGAGGCACTCGCCGCCGCACCTCAAGGCAAGCGGGCACAGATCGTGGCCGAGCGCATCGTGGAGCGAATCATCGAGCGCGTACGCCTCACAGCCGAGCGCGAGAAGCTGCCGAACCGGCGCAAGGGCTACACGCAGAAGGCGGTCGTCGGCGGTCACAAGGTCTATTTGCGAACCGGCGAGTTCGAGGACGGCCGCCTCGGCGAGATCTTCATCGACATGCACAAGGAAGGCGCGGCCTTCCGCAGCTTGATGAACAATTTCGCGATTGCAATCAGCCTTGGGCTGCAATATGGCGTGCCGCTCGACGAGTTCGTGGAGGCATTCACGTTCACGCGTTTCGAGCCCGCGGGCTTGGTGCAGGGCAACGAGGCGATCAAGAACGCAACCTCGATCCTCGACTACATCTTCCGCGAGCTGGCCGTCTCCTATCTCGGCCGAAACGATCTCGCCCATGTCGATCCCTCGAACATCGGCTCGACAATTATGGGCGGCGGGGTTGCCGAGGACAAACCGGGCCAGAAGGCTTCGGCTCCCGTTCTTTACGCGGACCGCTACCTTAGCAAGGGCCTCACCCGCGGACTTCACCACAAAGTTGTCATAGTTCAAGATCAATCTATCCAAGAGCGAGTCGGCAGCGCCGGTACTTACGAGACACGTGGCGCGCTTGCTTACGCCCTGCGTGCGGAAGACGATGACGTTCCGCTAGGGTCTTTCGATGTAAACGCGCGCGATGGGACGAGTGCCGCGTTTTCTGCAACCCATCTATCAGTTTCGAGTACGGCAAGGTCTGGAAAGACCGAGCTTCTCGCGGAAGCGCGCGCGAAAGGTTACGAGGGCGAGGCCTGCGGTACTTGCGGCAACTTCACTCTCGTTCGCAACGGAACTTGTCTGAAGTGCGATACCTGCGGCGGTACGACTGGTTGCTCATAGTAGATTACGCCGTTTGCCTAAGACCCGCGCCTTGAATGGCGCGGGGTGGCTGTCGCCTCGGACGCTCAACAAGGGCTGAGACCTGACGCCATGGCGCTTTGGACAATAACTCAAGATCAAAATCACGACGTCTATACCGTCGTGTATCTGCTTAAGGACGCGCTGAGATCGGCGCTGAGCGATGCCTGGTTCTTCGAGCGCACCGCTCTGCCGAAAGCCGACGTGAAAGGCGCCGGCCATGCCGAGATTGCGGCGCGGCTTGGACGTTTCCGCGATAGCTGCAAAGGCTTTCAGGAACGCGAAGCGCTGATGCTGACGAAGCTTTTGCGAGCCCGTAGCTGGGCCGCCGAGCTTCGGAAGCTGACGCCGGAGTTTCAGCTCGACATCGATCAATTCCTCGACGCGACAGAGCCATGCGAAGAGATGCAATCGGACTTTCTGAAGGATGCTCAGCGCATGTTCCACGGCGGAGCGTCGCTGGTGCGCTTCCTTTCGCAGCGCAAGCCTGAGACTGGGGCAGCATCGCAGGAGAGCCAGCCACCCGCGGACGGCCACTATCTTGTCGGCGGGCGTAAGGCGCTTTACGAGCTGCGCGCGGCCTGCGAGGTTTTTCTGGGCCAGATCGACGACGAGTTCTTCTCCTCCGGCTCTGAAAGCACGGGCCCGGCACCGCTCGCCTTGACCTATCTTGAGACAGCGGACGAGCCGTTGCTCCTCACCGAGCCTCTGAGCTAGAGACTATCCCGCATACACAGAAACAGCTTCAGACCCCCTCACCCCAGCCCTCTCCCAGCAAGCTCGCCTTGGCGAGCTTGCCACTCAAAGTGTCCGCATTCGCAAGCGAATGCGGACTGGGAGAGGGAGTTGGCTGCGGCCCTCTCCTCGAGGGTAATGCAAGCGTCCTCTCTCCCTATCGCGCTCGCTTGCGAGCGCGATAACGTTGAGATGCAGGCACGCCAAGGCGTGCCTGCAGGGAGAGAGACAGAGTGAGGGGGGACTTCCCAGAGTTTCCAGCGATTGCACAAAAGCGGAACACGCTCTAATCGTACTTGATATAAGCGTGGCGCGGCTCCTGAGGTGTACCGGTAAACGGACCGCCCTCTTTGCCCGGCTGCCACTGAATAACATCTTCGATCTTCTTCGCGAGCTGGAAATCCCGCTCGGTGATGCCTTTGGCGTCGTGGCTCATTAAGCGAACCTCGACGGAATTATAGGCCGCCAGCAGCTCGGGGTGATGCCACGCGGCCTCCGCCAAATGCCCGATCGCGTTGACAACCATGAGCGTCCCCTTCCACCCATGCGTCTGGTACTTGCGGCAGATATGCCCGTCGCGGAGGTGCCAGCGCGGAAGCTCCGATTTGAGCCGCGCCTTGATCTCTTGCCCGCTTAGCTTCTGGCCACCCTTCGAGCTCATGGACTGTCCTCCTGTTTTGGGCCTTTGCGAAAAAAATGGCTTTTCAGGAGGACAGAAACAATATCGCCAACAAGCTCTGCCAACAAGCTCCAGATAAAGAGAACAATATCGATGGACTAGCAGATGGCCGGGTCAAGCCCGGCCATGACATAGGCAGCTTCTGCAATGGGCGCTTCGAGCGCTGCCTCTATTTCGCTTTGTTCCAGCGGATTGCCGCTTCGGCCACGCGCCGGCCGAAAAGCTCGGCCGTCTTGCGGTCGGACGCTATCGGGGCGGTGTCAGGACCTTCGTCGATGTTCGATTGCGTCATAAGACCGAGATAAGAGCCCACGCGGTTCAAGTCCTCTGGCGTCGAGCCTTTCTTGTTGAAGCCCGGCATCATGCCAAGGCTCACCCAATTCATTCCCTGCTGGCTGGCCAGGATTACGAACTGAACCAGCGTATTGAGCTTATCGCCCGACCAGCTGCCGGAATTGGTAAATCCCGCCGCAAGCTTGTCTTTCCAGCCTTGGGTGAACCAAACCTTGGACGAGGCATCGGCAAATTGCTTAAACGGGGCCGAAGCCGAGCCCATATAGGTGGGCGCGCCGAAAATGATCGCATCGGCAGCAGCAAGCTGGTCCCACGGGCCTTTGTCTGGGCTTGCAAGGTCCTCCGCCTTGTAAAGCGAGACTTCCACGCCGGGCACTTCGCCCGCGCCCTTGGCTACATGCTCTGCGACGGCGGCCGTATGCCCATAGCCGGAATGATAGACGATTGCCACATTTGTGGTCATGCTGCGGTCCTTTCTGTTTACGACGCGTGCCAATAGGGATAAGAACAGGAGTTCTAAAGGTGAAGTACGCACCTTTTGGTAACTATGGTGTTGATGTGGACGAGTATTCGGAGAGCGGCAAATTCAGCGGCAATCCCGCTGCCGGGGCATCTGCCGATGTGATGAGCGAAATCTGTCCGTCGAGGCGCGTGCTGGCGCTCATCGCGGACAAATGGACGATGCTGATCTTGCCTGCTCTGCAAGAAGGCCCCCGCCGCAATAGCGAGCTCATGCGCGCGGTCGGCGGCGTGTCGCAAAAGATGCTGACACAGACGCTGCGCGAGCTTGAGCGGAATGGGCTCATCGAGCGGCATGACTATGGCGAGGTCCCGCCCCGCGTCGACTACCGGCTGACGGCGTTGGGGCGCTCGCTAACCGGCCCGATCTGGGCTTTGGACTGCTGGGCGGAGCAACACTTCAGCGAGGTCGAAGCCGCGCGCGCAGTTTTCGACGCGGCCAATCCGTGATGCGGTTCATCCACTCGGACGAGGATCTCGACTGGCATATCGGGCGCCTCGCAAAGGCGCATCCGGTCTTCGCGCCCTTGGCCGCCGAGACCGGCAGCGTTCCCATTCGTTGGCTGGATGGCGGGTTCAAGGGGCTCGTCTTCGTGGTGACGGGGCAGCAGATATCGATTGCAGCGGGGCGTGCCATCTACGGAAGGCTGGAGGCCGCGCTGGGCGGCATCACCCCCGAAACACTGGCTGGCGCGAGCGATGACGTGCTACGCGCCGCCGGCTTTTCCGCGCCGAAGATCCGCACGCTGCGCGCACTTCAAGAGGCGGCGCTGAGCGGGGGCCTGGACCTCGCAGCGCTGGAGCGGGCGAAGGCTGGGGATGCGATAGAAGCGCTTTGCGCGATCAAGGGCATCGGCCCCTGGACCGCGGAGGTCTACCTTTTGTTCGCGGCGGGCCATCCCGACATTTTCCCCGCAGCCGATCTCGCCTTGCAGGAGGCGGCGCGGCTTGCCTTCGCGCTCGATGCAAGGCCGGCTCCGCGCGATCTGCGCGCCATGTCCGATGCATGGTCGCCATGGCGAAGTGCGGCGGCGCGGCTGCTGTGGGCCTATTACCGGGTTAAAAAGGGCGGAAAGGCCGTCGCCCCGGTGTAGCCGAGGCTAACCGGGGTATTTCTGCCCGGCGTCCGCAACGAATTACACTCTTTCCTATTTAATCAGAAGCGGCTTAAGACCCCCTAGCGATTCCGTAAAACCTGGACATAGTCTAGAAGTGGATGATCGTGTCGACCGCGAAGACCAGGATATGGCTTTGTGTCGGGTCGGTGTTGATCCCATTCCTGCCGAAGGCCTTGGTCCCGCCGGTGGTTTCATAGGTTGCAATTTCGGGCCTGATATAAATGCTTGGCGAAAACCAATGCTGCCATCCGAGCGCAAAATTATCGTAGCGAGCCTTGACCCCGGTGCGCTGGCCGTTCAAGTCGTCATAATACTCGGTGCGGAAAGTCAGATTGTCGAGGTCGCCGATTCTGTAGTTGAGGAACCCGAGAGCGGAGTATTCTTGCGCTGTGCAGAAGGCTTGGCCGGGTTTGCAATAGGCCTGATTGGGGCGCGCGACGGGATTGGCGATAAAGGTGGGAAGACCAGGCGTGTTCCAAATGTCAGCGGTCCCAACCTCCGCGACATGGTTTTGATGCATGTCCCAAAACTCGATGGCCACGTGCCAGTTATCCGAAAGCTTGTGATAGGTGGTGAAGCCGTACCATTGGAGGTTATTGTAGCCCCAGGCGCCGTCGTTGATGCCGTTGGCGCAGACATACACATTGTGCCACGAGTCGTCCGAGTTCCAGCGCGCGCAGGCCGTTAGCGAGGGCTGGGTTCCGGGGTCTTTAACGTTCCAGGGGACCGTTTCGGTCCCCGACGTGATGCCAGCCTGGAGAAGCCAGTTCTTCGCCGCTTGCACCGATCCGATGATGCCTGTGTTCGTATAGTTGTCGTAGGCATACGTCATCGAATGCGAGTACATATAGTCGTTTGGTGCAAGCTGCGCTTCGATATCGGGCACCGATACATAACGTCCTGCGCGTATAACCAAGCCTTCCGCAACTCCCGGAATGTAGACTTCTCCGTAGACCATGGGGAAGTCGTATATGTCCTCGTGGTTATCCTTTAAGAGCTGATAGCTCGCCACACCGTAAGCAGTCGTGTAGCGGTTATTCTCGCCGTAGCTCGTTGCGAAGCGGAACCCCCAGTCGACGTGATCCTGCTGAACCGTATCCGGAACGCGCTCGACATAAACTACGGCCTGATCCAGCTCACCCGTATTCGGCTTATACATATAGGCTGCCGGGAAGTTGCCGTCCTTCGGACCGTTGGCTGTGCTCACATTAAAGCCAGCATTGACCCAGCCGTAAATCTGAACGTGCTCAGCGTTCAGCCATTTGCCCGCATCGGTGGGGGCGAGCGCCGTCATGAGCGGGCTGTCAACCGAGTTAGGTACGCTGGCGCCGATCGCCGAGGCCCCGCCATAAGGCCATTCGGTGAAAGGATAGGGCGGTTGCGTTTCGGGAGCCGGCGGAAAAGGCAACGGCCGGTGACTCACGGCGGCTGGAGCATTTGGATCCGTCACCGGTGCAGACTTGCCCCATTCATCCTCGTAAGCTTTATAGAACCGTCCCAGGAAGCCCAGATCGACCGTGCCGTAGGCAGGATTTTCTAAATCGATGTAGGCGGGGCCAGCCGCTTGTGCGCTCCCCGGCGCGAAAATCGCCAGGATCGAGGCGGCATAAAGGGCAGCGGCCCCCCGGCGCGAATCGAATCCCGGCTCAACCGTCACCATCCCGCGCCCCCTAGTTCAATCGAGATCGTTTGTTCAGCTGTCGCTTCTTCTAGCAGAAGCGGCCCGATCTGCACAAATTTTAATCACGCGGCATAGTGGCATCCCTGCTTTGAGCCATCTAAGACGATGAAAGTGCGATGAAAACATAACAATTCAATCTTGCCCTAATCTTTCGCAACCGGCGAAAATTGAGCTTAGGACAGGGTGATTCGAGGCGTAAGAACGATTGGGAAATGGCTGGAGCCAGCCGATGACGGCCCAAGAGTTATGTACCTGAAAAAGCATTGCGCGCTCTGCCGCCAGCCTCGCAACTTTCCAGATAATTCATTATGCTGCATCGCAGCACTTGACATAGCGGGCCAATCAGGCCACCTTCACGCTACATCGGTGGCTTGAGATTGCGCGATGAGCGGCACTTTGCGGCTCCACATCTTAAGTTCATTTTCGAAACCCGTCTTCCCTGATTGCGCAGCGGCGGAGGCATATGCCCCGCGAACGTCCGGTCCTTCCGGGCGCCTATCGCGCACGAGATTCAAACTTTGACCCAGACTACATTCGACGCGTTCGGTCTTTCCGAACCTATTCTCCGCGCTTTGCGCACTGAAAACTTTGTAACGCCGACCCCCATTCAAACCAAAGCCATTCCGATCCTTCTCGAAGGCGCGGACCTGATGGCGATTGCCCAGACGGGCACTGGCAAGACGGCGGCCTTCGGCTTGCCGCTCTTGGAAAAGCTCGCCGCGGCAGGCGTTCCGCTCGCGCCGAGGACGGTGCAGGCGGTCATTTTGGTGCCGACGAGAGAGCTGGCGCTGCAAGTGCATGCGAGCCTCTCCGCTTTCGCGCGCCACCTCAAACTCAAGCAAGGTATCGTCATTGGCGGCGTCAAAATGCACCCGCAGACGCGCCAGCTTGCCCAAGGGCTGCACGTGCTCGTCGCAACCGCCGGCCGGCTCATGGATCACCTTGGCGAAGGCAATGTGAAGCTCGACCGGGTGTCCACGCTCGTGCTCGACGAAGCCGACCGCATGCTCGACATGGGCTTCATCAACGACGTGCGCAAAATCGCAAACCTCCTGCCCAAATCGCGGCAGTCGGCCATGTTCTCGGCCACCATGCCGCCCGAGATCGCCAAGCTCGCCGGCCAAATCCTGCACAACGCGCAGCGTCTGCAAATCGCGCCCTCGGGCACAACCGCCGGGCGCGTCACGCAGAACGTGATCTTCGTCGACAAAGCCGGCAAGATGCGGGCGCTTTACGAACTCCTCGGCGACCCGGCCGTCTCTCGCGCCATCGTGTTCACACGCACGAAGCACGGAGCCGACCGCGTGGCGGCCCAGGCCGGAAAAGCCGGCATCGTTGCCGAGGCCCTGCACGGCAATAAATCGCAAAACGCACGCCAGCGCGCGCTCGCGCGGTTCTCATCCGGTCAGGCGCGCGTGCTGGTCGCAGCCGATATCGCCTCGCGCGGCATCGACGTGGACCAGGTTTCGCACGTCATCAATTACGAGCTGCCCGACGAAGCGGAGACTTATGTGCACCGTATCGGGCGCACGGCGCGCGCGGGCTCTGACGGCGTGGCGGTCTCGTTCTGCGATGCGGGCGAGCGCGGCAGTCTGCGCGCGATTGAAAAGCTAACCGGCTTGCCGCTTATCGTGCTCGGCTCCGCAGGCGGCACATCGGAGATTACAGCTGAGCCGCGGCCCCTAGCGAAAGAACCGCCGCAAGCCAAAAGAGCAAAGCCCGCGCGGCGCCGGCCCTTAAAGGCGGCGAATGACGAGGGCGCCAAGCCATCTCCAAAAGCGAGGGCGCAGAAACGCGAGGCTTTGCCTTCGGGAACGGTCAAATGGTTCAATGCGGCCAAGGGCTTCGGCTTCGTCGAGCCGGACGGCGGCGGCAAGGACGTCTATGTCCACATCAGCGAGGCTGAACGAGCCGGGCTCGGTACGCCCCGCGAAGGCCAGCGCGTGCGCTACGATCTCGAACGCGACGAGCGCGGCCGGTTTTCAGCGAGAAATTTGCAGGCCGCCTAGTGTTCGTCCTACATGAGCGGGAACAGCTTGAGACCCCCTCACCCCAACGCTCTCCCCAAGGGGAGAGGGAGTTGCTGCGGCCTCTCTTCAAGCGGGAGAGGATGAAGCAGCGTCCCTTCTCCCCTCGGGGAGAAGAACAGGATAAGGGGGGACTTCCCCTTGAGAAGGGGGCTTTATGCCCTCACCCCTTTTCGCTAGAATAATGCGATGACCAACGCGAAGCCTCTTTTCCCGTCCTATACGCGGCTTGAGCATTTTGCCGACATCTGCGTGCACATCGCGAGCCTTCTGTTCGCCGGCACCGCGACCGTTATTCTGCTCGTGGCGGCGATTGGAACGCTGCCTGCGGCCGATATCGCAGGCTTGATCGTCTATTGCATCGGGCTCATGGGCATGTTCGCCGCGTCCGCCGCCTACAATCTCGTGTCGCGCCGGGACCTCAAAGAGGTGCTGCGGCGCCTCGATCACGCCGCCATCTTTATCATGATCGCGGGCAGCTATACGCCTTTCGCCCTCGTTGTGGGCGGCGGCGCAGGGCGCTTGATGCTCGCCGCGGTATGGGCCATCGCGGTCATCGGCGTTGCGATCAAGCTGCGCTTTCCCCGCCGCCTCGACAAACTTTCGGTCCTGCTCTACCTCGCCCAAGGCTGGATCGTGCTGCTAGCGCTCGACCCAATCGTCGCGTCGCTGCCAAGCCATGCTCTATGGCTGCTGCTTGCGGGCGGCATCGTCTATACGCTCGGTGTGCCCTTCCATCTCATGGAGTGGATGCGCTTCCATAACGTAATCTGGCACATCTTCGTGCTCGGCGGCGCAGCCTGCCAGTTCATGGCGATCAAAAGCGCGGTGATGCAGTCCTAGCCCAGCGTCTATCTAGAACTGCACATGGACGCGGCCGCTGAACATATTGATCGGGCCGCGATCGGCGAAATAGGCGGCGTTGCCGATAAACTGGTAGTCGGCGGAGACGGTCAGGTTCGGCGTAACAACGTAGGAGTAGTAGGTCTCGAAGACTTTCTCGCCCGCGTAGCTTGGCAGCTCGCCATCGCCGATCAATCGCCCGCGGCCGCCCGCGGCCAAATAGCTCTGAAAAGCAGAAGAGATCGCATTGAAGGCGCCGCCGATACCGATCGTGTCGTCGGGCCTGTCCCAGAAAGCGCCCTTGATGCTGAGGCCGCCCGATACGCTTTCATTGATGTCGGTGAAGCAGCACAGCTCGTTCTTGCCCTCGTTCCAGCTATAGCGGAAAAAGGCGCCAACATTATCCATGAGCTGCTGCTCCAAGTTCACCACATAGCCGTATTTCGTGCGCTGCTTCCGCGTCGCGTCGATATCGGGGGGGCCTTGGGGATCCAAGGCGACCGCCGCGGCATAGTTGCCCATAATGCCAGTGTTTTCGAACCCTAAGAGGCGCAGCTTTCCGGGCTGCGAAAACAGGTTATAGCGCTCCTCCAATTCGACGTTCAAGCCGCCGCGCTGAGCGAAGTTTGGATCGAGCGCGAGCGCGTCCGGCGTGACCGGCATAAGAAAATAGCCTGCGCGGATCGCCCAGTCCTTTTGGTTGAAATCGGCCACCGCGCCAATCGTGTAGCCCTTGACATCCGCCGCGTAGTCGTAGGCGCCGCCGTCCATGAACGACCAATTCATGAATTGCGATCTCGGATCGTGGGCGTAGGCGTTATTGTCGAAGAAATCTACGATTGCCACCTTGCCGGCGGTCAGCGTCAGCCGCGAGATGTCCTTTTGGCCCGCGATGGAATTGAGATCGTCTTTAACCGTCTCCTGCTCGCCGCCGAAACCGAAGGTCTGGCTGAAATAGGCGCGTGCGATGTAAGGGTCGATATCCCAGTGGCCGCCTTTTTGCGCCTCGCCATTGCCGACGCTTGCGGCAATGGCGACTTGACTGGGAGAAAAATCGCGCAGAAGAAAGCCCTGAAACGTCTCGGGGTTCACGTAGAACTCCCCGCCCTGCCAAAGCCGCGCGCCGAAATACCCCGTCATCGTCCAAGTCTCGGTCGACACGCCGTTTCCGCTTGCCGGGTCGCTAGCGCCTGGCTGAAAGGGCAAATATCCTTGCGGGAGAAGGGTCGACTGAAAGTGCAAGCTGACCCCGTCGGCCTTCGGCAGCTCGATGGTGGGCACGCTGTCATCCGCAAGAGCCGCGCTGCCGATCGCGAGTGAAAGGAGCACGGTTGCCGTGCACGCAATCGCGTATCGCTTCGCAAAATCGGTGTGAGTTCGCCCTAATCGAAAAGTATTATCGATGCTCATACAGGTTCCCCAAAAAGCTCGGCAAACCATGTCATGATTCGATGGCCGGTTTGATGCCGATGCTGGCGATGCGAGGTTGGAGGGTTCGTCTACTTTCGCAGCGCAGACCGAGGCTGCCAGCTCCGCGCCTCTCCTAGAACTACACGTGAATGCGGCCGCTGAACATGTTGATCGGGCCGCGTTGGGTGAATGGAGCTATCATCGGACAGGCCGCTTCCAGAAAAAAACGGGGGGCCGGGAAGATCCGGCCTCATTGATGGCTACACGCAGTTTCTGCAAGGTTGAGAGTGTCTCCATCGCCGATCTAAAACTGCCAATGGAACCGCCCGGCAAAAACATTCACCGGCCCGCGATCGGTATTATAGCCGGGATTGTCGATGAACTGGTAATCGGCGCTGAGTTTGGTCGAGGTGGACAGAGCGTAGCTATAATAGGCCTCCAGGATCTTCTCCAGACCGGGGTTCGGCAAATTTCCCGGTCCATCGCCAACGAGAATGCCCAAGCCTCCGGCGTTGAGAAACGCCGCGTGGACGCTGGAAATACCGTTGACGATGCCTTCAATCCCAACCCTGTCGTCCGGCCTGCCCCATTGTTTGCCGGAAATCGAGACGCCTGCCTGCACGGTGCGGTCGACGTCGGTGAAGTCCCACGGCTCGACACTGCCGTCAGCCCAGCCGGCGCGCGCGAACAGCCCAACGTCCTCGGTGACTTGCTGCTCCAGATTGGCGCTAACACCGGGCCGGCTCTGATAGACGCGCACAGCATTGATGTCGGCGGGCAGACCGGTCGCCTCCGCCAAGAGAATGGCGTCCTCGTAGCTGCCCATGCGGCCGCGTTCGAGATAACCGGTGACTTTGAGCTTGCCGGGCTGCCCCCACAGCTCATGCCGCTCCTCGATTTCACCAACCAGCTCGAATTGGCCGAAGGTTGGGTCGAGACCGTAGGCCAAGGGGCTAACCCCGCCGGCCGGGGTTTGCGAGAGGTCGAAAATCCCCGCGCGCAGCGTCCAGCGGCCCTGATACCATTCCGCTGCCGCGCCATAGGTAAAGCCCCAACCGTCGCCGGCATAGTCGAACGACCCGGCATTGACGCTTGCCCAGTTGAGGAAATCGCTTTTGGGATTGTTCGCATATTTGTTGGTGTCGAATATGTCGACGACGGCAAATCTGCCGAGCGTTAGAACCAGGCGATCCGCCGTTTGCGAGCCGGCGAACTGGTTGATATCCTCATCGACCTTCTGCGTCTCGCCGCCGAGATCGATGGTCTGCCGGATGAAATAGCGCTGCACCCGCGCATAGGGCTCGGCGAGGCCGAGCTTGTAGGCCTCGGCGCTGGGAAATCCGGCTGCGCCGTGCGTGTTCGCGAGACCGAAGCCTTGATCGATCTCCGGGTCGGCCCACAGCTCGGCGCCCTGCCACAACCGGTAGCCGGCATAAAGCGTGATATCGCCGGTCTCGCGCGCCTGTCCGCCGCCAGGCAGACTATTGATGCCCTCGTAGGGCGAGCGGATCGCGGGATATCCTTGCTCCACGAATGTCGCCTGGCCGTGAAAGCTGATGTTGTCCCTATCGGGCTTCGCCGGCGCTGCGGCGTCTTTTTCCGATGACGCCGCGTCGCTGCCGAACTGATAGTTCAAGCCCACGCGCAGTTCTTGCTCGGAAAGATCGGAATTAAACCGCTGCCTGAGGGCCGGAAATGTCACGCTGCTATTGCCAAAGCCGGTGTACAAATATTCAAGCCGCGCGGTCCAATGCGGCGCCACCGGCCCCTCGATGCCGGCCCCCGCCGCCCAGCCCAATCGTGCCATAAACGAAGACGCCGTGGGACCGCTTGGCAGTTGGGTGAGTGTGAATTGGTCGGAGGTCCAGGCAAGTCCGCCGGTCGCATAATAGAGCCAGTTGCCAGGAGCGTAACCGATGCGGCCCCGAACCGTGCCGGAGGCGAAAACGTTGTCGCTGTAACTCTCCGCGCCAAGAGAGTGGGAGGAAAACGTCGAGGTGCCGCCGATGGAGAGGCCGGCGGGATTTGGATAGGCTGGAAACGTCGCGTCGGCTTCGGCGCCGATGACGATACGGTTCGGGAACATGCGATTGTACCCGATTTGAAGCCCCTCGAAAAAGCTTCCCCCCTCGTCGAAAGTATCGACCCCTTGCGACAAGTTGAGCGAGCCGGAGGCGATGGCCTGCCCCCCGATGCTGCTGGCGGTCCAATTCGAGTTGCCCCACGCGTATCCGATGTGACCGCCGGCGTAGAACCCATCCCAATAGGAGAGGGGCATTGCCGCAGACTCAGGTGGATTTGCCGCCGGCAGGTCCGCGGCAAGGGAAGCGGCGCTAGCCATTAGCGAGATCCATCCGCCCGCCGCACATGCGAGTACGGTCCGGTTCGCCCGTAACGAGCCGATGAAATTATCGATACGCATGCGGATCCCCTCAGCCACCGTTAAAATGCCCCGATTCGGCGTCGCCTAAAAACCCAATATGCAACCGGCGCATATAAGTCAAACGGTATGTTTTAGAGTTATTCTAGCTCAAAACTTCGAAGTGTTCTGCTGTGTTCAAACGTGAACGTGTAAAACCTCGCGAAAAACAAGCATTATTGCGGAATGACTTCAATATTCGGAAGGCTTTGAGTGTTTAGACATACGGCTGTTTAGCGCCGGCTGCTTTACTGGCTCGCGTTCTTAGACCGGGCCGCTAACGGCTTTAACTTTCTGCGCTGGCTGAGAACCTAAATTTTGGCAAGTATGATGTCTATTAAAAAAGATCATACCGTGTTGATCGGCATAGAAAAACGCTACTGAGCGTGTCTGAAAAGCCACGACTCTCCCGGTACGGAAACTCCAAGGCCTGGTCACATCTGCAGAGTTATGCGGGCCTCGATGCTGGTGTGCGTGCGGATGGTTGTGGGGTTCGCTGTGCGTGTGACCGTGATCGCCTTCGTGCATGCGATCTCTCCATGAAAACGATCCCGGCAATCTATAGGATTATTATCTCGTTTTGACGACACGAACGAGGATCTCGGGGAACCCTGACTCTCTCGCCGCTATCCGCTTATTCGGTGGAAACGGGAACCGCTTCGGCGGTTTCGAGCCGGTCGTAGCCCATCCAACGATAAATCAAGACCGAGAGCGCCCAGGTGCCCGCGAAGATGCCCACGATAATATAACCGAGCATTCCGAAATTATCGTTGACCGTTCCGACCGCTTCCCAGAAAGCCCCCTTCAGCTCCAGCTTGTCCCCAACGAGATTGAGCGTTTCGAGACCGCCGACAACGAGCGCCACGAGCACCGAAACGAAGGTCATCGTCATATTGTAGTAGAGCTTGCGGACGGGGTGATCGAAGGCCCAGCCATAGGCTTTGATCATGAGGACGCTATCGGTTGTGTCGGCGAGCGACATGGCGGCGGTGAAAAGGGCTGGAAAAACGAGGATCGACCATAGAGACATTCCCTGCGATGCCCCAGCCGCGGACATGCCGAGAAGGCCGATTTCGGTCGCGGTATCGAAGCCGAGGCCGAAGAGAAACCCCAGCGGATACATGTGCCAGCTTCGCGTTATGACCCGGAACATGGGCCGGAAAATGCGGGCGAGAAAACCGCCCCGCCCAAAAAGGAGGTTCAGATCTTCCTCGGTATATTGGCCGCCGGCCTTGACATGCCGGAAGGTCCTGTAGATGGCCGCCAGAATGAAGATGTTCATGATCGCGATGGCGAGCAGGAAGAAAGCGGAAACGAGCGTTCCGGCGACGCCGCCAATCGCTTTAAAAGCGTCGATTTTATCCTTGAAGGCTGCCGCCGTGAGCGCAATGGCGGCCGAGCCCAGCCACACAATTGTGGAGTGACCGAGCGAGAAGAAGAACCCGGCGGCCGCGGGGCGCTTGCCTTCCTGCATCAGCTTGCGCGTGACGTTATCGATTGCCGCGATATGGTCGGCGTCGACCGCGTGGCGCAGGCCGAAGGTGTAGGCCAGAAAGGCCGTCCCCAGCTGGATGGGATAGTCGCGGAAGGCGAAAAGCGCCCAGGCCCACGCCGCAAGATTGGCCACCGCTAGGATGGCGTAGAGGACTGCGATCCTTCCCGTTACGCCGCCCGGACTATCGCTAAATATCTGAAAGGGAGCGCTTCGCTTTCCTTTGTCGTTGTTCATCGCAATCTGCTCTTCTATACAACTAATTGCCTACGGCTTGACGCGCTGAGAACCTTGAACACCAAGCGTAAGATATTTTCCGGAAAAAATCATACAGAATCTCAACGGCACAAAACTCCTGCGGAATCTTGGCGGCGGGAACCGTATCCGGGTCTTGAGGACCTGACAGGTCTGGCCAAGAAGCCGAACGGGACGCTGCGGGTTATTATCGATCGATACAACGAACACTCTTGTCTTTTAGGATTTTAGAATTGATCTAAATCAAAAAGACAGTGGTTGCATTTTTTCTCTCGGAACAATAGCTATGATAAGGCAGCGGCGCTCTTCTGTCCTATTCTCACAGCTGCTGAACCTAGAATAATTCAAAAGTGGCCAATATTAACTTTCCACTTGTGCGAAGATGGCGCGGCAACCCAAACTTGGACTATAACGCAATATGGGCATGAAGAGGGTTCCGGCATTTTTGCTTTTACCGGCGTTAATCGCGCTGTCTACCGCCTCCTATGCGGACGAACCGGTCGCAATCGATCTTACGCTTAAAGATCACAAGTTCGAGCCGGCCGAGATCAGGGCGCCCGCAGGGAAGGCCATCGCGATCACGCTCAAAAACGAGGACGATGCCATCGAAGAGTTCGATAGCAATTCGTTGCGCACGGAAAAGATTGTCACGAAAGGCGGAACGGTTACGATTAGGCTCAAACCGCTCGCTGCCGGCCGCTACCCTTTCCAGGGCGAATTTCACGCAAAAACCGCGCAAGGCGTGCTGATCGTTGAATAGGAGCGAATGATGCTTGGGGCTGCAATAATCGTTTTTAGGGAGGTGATCGAAGCCGGCTTGATCGCCGGCATCGTCCTTGCCGCCACCGAAGGTGTGCAGGGGCGCACAGCCTACGTGATCGGCGGTATAGCCGCCGGGGTTTTCGGGGCATCGCTACTTGCGGTATTCGCTGGCTCGCTTTCGGATGCGTTCGAAGGTATGGGCCAGGAGGTGTTCAGCGCTTCGATCCTTGCCTTTGCAGTCGTGATGCTGACCTGGCACAACGTATGGATGGCGCAGCATGGGCGCGAGCTGACCGCAGAGCTCAAAGCCGCCGGCCACGCGGTTGCCACGGGCAGTAAGACCCTACTGGCGCTTGCTGCCGTTGTCGGCATCGCGGTTCTGCGCGAGGGGGCGGAAGTCGTACTCTTTCTTTACGGGAACATGATCGCCAGTAATAGCAGCTGGTGGGAGGTTTTAGCCGGCGGATTGATCGGCCTAGCGGGCGGCGTTGCGGTAAGCTTCATTGTGTTTATTGGGCTCGTTCTTATACCGATCCACCGTCTCTTCGCCGTTACGAGCTTTCTCATCGCATTCCTCGCCGCTGGCATGGCCTCGCAATGTGTCCATTATCTTGACCAGGCCGATATTCTGAATGTTCTCAGTACGACGCTTTGGGACACGTCTTCGATCCTGCCGAAAGACAGCATTGCTGGGCGCGTTCTGGCGACGCTCATCGGCTACGACGACAAGCCCTCGGTCATGCAAGCGATTGCCTATCTCGCAACGCTTACGGTAATTTTCGGAGCGATGCGCGTTTTCGCGCCTGCCAAGCCGCAACCCAAGCCCCCGGTGGCTATGGGCTCGCGCGTAGCGGCGGAATAGCAGAACCGGCGAGACGCGCGGCAAGATTTGCTGCTTTGACCGTGCTTGGCGGTGCTGCCGAAAATGATTATGATTATGCTTGGGCTGATCAGGCGATCTGCTTGTGGTTATGCCTTGAAGGAGCCGGCCGCCCCCTAACCCGTCTTACCGCCGGCAGCTTTGGCCTCCGCATCGTGATATTTGCGGCGAATCTCGGCGATATCGGCGCGTGCGGGCGGCAGTTTCAGCTTCATCCCATCCATCGTATCGGCGATAATCTGCGAGATCGCTAGGTTCCGGAACCACTTTTGATTGGACGGAATGATGAACCAGGGCGCGTGCGTCCCGTTACATTTTGTGAGTGCATCCTCGTAGGCCGACGTGTAGTCGTCCCAGAATTTTCTCTCATCGAAATCCGCCTGAGAAATCTTCCAGCGCCGGTCAGGGTCGTCGATGCGCTGCTGGAAGCGCTGTCTTTGCTCGTCCTTGCTGATGTGGAGGAAGAATTTAATGGTCTTGATGCTGTTTTCGTGCA